>JAANMY010000030.1_pt1 | contig 153401 bp, 139 predicted proteins | sample 7279691 | NCBI WGS metagenome assembly JAANMY01 (sample SAMN14094543, study PRJNA606508) | bioreactor metagenome | isolation source: A lab-scale SPAN reactor treating ammonium-rich wastewater day 388 | place: Ireland: Galway | collected 2018-02-07
CATCGGCTACGCGGGCTATCAATACGACCCTACTTTCGCGGGGGCCGACAGGCACCTTTGCCACGTCCGCCACCGCGTCTATGACGCCGAGGCGGGGCGATGGACGAGGCGCGATCCCCTCGGCTATGTCGATGGGATGGGGTTGTATGAATATGTTAGAGCGAGTCCATTGGCCTTGCAAGACCCCTTTGGATTGGTGTGCACACAGCCTGATTACTGCTTTGAGCCGCCCACCAGTCCTATGCCAATCATTCGACCCCAGCCCTCACCACCAGTTGAAGATCGACCCGGAAGGCGATGGATACCCAATCCGTTCTTTGATCACGATCGTTTTGGCGCTTACTTTAAGTGGAGGCTTGTGTGCCCAGGCAATGCAATTATTGAAGACGAAGGCTGGGATCGAGTTGATCGCATACTCGCAGAGCTTCGCCATCGAGCCCAACAGGATGGGTGCTGCATCGAGTACTTTGAGATCAGCACGCATCATCAGCCCATCAGAGATCGAGATGGCGATGGAATAGCAGAACCAGGTATCGCATATTCATGCGATCAATATCAGGATGCGGTGGAAGACACGCTGTTTGCACAGAGTCTCTATTTGTGCGACAACGCCAAGCTGAAGCTGAGCATGTGCAATTCGTGTATTCTGGCACGCCAGATCGAAGACAATAACCGCGATCCACTCGGAAGAATGCGCCGCTTCACCATCATTTGCACCGATGGCACCAATTTTGATCATCCTGGCCTCGACTTCAACCCAACGCCGATTCTCTGGTTCCCTTGGCCGGGAGATAAGGACAAGTTGAAGTGGAAATTTGGGATCACGTCAGCATCGTCTTCTTTAGGGAGCACCTGCCACTCCTATCCCTTTGCGTCGACGCTTAGATAGTGGTCACGGATCATTACAAATGAAACAATATTTTTTTTGGAGTGCTTACTGGGTTGGTACTTGGGTTATTTATGTTATGGATGCCTGATATTATGTCTGTTTTGATCGCTCGGGGCAAGGGAAAGCATACCATAGAAGACATCGTGCAATCGCTGGAGAGTGGGCAGCTGCGACAAGGCGGGCCTTTCGATGGACGATTGGCACCATGGATCTTTGATATTGCCAACCTCAGCACAAACGAAGGAACATACGTACTGAAGGACAGGCATCGGTTTGTTGTTCTTGTTGTTGGCCAAGGCGGCCTCCATTCGGCGCTCGTGTGCGACGATCGGAAGCCGCCGACCGAGAAGGTGCTGTGGCATTTTTTTGACAAGTATGCGATGAATACATATGTCCAACGTTCGCTTGCACAGCGTTCGGGGGTGTACCCCCCGCAGCCAGATCTGCCACCGCCATAATGATCCTTCAGGTCGGCGGCGTGATCCGGACGGACCTCGACGACGATGACGCGGTCGATGCCGATAACCAGGAGACCCTCTACATCTACGGCTCCACCGCGGGCACCCCGGCCTCGATGGTCCTCTCCACCGGGCACCTCCTGCGGGCCGTGGTCTACCCCGACTCCTCCAACGCCGTCACGACGCTCGCGAACATCGACTCGGACTCGAGCGATGTCGTGATCTACGCCTACAACGCCCAGGGCGAGGTGATCGCCACGAAGGACCAGGCGGGCAACATCATCACGACGGCCTTCGACACGGGCGGACGCGAGACCTCGCGCACCGTGACCACGCTGATCGGCGGCCCCCCCCGCCTTCGACGGGGCGGTGCGCGGCATCGCGACGGTGTACGACTCGCGCGGGATGATGAGCACGGTGACCCAGTACGATGATGCGGGCGTTGATCCCACAGAACAAGCCGCGGCGTCTGGGATGCGTTCCGCACGCAGTCCCGGCAACCGCACCCGCTTCGCGGCCTGGGCGCCCGCACGCGTCGTGCGATCGCACGGCAGCAGCCAAGGCCTCGTCTCCACCTCGACACCCGGAGACAGAGGCGAGATTGCACGTCAACGTGACGCGGGGTACAATACCCGGACGCGGGCGTAGTTCAGCGGTAGAACGTCAGCTTCCCAAGCTGAATGTCGGGAGTTCGATCCTCCTCGCCCGCTCTTGAAAACGGCCTTCCCACCACGGGAAGGCCGTTTTTTGTGCGTTGTGGTCACCCACGGGCGGGAAGATCGGCGGGGAAGAATGGGGGAAGAAAGCGCGGGGCCGCTACTTGTGGTCAAGGTGCTTCCCGCAGTGACCAACGTCGCTCTCGCCTACGCCTTGGCGGGAGCGAGATCGAGCCGATGGACGCCGGCGATCATGTCGATTTGCTTGGGAGCGACCCCGGCAGCGGCGGCATACTCCCTCCACCTTGAGACCGCCTTCGTGACCTCGTGCGCAATGGCCTCAGCACGGCCACGCTTCATCGAGGCCGTCTCGGCAACCGTCTTGAAGTCTTCGAGCGTGAAGCCCTCACGCTTGCCCGCCAGGCTCATCTGATGGCTCGCGGTCCATGTGCCCGACGGGTTGTATGCATACATCACGTCGAAGGCTGGCGAGAGCGACCACTTCCCGCTCTTGTCCATGAGGAACGCGATGTTCTTGACGTGATCGTCCTGGTTGCGGGCGATCACGTTGAACGCCATCCTTCGGAACTGCTCTTCAACGGCGTCCATCGACAGGCCCAATCTCCGGATGACGGTCAGGGCCTGCTCGTAGGAGTGCGCGACCGGGTTATTGAAGTCGAAGTGCGCGAGCGCGCCCAGCGACTGCATGTGGAGCTTCTCGCCGTCGTCGAGCCGATCGAACCGCCGCGTCATGAAATGGCGGCGTCCGTTCTCCTCGAAGAGTCGGCACTCGGACATCCGGATGCCCGCGGCCTTGGCCATGAGCGAGTAGGCGTATTCGATCGCGCCGAACCCCTGCGGATCCGCGAGGTCGCGGTCCTTGTTGTTGGTGACGCCGTCGAACTTCATCAGCCAGTACTCGAACCCGCTCGGGGCCTTGACCTGACCTGAGCGAACCTGAATGGTCTTGGGATTCCAGGCGATGACGGCCTTGGCGCGGGCACCGCCCGCGGATGCGCCGACGCGGAGGATCTCTCGCAGGGCGTGCTCCTTATGCCGGTCGGCAAATGACGCCTGCAGGTTCTCTCGGTTGCTGAGCACGTCGGAGGCGAGCGTCACCAGCGAGTCCACGTTCAGGACAGTCGATGAGCGGCTTTGTGGACCATGGGCGGGCTTGAACTCGAGCGCCCCGATCCCGCGCGTGCCGGTGTAGCACAGACGCTCGACCGCGTCGATGTCTTGGGGCAGACGCCCCTGCGAGGCGAGCCACGCATCGATCACGGCGTTGCCGAACTTGTCGGGCAGCGCATCGGCGAGCATCCCCGGCAGCCCGTGAAATGACTCCTTGGGCAGGTCGGGGAAGCTGTAGATCTGTTGGTCGAGCGGCATCATGAGCGGCGCGACCTCGATCCCGCTCCGCCGAAAGGCAGGTGTGTACTCGAATGTTGCGATCTCCCCGGGTCCGTTCACGGACACCGCGCCGATCGAACTTCCCCACAAGCGGACTTCGGCAACCGTGCTCACGGCTCACCTCCGGCCTTTGGCGATTCGTCACCCCAGGTCCACTTGGTTGGCGGCCCGCTCTTCTTCACCCCGGGCGACGCGCGTCGGCGCTCCTTGGATCGCGAGCGCAGTTGCTCAAGCGGACTCGGGAGCGGCGGCGGAACGAACGCGTCGAGATTGCCGAGCAGGCCCAGCGCGCGGATCACGCGGATGAGATTGGTGACCTGGCTCGATTCGCCACTCTCCAAGCGGATCAAGGTGCGTTTGGAGACGCCCGCCTCTCGAGCCAGTTGTGCCTGGGTCATGTTCCGCTGGAGTCGGAGTCGCGAAAGACGATCCCCCAACTCCTGCAGAACCGCCGCGTCCGTCATTTCTCGTGTCTTTGCCATAAGTGCCTCTTCTGGCAACTATATCGTACATATCGATACAAGAGGACAGTTCTGGCACTTTTTTTCCCAGCCGTGTCACGACCCGACCGTCGTACGAACAACGGCGTCGGCCGCCGCCGCTACGGCTCGAACCGCTCGCTCGCGGTAACCCTCGAGACAGACGCTTCCCAATTACTTTCGCTTCAAGTACGGAATGTCAGTTGGGCTTGGGCATGCGGGGCGGCTGAGCGCCGGGGGTGTTCCCTCACTCAGGGGCACCCCGCGCCGTACGCCCCCAGGAAGCAGAGGAAGTCGAAGATATCCCAGTCGCCATCGCCCTCGCAGTCGGCGTAGGGCGACTGGATCGAGTAGGAGCCCAGGAAGCACAGGTAGTCAAAGATGTCGAGGTCGCCATCCTCTTCGCAGTCGGGATAGCAGGCTGCGCCGTCTTCCGTGGCGAGCGCGAGGTTGATGGTGCCAGTTTGTGTTCCGAGCGCAGTCACGCCCCAGTACTGGTTCGCATATGAGGTCGGGTGGGTGCTCACGGCCAGGTAGTATGTGCCGGGCTGCAGATCGCCGTGGCGACCGTCGTAGGGCTTGCCATCTCCCTTTCCCGGGCGGCCGCCCGCGCCGAACGTGAGCTGGCTCGTGAACCCGTCGCCCGAGTCGTTGTCGGATGCGACGAGACCGCCGACGGAGTTAAAGAGCGCGAGGACGGTATCGTCGGGGTACTGGCCCGAGCCCTGCTTGGCGAGCGACGAACCATACGTGTCGAGATCCAAGTAGCTGCCCTGGGCCGCGATGGCGGCGTGGGGAAGCGTGAACTGGTACCAACGCACCTGCCCCGAAGAGAGTGGCACGGCAGAAAGCGCAAGGCCTGGCGGACTGAGAACGCCGAGCGCGGTCGCCGCGGGCGGGAGCGGGGGGTTGTTCGTGAACGTGATGGTGAGCGACCACCTGGCGTCGATCGATCCCGTCCCGCCGTTGTCGAAGTACTCGAAGAACCGGAACGTCCAGACGCCCGCGGGGTTGGTGCCCACCGTGTGGAGCAGTTCCATATTCACGGGAAGGATGGTGAATGTCGTCTGGGTCAGGAACGGCTGCACGATGGTCTGGGAGCCATCGGGCGCGGTGACCAGTATGCGGGCATCCTTCGCCCAGGTATTGGCCATCAGCGATGTAAGACTTCCTGTGATCGTGATGCGGCCGAGTGTGTAGCCGCCGGCGAGCGTGCGCTGCTCGACGGCGTTCGCCGACGAGCCGAGGATGCCGTTGGAGTTGATGTTGGAGAACAGGAAGCCCTCCGGCTGGGCGACCGTGATTGGGACCCAGAGCAACTGGAGGAGCAGCGCCAACGTGCAAAGCCGATTCATCGCAGGGCCTCCGCGTGGAACACCTGCCGACGGCGTCGGCCGATCAGGCCCGTACCCATGAGCAAGGCGGCGAACGCGGTGCTCGGGGCGGGCACGACCCGCACGAAGCCGCCGGTGTACAGGGGCGCGAGATTCCACGAAAGGCCGGCGGGAAGAACAGGGAGGGTGATCTTCTCGAACGAGCCGATCACGGGGCCGCCCCACCTGATCACACGGAAGGATTGGTGAGATTCGGGCACAAACCCATCCTCGAGGGCGATCCGCAGGACGCCGGAAAGATCGGCCTCGCCCCAGATCGTCAGCTGGCCGAGCAGGCCCGGGCCTGACCCCGCGAGGGCGAGTTCGAGCGTGCCGGACTCGTCCTGGAAGAAGTCGCCGCCGACGTGGACCGATGCCCCCGCCCCGATGGCGAGGAGCCCGAGATTGTTCCAGACGGCCGGGTCCGGCCCCAGCTCGGGCGGGATGTACTCAATGATCCCTTCGTTGATCGCCTTGACGATGCCCTCGTTCTGAAACGAGGCGGTGTGGATCTTGATGATCTCGCCCGGCACGTCCGCCGAAATGAGCCCCTTGTTGATGACCCGGGCCGTGTCCGTGGTGAGGATCGCGCCGCGACCGCCGTGGACGATCGCGTTTGGCGCGATGGTGAGTTCGGAGTTGGTGAACCCCTTGATGATGCGGTCGTCACCGCCATGGACTGGATCAAACCGGATGGTGCCGGTGGCGAACGAGGCGCTGCTCCCGATGAACCGCATCGTGGCGCCCGCGCCGGCGAGCCGGACATCGCCGACAAGGTCGAACGAGCCGCGCAGGTCGAGCCTGGATGTCGGCTCGAGCAGCTGGATTGACCCTTGCAGCGTGACGCCGTCAAGCTCGGAGACCTCGCCCCGGACGAAGAGGGCGAGCTCGGGATCGACCTTGATGGTCCCGCCCTTGACGATGCACCCATCGAGGGTCCACGACCCGAACCCGTTGGACAGGTCCAGGATGGAATCCGCGTTGTCCAGGACGGCCGACAGCGTGACGTTGCCGCCGCTTTGCTCGATGGTCCCCAGGGCATTCGTGGAGACCTGCCCCGCGAGCGTCAGATCGCCGGAGTCGATGCGGATGGTGCCCGAGCTCGACCACTTGGAGTTCTTACCGATGACCATCTTCCCGCCGGAAGTGACTTCCAGCAGGCCCTCGTTCGTGAAGATTCCGACAGGATCGATGAGGATGACCTCGCCGGAACGGTCGGCGCGGATGGTGCCCTTGTTGACGAGAACCTGGGTGTTCCCGCTCGAGATCGACGTCCTGGAGAGGTTGAGGTTGCCGCCGGAAATCGTGAAGCCCGGCTCGATCGTGAGCTTGTCGCCGCCAATGAGCGTCATCGCGCCTGGCGCGTGCGCGACCGTGATGGATCCGGCACCCCCGAGGCTGGACGTATGATAAAAGTCCAGGGTCCCCCGGTGGTCGAAGACCAAGTCCGTGTTCCAGGCGCCCGGCGAGAGCATCCGAAGCGTCCAGCCGGGCGCGGTGACATCGATGTCGCCGTTGATCGTCACGCCCTCGAAGACCGCACCCTGACCGGTTCCGGCGAGCAGCGCTGCGCCGTTGCCCGAAGAGTAGATTCCGCCGAGGATGTGCGCACCCGTTGGTGTGCTGAAGTTGTAACCCGATCCGTCGAGCACCCACGAGCGATCGGCGCCGGAGAGGTGGAACGTTGACCCCGTGTTGTTCATCCGCCCCATCAGCGTGACCGTGCCGGACTCGTGCTCGAGCCCTTGCACGCTCGAGACGGGGAAGCGGCCGCCGAGCCTCAGGTGCCCGCCCGACACGCGGATCACACCCGTGCTCGACCAATCGCGGACGACACCACCGGAGGGGTCCCCGATTCCATGCCCGGCGATCTGCAGGATCGCGCCGACGCCCGCCTCGAGAGTTCCTGCGTTGACGAAATCGTCCGCGAGAATCTTGAGCGTCGTGCCCGGCTGGTCGGCAATGATGAGACCCTGATTCACGAGGTGGTTCTGTGAGCCCACGCCGCCGAACGCGCTGTCGTTGGCGATCTCGGCGTTGCGCCCTCGGATGATGCCCGTGGGCCCGACCGTGAGCGTTCCTGCAGCGATCAGGTTGATCCGGTGGGGCACGCCCTCGCTCGCTCCATTGAGCTCGATCGCGCTCCCCGCGAACTGATTGGTCGGGCTGTTGAACTCGATGGAGGTCGTCGGAGCGCCAACGGTCTGCACGACCCCATCGAGGGTGAGGCCGCCGAGGATCCTGAGCCGGGCGCCGTCGACGACATCCACGCGGCCATCGACGACAACGCCCGAGAGCGTCCCCGGGCCGGACGCCGGCCTCACGGTGAGCCTTGCCCCCGGGAGGGTCTCGATCGTCCCGCCTGCGATGGTCCCGCCCACGAGCCTGATGTCCCCGACCGAACCCCCGATCGTGAAGACAGAGAGCTGGTTGTTCATCGTGCCTGTGACGTTGATCGTCCCGCCGTCGTTGACGAACGACCCGCCCACGGAACTGAAGGTGCCCCCGAGATTGATCGTGCCGCCCGTCGCGACGCGCACGAGCCCCTGGTTGGTCCAGTTCACCGGCCCCTGGATCGAGGTGAACGCGAGCACTGCGGAATCGACGGCCTCGACGATCCCATGATTGTTGAAGATGTTTGCAGTAATCTTGAGACTGTCGCTCGTCGAGTCCGCGGTGACCCTTCCGTAGTTGTTGACCTGGTTCGTACCCCCCGAAGTCACTTTGCTCCCAAAGAAGCCGAAGCCGGAGATGGTGGCGTCCGCATCGATGGTCAGCGTGTTGTTCTGTTCGGTGCGGATCGTTCCGCCGGCCAGGCGATACGCCCCGCCAGAGATCGTCTGCGAACCCTTGGCCGTGAAGTTGCCCGTGAAGGTGGCATCGCCGTCGAGAGTGATGCCATTGAGGGTGGTCGCGCCCCCCGCCGTGAACGTCCCCTCCAGTCGCACCGCGTCGAGCAGGCCGAGCCCGGGGGACTTGTGCCCGGGAAGGAACCGGATGGTGCCGCCCTCCACGAGACCGTCCAGGCTGGACAAGTCCACGCCACCGGGTCCGACCAGCAGCTCGTGCCCCGCGTTGAGCAGGTGACCGTTGAACCGCATCGTCGCGCCGGGATCGCAGATGATGGTGCCGAGATCCGGGGTCGCCACCCGCCCGCCCAGATCGATGCGGCCCTGTTGGGCATGGATGACGCCATCGTTCGACCACGCGACGATGCCGCCCGATGAGCCGTTCGAGACGCCGATCTGCACCCCGCCGCCATTGACCACGGTGATGGTCCCGTGGTTGGTGAAGTGCTCGGCCTGGATCCAAATCCCTGCCCCCGCGGTGGGCACGGCGACATCGCCCGAAAGCGTGCCATGGTTGATGAGGTTCTCATCGAAAGTGCCGAACACTCCAAGTCGCCCGTAAGAGCCTCGAACCGTTGCGCCCGAAGGGATGGTCAGCACTCCCGTCGCGCCCAGCTTCTCGATGCGGATGGCCGAGTCGATGGTGTTGCCTCCGCCGAGGTCGTAGAGCCCGTTGAAGTCCCACGTTCCCGCGCCAAGCGTGGCATGATTCTCGAAGGCGAGCTGGCCGCCGACGAAGGACGCGACCCCATGATGCGAGGCGCCGTTGACCAGCCGGAGGGTGCCCCCGTTGATCGCCAGGTCTCCGTTCACGGTCGTTCCGTCGATCCTTGAAGTCTGGCCGGCGATGCGCGTGATGCCGAGCCGCGCACCGTCGAACGTTTCCACGACCCCGCCGGTGATGGAACCCGAGCCCTTGATGTTCCAGGATCCCGTGCTTTGGTTAAGCGTAAGGACACTGGCCGAGTTGTTGAGATTCCCGATGATGTTCACCGACGAGTTGACCTGCTGGAAGGTCCCCAGTTCTCCCACGACAAACGTCCCGGCGAGATCGAGCGCCGCGTTGTTGAGCGAGATGAGCCCACCGTTGCTCCAGGACGTGTTGCCCCCGGAAACACCGATCTGGAGGATCCCGCCGTTGATCGCCTGGAGCGTCCCCTCGTTATGGAACACATTGCTGCGGATGATGATCGACTTCCCGGGCAGATCCGCGGAGATCAGGCCTTTGTTGATGATCGTGTCGACGTCGGCCATCGCGGGCGAAGCGCCGATGTTGGCATCGCCGCCCTTGAGCACCATCCCCGGCCCGAACGTCAGCGTCGCCGGATTGGTCCCGTCGTGGACGCGCACCGTGCCGCCCTTGAACTCCATGGTGGCGTTATCCTGCGTCTGGTCGCCCAGGAACGTCATGATGCCGCCGCCGAAGCTGGCCGAGCCCGTAAATGATGTGGACGGATGGACGACGACCTGTCCGGCAAGCAGGTCGAGGTAGGCGTCGAAGACGACCCCGATGAGGTTGCTCACCTGGGTACCGCTGAGGCTCATCTTCGCCCCGCTCTCCGAGTTCACCTTGCCGCCGGTAATCGTCCCGCCGGCGAGGAGCCACGTCGTTGTCGGGGTCAGGGTGAACACCGACCCCGTGTTGTCCATGGTCCCGAGGATCTTCGCCATGCCGCCAATGACATTCCCGCTCGCCGCCGTGTGGAACGAGCCGCCGAGCTCCACGGTTCCGCTGGAGGTGATCGGCGCCGTGATCTCCCACGCGCCGTTGAGCTTCAGGATGGCGTCGATTCCGACCGTCACCGGCTGGTCGACGACGTAGGTGCCGGCAATGGTCAACTGGCTCGACTGTCCGCTTGAAGATTTCCCGGACACGCTGGCGTTCCCCAGGCTTCCGACAAGATTGTTGATGGCCATCGTGCCGCCGTTCACGACCTTGATCGTTCCATAGTTCTCGAAGACGTCGGCAATGATGCTGAGTGGTTGAGTGCCTGACGGGCCGAACTGACTGCCGGCGATGATCTGCCCATAGTTGACAACGCGGTTGGGATCGCCCGGCGCGGGCTTTGCGCCAATGACGCCCGCCGCCGGATTCTCGTAGTGGTACACCTTCGCGCCGGGCCCCAGCGTGAGGGTGTCGCCGGCGGTGACCGCGATGGTGCCGCCAACGACCGGGCTGCCGCCCTCGAACCGGATGTCGGCATTATCGAAGAGCGATTCGCCCTCGAAGACCACCGTTCCCCCGTAAAGCAGGCGCAGCATCCCCTGGATATCCGTGCCGTTGCGAACCGTGAGGACAGTCTTTGTGCCGGACACGCTAAACTTGCCGTCGATGGCGACGCCGTCGAGCACCGAGAGGTTGGAGACGGCGATGTCCGAAACGCTAAAATTGTTGTCCCCGTTGACGAGGACCGTTCCGCCGATGATCGTGCCGTTCGTCAGCGACCAGTGCGCCCCGTTGTGAGGGACGATGAAGGCCGAACCGGAGTTGTCGAGCGTGCCGATAATCCTCGCGCTGCCGCCGGTCAGGTTCATCGTGCCGAGCCCGGCCGTCGTGAACGAACCTCCCAGGTAGAGTTTGCCGCCGCTCATGTTGATCGCTCCGGAGTTCGACCAGGCGCCATCGAACGTCGCTTCGCCGCCCGATGTCAGGCTGAGCGAGCCCTGGAGCGATAGATTCGTGGACACGAGCCTCTGGTTGTTGTCCAGCGAAAGTGGGCCCTGGAGCACGACATCGTTGAGCGTGCTCGCGATGGTGCCCCCCATGGGTGCGATCCTCAGCCATGGGCCCGCGACGACCGTCCCGCCGTTGATCGTGCCCCCGGCGAGCTCGATCATCCCTTCGGCGGCCGACGACGAGAGCGTCGATCCTGAGTTATTGAGCGTGCCGCTGATCCTCAGCGTCGCATTGCTCCGGTTGAAATCGACCAGCGAGGCGGCAGAAAAACTCCCTCCCAGTTCGACCATGGAAGACGTAGCGTTCACCGCGCCCCCGGGCGCGATGGACCAGTTGCCATCCAACCTGAGCGATGTGCCCGACGGCACCGAGGCCGTACCTTCGAACGTCACGTCGCGCAGCGTGCCGACCGCCGTCCCGAAGGTCGTCAGCGACGTCCCGCCGGTCGTTCGGACCGTCCCGCCCTCGATCGTGCCGCCAGCGAGCCGCCACTCGCCCATGCCCGGCGTGAGCTCGAACACCGATCCGGTGTTCTGCATCGCGCCCGTGAGGCTCACGGTGCCGGCGTTGTTCTCGACGGTTCCCATGCCGCCCTGGGCAAATGTTCCGCCCAGGTTAAGGAACGATCCGGCGCCCAGACGCAACGTGCCGCTGTTGCTCCACGCACCATTGAGGCTGATCGTTCCGCCGTTGGTCGCCTCCAGGAGCCCCGCGTTGGAATAGGTCCCGGCAAGCGTGAGCTGGCTCCCCGTGCCATCGGATCGCGCCGCCCCGACTTCGCCCACATACCTGTCGATCATGAGGCGCCCGCCAGCGATCGCCTCGATCGTGCCTTGGTTCTGAAAATCGCAGACGATGGTGATCGCGTAGCCGGACTGGTCTGCCGAGATCAGCCCATGGTTGATCACGCTCTGGCCGACGCCGGAGAAGAGAGGCTTGCCGATCGTACCGCTTCCCCCTCGGACCACCGTCGACGCATCGAGCGTCAACTGATTGTTCGCAAAGATGTAGAGGTTGCGCGACTGGGTGGGAGAGGGCGAGAACTCGATCGTCCCGCCTTGGAGCGTCTGATTGCCGTCGAACGCGAGCCAAATCCCCCCCGAGGTGCCCGCAAGCGTAATCTTGCCGTTGAGGTCGAGGCCATTGACGACCCTCGTGCCGCCAGTGAGCGTGAAACTACCGTTGATCGTCACCCCGTCCATGCGGTTGTTGGTGTTGCTTTCCATCGCCAGCGTTCCGCCGAGCAGGTTGATGGTCGCCTGCGCGAGCGTGCCCCCTTCCAGCGAATATTTCCCCGCGATGAGGTCAAGGCTCCCCAGAACCCGCAGAGTGCTCGCCGTGTGCTTCAGCGTCACCGATGACGACGAGAGGGTGAGCGCGTCGAGCTCGACCGCTGAGTTCAGCGTCACCGTGTGCGCCGGGCCCACGGCGTCAAGGAATGCGTGATAGGTGGTTCCGGCGGGGTTGCCGTTGTTCGGCGCCGTGGGATTGGTGTTCCAGCGGAAGGCCTCACTCCAGTTCCCGCTGACCGCCAGCAGCCAATGCGCCTCGGTCTGATTGTCCGGGCCGCCCCCACCTCCTCCGCCGCCGACAGCGCGGATCGGGATCGCGATCCCCCTGGCCGGCGCACGCATCGGTAGGCGTTGCCGGAAGTCTTGGAACGGCGACCGCGTCAGCACCAGGGCGCCCCAGTCGTCGTTCTCAGGCCCACCCCCTGGCCCCGTCACCTGCGCGTTCGATCGGGCCGCTCCGGCAATCGATACGAGCAACGCCGTGGCGGGAATCGCCAATCCCCGCGGCCCTCGGCTACAGGCGCGATGTCCCCGCACCATGACCGTGCCAACGACGCCCTTCGTACCTTTCGACATTAGATATCTCCGATTTCTGAGAATGTGAGAACCGCACAGTCTAAAGGAATCAGCCGGTCCCATCAATGGCCCATGCCTTTCACAGAACTCGAGAAGTCTTTATTTCTCGCATGCATGAACGGCGTTTGTTCGTATCATCTCACGCTCCTCGATCGGTGCGCGCGATCGCCCGCTTGCCGGTTGCGCTTCCGGTACCTGTGCGCCACAGGACGGGCGAACGGGCCCAGTTTGACGGATGAACTGGTCGGCGTTCACAGAGTTGCGCTCCGGGCCAGGGAGTCGTGCTGTCAATCGGCACGGAAGCCGACAATGGCCTGGAAGGCTCAAAAAAGCGCATGAGTCGATGGCAGTCCGGCACGTCGTGACGACCCGACCGACGACGACTGGGATTGGACCGCGCCGCTGCGACAGGTGCGACGCCGCGGCGGCCGCAGCGCGGGCAGCGATCCAGGCCGGGGTCCTCTTCGCCCCCGAAGACCACCCGGTACTCGCGCACGCCGCCCCGCCGCAGGTCGGGCACGGCGGCCTGTGCGGTCCACCACGGCACGCCTGCTTTCGAGAGTTGCGTGCCGAACGTGTGCCTCAACGCATGCACATCCACCGTGCGGCCGCGCTCGTCGGCCTTGAATCCGACCGCCTTCCAGCCGCGTGTCTCGACGCAGACCAGCCCTGAGCATCTCCGTACTTGGACCGGTGTGCGTATCTGAACCAGTGTGCGTACAGGGGGGGCGTGTGGGGTGGGGCGTGGGGGGTGTGGGGGCGTGGGGGGTGTGAAGGGAGAGCGCCGTCCAGCCCGGTCATCCGCGATCGATCATCATGCGCTCGACGTCTCCGCGCACACCCCTCAACGCTTCTCGATCACGAACTCTTCCTCCGACTCATCAAACTCAACCACTCGGCCACCAAGCCTCAGAAAGTCCTCCACCCATTCCCGCACGGGCCTCACGCTCAGGTGCAGCCGTGTCCCCGCCAGAAGCCGCCAATGTCGGCTCCCGTCCGGCCTCGGGTTGATCTTGAACGCCAGATATCGCGTCGCCACACGCCACGCCTCTCGCTCCGCCGCGTCCACATCCTCCGGCCTCAGGTGCTCGAAACAATCCGTCGACAGCACGAGCTCAAACGCCCCATCCTCAAACGGCAGCGCCGTCGCGCTCGCCACTCGCAGATCCAGCCCCTGCTTCACCCCTCTTGCCACCGCCGACCGCGCGACATCGATTCCCACCGACCTCACCCCCAACTCACCCAGCCGTGCCACCGCCCAGCCGTGCGAGCACCCGATGTCCAGCGCCGATCCGACCGCCAACCTCCCGTCCGCGACTCGCGCCACGATCCCCGACGCGTGCGAATATCCGTTCCGCCGGTGATACCCGAATCGATACAACCGGTCATACACCCGCGAATAAAAACCCGCCGCACTCTCCGGCCCACTCCCCAGCGCAACCCCGCCCCCGTTCACCTTCGACGCTCGTGCTCCTGGTTCCATGCGTCTCCCCGCGAGATTCACAATCTCCAACGCCAAACACAGCCGCCGAGTCTATCGACCCGCCGCCCTCCCATGAACCACGACCTGTGTCGGCGGGCCTACGCCACGCTCCCCAGATATGCCGAAAGGATGTCCCTCGCCGCCGCAAGGTCCTTCCTGTCGATCATCTCCGTCACCGTGTGGATGTACCTCGTCCCCACGGTGATCCCCACCGCCCTTGCCCCGGCCGCCGCTTGCTGCGCCGCCGCCCCGTCCTGCCCACCCGCCGCGAGGATCGTCCTCTGGTACGCGATCTTGTGCTTCTTCGCGACCCCCTCCACCTCCGCCACCAGCGCGTGATCCGAGATGAACGAACTGTCCTTGATGTGCAGCCCGAATCCCCTCCCCTGCACCGTCACCGCCTCCTCGTTCGGCACCCCGGGCGTGTCGCACGACAGCGTCACGTCGATCCCCAGCCCGATGTCCGGCTGCACACCGTGGCTCGCCGTCTTCGCCCCGCGCAGTCCCACCTCCTCCTGCGTCGTGAACGCCACGACCACCTCGCACGCGTGCCCCGTCCCCTTCCGGTCCAACTCCCGCACACCCTCGATCCCCAGCCAGCACGCCACGCGGTTGTCCAGCGCCTTGCTCACCACCTTGTTCCCGACCTCGATCAGCGGCTCGTCCATCACCACATAATCCCCCACCTTCACCTTCTTCTTCACCGCATCGCCGGGCAGACCAATGTCCACATAAAACTCCTTCACCTCCGGCACACGCTCGCGGTCCTTCGCGCTCGAGATGTGGATCGGACGGCCCCCGGGGTTCATCACGCCCTTCACGTCTCCCCCCTCCGTCACCACCAGCACGCGACGCGAGAACAGGTTCCTCGTGTCGAACCCCCCCGCCGGGTTCATCCACAGAAACCCCTTGTCGTCGATCGACGTCACATAGAACCCGATCTCGTCCATGTGGCACAGCAGCATCACCCGCTTCGCCTTCGTCCCTTTCCCCGTCCGCCGACCCCCCTTCTTCCCCGCGCGCGGCGACCGCGTGCAGATCAGGTTCCCCAGCGCATCCGTCCTCACCTCGTCAAACATCCCCGCGACTTCCTTCTCGATGAGCGCACGCACACGCTCCTCGCGGCCAGGAACGCCGGGGGTTTCGCACAGCCGCTTGAGCAAGTCGATGTTCACGAACGAGCCTCCTCTTGGGTCCCGCATCATTGGCGCGCCGCTACGATCGCGCTCCATGGCGTACCCCTCCCCCATCCTCGGGATGCACCGCGACGCCGACGCCCTCCTCCTCCCCTGGGGGCCGCCCGAGCGCGACATCCTCGTCCCAGCGGTCTTCGATCACATCGAACTCGAATACGCCGCGCTCCGCAAGCACGCCGCCCTCCTCGACCTCCCCCACCGCGCCGTCATCGAGGCCCGCGGGCCCGACCGCCTCCCCTTCCTCGACCGCATGGTCACCCAGTCGCTCAAGGACTTCCAACCCTTCCGTACACGCCGTGCCTTCTGGCTCAACCGCAAGGGCCGAATCGACGCCGACCTCCGCCTCCTCAACCTCCCCGACCGCCTCCTCCTCGACACCGACGCCCTCGTCGCCCCGGCCGCCGCCGCCTCGCTCGCCGCCTTCATCATCACCGACGAGGTCACCCTCGACGATCGTTCCCACGCCCTCCACCGCCTCGCCCTCCACGGGCCCCTCGCCCTCGACGCGTTGGCTTCCGCCGCACGCCTCCCCGCCCCTCCTCCTCTCGAACCCGACCACGCCGCCGTCTTCTCCATCGCCGGGCACGAGTGCATCGTCGATCGCGACGACTCCGCCGGCGTGATCGGCCTCGAACTCACCCTCCCCGCCGCAGCCGCCGAGATCGTCTGCACGTCCCTCCTCGCCCACCCCGGTGTCCGCCCCATCGGCTGGCACGCCTACAACATCGCCCGCATCGAGGCCGGACGCCCCCTCTTCAACCTCGACTTCGCGTCCGACTCCCTTCCCCACGAAACCGGCCTCCTCGCCGACCGCGTCTCCTTCACCAAGGGGTGCTACCTCGGGCAGGAAGTCGTCGCCCGCATGCACTCCCGCGGCCATTCCAAGCGCCGGCTCGTCGCCCTCCTCCTCGAACCACAAACCCCCGCGCTCGCCCGCGAAGGCGACCTCGTCACGCCCCAGCCCGAGACCGGGGCCTCCATCTTCGCCGGACCACTCGACGACCCCGGCGAATCCGTCGGCGCCGTCACCAGTTCCGCCATCTCCCCCATGCTCGGTTCGAGACCCATCGCCTTCGCCTCCGTCAAGCCCGGCCACGAGTCCCCAGGCACCCGCCTCCTCGTCGCATGCGGCGAAGCCCTCGTCCCCGCGGCCGTTCGCGAGACCCTGCGCTTCCTCCCCGACTGAACGCACCAAGGCGCTCCGCGCTCGCGCCCGCCTCGGTTGACGCCGCCCCCCCGCCACCCGACACTACCCCCCGCGAGGGGGACGCCTTCCCCCACTGGGGCTGCCCGTGATCTGCCCGTTCTGCGGGTCCAACGACGACAAGGTCATCGATAGCAGGGCCTCCGATGCCGGGCGCGTCATCCGACGCCGTCGCCAGTGCATCAAGTGCGCCAAGCGGTTCACCACCTACGAGCGCGTCGAGCAGACCGCACGCCTCGTCGTGGTCAAACGCGACGGCTCACGCGTCCCCTTCGCCCGCGACAACGTCCTCCGGGGCATCGTCGCCGCCTGCGGCAAACGCCCCGTCCCCGAGCACGTCAAGGCCCGGATCGCCGAGGAGGTCGAGGAGGAACTCACCCGCGACTTCGAACGCGAGGTCCCCTCCAGCGAGATCGGAGCCCGCGTCATGGCCCGGCTCCGAGACGTCGACGAGATCGCCTACATCCGCTTCGCCAGCGAATACCATCGTTTCTCCTCCGCGGGTGAGATCAAACGCGAACTGGAGGACCTCGACACTCGCGTCAAGGATGTCAAGACCCAGCGTTCGCTCTTCGGGAGCACCGGCGATGAAGCCTGAACCCATCTTCCTCCTCCTCCTCACCCTTGTCGGCGTCGGCTGCGCCACCAGCCACGCGCCCAGCGTGCCTCCCACGGACGAACCCCCCATCCCCCTCATCGAGAGCGCACCCGCCCGACCCGCGCCCCCGACCCCACCCCGCGCGCCCGAGCCCTCCTTCGAACTCCGCGATGCCGAGGCCTACCGCCCCCCCTGGTGGATCGATCTCCCCGCCCACTCCGCTGGCCGCCTGATCGTCGCCGCCAGCGGCCGGGGCGACGACCTCCTCGACGCTCGCCGAGCCGCCGTCCGCGCCGGTCGCGAAGCCCTGCGCGACACCCTCGCCCGTGAGCCCGCCGACGCCGTCACCGACCGCACCAGCGCCATCCGCCTCTCCGACGGAACGTACCTCGCCTTCGTCCTCATGTCCGCCAGGGAGTAATCGATGCCGCGAAAGGTCTTCTCGTCCGCTCGTGACGCCTTCGCCGACCTCAAGTCCCTCGGCGTCCTCCGCGACGGCATCACTGTCATGGTCGGCGGCTTCGGGCTCTGCGGCATCCCCGAGCACCTCATCCTCGCCCTCCGGGACTCCGGCGTCCGGGACCTCACCTGCATCTCCAACAACGCCGGCGTCGACGACTTCGGCCTGGGGCTCCTCCTCCAGACCCGCCAGATCCGGAAGATGATCTCCAGTTACGTCGGCGAGAACGCCACCTTCGAGAGCCAGTTCCTCAAGGGCGAACTCGAAGTCGAGTTCAACCCCCAGGGAACCCTCGCCGAACGCATCCGTGCCGGCGGCGCCGGCATCCCCGCCTTCTTCACCGCCACCGGCGTCGGAACCCCCGTCGCCGATGGCAAGGAAACCCGCCTCTTCGCACGCCCCTCCGACGACACCCGCTTCCACAACCGCAAGGGGTCCTCCGTCCCCACGAGAGACTACGTCCTCGAAACCGGCCTCTACGCCGACCTCGCACTTGTCAAGGCCCACCGCGGGGACGACTTCGGCAACCTCGTCTACCGCATGACCGCCCGCAACTTCAACCCCATGATGGCCACCGCCGCCGCTTTCGTCCTCGCCGAAGTCGAGGAGATCGTCACGCTGGGCGGCATCGACCCCGACTCCGTCCACACCCCGGGCAGTTACATTGACCGCATCATCCGTACCTCGCCCGAGAAACGCATCGAGCAGCGCACCACCCGCAAGCCCTAGCCGTGCGCCCCTGACGGAGACGCTCCATGCGCAGCCTCGGCCTCCTCCTGATGCTCGTGGGCGGCGCCATCGTCATCACTGCCATCGCCCTCGCGCTCCGCGAACTCACCGGCCTCTACCACGCCGCGGCGACCGACCCCCTGGGCGGCGCGGACGACCAGGAGAAGCAGGCCGCCGCCGCCATGCTTCGGGCCATCGTCCTCGGGGGGATCGGCGCTGTCCCCCTGCTGGCGGGGACGGTCATGCTGAAGGCGTCGCTCCTGCGCCGGATGCGCGCACGAATGCGCCGGTAGGTTCCACGTGGAACATTCCGACGCCGGCGCGCGCACGGATGTGCCGGTAGGTTCCACGTGGAACATTCCGACGCCGGCGCGCGCACGGATGTGCCGGAAGGTTCCACGTGGAACCTTCCGTGGTCAGAGCGCCGCGAGGCGCTTCCGTAACGACGTTCCGTCCGCCGCCGTCCCGCACAAGTTCACCCGGATTCCCAGTTCGTGCGCCAGGGCGGCCTTGGCGGCCAGGGCCCGGTCCGCGGTCTTGGCGTCGGGCGCATAGACGACCTGGATGTGGTTTGACTCGTGCTTGGCCATCATCTGGTCGCGGCTCACGCCGTGGAGCACGGCGTGCATGATCGGCCACTGGGGGGTGGTCTCGTTCCAGCGTCTGGTGGTCTCCTCGGGCGGGAGGGCGACGGCCTCGGCTCGCCCGATGTCCATCCAGAGCCGGTCGTCATCGACGTAGATACGCGACCAGACGATCTCGCCGGCGCGTGACACCCCCTTGAGGCTCCCCCCGCCGCGGACGAAGTAGACGGGGGGTTGTCGCTCGCTGATGGCGCCGGCATAGCCGCCCTCGAAGTGCGAGGGCGGGGCCGCACCGGAGATCTCGAAGACCCAGACGAACCGACCATCGGCGTCGGCGTCTCCCCAGCGAAGGTCGTGGAGCGTGTTGTCGGGGGGGAGGCCCAAGGCCTCCCAGACCCTGGTGGTGAGCAGGGCGTCGAGGCCTGCGCCTTCGTCCACCTCGTTGAAGTGCGGGATGGGCCGGCCCTCGCGGATGATCGTGCCGTCGGCGCGGGCGACGGGCGGCCGATCGGAGCAGTTGAGGAGGCCCTCGGCAAGGTCGCTGGCGGCGGTGAGGTCGGCGAGGCCCAACTGGTATTGGATGCCGATGGCGTCGCAGTCGAAGGCATCGGCGAGGCGAGCGGCAGCGAGGTACATCTTCAACTGTTCACGAACCTGGTCGTCGGTGAGGTCGCGGGCCGGGTCGGGGCCGATGACGAAGCGCATCCCGCGGGCGTCGAGCCAGGCCCGGGCGGCGTCGGCCTCGGCGTCGGGAACGTCGCGCATGGCCGCGTACAACTGGGACTGGCTGAGGCGTTCCTTGAAGACGTGGGCGGCGTGGAGGAGGTGGTCGGGGAGGATGGCGTTGAACATCCCCATGCACCCCTCGTCGAAGACGCCGAGGATCGCCGGGCGTCGTCGGAGGTCGTCGGCGAGGGTCCGCGCGAGCCGTCGCGAGCGGGCAGGGATGGCCTCGGGGTCGAAGCGACGGACGTGGGAGAGGTCGTGCTTGATTCGGCCCTTGGTCGTCCACTGGCGGAGTCTGCGGAGGAACTCCGGGTCGTTGAAGTCGTCGCCCCAGAGCCGCGAGGCGGCAACGCCTGCCTTGGTGAGCGACCCGCAGAGGTTGAGGAGCCCGACGAGCCCGGGCCATCGGCCGGACCAGTTGGAGACGAGGAGGATCGGTCCCTCGTGGTGCTGGAGGCCGATGAGGACGTGGTGGGAGTATTGCCAGACAGCCTCGGCGACGATAAGCGGGGCGTCGCGCGGGATGGAGGCAAAGACCTCGCGTCCTCGGGCCTGGGAATCGATGAAGCCGTGCTCGGCTCCATCGCCCGCGCGGAGGAGGGACCATCCGAGCGACCTGAGGGCCTTGCGCAGGTCGGCCTCGAGGGCCTGCTGGGCGGGCCAGCCGGCGAGATTGGAGGGGCGTCTGGCATCGCCCGAGGCGACGAGGACGGCGGTCCTGGGCTTGACCTTGAGGAGGGGCGGGGTCGGCTTGGGCATGGGAACCTCGCGGGAAGGGGGCCGCGGCGATGGTATCACGCGTGCGCGGCGGGCCCGATCGGGCGGAGGCGTGCGAGGCGCTCGACGGCGAGCGCGAGCGTCTCACGCCGCTTGCAGAAGGCGAAGCGGACGAGGGTGCGAGCGGCATCCGGGTCGGAGTAGAAGGCGCCGGGGGGGATGGCGGCGACGCCGATCGACGCGGTGAGGTGGCGGCAGAAGGCAACATCGTCGAGGAACCCGAAGCGTGCGTGATCGGCGATGATGAAGTACGTGCCGTCGGGGATGAAGACGCGGAAGCCGAGCGAGCCAAGGGCGTCGGCGAGGAAGTCACGCGCTTCGAGGTAGTGGGCGAGGAGGCCTGGGACGTAGTCGTCCGCGCGATCGAGGGCTTCGACGGCGGCGTGCTGCATGGGGGTGGAGGTCGCGAAGGTGAGGAACTGGTGCGCGGCTCGGACGGCCCGGATGAGGTCGGGGGAGGCGATGGCCCAGCCGACTTTCCAGCCGGTCAGGCTGAAGGTCTTGCCAAGGCTGGAGAGTGTGATGGTGCGGTCGGCCATGGCGGGGAACGCGGCGAGGGAGAGGTGAGGGAGGGCGGGGTTGAAGGTGAGGCGTTCGTAGACCTCGTCGGTGATGGCGAGGGTGTCGTGCTCGAGACAGAGGGAGGCGATGAGGTTGAGTTCATCGCGAGTGAAGACCTTGCCGGTCGGGTTGTGCGGGGTGTTGACGAGGATGGCACGGGTGCGCGCGGTGAAGGCGCGGCGGAGGTCGTCGGGATCGAAGGTGAACGTGCCGTCGCCTGAGCGGGGTGGATGGAGGCGGACGAAGCGCGGGGTGCCACCGGCGAGGGCGATGCCGGCTCGATAGGAGTCGTAGAAGGGCTCGAAGAGGATGACCTCGTCGCCGGGCTCGATGAGCCCGAGGAAGGTGGCGGCGAGGGCCTCGGTGCAGCCGGAGGTGACGGAGACCTGGGCGAGGGGATCGTGGAGGGGGAGTCCGGAGCGTGCGGACCAATCTCGGGCGATCGCGTGTCGGAGGGTGGGGAGGCCTGGCATGGGGGCATACTGGTTGTGCGCGGAGGCGATGGCTTGCGAGGCGGCGTCGCGGACGAAAGCGGGGCCGTCGAAATCGGGGAAGCCCTGGGAGAGGTTGACGGCGTCGTGTTGGAGGGCGAGGGCGGACATCTCGGCGAAGACGGAGGTGCCGAAGGGGGCGAGTCGTGCGGCGACGGAGGAGCGGGGCATGGGCGTAAGGTAATCGGGGCGTGACGGAAGCGTGGCGGGATCAACTGGACCGGAAGAGGGGGTGGGCTATTCTTGAGGGTCCATCGGCGGCATGGGGGGCAGAACCCGCCGATGAAGCCGCGGCCCGCGAGGGAAGAGTCCCGTCGCGGAGGCAGGCGGGCAAACCCAACGAAAGGGGCGAGGCCGATGTCTGAGAATCAGGAGCAGCAGCGTCAGGTTCAGGTTCGGATCGACGAGACGAAGATGGTGTCGACGTACGCGAACACGATCCGGACGTCTCCGCTGCAGGACGAGGTGGTGGTGGACTTCGGGATGAACATGCCGATCCCATCGGGCCCGGACGGACAGGCGGTGATCGCGTTCAACGTCGGGAGCCGGGTGATCCTGAACTGGGCTGGCGCGAAGCGTCTGGCGATCAGCCTCGGGCAGATGGTGAGGCAGTTCGAGGAGCGGAACGGAGAGATCCAGTTGAACGCGCCCCGGCAGGGAGCGGGCGGCGCGGGCGGCCCGCGGCTGGCGAACTAAAGCGCTGACGGGACTCCCGCGGCGCGGCATCCTGATGGACAGGACCCACGCGAGAGGAGTGTCGTCGGATGGGATCGCTTGAAGCGCGCGAGGTTGAATCGGCGGCGGCGGTGGCACGATCGCTGGTCGAGGCGGTCGAGCGGGTCGTGGTCGGGCAGCGCGGGATGGTGGAAGGGCTGCTGATCGGGCTGCTCACGGGCGGGCATGTCCTGCTCGAGGGGGTGCCCGGCCTGGCGAAGACGCTGAGCGTGAGCGCGCTGGCGAGGGCGATCCACGCGAAGTTTTCGCGGGTGCAGTTCACGCCGGATCTGCTGCCGGCGGACCTGATCGGGACGCTGATCTATCACCCGAGGGAGGGGACGTTCAGTGCGCGGAAGGGGCCGATCTTCGCGAACATCGTCCTGGCGGACGAGGTGAACCGTGCGCCGGCCAAGGTGCAGTCGGCTCTCCTGGAAGCGATGCAGGAACGGCAGGTGACGATCGGGGACGAGTCGTTCGCGCTGGAGGATCCGTTCCTGGTCCTGGCGACGCAGAACCCGATCGAGAACGAGGGGACCTACCAGTTGCCGGAGGCGCAGGTCGACCGGTTCATGCTGAAGTTGCGTGTGGAGTATCCGACGCGTGATGAGGAGCGTGCGATCGTCGACCGTATGGCGACGAGCGCGCCGGCGACGCGGGTGGAGCCGGTGGTGGAGAAGGAGCGGATCGTCGCGGCGCGTCGGCTTGTGGACCGGGTGCACGTGGATGACCGGATCAAGGACTACGCGGTGCGGCTGGCGCGGGCGACGCGGCGAGGGGCGGAGGCATCGCTGGAACTCGATCGGCTGGTGGAGTTCGGGTCGTCGCCCCGGGCGTCGATCGCGCTGGTGATGGCGGCGAGGGCGAGGGCGCTGCTGGAAGGTCGTGCGTTCGTGACTCCCGGGGACGTGAAGCGAGTCGCGCCGGATGTGCTGCGTCACCGGCTGATCCTGACGTACGAGGCGCAGGCGGAGGACGTGACGAGCGACCGCGTGATCGCGCGGGTGCTCGAGGGGATTCCCACACCGTGAGGAGCCGGGCGTGGTGAGCGAGGACGTCAGGCGGGAGATGAGGCGGCTACAGGTGCGAGCGCGGCGGCGCGTGCAGGGGCTGTTCGCGGGGAACTCGCTGAGCGCGTTCAAGGGGAGGGGGATCGAGTTCGCGGAGGTCCGGGAGTACGAACCCGGGGATGACGTGCGGACGATCGACTGGAACGTCTCGGCGCGAACGGGGCGGACGCACATCAAGCGGTTCATCGAGGAGCGGGAGCTGACGGTGCTGCTCGCGTGCGACGTGAGCGCGTCGTCGGGGTTTGCGAGCGAGGGACGGCTGAAGAGGCGCGTCGCGGCGGAGGTGGGGACGACGCTGGCGCTGGCGGCGACGCGGCACAACGACCGGGTCGGGGCGGTGCTGTTCACGGATCGGGTGGAACGGTTCATCCCGCCGCGGAAGGGGCAGCGGCATGTGCTGCGGCTCTCGAGCGACCTGCTGGGGTTCGAGCCGCTCGGGAGGGCGACGAACCTGCGCGCGGCGATCGAGTTCGTGGGGCGGGTACAGCGGAGGCGGGCGCTGGTGTTCGTGGTGTCGGACTTCCTGGGGGAGGTTCGGGATGTGGACCTGCGGATGCTGGCGGGCCGGCACGAGGTGATCGCGGTGCGGGTGCTTGACCGGCGAGAGAGGGAGATCCCGCCGATCGGGCTCGTGCGGGTACGAGACCCCGAGACGGGGCGGGAGCGGCTGGCGGATTTCACGGCGAGCGGGGCGAGGGCGTATGCACTGGCGCGGGCGGAGGCGGATGCGCGGGTGGCGGCGTCGCTTTCGAGGTCGGGGATCGATCGGCTGGACGTGGGGACGGAGACGGATCTCGCCCCCGCGCTGATGCGGTTCTTCAGGGCGCGGGATCGGAGGAGGATCCCCGCATGAGGATGCGAGCGCTGGCGCTGGCGACGGTGGTGGCGGGAGCCGCGTCCTGCGAGCGAGCGGACCGAGCGGCGGGTGCGTCAATGGAACAAGGCGAGGCGAAGGGCGGCGGGATGGTGGTGCGGGTCACGGTGGTGCCGACGGAGATCACGCTGGCGGAGCGGACGCGGGTGAGCGTGGTGGTGTCGCACGGAGGAGGGCTGGTGTGGCCGGAGATCGGGGATTCGCTGGGAGACTGGAGCGTGGGGGAGCGGAGCGAGCGACGGTCGCGGCGGGTTGAGGGAGGAGGGTGGGAGGACTCGCAGGACTTCTGGCTGGAGGCGTTCCTGCCGGGGACGGCGGAGGTGCCTTCGCTGGAGTTCAAGGCGGAGGGTGAGGCGTTGAGGACGCCGAAGGTCCGGGTCGTGGTGGCGGGCGTGCTGGACGATCCGACGGAGACAGAGGTGGGCGCGGCACGGGGCTTCCGCGAGGCCGAGGCACGCACACGGGTGTGGCCCGTGGTGGTGTCGGCGGCGCTGGGCGCGGGGGGCGCCGGGCTGGTGGCGTGGGCGATGCGGAGGCGTGCGGGCGAGACCGGGCGGGCGGGTCCGACGGCGGAGGAGATCGAGCGGCTGCTGGGGGAGATCATCGAGCGCGGGACGGGCGGGGATGCGCGCGGGGCGCTGGAGCGCATGCGTTCGTGGATCGGGGAGGATGCCCTGGACATCGCGGCGGTCGATGCGCTGCGGTTTCGGCCAGGATCTCCGGGAGAAGGGGAGGTCGTGGCGGTGGCACGGGAGATTCGAGCGAGGCGGAGAGGGGCGTGATGGATCGGCTGGCGCATCCCGAGGCCCTGGTGCTGATCCCTCTGGTGATCGCGGGTGCGGCGTGGGTGGCGGCGCGGAGGCGTCCGGCGAGCGTGCTGCTCCCCACGATGGCGTGGCTGCCCGGGGCGACGCTGCGTGCGCGGGTGTGGTGGGTGCCCGGGGTGATGCGGGTGGCGGCGCTGGTGGTGCTGGGGCTGGCGTTGTCGAGGCCGCAAGACGTGATCGGCAAGGTGAGGACCTCGACGGAGGGTCTGGGGATCATGCTGGTGATCGATCGGTCGGCGAGCATGGGGGAGCCGATCGAGACGGAGTCCGGGGCGTCGACGCGGATGGACGTGGTGAAGCGGGTGGTGCGGGAGTTCATGCTCGGGGATGGGAGGGGGCTGCGTGGGCGCGAAGGGGACCTGGTGGGGTTGGTGGCGTTTGCGCGCTACGCGGACACGATCTGCCCGCTGGTGAGGTCGCCCGAGGCGGTGGTGACGCTTGGTGAGCAGATGCGGCTGGCGGACGCGAGGTCCTTGGAGGGCGGGACGGCGATCGGGGACGGGCTGGCGCTGGCGGCGGCACGGCTGAGGAACGCGGAGGAGGACCTGAAGAAGCGTTCGCAGGAGGACGGAGAGGCGGCGACGCTCAAGAGCAAGGTGGTGATCCTGCTGACGGACGGACAGGACAACGCGAGCCGGGTGTCGCCGCTGGATGCGGCGAACCTCGCGGCGGAGTGGGGCATCCGGGTCCACACGATCGCGGTGGGCGCGGGCGAACGGACGATGCGGGTGCGGACGCCCTTCGGCGACCGGACGGTGCCCGTGGGCGGGGAGATCGATGAGGAACTGCTGAGAGAGATCGCGAAGCGGACGGGGGGGAGCGCCTTCCGTGCGCAGGACGCGGAATCGCTGCGGGAGGTGTACGAGCGGATCGACGAGATGGAGAAGGTGGAGATCCGATCGACGGTTCGCACGCATCACGAGGAGCGGTACCGGGGGCTGGCGATCGCGGCGATGGTGCTGGTGGCGGTGGAAGGGCTGGTGGCGTCGCTGTGGCTGAGGAGGGCGCCATGATCCGGCTCGTCGAGCCCCTTTGGCTGCACGGGTGGTGGGTCGCGGCGGGGATCGCGGTCGTTGTGCTCGTGGGGGCGTGGCGCCGGCGGCGTGCGATGGCGCGGTTCGCGTCGCGGGAGCTCGAGGGGACCATCGTGCAGGGGCGAGGCGCGCGGCGGGGCGCGACGAGGGCGGTGCTGGTGGGGACGGCGTTGGGGCTCGTCGCGGTGGCGCTGGCGAGGCCGCAGGGACGGGTGCTGGAAGAAGCGGTGGAGTTGCGTGGTCGGGACGTGGTGTTCGTGGTCGACGTGTCGAGGAGCATGCTGGCGCGAGACCTAGCGCCGAACCGGCTGGAGCGTGCGAGGCTGTGGATCAACGACCTGGTGGGTACGCTGGGCGGGGATCGGGTGGGGCTGGTGGCGTTCGCGGGGAACGCGGTGGTGAAATCGCCGCTGACGCACGATCACGAGTTCTTCCGGCTGGCGCTCTCGGACTTGTCTCCGGCGAGCGTGTCGCGTGGCGGGACGCTGATCGGGGATGCGCTGCGGACGGCGCTTCGGGACGTGTTCGGCGAGGAGGGGGAAGGAGCCCACCGGGATGTCGTGCTCATCACGGACGGAGAGGACCACGAGAGCCTCCCGGTGGAGGCGGCGCGATCGCTCGGGGAACGTGGGATCCGGGTGATCGTCCTGGGCGTGGGGGATCCGTCGTCGGGCGCGCCGGTGCCGGGCGAGGGGTCGGGGTTCGTGGAGTACCAGGGGGAGATGGTTCGGTCGAGGATGGACCCGGCGGGGCTGGCGAAGATCGCTCGTGCGACGCCCGGTGGGGTCTTCTTGAATGTGGGGACGGGGAACATGGACCTGGACAGGGTGTATGCGGACCTGATCTCGTCGGCGCCAGCCGTGGGGCTGGCGTCGGCGAGCGCGACGAGACGAGAGGAACTGTTCCCGATCGCGCTGGCGGGGGCGTTCGCCCTGCTGGCGCTGGAAGGGTTGATGGGAGGACGGCATGTCGGTTCATCTGGTGCTGCTCGCGGTGCTCGGCGCTGACGCGGGGGACCTCGCGCTTCGGGGAGATTCGATGATGAGAGCGTCGCGCGCGCAGGAGGCCCTGTCGGCGTATGACGAGGCGCTGTTGCGCGGCGAGCGAAACTCGAGGACGCTGTACAACCGGGCGTGCGCGCTGCGGGAACTCGGGCGCACGGAAGAGGCGGAGGAGGGGTTCCGCGAGGCGTGGAAGGGCACGAGGGACGCACGCCTGGCGGGAGACGCCGCGTTCAACCTCGGGCGGTCGCTGCTCGAACGGGCGAAGGGGAAGGTGGAGGAGGACCGGAGCGGAGCGATGGGACTGCTGGGCGAGAGCGCGGGGGCCTTCCTCGAGGCGGCGCGGGCCCGGCCCGGGGATCGAGAGGCGCTGCGGGGGCTGGAGGTCGCGAGGCGGATGCTGCGAGGGCTGGAAGCGCAGGCGGCACGGGAGGAGGAGGCCAAGCGAGAGGCGGCGCAGCGCCGGCAAGAGATGATCGATCGGCTCAACGAGTTGGCACGCGAGCAGGATGCGCTGGCCGAGGGCAACGAAGCGGCAGGCGAGCGGACGGAGTCGGAGATGGAAGAGGCGGCCCGATCGCAGGACGACCTGGGCGATCGCACCGAAGAGGCGGCGGGCGAGGACACGCCCGAGGGCGCGAGGGAAGAGATCCGCCGGGCGAGAGAGAGCCAGGAGGCGAGCGAACGGGACCTCTCGCGTGGGGATCGGGGTTCGGCAGCGGAGCGGCAGCGCGAGGCGGCGGAGCGTCTCCGGGAGGCGGCGCGTCGGCTGGAGGAGGAGTCGGCACGCGAGCAGGGCGGGGAGCGCGGCGAGCCGCGGGAGCCGGGGGAAGGGGAGGAGCAGGAGGAAGCGCCCTCGCCCCAGGAGGGAGCGGAGGCGGAGGACCCGACGCAGGAACTGCTGGAGCAGTTGCTGGAGCGAGAGCGGGCGGAGCGTGCGATCCGGAACGCGGCGCAGCGGCGCGGGGGTGTGCGCGGCGTGCCGGTGGACAAGGACTGGTGACCATGCGACCGATGGTGCTGGCGATCGCGGTGTGGATCGGGGTGTTCGCGGCGGGAGCGTGCGGGCAGATGCTGTCGGCACGGATGACGCTGGCGGATGAGGGCCCGTGGTACGCGGGGACGCCGGTGGAGTTGCGGCTGCGGGTGGAGGGGACGAGGTCGGCCGAGGCGCCTGTCCTACCCGAGATCGAGGGTTGCGAGGTCGCGGTTCTGGGGGGTCGGGACATCTCGCAGACGATGATCGTGGAGGTGAACGGTCGGAGGGAGGACCGGAGCACGGTGGCGTACGAGTTCCGATATCGGCTGACGCCGACGCGTGCGGGGAGGGTGCGCGTGCCTCCGGTGCGGGTGGTGGTGGGGACGCGGGACGTGGTAGCCGAGGCGCTGGAGTTCGAGGTGAGCGAAGCGAGGGAGTCGTCGGGGGACGTACGGCTTGAGGTGCGGGTGGACGACGAGACGCCGTACGTTGGGCAGGCGGTTCGTGGGTCACTGACGTGGTATGTGGGGTCGGCTCTGCGCGGGTACGAGATCACGCCGATCCGAGCGGCAGGGGCGGAGATTTCGTTTCCATCGCGGGTGATCCCGGGATCGGGAGAGCAGCACGGGCGGCTGGTGGTGGCAGGGCAGGAGGCGCAGGCGATCGTGCGGACGGCGGTGGTGGACGGGCGGACGGTGCAGGCGATCGAGATCCCCTTCATCCTGATTCCCCGGAAGGCGGGGGGAGTGGAGATCGAGCCGGTGACGGTGGTGTATGACCGAGTGGTGGGCGAGCGGGCGCGAGGGTTCGCGGACTCGCCGTTCGATGATCGGCGGATCACGCGTCGGGAAGCGACTCGAACGGGGGCGCTGGGGCTCGTCGTGTCGGCGTTGCCGGGGGGCGCGCCGGAGGGGTTTGGGGGGCTTGTGGGAGAGTTCCGTCCGGGGGCGTCGGTGAACGTACGGGAGGTCGGTGTGGGTGACCCGATTGAACTGACCTATCGGGTGAGCGGGAAGGAACCGATGTCGCATGTGCGGCCGCCGGAACTGGAGTCGATCGCGGCGTTTGCGGGTGGGTTCAAGATGTCGAGCGAGGGCTGGCGCGTGGTCTCGTCGCCGGTGGTGGAAGAGAGGATCTTCACGACAACGATCCGTGCGCTGAGCGAGGACGTGAGAGAGGTGCCGTCGATCCCGCTGGTGTTCTTCCATCCCGCGGCGGAGGCGTATCGGGTGGCTCGGACGCCGGCGATCTCTCTTCGGGTGAAGCCGACGCGGCACGTGACGGCGGCGGATGCGATCGGGGGTGGCGTGCCCGAGACGGCGCGAGGGATGCCACGGGCGTCGCTGGGAGTTGGCGAGGGGGGGATCCGTGCGAACTTTGAAGAGGGGGAGAGGATGCTTGTGGCCTATGACCCCGGGCTGGCATGGGCCGGCACGCCAGCGGGCGCGGCGGGGCTTGCGGGGCCGCCGGTGATTGCGGGGGCGATCGCGCTGTGGGGCGCGGTGAGACGAAGGGGTTCGAGGGAGGGCGCGGTGAGACGGCGCGCGATGCGGCGCGGGAGGCGGAGGCTGGCGCGGGCGGGGCGAGCGGACCGGCCCGGGGTCGAGGCGTGCGCGGCGCTGATCGAGGCGGTGGCGACGGCGGAGGGGAGGCGTGCGGAATCGGCGACGGCGGAGGAGTGCGTGCGGGCGGCGGGCGCACACGGCGCTGGGCTGGCGGCGATCCTCGCGCGGGGCGAGGCGACGAGGTTTGACGGTGCGCCTGACGACCCGGGGCTCGTCGAGGCGGCGCGACGCTGGCTGCGAGCGTTCGAAGGGGAGCGGGCATGAGCGCATGGCGTGTCATCGGGATGGTGGCGGTGATGGCCGCGGGGGCACGGGCGGAGGAGCCGCGGGACATCCTGCGGCTGTCGAGCGAGGCGTTCGAACGCGGGGTGGAGCAGGGGGACACGGCGGCGTTCGTGGAGAGCGCGGCGTGGCTCGAGCGGCTGGTTGAGGCGCACGGCGTGAGGAACCCGAAGGTGCACGCGAACCTGGCGAATGCGTACCTGCTCGCGGGCGACACGGGGCGTGCGGTGCTGCACGCGCGACGGGCGCAACGGATCGACCCCGCTGACACGAAGATCGCTGCAACGCTTGCGGCGGCGCGGGAGCGTGTGCCGGTGGACGTGCGGGCGACGTCCTCGCGCCGGGCATGGGACGTTGCGGGGTCATGGAGGCTGTGGCTTCCCTCGGGCGTGGTGGCGACGGCGTTCGTGCTGGGGCATGGGGCGACGTGGATCGGGGCGGGACTTGTGGCGGCTCGGGTGGGGCGCGCGGCACGGGTGATGCTGGCGGCGGGAATCCCCACGGCGGCGGTGTCCGGGGCCTTTCTCGCAGCGGGAGAATGGGCGGCGCGGTCGTCGGCGGACGCTGTGGTCCTGGTGGAGACGGAGGCGCTGAACGGGCCCGGGCGCGGGATCTACGCGGGGGCGTTCGATCGGGCTCTGCCGGCGGGGGTGGAGGTCACGCTGGTCGAGCACCGGCGGGGGTGGTGGCGGGTGAGGCTGAAGGACGCGCGGGAGGGATGGATCCCGGAGCGGGCGTTCGAACGGGTCACGGGCCCTTCGCCTCGTCGCGAGTGATCATGGTGTCGAGCATGGTTCCGATGAGGGCGGCGGTCTCCGGGTCGCGGCCTGAGCCATCGCGATCGGAACCGAGGACCATGACGCGCGGGGTGATCTGGACGTTGTTCTCGCCGATGACCTTGAGGAGTTCGAGGAGGGCGGCATTGGACTTTCCGAGTTGTTCGGCGATGAGTTTGAAGGCGCCGGCCTGGGCCTCGGCGCGGATGGAGACGGCCTTGGCCTGGGCGCCGGCCTCGATCAGGATGCGTCGCTGTTCCTCCTCGGCAATCTTGACGGAGTAGGCGGCGGTGGCGAGGCGTTTCTCTTCCTCGGCCTCCTGGATGGCGCGGGAGAGGAGTTGCTTCTGCTCGGCGGCCTTCTGCTGCTCCTGGAAGGTGAGTTGCTCCTGCTTGGCGATCTCGCGGTCCATCTGGGTCTTGAGGAGGGCTCCGAGAGAGGCTTCGTCGCCGACGCGTCCGATTCGGACGGCGGTGACGGTGACGCCGACGCTGGACATCTCGCGGAGGAGCATCGCGAGCGACTGGGTTTCCTGGTGGGAGCGCTGCTGGACGTAGTCGAGGGCTTTGACGCTCTCGGCGTTGTTGCGGAAGATGGCGCGGACGGCGGAGTCGAGTTTGGAGCGGAGTTGGTTGCCCTCGCCGCCCATGCGTGCGACGAGGATGGGGGCGTCGTCGGGGAGGATCTTGTATTCGACGCGGACATCGACGGGGAAGGTGAAGCCGTCGGAGGTGATGACGGTGATGGCGCTTTCTTCGCCCGTGCGTCCGTGGAGCTGCTCGGCGGTGTAGTGGACGATCGTGTCCATCGTCGAGATGGTGACGACCTCGAACGCGTTGGGATTGAGGGGATACTTCCCGGGGAGGAGGGGCTCGGAGCGGACGCCCTTCTCGCCCTCGTTGGCCAGGGTGACTGCCCCGCCGTGCTCGAGCGGGACCGAGAGGGTGGCGGGCTTGCCGAAGTTGGCCTTGAGGACGGCGACGGTGCCGGCCTTGACGTCGGTCTGGGGGACGTTCTGGACACGGAAGAGGCGGGTGTTGATGGGGTACTTGCCCGGGGTGAGGACGTTGACCTGGGGGCCCTTCTGGCCCTTGCCGTCGGTGAGGAAGTACCTGGCGTCGAGGACCATTCGCTGGAAGGCCTCGGCCGGGAGTTCGGCGGCGTAGACCTCGCCGGTGATGAGGGGGAGGCCGTCGATGGCTTCGACGAGCCCGACCTCGCTGACGCGGACCTCGGTGAGGGCGACGGACTCGACATTGAAGATGACGGGCCAGAACCAGAACTGCCAGCCCGGGCGGAGGACATCGGCCTGGATGCCCATCTCGCCCTCGGTGGCGACGACGCGGCCTGCGGTGAGTTTGTCGCCCAGGGCGTTCTTCTCGACGATGCCGACTTCGCTGGGGGAGACGTAACGGATCGAACTGAGGATGACAAAGCCCACGAAGAGGATTGCGGCGGAGAGGGCGACGGCGACTCTCCAGGCGGGCTTGGGAAGCCTGGGGAGGGTCGAGAGGATCGCGAGACAGATGAAGGCCCCGACGAGAAGGACGAGGTACGCCATGGATCACCTCCGCACGGCGAGATCCGTCAGCCGACGGGCCGGGATGCTCGCTCGCGGAGTTTACTTCGGGTTTGGGCGCGGGGTATCGGGGAGGAGGAGGGCGTCGGCGGCGGCGGTGGGTCGGGCGAGGGCATCGATGCCGAAGGCCTCGACGCGGAGGACGCGAGCGTTGGGGGGGAGGGAGAGGGGCCAGGATGCGCGAGAGTCGGCAACCTGGACGGTGGAGCGCCAGAGGACGCGGTCGGTGGCGAGCGGGAAGTTGTGGGCGAGTTTGGCGGGGAGGTCGGGATCGGAAGGGCCGTGGACGGGAAGGAGATCGCCGGCACGGGCGCTGGAGGTGCGCGCGGTTTCAACGAAGAGCGTCGCGGAGCCCGACGTGAGGTCGTCGAAGCGAGCGGAGAGGTTGTCGGGGGTGAGTTCGAGGGTGGCGCGGCCGAGGGCGGGGCGGCGGATGCGTGCGGCGGGATCGCCCAGGAGGTTGTAGAGGCGGGCGTGCATGAGGCGGTGGTCCTCGAGGGTCGTGGGCCAGCGCATCGCGAGCGCGATGGCTCGTGAGAGGGCGTCGAGTTCGGCATCGCCCGTGCCGGGCGAGAGGATGGCGCGGGTTGCGGCGAGGTCGGCCTCCCCCACTGTCGCGAGATCATCGCGAAGGATCGCGGCGGTGAGTTCCTTCTGGAAGACGGCGTTGCCGTAGGGATGGGTCGGACGGGAGCCGGCGATGACGGTGAGGCTGCCCGCGGGCGCGAAGAGGATGGTCTCGCCCAGGCTGGGCTCACCGGCGGGGAGATCGAACCAGCCGACGCTGCAGCAGGTGAAGAGCGCGACGGGTGTGCGGGCGCGGGCGGGTCGTCGTGCGGAATCGACATCGGCTCGTCGGAGGATGGGGAAGGCACGGCCGCGCCAGGTCATGCGGTCGAGCGCGCGCTGGGAGGCGTGGCCGACGTAGTTGAAGAGGAGGGCTCCGTGGTCGAGGGAAGCGAGGGTGAGTTCTGGGAGCGACTCCGGAGGCGGGCAGTAACGGCTGGTGGGTTTGGCGTAGGCGGCCCGGACATCGAGGGAGGGCGGGAGATAGGCGTCGATCATGAGGAGGAACATGTGTTCGAGGATGCGATCCATGGGCCCGAAGCGACCTTCGCCGGCGACGTAGGCGACTCGGGTGAGCCAGGGTCCGACGTCGGGATCGGACTCGTAGTCACGGGTTTTGGCGAGGAGTGCACGGGCCTGGGCGTTGTCGCGAGCCGGGATGCGGCCGAGGGCGAAGTCGGGGACATCGTCGGCATCGTCGAGGAGTTGGAAGGGGTGGTCGGAGGCAAAGGCTGGATCGTCGCGGTCGAAGAGGGAGGCATCGTGCTGATGGAATCGCCACGGCGGGAGGGCGTCGGCATCACCCAGGAGGAGGACGGCGGCACCGGAGAGGGATGCGCCGGGTTCGGCGGCGTGGTCGAGCAGGGCGTCGCGGAGGCGTCGGCGGAGGGAGGCGGGTTCTTCGGCGGGTGGGACTTCGAGGGTGCGGGGGGTCCAGACATCGGCGCGGAGGGCGGCGAAGTCGGCGGCGGCGGGGGCGAGGGCGGGGGGATGAACGACGAGGTAGAGGGGAGGCGGAGAGGCGAGGGCGGCGGCGAGGAGGAGGGTGAGCATGGGGATGGTAGAGCGGAGGGCGGGCGTCGAAGGCGCGGGATCGTCGGTTGACATTCTATGCACGACACTGAATAATCATTCATCATGAACGCGACACGCGGACATCGGCAGCAGCGCATCGCGGACCTCATCCGTCGGCAGGCGATCACGAGCCAGCACGAGTTGAGGAAGCTGCTGCGTCAGGACGGGATCCGGGTGACCCAGGCGATGCTCTCGCGGGACCTTCGGGAGATCGGGGCGGTGAAGAGCCCGAGGGGGTATCGGTTCGCGGAACAGCCTCCACCGACGCCGGAAGACCTAGCGCGGAGCGTTCGGACGTACTTGCTCTCGCTGACGCGGGGAGAAGGGCTGGTGGTGGTGCGGACGCGGCCCGGGCACTCGCACCCGCTGGCGCTGGAGATCGATCGGGCGCAGCACAAGAGCGTGCTGGGGACGATCGCGGGGGACGATACGATCTTCATCGCAACGAGATCGAGCCGGGAGGCCGAGGCGTTGGAGGGGGAACTGCGATCGATGGCGGGGATCGTCTGAGGCGGGCGGGGAGGAGGCGTCGATGGGTCGTCGGGTGGCCATTGTCGGCGTGACGGGGTACGTGGGGCTGGAGTTGGCGCTCGCGCTGTCTCGGCATCGCGGGGTGGAGATCTGTGGGGTGTTCGCGTCGGCGTCGAGCGCGGGGCGGAGGCTCGGGGCGGTGTTCCCGCGAGCAAGGAAGGCGGCTGACCTGGCGATCGAGGAGGCGAGCTCGCCGGGGATCCTGGCGAAGCAGCCGGAGGTGGTTCTGCTGGCGACGCCGCACGAGTTGAGCCATGAACTGGCACCCGTGCTCCTTGAAGGCGGGGCGCGAGTGGTGGACCTTTCGGCGGCGTATCGGCTGAGGGATGCGGGGGTGTATCGCACGTTCTACGGGTTTGAGCACCGGCACGAGGGGTGGCTGGAGCGGGCGGTGTATGGGTTGCCGGAACTCAACCGGGAGCGGATCGTCGGGGCGCGGCTGGTGGCGTCGCCCGGGTGCTATCCGACATGCTCGATCCTGGCGTTGGCGCCGCTGGTGCGAGCGGGGGCGCTCGATGGGGCGATGACGCCGGTGATCGATGCGATGAGCGGAGTGAGCGGGGCGGGACGCGGAGCGAGCGAGCGGACGCATTTCTGCGAGGTGACGGCCCAGGCCTACGGTGTGTTCAAGCACCGGCACACGCCGGAGATCGAGGCGCACGCCGGGACGCGGGTGGTCTTCACGCCGCACCTGGTGGCGCTGGATCGGGGGATGATCGCGACGGTGCACGCGCGGCTGCGGGCGGGGTGGACGCGGGCGCGGGTGGAGGAGGCGTGGCGGGAGGCGTACGGAGAGGAGGCGTTCGTGCGGCTGCTGCCGGAGGGCGAGTGGCCTTCGGCGGGCGCGGTTCGGGGGACGAACTACTGCGACCTGGCGTGCGCGGTGAGGGGCACGGACCTGATCGCGGGGAGTGCGATCGATAACCTTCTGAAGGGGGCGGCGGGGCAGGCGGTGCAGTGCCTGAACCTGATGCTCGGGCTGGAGGAGGGCGAGGGGCTGGAGGGTGCGGCGTGACGGGTCCTGTGGTGGTGAAGATCGGCGGGGCCGCGCTGGATGCGCCGGGGGCGTGCGCCGGGGTGTGGGAGGCGATCGCGTCGGCGAGCGGCGCGGTGGTGGTGGTGCACGGTGGCGGGGCGGCGGTGGATCGGGCGTTGCGGCGGCTTGGGATGGAGGTGCGCCGGGTGGAGGGGATCCGGGTGACGCCGGAGGAGCAGATCGGGGAGATCGTCGGGGTGCTTGCGGGGCGGGTGAACACGGAGATCGTCGGGTTGCTCTCGAGGCTGGGTGCGCGGGCGGTGGGGCTGACGCTGGGGGATGGAGGGATGTGCCGGGCGCGGGTTGCGACGAGGTACGCGTTCGACGCGGGGCGTGTGGGAGAGATCGAGGGGGGTGATGGCGGGTTGATCCGGTCGTTGCTGTCGGAGGGGTTTGTGCCGGTGGTCTCGTCGATCGCGATCGGGGAGGACGGTCGGGCGCTGAACGTCAACGCGGACGAGGCGGCGGCGGCGCTGGCGCGGATCGTGGGCGCACGGGCGCTGGTGCTGCTGACGGACGTGGAGGGGATCCTTGATGAGCGGGGTGAGGTGATCGGGACGATGACGCCGGGGGAGGTCGAGCGTTCGATCGAGCGAGGGACGATCCGCGGGGGGATGATCCCGAAGGCGCGCGGGGCGGTGGAAGCGGCGATCTCGAGCGGGATCCCCGCGGTGGTGGCGGGGTGGAAGACGGGGGATGTGCTCGGGCGGATCTCCCGCGGGGAGAGGCCCGGGACATGGGTGGCGCCGGCGGGCGAAACCGCCATTCGTGCTTCACGATAAAGGCCGTCTTTCCCCGGGTTCGGCCCGGGGGGAGGGAGGAAGGCGATGCGAGCCAGCACGCTCGACGGATCCTGCGTTTCGCTTCGTGGCCGCGACCTGCTGTCGATCGACGCGCTGACGCGCGAAGAACTGGTGTCGATCCTGGCGACGGCGGAGAAGATCAAGCGGACGCCGAGCGCGGCGGCGGGGTTCCTCGCGGGGCGGAGCGTGGTGTGCCTGTTCGAGAAGCCCTCGCTGCGGACGCGGGTGAGTTTCCAGGTGGGGATCACCCGGCTGGGCGGGCACGCGATGGACTTCGACCACTCGAAGGAGCGGCTGGGGGTTCGGGAGTCGATCCGCGACGCGGCGCTGAACCTTGAGCGGTTCTTCGCGGCGATCGTGGCGAGGGTGCACGACCATGGGACGCTGGAGGAACTGGCGCGGCACGCGGGCGTGCCGGTGATCAACGCGCTGAGCGACCGATTTCACCCTTGCCAGGCGCTGGCGGACGTGCTGACGCTGCGGGAACGGCTTGGAGAGGTTCGCGGACGGGTGCTGACGTATCTGGGGGACGGGAACAATGTGTGCCACTCGCTGGTGCAGGCGGGGTGTCTGCTCGGGATGCACGTGCAGGTCGTCACGCCGCGGGGTTGCGAGCCCGATGCGGGGGTGGTGTCGTGGAGCGAATCGGCGGCGAGGGCGGCGGGGGGGAGCGTGCGGGTGTCGCAGGACGCGGGGGACGTGCGAGGGAGCGACGCGGTGTACACGGACTCGTGGGTATCGATGGGGCAGGAGGCGCGGACGCCGCTGGAGGCGTTCCGCCCGCTGCAGGTGAACGCGGGGCTGATGCGCCGGGCGTCGGAGGGGCGGGCGCGGGGGTCGGCGCCGGTGGTGTTTCTGCACTGCCTGCCGGCGACTCGCGGGAACGAGGTGACGGACGAGGTGATCGACTCGACGGCGTCGGCGGTGTATGACCAGGCGGAGAACCGGATGCACGCGCAGAACGCGCTGCTGCTGCACCTGCTCGCGCCGGTCGAGCCCACTACGATGGGCCTCTGAGGGGAAGCACGATGGCGAAGAAGCGGATTGTACTGGCGTATTCGGGCGGGCTGGACACCTCGGCGGTCGTGCCCTGGCTGCGCGAGCACTACGACGCGGAGGTGGTGTGCTACGTGGGGGACGTGGGGCAGGGGGAGGATGAACTCAGGGGGGTCGAGGAGAAGGCGAGGAACTCCGGGGCGGCGGCGTGCCACGTGGCGGATCTTCGGCGGGAGTTCCTGGAGGCGTACGTCTTCCCGACGATGATCGCGGGCGCGGTGTACGAGGGGCGATACCTGCTGGGGACGTCGATGGCGCGTCCCGTGCTGGCCAAGGGGCAGGTGGAGCACGCGCTGGCGATCGGGGCGGACGCGCTCTCGCACGGGTGCACGGGGAAGGGGAACGACCAGGTGCGGTTCGAGTGTGCCTACGCCGCCCTCGCGCCGAACCTCGAGGTGATCGCGCCCTGGCGCGATGCGCGGTGGACGCTGCGGTCGAGGGAGGAACTGCTGGCGTACCTGCAGGAGAAGAAGATCCCGATCACGTCGACGGCGCGGAAGTTGTACTCGAGGGACCGGAATCTGTGGCACATCTCGCACGAGGGGGGCGCGATCGAGGACCCGTGGAACGCGCCGCCGGAGGACGCGTGGCTGCTGACGCGCCCGGTGTCGGACGCGCCGGAGGAGGCGGCGGAGGTGCGTGTGGCGTACGAGCGCGGGCGGCCCCGGGCGCTGGACGGGGAGCGTCTGCCTCCGGAGGCGATCGTGGATCGGCTCAACGTGCTGGCGGGGCGGCACGGGGTGGGCCGGGTGGACCTCGTGGAGAACCGGCTGGTGGGGATGAAGTCGCGCGGGCTCTATGAGACGCCCGGGGGGACGGTGCTGACGGAGGGGCTGCGAGGGCTGGAGGAACTCGTGCTCGACCGGGAGGCCCTGCACTTCCGCGAGCACCTGGCGCTGCGGTTTGCGGAGATCGTCTACAACGGGAAGTGGTTCACGCCGCTGCGGGAGTCGATCTGGGCGGCGGTGGAGTCGCTGGCCTCGCGGCTGACGGGAGACGTGGTGGTGAGGCTGCACAAGGGGCGGGCGTGGACGGTGCGGCGGCGGTCGGAGCACTCGCTGTATTCGGAGTCGTTCGCGACGTTCGGTCGGGAGCAGGTCTACGACCAGTCGCACGCGGGGGGGTTCATCCGGCTGTTCTCGCTCCCGGAGCGGATCGCGGCGCTGAAGCAGGGCGAGGCCCGCTGATGGCGCTGTGGGGGGCGAGGTTTCGGAAGGCGGCGGACCCGCTCTTTCGCGAGTTCAACGGCTCGCTGCGGGTGGATCGGCGGCTGGTCGAGCACGACCTCGCGGGGTCGATCGCGTGGGCACGGGCGATCGAGCACGCGGGGGTGCTGACGGCGGAGGAGGGACGCCGGTTGCGCGACGGGCTGGCGCGGCTGCTCGAGGACGTGCGCCAGGACCCGTCGATGCTCGATCGCGCGGAGGATGAGGATGTCCACGCGTGGGTCGAGGCCCGGCTGACGGAGCGGATCGGGGACGTGGCGAGGAAGTTGCACACCGGACGATCCCGCAACGACCAGGTGGCGACGGACCTGCGGCTCTTCGCCCGGCGGGCGGGCGGGGAACGGAGGGAGGAGATCCGCGCGGTGCGGCGGGTGCTGGTGGAGATCGGGCTTGTGCACGCCGGGTCGATCATGCCGGGGTACACGCACCTGCAGGTCGCGCAGCCCGTGACGTTCGGGCACTGGTGCCACGCGTACGAGCGGATGCTGGCGCGGGACGAGGCGCGGTTCGAGGGCGCGGAGCGGCTGGCCGACCGCTGCCCGCTGGGGGCCGGGGCCCTGGCGGGGACGGCGTACGCGATCGACCGGGAGGCGCTGGCGCGGGACCTCGGGTTCGCGGCGCCGACGGAGAACTCGCTCGACGCGGTGTCGGACAGGGACTTCCTCGTGGACCTGTGCGCGGCGGCGGCGGGGTGCGCGGTGCACCTGTCGCGGCTGGCGGAGGACCTCATCGTCTTCTCGAGCGCGGAGTTCGGGATGGTGGCGCTGCCGGACGAGTTCACGAGCGGTTCGTCGCTGATGCCGCAGAAGAAGAACCCGGACGCGCTGGAACTGGTGAGGGGGAAGAGCGCGCGGCTGATCGGCGCGCCGTCGGCGCTGCTGGTGCTGCTGAAGGGGCTGCCGCTGGCGTACAACAAGGACCTGCAGGAGGACAAGGGCGCGGTGTTCGAGGCGATGGACGACCTGTCGGCGTGCCTGCGGGTGCTGGCGAGGATGCTGCCGCTGGTGGCGTTCGACACGGCGAGGGGGCGTGAGGCGGCGATGCGGGGATACTCGAACGCGACGGAGTTCGCGGATCACCTGGTGGGGCGCGGGGCGGCGTTCCGGGATGCGCACGAGTCGGCGGGGCGCGCGGTGCTGGCGGCGATGGAGAAGGGCGTCCCGCTGGAGGGGCTGGGCGTGGATGAACTGCGGGCGATCGACGCACGGGTGGGTGAGGATGTCCACGCGTGCCTGACGCCGGAGGCGGCGGTCTCGCGACGGGACGTTCCCGGGGGGACGGCGCCGTCGCGTGTTCGAGCGGCGCTGCTGGCGTCGCGGGCGGAACTCGAAGGAGGCTCGACGTGCTGAAGACGCCGTCGCTGGTGGCGGTGCGTCCCGCGCGCGCGGAGGACGTGGGGTCGATGGCGCGGATCATCGACGACTACGCGAGGCGGCGGGCGATGCTGGCGCGTCGTGAGAACGACCTGCTGCGATCGCTGGATGACTTCGTCGTCGCGTGCCGGGAGACGGAGGCGGGGCGGGTGATCGGGTGCGGGGCGCTGACGCTGTATTCGACGCGGATCGCGGAGATCCGGTCGGTGGCGGTGGACCCAGCGCACTCGAGGTCGGGGGCGGGGCGAAAGATCGTGCAGGCGCTGGTGGATCGGGCGAAGTCGATCGAGGCGAGGCGGGTGTACCTGCTGACGCTGGTGCCGGAGTTCTTCGCGAAGATGGGGTTCGAGATCGTGGACTCGGACAACACGTCCCTGTCGTATCTGTCCGAGGCGGTCCTGGACCAGTCGAGGACGTTCGCGAACAAGGCGCTGATGATGCGGGACCTGTAAGGCGGATGGGACGTGAACGGGCCATCGAATAGTGGACCCCGAGCGACGGATTGAGCATGAATCCGGCCGGGTTCGAGGTGCGTAAGGATAAAGGACTGGAGGGCTTGACAAGCCCTGGCCGATCTCGTCTACTGGAACGGTCGGAAGGTGTCCGGCTCGCCTTGGAGTTCTTCCGAGGACTTGGGTCTGGGGAAACTGGAAGGAGCAGACCATGCGGCGTGGCATTCATCGCGGCTTCACCCTCATCGAGTTGCTGGTCGTCATCGCGATCATCGCGTTGCTCATCGGGATCCTGCTGCCCGCGCTGGGCGAGGCCCGGCGGACGGCATGGCTGTCGGTGTCGCTGAGCAACCTGCGGCAGATCACGTCGGCGGCCGAGGCGTATCGGTATGACAACAACGGATACATGCCCCTGACGATGACTTATGGGCGGGGTTCGGCACCGTCGCAGCAGTACCCGAACCCGATGGGCTGGTGCACGTGGAGTTGGGGCGGAAAGAACCCCAACTCGTACTGGTTCGCGTACGCCGGCGGCGCGTTCGATGTGGAGGCCGCCGACCGACCGCTCAACGCCTACGTCTACCCGGATGTCATCTTTGAAGCGCCCGCATTCCCGACGAAGATGGCCGCGAACGACCCTGCACGCGAGATGGCTCAGGCGGAAGTCTTCAAGGACCCCAGCGACAAGATCACCTATCAACCCAACTGGCCGAACCCGAACGTCGATCGTTCGAGTTACGACGACGTTGGGACCTCCTATCACTTCAACGTGAAGTGGTGGGATCAGCTTGCAGGACTTCCGTTCGCACGAAGGTTCGACGCCGGGACGCTGCGGATGAAGGTCGCAGATGCCTTTGTGCCCGCAAACTTCATCTGGACGCATGACCAGGCAGCCGATCTCATCGCAAACGCATCGAGCTACGACTACCAACACGTGAATGGGTACGGGCACATCAACAGGTCGGTGAGCGCGTTCCTCGACGGGCACGTGAAGTACGTGAAGGTCGTCGCCCGCCGTTACCGCGACCCAGAACCCAAGCCGCTTCCGGGCGACCCGAACCCCAACGATGCAAGCCCGGACACGTACAGTTACATCTTCGACAGCCTGAAGCCGCCCCCGCCATGATCGGGTGAACGCTTGTGCGAGCCACTGACGGGCCGCTCCATGACGGGGCGGCCCGTTCTGTTTGGCGGGACGGCTTGCCGGGGTGGGCGAGGGGCGTACGCTTGCGGCGTGTCGCTCCTTGTGCAGAAGTTCGGCGGGTCGTCGGTGGCGGACGCGGAGAAGATCCGGCGGTGTGCCGCGCGCGTGATGGAGGCGCGGGGCGCGGGGCACGACGTGGTGGTGGTGGTCTCGGCGATGGGGAAGACGACAGACCGGCTGATCGAACTCGCGCACGAGGTGACGCCGACGCCTGCGAGGCGAGAGATGGATCAGTTGCTGGCGACCGGGGAGCAGGTGACGATCGCGCTGATGGCCGCGGCGCTGGAATCGATGGGCCAGGGTGCGGTGAGCCTGACGGGCGCGCAGGCGGGGATCCTGACGGACGAGGCGCACACGCGGGCACGGATCGACTCGATCGACACGGCGCGTCTGCGGGGGGAGTTGTCGGCGGGTCGCGTGGCGGTGGTTGCGGGGTTCCAGGGGGCGACGGGGACGGGAGAGGTGACGACGCTGGGGCGGGGGGGTTCGGACACGACGGCGGTGGCGCTGGCGGCGGCGCTGAAGGCGGAGGAGTGCGAGATCTACACGGACGTGTCGGGGGTGTTCACGGCGGACCCGAGGCTGATCCCCGGGGCGAGGAAACTGGAGCGGATCAGTTACGAGGAGATGGTGGAACTGGCGGCGCTGGGGGCGAAGGTGATGGCGTCCCGGGCGATGGTGCTGGGGATGAAGACGAGGGTGAGGATCCACGTGCGCGACAGCCACCTGGCGGAGCGTGGGACGATCATCATGCCGGAGGACGATCCGATGCTATTTGGGATGGAGCAGGACGAGGTGACGGGCGTGGCGCTGAAGACGAACGTCGGGCGGGTGACGATCGATGACCTGCCGGACGCGGCGGCGGTCCACGCGAGGATGTTCGCGGCCGTGGCGGGGGCGGGGATCCTGGTGGATGACATCATGCAGACACGGCGAGGGGTGGACGGTGCGGACCACGCGACGGTGAGTTTCACGGTGGACCACGCGGACCTCGCGGACGTGAGGCCGGTGCTGGACCGAGTGCTAGGCGAGATCGGTCGCGGGCGTGTGAGCATCGACGTGGGGCTGTGCCGGGTGTCGGCGGTGGGCGTGGGGATGCGGACGCAGACGGGTGTGGCGGCGCGGATGTTCAAGGCGCTGGCGGAGGCCTCGGGCGGGCCGATCCACATCCAGAACATCACGACGAGCGAGATCAAGATCGCGTGCATCCTCGCGAAGGAGGACGGCCCGCGTGCGCTGCAGGCGGTGCACGATGCGTTCAGGCTGACGGAAGGCGCGTGAGGTGCGCGTGCGGGTATGACCTGTCGGGGCTGCCCGGGCGGGTATGCCCGGAGTGCGGGCGGACGCCGGAGCAGGCCGGGCGTTCGGCCGAGCGCCCCTGGATTGTCTATCTTGAGCGGATCGGGATCCTGGGGGGCGTGTGCTTCCTGTTGCCGTGGGTGGTCATCCAAGCGGCATTCGTGGCGGCGCGGCTGTCGCTGGGTCGCTGGCCGAGGGCGCATGTTGACGACCCGAGGTCGATCGACCCGCTGGTGAGCGTGCTGCACGCGGCGGGATCGGTGTCGCTCGTGGGGTTGGCGCTGGGGCCGCTGTGCCTGCTGACGGCGATGCTGGCGTGCGTGGCGTCGAGGCGGTGGAGGTCGCTGGGGTGGGTGTCGGCGTGGGGCGTGGCGTCGCTGGGCACGCTGGTGGTGCTGGTGCGCATCGACCCGCTGGGCTCTCTGGAGTGGTTCGCGGACTGAGTCGTCAGCGCATGAGGGTGCTGCGCTTGCGTTCGCCGACCTTTTTGAAGTGGGCGAGGGCGCCGGCCTTGTCGGAGAAATCGGCGAGGGTGAACATGAGGCGGGTGTCGCCGAGGGTGATCTCGTCGCCGTCGGAGAGGACGAGTTCGGTGGTGAGTCGGCGGCCGTTGACGAAGGTCCCGTTGACGGACTTCATGTCCATGAGGACGTAGGCCTGGGTCTTGTCGTCGAAGCGGACCTGGGCGTGCTTGCGTGAGACGCGTTCATCGAGGATCTGGAGGGGGACGCCCTCGTCACGACCGATGACGGTGGTGCGCTGGCCGAGGGGGAAGTATTCCCCGGACTTGTCCCCCGACCCGATGATGAGTGAGGCCATTGGCGTGCGCTCCCGTTGAAAACCCGGAAGAGTATGGCAGAAAGGGGAAGGGAACGCAATCAGGAGTTGCGGACGTGGAGTTCCCGGAGCTGGGCGTCGGTGACGACGTTGGGGGCGCCGGTCAAGAGATCGGCACCGGTCTGGGTCTTGGGGAACGCGATGACGTCGCGGATGTTGTCGGTGCCGCAGAGGAGCATGATGAGGCGGTCGAGGCCGAAGGCGATGCCGCCGTGGGGCGGGGCGCCGAAGCGGAGGGCATCGAGGAGGAAGGAGAACTTGTGGCGGGCCTCGTCGGTGGAGAGGCCGATGATGGAGAAGACCTTGGACTGGACTTCCTGGCGGTGGATCCTGATGGAGCCGCCGCCGATCTCGTTGCCGTTGAGGACGGCGTCGTACTGGAGGTTGGTGAAGCGTGAGATGGCGGGGATGTCGGCGGGATCGGTGGCGAGGAAATCGGCGAGTTGGGCGGGGTTGGGGTGGGTGAAGGGGTGGTGGGAGGCGACGTAGCGGTTGTCCTCCCTGGCCCACTCGAACATGGGGAAGTCGACGACCCAGAGGAAGTTCCACTTCCCTTCGGGGATGAGGGCGAGGTCGCGGGCGAGCTTGAGGCGGAGTTCGGCGAGGACCTTGCTGGCGACGAGGTAGGCATCGGCGGCGAAGAAGACGACATCGCCCGGGGCGAGGGAGAGGCGCTGGGCGAGGTCGGGCTTGATGGGCTCGAGGAACTTGGCGATTCCGGTCTCGAAGGCGAGGGCGTCCGGGGCCCCGGCGACCTTGACGTAGGGGAGCCCGCCGGCGCCGAACTGCTTGGCGAACTCCGCGAGGGCGTCGAGGGTCTTGCGGGTGAGTTTCTCGGCGCCGCCCGGGACGCGGATGGCCTTGACGACGCCGCGGTCGCGGGCGACGTCGGAGGATTTTTCGAGGGCGGAGCGGAAGACGCCGAACTCGGTGCGAGCGGCGAGGTCGGAGAGATCGACGAGTTCGAGGCCGAAGCGGGTATCTGGGCGGTCGATGCCGAAGCGGTCCATGGCCTCCTGCCAGGGCATTCGTGGGAAGGGCGGGGCGTCGTAGCCAAGGATTCCCTTCCAGAGGGTTCGGAGGAATCCCTCCATGGTGTTGAGGACATCCTCGCGTTCGACGAAGGACATTTCGAGGTCGATCTGAGAGAACTCGGCCTGGCGGTCGGCACGGGGGTCCTCGTCGCGGAAGCAGCGGCAGATCTGCATGTAGCGTTCGCAGCCGGAGACCATGAGGATCTGCTTGAAGACCTGTGGGCTCTGGGGGAGGGCGTACCAGGTTCCCGGGGCGTGTCGAGAGGGGACGAGGAACTCGCGAGCGCCCTCCGGTGTGGAGCGGTAGAGGATGGGGGTCTCGACCTCGAGGAAGCCGTTGGCGTCGAAGTAGTCGCGTGCGAGTTTCACGGCGCGATGGCGGGTTCGGAGGATGTGCTGCATTCGCGGTCGGCGGAGGTCCATGTAGCGGTGCTTGAGGCGGATTTCCTCGTTGGCGAGGGCGTTCGTGTCGTCGGGGAGGAAGGGGGGGTTGTCGGTCTTGGCGAGGACCTCGAGGGAGGCGACGACGAGTTCGACCTTTCCGGTGGGGAGTCTGGGGTTCTCGCCGCCCTTGCGAGGGCGCACGGTGCCACGGACGGCGATGACATCCTCGTTCCGGAGCCTTGCGGCGTGCTCGACGAGTTCGGGAGAGCCGTCCTCGCGGTCGAAGACGAGTTGGGTGATGCCGTCGCGGTCGCGGAGATCGACGAAGACGAGGCCTGAGCCATGGCCCCGGTAGGCATTGACCCATCCGGCGAGGGTGGCATCCTCACCGGCGTGGGATTCCCGTAACTCACCGCAACTCCGAGTCCTCTTGAGCATGGAAGCCTCCGCGATCGACGGCGAGTATAGACGCCCGTGCCGCCACCCTAGTCCTGCGCGGCGAAAGCGGTCTTGCGATCACCCCCCACCTACGACGAGGGACGGGCAAGAGGGGCCGGGAGCAGGACACGGAGCGCGCCGGGGAGGACGCGGATGTCGGCGTCGATGGCCTGGGCGGAGGGCTGGGGGGCGACGGCTTCGCCGTCGAGTTGGAGGACGGCACCGGGTCCATCGGCACGGATCCGGAAGGAAGCGGCGCGGTGGAGTTCGGCGCGGGTCCCCACGCGGTGTCGGGCAAGCCGGGCACGGAGGGCGGGAAGGACGAGGCCACTCGCGGAACGGCAGCGGAGGAGAACGAGGTCGAGCAGGGCGTCGTCGGGTTGGGCGTTCGGGGCAGGATTGAGGCCCCCGCCGTAGCGGGAACAGTTGGCGATGACGAGGGAGGCATGGAAGGGACCGTGAAGGGGCAGGGCGTCGATCTCGACGCGGACGAGGGGCGCACGCCAGGCGCGTGCGGCGCGAAGGCCAGGAACGAGGTAGGTGAGTTTGCGGATGCTCCCGCCGCGTGTTCGGGCGACTTCGGCAACGACGGCGCCGTCGAACCCGACGCCGACCATGATGGCGAAGAGGGTGTCGTTGCAGAGCCCGAGGTCGATGGAGGCGACCCGGGGCTCGCGGAGCGCGTCGAGGACGCGATCGGAGTTGGGGGACATGGCGAACTGGCGGGCGAAGAGGTTTTCGGTACCGAGGGCGGCGTGGTAGACGGGGGTCTGTGAGGCGTGGAGATCGGCAAGGAGGTGGTGGAGGGTGCCGTCGCCCCCGACGACGATGCAGGCTTGGGCCTCGCGGAGGTGATCCGCGAGGGGTTGGGTCGCGGGGACATGGACGACGTGGACCGGTTGGCCGGTGGCTCGGATGGCGAGGACGATCGCTTGGGCTGCCTCGACCGCGCATCCCCGGCCTGAGCGGGGATTGACGATCACGACGATGGGGCCGCGGCGCGCGATCGAAGACACGGTGAAGAAGGTAGCGTGGGGTCGAGGCGGGCGTGTAGAGTGTGGGGTGATGCGATGGATCGCGATGGCGGCGTGCGTGGCGATGGGCGGGTGCGCGGAGCCCTGGGCGCGGCACCTGGCCGGCGTGGAGCCTGCGGCGATGTCGCTGCCGCTGGACGGGGTGTATGACGCGACGTTGCACACAGAGTTTGCGGGGGCGGTGACGTTCCGACTGGCGGCCAAGCCAACGGAGGAGGGGTTCGCGGCGAACACTCGACCGGGCGTGGCGTGGGAGTTCGTCGGGGGGCTGGAAGGGGTGCTGGGGCGGCTGCTTGTGCCGTACCTGTTTCCTGGCGGTGTGCTGGTGACGTGGACGAGCGAGGTGCCACAAGAGGGGCACCGGGGCGAGGGATGGCTTCGGGCGGGTGCGATCCCCGGCGCATCGGTGCGGACGCGCATGGCCTCGGCGGGTGGGCCGATCGAGATCGTGGCGAGGGACGGGAAGAAGATCGGGGTGATGACGCTGAGACCTTCGCCGGACCCGGAGGGCCGCCTGGCCGATTACGCCGGTCTCGCGGGGTCTCTGGAGCGTGCGCTGCGGGAGAGGTGGTATCGCCCGGATGACGTTCGTGAAGCGAGCCTGGAGGCGTTCCATCGGCGTGTGCGCGAGGTCGGAGGGCAGTCGCACGACGACCTGGAGTTCCTGTTCGGGATCGCGATGGCGGCACGGGCGCACTTGAGGACGATCCCGGCGGTGCCGACGAGGCGGCTTGATCCGAGGTTCTCGGAAGAAGTAAGGCTGGATCGAAGGTTCGTGACGTACACGCCCGGAGCGGAGGGCAGGCCAGGCGTGCTCCGGATCGACGCGATGCTGGACATCGAGGAGGTGGAAGCCGGGTTCTCGGCGGTGCGTGCCTCCTCGCCGCCCGGGCTCGTGCTGGACCTGCGGACGTGCGCGGGGATGGATGCTCGACTTCTACGGGTGATCGGATGGTTCATGGAGGGAAAGACCCCGGCGGGGTTCGTGGTCGATGCGAGGACGCGGGAGGCGCTGCTCGCGGGCGAGGCGGAGTGGGCCGATGTTGATCCGATGCTCGAGGGTGCGACACTCGACGGCGGGATGGTGACGAGGCTGGTCGTGCCTGGGCGAGAGGATCGATACGACGGTCCGCTGGTCGTGCTCGTGAGCCGACGAACGTTCGGCGTCCCGGAGGTGATCGCGTGGGCACTGCAGCAGGCTGGCCGGGCAGCGGTGGTGGGTGAGGCCACGGTGGGTCGAGCGCTGCTGTATGAGGGAGTGGAGATCGAGCCGGGGTGGGAGGCGCAGATGCCGACGCGTGAGATCGTCCGAGGCCCAGGGGTCGTGTCGAGCCGGGTCGTTCCGGACGAGTTGACGACCCGGGAGCGAGCGTTGAGGGCCGCAGAGAGGCGATTGACGGCAGGGATGGAAACGGGGGAGAAGAAGGCGAAATCACCTTACGAACAAGAGCCTTAAGGCGTATCCGAGGGCGGTGCAGGGGCGTGATCAAGCGTTGACTGATTGCAACGAAAAGAGCCTGAGAGAGAGTGTGGAAAGCCCGGAGTCGCTTGCAAGACGAGGCCCGGTGTGGTACTCTGTGTGCATCAGTTGAGGCGCGCCACGGACAGCGTCGCCATGGCCGATCGAAGGCTTTTTTCGAGCCTCGGAGAAGACCCAGGGAGGCGTCTTCCGGCCGCGACGAGTCCCGCGACGCGCGAGGCACATGGTGGGTTCCCTGTCTTTCGGCGGCCCGTTGCGCGTGCGGCTGGAGCGTTTGGAGGTAACGCTTCTCCGAGGTGCGACGGCCGCCGTCTTTTTTGAGTGATCAGGCGAGACGCCGAGGCGAGCGGACCGGTCAGGGCGCTTTGAAGGGCGTCCACTTGCGTTCGCTCGCGGAACTGAGCACGGCCTGTTCGATGAATCGCACGCCGCGGACGCCGTCGTGGATGGAAGGGAAGTCGGGCGCTTCGGCCGGGGCAGTCGCGGCACCCAGGCCGCCCGAGCGAGCGGGTGCGGAGTCGCCTGCCCGGATGGCGTGGGCGACGCCGAGGTAGACGTTGGCAAAGGCTTCGATGAAGGCTTCGGGGTGGCCCGAGGGGAGTCGGGACGCGAGCAGGGCCTCGTGGGCGAGGTAGTCGTTGCCGCGGCGGAAGACGCGTTCGGGTTCTCCGAGCGCGTGGAGGACGAGGTGGTTGGGGTCTTCCTGACGCCAGTCGAGCCCGCCGCGCTCGCCCCAGACACGGAGGCGGAGGTCGTTCTCGCATCCGATTTCGATCTGAGAGGCGGTGAGGATTCCGCGTGCGCCGCCCTTGAAGCGGAGGAGGAGGTTGGCGTCGTCGTCGAGGCGGCGCCCCTTGACGAAGGTCGTGAGGTCCGCGCAGATGACGTCGAGCTCGAGGCCGGTGACGTAGGCGACGAGTTGCTCGGCGTGCGAGCCGATGTCGCCGATCGCGCCGCCAAGGCCCGAGCGGGCGGGGTCGGTGCGCCAATCGGCCTGCTTCTGCCCGGAGGCTTCGAGGTTAGAGGCAAGCCAGCCCTGGTTGTATTCGACGATGACCTTGCGGATGGGACCCAGCACGCCATCGCGAACGAGGCGCCGGGCCTGCTTGACCATGGGGTAGCCGGAGTAGTTGTAAGTGACGGCGAAGACAAGGCCGGAGCGAGCGACGACGGCGGCGAGGTCGCTGGCCTGGGCTGATGTGTGGCAGAGCGGCTTGTCGCAGATGACGTGAAAGCCTGCCTCGATGGAGGCGAGTGCGATCTCGTGGTGGGTGTGGTTGGGGGTCACGATGGCGACGACCTCGGCGCGATCGTCGGCGGGTCGAGCGCGCTCGGAATCGAGGAGGGCACGCCACGTCGGATAGTTCCGCGCGTCGGGGAGGCCGAGATCACGCCCCGAGGCGAGCGCTTTCTCGGGCGAAGAGGAGAGGCACCCCGCGACGAGGGAGAAACGGGCGTCGAGGGCAGCGGCCTTGCGATGGACGGCGCCGATAAAGGCGTCTCGACCGCCGCCGATCATGGCGAGGCGGATGGGAGTGGTCATGTCGAGAGCGTATCCGGTCGGGCGGGACTAACGCTCGAAGGCGGCATCGAAGGCGCCGCCCGCGGGGGGAAGATCGATGGAGCGGACATAGGCGCAACTTTCCTGGGCGCCGTGCTCGCGGTCCATGCCCGGATCTTCCCACTCGACGGAGAGCGGGCCGCGATAGCGTGCGCGGTTGAGGGCACGGACGATGGCATCGAAGTCCACGTCCCCGCGGCCAACGGAGCGGAAGTCCCACCCGCGGCGCGGATCGCCGAAGGGGAGGTGCGAGCCGAGGATGCCCTGCGAACCGGACTGTCGAACGGCGACATCCTTCATGTGGCAGTGGAAGATTCGATCGGGGAAGCGATCGATGAAGGCGACGGGATCGACGCCCTGCCAGGCGAGATGGCTGGGGTCGAAGTTGAACCCGAAGGACGGGTGGCCATCGACGGCGTCCAGGGCCCGCTCGGCGGAGAAGAGGTCGTAGGCGATCTCGCCCGGGTGGACTTCGAGCGCGAACCGAACGCCCTCGCGCTTGAAGGCGGAGAGGATGGGCTTCCATCGGCGGGCGAACTCTCGGTAGCCGGCGTCGATCATCTTCGCGGGGGTGGGCGGGAAGGCGTACCAGAGGTGCCAGATGGGCGAGCCGGTGAACCCGTTGACGATGCCGACGCCGAGCCGGGCGGCGGCACGGGCGGTGTCGATCATCTCGGACGCGGCGCGCCGTCGGACGCCCTCCGGCTCGCCGTTGCCCCAGACATGGCGGGGGAGGATGGCTTTGTGGCGGGTGTCGATGGGATCGGCGACGGCCTGGCCGACGAGGTGGGAGGAGATGGCCCAGGTCTTGAGGGCATGGGCGGTGAGGAGTTGGTGTCGGGTGGCGCAGTAGCCCTTGTCCTTGAGGGCGCGGCGGACGTCGAAGTGGTCCCCCCAGCACGCGAGTTCGAGCCCGTCGTATCCGAAGGAGGCGGCCTTGGCGGCCATGACTTCGAGGGGGAGGTCGGCCCATTGTCCGGTGAAGAGGGTGACGGGTCTCATGCGTGGAGGATACCGGCGGGTTCGAAGGCGCGGTAGGAGTAGTCGTCATCCCCTTCGTCGTCGCTGGACTCGACGAGGATCGCGCTGACGAAGATCGAGAAGAGGAAGTAGAGGATCGTCATGACGGCACCGACGGCGAGGGATTGGCCGAGTTCGAGCCCGGCGGAATGGAGGAGCATGTAGGAGACGGCGAGGAAGAGAACGCCGGCGGAGAGGCCCGCGCCGAGCCACCCATCCCCCAAGCCGGCCAGGATGACGACGATGTTGGCGATGGAGGCGATGATGCCGGCGAAGAACATGATCTTGAAGGCCTCGCCGAACTCCATGGAGTGCTTGAGGACGATGCGGAAGGCGATCTTCAAGGGGATGGCGGTGATCAGGGCGAAGAAAGCCGCGGAGATAACCAACCCCACGATCATGAACATGACAGCACCTTTCTGGGGCGCGACCCGCCCCCGGCAGGGAGAAGATACCATCCGCCCATGCCCGGGTCACGAGTGGATTGGCGCCGGTTCCTCCAGACGTTCGGGCCGCTTCTTGCGCTGGGGCTGCTAATCGCGGGGACGGCGGCCGTGGAGGCGGTCCGAGTGCCCGCGGAAAACCGGGCGTTCCTGACGACGCGAAACTTTCTGAACATCCTTGGGCAGTGGTCGTTCGTTGGGATCACGGCGATCGGGATGACGTTCGTGATCGTGCGAGCGGGGATCGACCTCTCGGTGGGTTCGATGGTGGCGCTGTCGGGGGGGGCGGCGGTCTATGCGATGAACGCGGTTCAGGAGCGTGTCGAAGGGGAGTCGAGCCTGCCGGTGCTGACGGCGGTGGCGGTGTGCCTGCTGACGGGTCCGGTGCTGGGCCTGGTGAACGGGCTCTTGGTGGGTGTGGGCCGGATCGCGCCGTTCGTCGCGACGCTGGGCACGATGGCGATGTTCCGGGCGTTGATCCTTGCGCCGGCGCAGGGGGGACAGATCCGCTCGGCAAGCGGGACGTTCGGGGAGATCGCCCGGTGGGGCGTGAACCTTCCGTATGCGCTGGGGGGGACGCCTCCCGAGGTGATGGCGGACGGGACGACGCGGCCTGGGATCCCGCTGTCGGTTCGTGCACCGGTGCTGGCGTTCGTGGGTCTGGCGGCGGTCGCGCACGTGGTGCTGAGGCACACGGCGTTCGGGCTCCGCGTGACGGCGATCGGGGACAACGCTCGGGCGGCGCGGTACTCGGGGGTGCGGATCCCGCGGATGACGCTGCTGGTGTACACGATCTCCGGGGCGACGTGCGGGGTAGCCGGGCTGATGGTGGCGAGCCGGATGACCTCGGTCGCGAGCTCGTCGATGGGGGCGCTCTATGAGTTGGACGCGATCGCGGCGGTGGTGATCGGTGGGACACGGCTGCAGGGGGGCTCGGGGCGGATCTGGGGGACGGTGGTGGGCGTGCTGATCCTGGGGGTGGTCGGTAACATGCTGAACATGCTCGATGTTTCGACGTTCTATCACGGGCTCGTGAAGGGGCTCATCATCATCGCCGCGGTGCTCCTGCAACCGGCGAAGCCGACGGATTGAACTCACGGGAGAGAACCATGCGCACACGGACCCTTGCCCTCGTCGCGATCGTGGCCTGCCTGCTTCCGTTCTCGCTGGGGGAGGATCGCCGGGGTTCGTCGGCCCTGGCGGAGGAAGCCCAGCCGACGCGAAAGGTGCGGATCGCGGTGTCGGTTCCAGCGGCGGACCACGGGTGGACGGCCGGGGTGGGGTGGTGGGCGCAGCGTGCGATGAAGTTGTACCCCCAGGTGGAGTGGCTGTACGCGACGGCGCCGGGCCCGGAGAAGCAGATCGCGGACATCGAGGATTTCATGGCGAAGGGGATCGACGGGCTGGTGGTGCTGTGCACGGAGAGCGCGCCGCTGACGCCGATCGCGAAGGAAGCGAGCCGGCGGGGAATCTTCATCGTGAACGTGGACCGGGGGTTCCTGGAGCCGGTGGCCGACATCTTCCTGGAGGGAGACAACAAGGCGTTCGGACGCAAGAGCGCGGAGTTTGTCGCGAAGCGGATGAACGGGAAGGGGAACCTGGTGGTGCTGACGGGGATCCCTTGCACGGTGGACACGGACCGTGTGAACGCGGCGATGGAGGTGTTCAGGCAGTACCCCGACATCAAGATCCTCGCCCAGCAGCCGGCGATGTGGAACCGGCAGAAGGGGCTGGAGGTGATGGAGAACTATCTCACGAAGTACCCGAGGATCGACGCGGTGTGGGCGCAGGACGATGACATCCTGCTCGGGGCGGTGCAGGCGATCAAGGAGGCCGGGCGGGAGCGGGAGATGTGGGTGTTCGGCGGCGCGGGGATGAAGGAAGTGGTGAAGATGGTGATGGACAAGGACCCGATGGTCCCGGCGAACATCACCTATCCGCCCTCGATGATCGCGGCGGGCATCCACGAATGCGTGTCGGTGCTTCGTGACGGGAACCGCGCGAAGGTGATGGAGTTCATGCCGCGGCACCTGATGATCGACGTGGAACTGATCACGCCGGAGAACGCGAAGAACTATTACTTCCCTGATTCGGTGTACTGAGCCGGGGCTTGCCCCCGTGAATGGAGCGACGATGACTCGTTGGACCCTGTGCGCGGTCGGCGTGATGGCGTCGGCCGCGATGGCCGACGTGATCCTGCCCACGCTGCTCTCGGACGGTGTGGTTCTCCAGAGGGAGGCGGACGTCCGGCTGTGGGGATGGGCGGGCAAGGGGGAGCCGATCACGGTGACGCCCTCGTGGGGCGGGCCCGGGGCGACGACCGTCGCGAGGGAGGATGGGTCGTGGAGCGTGCGTGTCCGGACGCCGGGAGCGGGCGGACCGTACACGATCGCGTTCCGCGGCAACACCACGGTGACGATCTCAGACGTGCTGGTTGGCGAGGTGTGGGTGTGCTCCGGGCAGTCGAACATGGAGTGGCCGCTGTCGATGATCGGGCCGGGGCGTGAGGGCGTTCCGAGCGCGACGGAGGAGGTGCGACGGGCGGACTATCCGTCGGTGCGTCTGTACACGGTGCCCAACGAGATGGCCGTGCAGCCAAGGAAGGATGCGCGTGGAAGCGGCTGGCGGGAATGCCGCCCGGAGTTTGCGAAGGATTTCTCGGCGGTGGGGTATTTCTTCGGGCGGCATCTGCACAAGGACCTGGGCGTACCCATCGGGCTCATCAGCGCGGACTGGGGCGGGACGCCTGCTGAGGCGTGGTGCAGCCGGGAGGCGCTCGAGCCGTTCCGGGAGTTTGCGCCGGCGCTCCAGTTCCTGGAGGTGGCGAGCGACCCGAACCGGCGGGGGACCTTCCTCGCGGAGCAGGCGCGGTCGTGGTGGGACTCGATCGACGAGGCGGGGCCTGATCCGGCAGGGAAGGACTGGACGACACGGGACGTGTCGGCGTGGAAGTCGATGGACCTGCCGCGAACGCTCGCGGGCGATGGGCTGGAGCGGTTCGATGGCTTCGTGTATTTCAGACGGAGCGTGGAGGTGCCGGAGGCATTTGCGGGCAAGGCCGCCGTGCTGGAACTGGGGCCGATCGACGACCGCGATGACGTGTGGATCAACGGGGCACACCTTGCCGGGACGCGTGAGGACGGCCGCTGGCATGAGGCCCGCGCGTACGAGATCCCGGCGGAACGGGTCCGGGCGGGGACGTGGACGATCGCGGTGAGGATGCTGGACACGGCGGGGCCCGGAGGGATCAACGGGCAGGCGTCGCAGATGGTCCTGAGGTCGTCGGACGCGAGCGTGGCGCCGGTGCCCCTGGCGGGAACCTGGGCGTACCGGGTCGGGCCGAGCCTGGCGCAGGCGCCGGCGATGCCCCAGGCCCTCGCGGTCCGTCCCGGGATGCCGTCGATCCTGTCCAATGCGATGATCGAACCCCTGACGCCGATGACGGTGCGCGGGGTGATCTGGTATCAAGGTGAATCGAACGTGGGGCGAGCGAAGCAGTATCGGGAACTGTTCCCCGCGCTGATCCGGGACTGGCGAAGGCGATTCGAGACCGATCTTGCGTTCCACTTCGTGCAGATCGCGCCGTTCGGGTACGGGGGCGATGCCGGGCAGGCGGCGGAACTTCGGGACGCACAGACGGCGGCCCTCCGCGTGCCGGGTACGACGATGGTCTGCGCGATGGACTTGGGCGATCCTCGCGACATCCACCCCGGGAACAAGCAGGAGATCGGACGACGCCTGGCGCTTGGCGCGCTGGCAACGACGTACGCCAAGCCCGGGATCGAGCACTCCGGGCCGCTGTTCGAGTCCGTGGGTTTCGAGTCCGGCAAGGCTCGGATCGGGTTCCGGCACGCGTCGGGGCTGACGGCCCGGGGAGGGGACCCGACGCACTTCCTCATCGCCGGCGCGGACCGCCGCTTCTTCAAGGCGCGTGCGCGTGTGGAAGACGAGCACGTGGTGGTCTGGTCGCCGCGAGTGGAGAACCCCGTGGCGGTGCGATTTGCGTGGGGGGCGGCGGATGAGCCGAACCTGTTCAACGGGGCGGGGCTTCCGGCGTCGTGCTTCCGGACGGACGACTGGGAAGGCACGCTGCCGCCGATCGAGGACGAGGGTCGTACGGAGCACCTGACGGAAGACCACTCGTTCGTGCCGTTGTACAACGGGAAGGACCTTTCCGGTTGGGTGGATGTGAACTGCGGGCCGGGGACTTTTAACGCACGGGCGGACGTCATCCACTGCACGGGCGTCCCGACGGGGGTGATCCGGACGGAGCGGATGTACGAGAACTTCGTGCTGGAGCTGGAGTGGCGGCACCATGCGCCGCAGGGGAATGCCGGTCTCTTTGTGTGGAGCGACGCGCTGACGGCGCGCGGGCAGCCCTTCACCCGGTCGGTCGAGGTGCAGGTGATGGTGGGATCGGAGAGCGAGTGGCACACGAGCGACGGGGACATCTTCCCGATCCACGGCGCAACGATGGTTCCTGAGAACGGCCGCGGGGGCAACCGTGCGTTCCCCACCGAAAGTCGGATGAAGCCCGCGGGCGAGTGGAACCACTATCGAGTGACGTGCAAGGACGGCGAGGTCACCCTCGCGGTCAACGGGAGCGTGGTGACTCGTGGGCGGGACTGCTCGCCGCGGAAGGGCTACATCTGCCTGGAGTCCGAGGGGACGCCGATCGACTTCCGGAACCTGAAGATCAAGGAACTGCCTCCCACATCGCCGGCGCTCGCGCCAGAACATGTCGCGAGGGCGGACGAGGGTTTCCGCCCGCTCTACACCGGGGTGGACTTCTCGGGGTGGAACTTCAAGCCCGTGCACGAGGGGCACTTCGTCGCGACGGACTGGACCATCTCGTACGACGGTCAGGGGGAGGACCTCTGGACGACGGACTCGTTCGAGGACTTCGTGCTTGTCGCGGACTGGCGGCTGGCGGAGCCCGTGCGAGAGGTCGAGTTCCCGGTCATCCTTCCCGACGGGACGGAGGCCAAGAACCCGGATGGTTCAGTCAGGACGCAGCGCGTGCAGGAAGCGGGGGACAGCGGGATCTATCTGCGGGGTTCGTCCAAGAGCCAGGTGAACATCTGGTGCTGGCCGGTGGGCTCAGGAGAGGTCTGGGGGTATCGAACGGATCCTGAGACTCCGGCGGAAATCCGCGCGGCGGTGACGCCGCGAATCCGTGCGGACGCCCCGCCAGGGCAGTGGAATCGGTTTGTGATCACGATGAAAGGAGAGCGGCTGACGGTGGAACTCAACGGACAAACCGTGATCGAGGACGCGGTGCTGCCGGGAGTGCCACGGTCGGGCCCGATCGCGCTGCAGATGCACGGGAGCCGCATCCAGTTCGCGAACCTGATGATCAAGGAACTCGATTGAAGGACGGCGGTGAACCGTGTCGAAGGAGCGGGCCTGCGAACGGTGTGGCCCTTCGCGATCGCCCCCGGCGGGAGCAACGACCCGGAAAAGGCCGAGGCGGAGCACCGGCACGGCCAGCCGACTGTTTACGCGATTCCAGGCAACGCGCTGGGGTGGTGAGGCGGAGCCGCGGTCAGGCCCAGAGGGCGGCGAAGATGAGCCCTGTGATGAGCCCGTAGGCGACGCCGTCGATGAGATTCATGAGCAGGGTCCTTCCCGGGGTCTGGAACCAGATGCCGTTGGGGATAAGGGCGGTGCAGTAGGCGAGGACGCCCGCGGTGCCGGCGACCTGCATGACGCTCCCGAAACTCGCATCCTTCGCGCCCCCGGGGGCCCCGGCGAGCGCATTCCATGAGAGGTAGGCAATGAGGAGCCCGATGACGAGGTAGACGAGGAAAGAGAGGACCATGTTCCTGCCCATGTTGGGCTTGGCCCAGACGTAGAGCATGCCCATGCAGCCCTCGTCCCATTTCTTTTTGACGTCCTCCTTCTTGGCATCGGAGTGGGAGCCGAACTCCGGATAGCCGTAGACCCCGGGGGGAAGGCCGGAGTTCTTGATGAAGGCGATGAAGGCGTCTTCGTTGGGGAGTTTCTTGAAGTCCTTGGCATGGTGAGGGAGGACCATCCAGATGATGGCGCTGGTCACCCAGACGGCCGCGGCGGACGCTAGGATCGGGACCCACAACGCCACGAGAAAATCCATGGATTGACTCCTTGTCGGTCGCGGTCAGAGGTTCGCGGCACGACCACGGACCTCGCCCGCGCGTCATGAACTCGTCGGCGGGAGAGAGATGCCCGGACGAGAAATGGGTCAAAGGAACTTCGTCTGCCCGGGGACAGCGACCGGGGGGGTGGGCAGCGGGCCGAACTCCATGATGGGCGGGGTAAGGTCCTCGGTCGAGTTGAGGGCCTGTTCCCAGGTGATGGTCTGGCCGGTGTAGGCGGCCATTCGGGCCATGATGGCCATGAGGGTGCTGTTGGCGCCGCGGACGGCGTCGTTGATGGGCTTGCCGGCGCGGATGGAGGCGAAGAGTTCGTCGTGCTCGACCTGGTACATATCGCGGATATCGCCGCGGTAGCGCCAGGTCTCGGAGCCCGCGCGGTCACGCATGACGTAGGTGGGCACCCAGCCGTTGATGACGGAGGACCCCGAGGTGCCGAAGATGTAGTCGGTGTTATCGCTGGGACAGGCGTCGATCTGGCGGCAGGTATGGAAGCCGCGCATGCCTCCGGCGTACTCGTAGACGGCGGCGAAGTGGTCGTAGACGTTCCCGTGCTCGGGACCGGATCGAGCGGCGCGTCCGCCCAGACAGGTGACGCGCTGGGGGATGCGGTCGCCTACGGCCCAGGCGAGGCGGTCGACGCTGTGGACGGCTTGCTCGACGATGTGGTCGCCGGAGAGCCAGGTGAAGTGCCACCAGTTGCGCATCTGGAACTCGAGGTCGCTCCAGGAGGGTTGGCGGGGGTTTCGCCCGAGGGTGCCCGAGTGGTACGTGGTGTGGGCGGAGACGATGTCCCCGATCGCGCCGGAGGCGAGTTGCTCGAACGCGGCTCGCATGCCATCGTTGTATCGCCAGCAGAAGCCGATCATGAGGGCGAGGTTTTTCTCCGAGGCGAGGCGTGCGGACTCGAGCACCGACCGGAGGCCAGGGGCATCGACCGCGACGGGCTTCTCGGCGAAGACGTGCTTGCCGGCTTCGACCGCGGCGCGCAGGTGGGCGGGGCGGAAGTTGGGATACGACGTCAGGATGACCACGTCGGCATCGCTCTCGATGACCTGCTTGTAGGACGAGAACCCTGAGTGCATCCGATCGGGCGTGACCGGGGCCTTGGTCGACGCGGCATCGCCCATCTCGCCGCGGATGGCGCGGAGGCTTGATTCCATGCGTTCGGAAAAGACGTCACCCATTGCCACGAGAGAGCAGTTGGGATCGGCCCGGAGGGCCTGGACGGCAGCGCCGGTCCCTCGGCCGCCGCAACCGATGAGCCCGATCTTGATGGACTCCGCAGCGGGAATCGGAGGCCGAGTACCGATCAGGGGCCTGGCCACGCCGCTCGCGAAGTGCTCGAGGACAAAGGAACTGAGGAGGGCGCCTCCGGCGGCGTGCCTGACGAAGTCGCGGCGGGAGACCGGTTCGATGGACATGGGTGGGGCTCCTATGCCCGGGCGGGCAGACGCACAGCCTATCCGAACCTCGTGAAAGGAAGCCAGGGGCCGGTATGATGCCCGCGTGCTGAAGGTCGACGCTTTGCTTGCCGCGGCTGCGAACACCCCCCCACTGCCGGACCGTGCGGCACGGTCGTGGGAATACCTGTCGTTGTGGATGGGGTTCGCGATCCTGGCGGCGGTGCTGGTGCTGACGCTGGTGGCGCTGGTCGTGCTGCGGCGTCGGGCGAGGACGGCTCCGGGGCGAAGGGCTCGGCGGGTGTACCTGCAGGACGCGTGGGTGGAGGCTGGGCGGAGGGCTTCGATCCCGCCCCCAGAACCCCCTTCCGAGAGCAGGATCGACCTGCCGCCGGACGATCGGGCATGAGGGGCCTGGCGCTGGTGACCGGCGGCTCTCGACGCGTGGGGAGGGCGATCGCGCTGGAACTGGCACGGGCTTCGCTGGACCTGGTGCTTACGTTTCGCGAGGATGAACGCGGGGCGGAGGCGACGGCAGAGGAAGCGAGGGCGCTGGGCGCCAGCGTGCGTGTCGATCGATGCGATCTCGCTCGTGCCGAGCAGGTCGAGGGCATTGCCTGTTCGATCGCGGAGGGGGAAGGGCGGCTGGACGTGCTCGTCCACAACGCGTCGGTGTACCGACCCTCTCCGCTGGGAACGCTGGTAGCGGATGAGGCCACGTCGGTCTTTGCCGTCAACGCGATCGCCCCGCTGCATCTGAGCGCGAGGCTTGCGCCGTTGTTGTCGGCGTCGTCGCTGCCCGGCGGCGGGTCGATCGTCGCGATGTCTGACATCCACGCGTCACACGTGCCGCGGCGGAACCATGCGGCGTACCTGATGTCCAAGGGCGCGCTGGAGGTGATGGTGCGTGCGCTGGCGCGGGACCTTGCGCCGAGGGTGCGGGTCAACGGGGTGGCGCCCGGGGTCGTGGCGTTCGGGGAGACGGGGATCGACGCGGACCCGGAGGTTCGGCGAGCGTACCTGGCTCGAGTGCCTCTGGGTCGATCGGGCACGCCCGAGGAAGCGGCGAGCGTCGTGCGATGGCTCGCGCTGGAGGCGACCTACGTGACGGGCGAGGTCGTCCGCGTGGATGGAGGACGGTCGCTTGGCTGAGCCGAATCCGCGTTCCGGAACCACCCCAGTTCGTGACCTGCCTCGCACGATCGGGTTCTGGGGGACCGTGGCGATCATGGTGGGGATCATCATCGGGGGGGGGATCTTCGCGGCGCCTTCGGCGATCGCGAAGGAACTCGGGCATCCGGGGCTGATCCTGGGGTTCTGGGCGTTGGGCGGGCTCATCGCGCTGGCGGGAGGTCTGACGTACGCGGAACTGGCCACGATGTTCCCGCAGTCGGGCGGCGTGTACGTGTTTCTCCGCGAGGCGTACGGGCGGAGCGTCGCGTTCATCTTCGGGTGGAGTTACCTGCTCATCACCAAGCCGCTCGGCGCGGCGGGGATCGCGATCATCTTTGCGGAGCACTTCGTGCAGTTGCTCGGGCTGAGGGCGGAGGACCCCGCGCTGCATCAGGACCCCAGGGTCTACACGATCGCGCTGCTGGCGCTGCTCACGTGGATCAACGCTCGGGGGATGCGGGTGGGGGCGGGCGTCGCGCTGGGGCTGACGTCGGTGAAGTTCCTGGTGCTGCTGCTGATCGCGGCAGCCGCGCTGGCGCTCATGAAGGGGGACGTGGCAAACCTGCGCCCGGAGGCGGCGCCCAAGCCGCTGCTGCTGGCGATCATCCCTGTGATGAGCGCGGTGCTGTGGACCTATGACGGATGGAGCGATGCGGGGGCGGTGGCGGGAGAGATCCGGGACCCGTCGCGCTCGCTGCCCCGGACGTTCTTCGCGGGGATTGCCGCGGTGATGGGCGTGTACCTTCTGGTCAACGCGGTGTTCCTCTGGATGATCCCGCTGGCGGACCTTCTCGAGGGCGGCGACGCCGCCCCGCTGGTCATGCGCCGGCTGCTCGGTTCGGGCGGCGAGACGGCGGTGCTGGTGATGGTGCTGCTGTCCACGCTGGGCTCAACGCACGGGTCGATCATCACCGGGGCAAGGGTGAGTTATCAGCAGGCGAGGGATGGGCTGCTCCCCTCGTGGCTGGGACATGTCCACGCGCGGCACTCGACGCCCGCGGTGTCGTTGTGGGTGCAGTTCGCGATGTCGGCGTTGTGCGTGTGGCACCTGGGCTCGTTCGAGAGCCTCGCGGGGGGGTTCATCTTCACCATGTGGATCTTCTACGGGCTGGCCGGGGGGGCGCTGTTCGTTCTCCGGGTCCGGCGGCCCGGTGCCGAGCGACCCTACCGCTGCTGGGGGTATCCGGTCGTCCCCGGGCTGTTCGTGGCTTCGGCGGCCTCGATGACGGCGCTCGCGATCTATACGAACGTGCAAGGGAGCGAGGCCGCCATCCCGGGAACGCTTGTGTGGCTGGGAGTCCTGGCGCTTGGGTTCCCGCTGTACGCGGTGTGGACGCGAACGGCCGGGCGAGGTCCGCGACGGTTATAATCGCGTCGGGGCCTGGTCCGACCGATAGTGTCCGCGAAGGAGGCACGGGATGAAAGGGATCATCTTGGCCGGCGGGCTTGGGACGCGTCTGCGTCCGCTGACGCTGGTGACCAACAAGCATCTGCTCCCAGTCTACGACCGACCGATGATCTACTACCCGATCCAGTGCCTGCTCAACGCGGGGATCCGGGACATCCTGATCGTCACGGGAGGCGAGCACGCGGGGGACTTCCTCAAACTCCTCAAGAACGGGAAGCACCTGGGCGCGCGCCATCTCGAATATGCCTATCAGGAGGGCGAGGGGGGCATCGCCGACGCCCTGAAACTGGCCGAGGAGTTCTCCGACGGCGGGAAGATCTGCGTGGTCCTGGGCGACAACATCATCGAACGGAACATCAAGCATGCGGCGGGGGCGTTCTTCACCCAGCCCAGCGGCGCGAAGATCCTGCTCAAGGAGGTCCCGGACCCGGAGCGGTTCGGGGTCGCGCGGTTCGAGGGGGACTCTCCCGACGCGAGGATCGTGGAGGTCATCGAGAAGCCGGCGAACCCTCCGAGCCGTCTCGCCGTGACGGGAATCTATTTCTACGACAACGACGTCTTCGAGATCTGCAAAACGCTTCAGCCCAGCGGGCGGGGAGAGTTGGAGATCACGGATGTCAACAACGCGTATCTCCGGCGCGGGGACCTGACGCACGACATCCTCGAGGGCTGGTGGACGGACGCGGGAACCTTCGAGAGCCTGCTGCGTGCGGCGAACTATGTCGCCGACGGCGGGGCGAACCACGCCGACCATCGCACCCACGCCTCGACAGGCGCGTGAGGTCTTGAGCATGACCCCTCGACCCATCCGGACGCTGGCTTCTCCGCTCCCGCAGGTGCTCGAGGCCGCCGCTCGCGATGGTGAGCCCTTGTTCGTTCCGGGCGTGCTCCACGCGGACGACCGTGGCTGGTCGCTGATGAACCAGTTGCGCGGGGTGATGACCCCGCAGGGGCAGGTCAACTACTCCGTGCAATACCCCGGTGTGGTCAAGGCGTGGCATCGGCATCGGCAGCAGACTGACTTCTGGATCGGCCTGCACGGGCATCTCAAGGTGGGCGTGCATCGAGAGGCGGACGGGGTGTCCTGGCTGGGCGTGATCGGCGAGAAGCGTCCGGGCGTGGTCGTCATCCCGCCGCCGCTCTGGCACGGGGCGGCGACGGTGGGCGATGTTCCGGCGGGGCTGCTGTACTACGTCACGCACGCCTACAACGAGGCGGCCCCGGACGAGGATCGGCGCGCGCACGACTCGGTCGTCGGGTTCCCGTGGGGAGTGAGGCACGGGTGATTGATCTCGACCTCAAACGGCTGCGGTTCGAGCTCGGCCCGTCGATCCTCATCGTCGGCGCGGGGGGTATGCTCGCCCGCGCGTTCCAAGTCGTCCTCGCCGACCTCGGGCTCGAAGCCACGTGCCTCGCCCGGGATCGCCTCGACATCACCGACCGGACGGCCGTCGAGCGGGTCATCTCCTCGGGCCCCTGGAGTGCCGTGATCAACGCGGCCGCGTGGACCAACGTCGATGCCGCCGAAGCCGACGAGCCCGGCGCCACCCGCGTCAACGGGCTGGGCGTCGAGCATCTCCGCGATGCCTGCTACGACGCGGATGCGCTCCTCGTCACGTTCGGGACGGACTACGTCTTCTCCGGCAACGCGACGCGCCCCTATCGCGTGGACGAGCCCCTCGCCCCCGTCAATGCCTATGGGCGCAGCAAGGCCGCCGGCGAGCGCGCCCTCGCCAACTACCTCGAGTTCCTGCACGTCCGTACGAGCTGGCTCTACGCGCCCTGGGGCAACAACTTCGTCCGCACCATCGCACGCAGACTCGGCGAGGCGCCCGTCGTCCACGTGGTCAACGACCAGCGCGGCCGCCCGACCAGTGCCGAGCACCTCGCCCGCACCACCCTCGCCTTGCTGAGCAGGCACGCCCGAGGCATCGTCCACGCGACCGACGGCGGATCCTGTACCTGGTTCGATCTCGCCTGCCAGATCGCTCGGCTCACCGGGGCGGCCACGCCCGTCGAGCCCTGCGCCACGAAAGACTTTCCCCGGCCCGCCCGGCGACCCGCCTACAGCGTCCTCGAAATCAGCCAGACCGAAGCCATCGTCGGCCCCATGCCCGATTGGCGCGCCAACCTCGCCGATGTCGTCCCCCGCCTGGAACCCTGATCGCCTCGCCCGCACGCCGGGCCATGGAACACGCCCATGCACATCCTCCTGACCGGCGGCTGCGGGTTCATCGGATCGAACTTCGTGCGGTTCGTGCTGCGCCATCGGCCGGGCATCCGCCTCACCAACCTCGACGCGCTTGCCTACTCGGCAAACCCGGAGAACCTCTCCGGGGTTGACCGGGATCCGAGGTATCGCTTCGTTCGAGGAGACATCAACGACGCGGGGCTCGTCGACTCGCTACTCAGGGAGTGCGACGCGGTGGTCCACATGGCTGCGGAGAGCCACGTTGATCGCTCGATCATGGACGCTCGGCCGTTCGTGGTCGCGAACGTCCTGGGGACGCAGACGCTGCTGGACGGGTGCCTGCGGGCGAGAAAGGGTGGACGGTCCGTGCGGCTGGTGTATGTCTCGACGGATGAGGTGTACGGGTCGCTGCCGCTTGAGAACCCCGACTCGAGGTTCAGCGAGGAGACGCCGCTGGCGCCGAACTCGCCGTACGCCGCGTCGAAGGCCTCGGGGGATTGCCTGGTGAGGGCCTACCACCACACGCACCATCTGGACGTGGTGACGACGCGGTGCTCGAACAACTTCGGGCCGTACCAGTTCCCGGAGAAGGTGATCCCGCTGTTCGTGACGAACCTGCTGGAGGGGAGGCGAGTGCCGTTGTACGGCGATGGTCGGAACGTACGCGACTGGTTGCATGTGGACGACCACTGCGAGGCGGTGCTCGCGGTTCTGGAGCGCGGGCGTGCAGGGGAGGTCTACAACATCGGTGGAAACAACGAGCGTTCGAACCTGGAGTTGACACGGTCGATCCTGTCGATCATGGGCCAGGGCGAGGAGAGGATCGAGCGGGTCGCGGATCGGCCCGGGCACGACCTCCGATACGCGATCGACGCGGGCAAGGTCCGCCGGGAGCTGGGGTGGTCCCCGACGAGGTCGGCGTGGCCCGAAGCGCTGGCCTCAACGGTGGAGTGGTATCGCGAGAACGACGCGTGGTGGCGGCGGGTGAAGTCCGGGGAGTATCGGTCGTACTACGAGAAGCAGTACGGCACGAGGTGAAACAGAGGCCCTCGCCGAAGAAAAAAACGACGCCCCTCTCGGGAGGGGCGTCGGGTGGCTGCCATCGAAGAGTGAGCCTTGGATCAGTGCTTCACGCGGAGACGTCGGAAGGCCATCACGCCCGCAAGGGTCGCGAGGCCAGCCCAGGCCGCGGGCGGGAGCGGGACGGTGACGAAGGCGTCGATGTCGGCGAAGCCGGCGCCGGAGGCGTTGGGATCGAAGTTGAACTGAAGGAAGGAGCCCGGGAGGCCGCCGACGCCCTGGGCGTTGAAGAACTGGGAGACATCAACGTTGCTGAAGAAGGGCCCGCTGAACTTGCCCTCGAAGGTGAGCCCGTCGATGGTGAACCCGCCGCCGATGAGGGAGGGCTTGACGGAGCCCTGGCCGTTGACGATCTTGCAGGTGTAACTGTCGGCGCCGCCGTCGACGAAGATATCGAGGAAGCCGCCGACGACGTTGCCGCCGCTGAGCAGGATCTCGCCATCGACATCGAAGAGGGTGCCGCTGAAGCCCTGATTGACGAAGGGCCCGTTGGGGATGGACTGGAGCCCGACGGCGAAGAGGACGCCGAAGGATCCCTTGTCGAGCATGACTTTACCGGAGTGCCCGGTGCCGCCGAACGCGGAGTTGTTTCCGTTGGCGTCCTTGACCTGGATCGCGAGTGCGTTCAGGTCAAGTTGGAGCGTTGGGGATGCCACGGCCGCAGCCGTAATCCCCGCGGACGCGATGATCGCGCCGCACAACCGAGTCTTCATGGTCACCCTCCTTCTACCCGACAACCCTGTGCGTGAGAATCTCAGGCGGCCCCCCCTCAGCGGAGCGACCAGCCGCCCTGGTCGCCGCCGAGTTGGCGGATAGAGACCAGCGCGCACAAACAGTACCGATAATATTCTAACGTACCTTCGATTCGGATCCAACAAAAATGATGTCAAAGTGGGCACTTTCGCTCAAGCCCGATATGCATGCGCAAGACATGCGCGTAGATCGTGAAGTGTTGCCAGTCGGTTCTGGCTTGGGTTCGGGTCTAGGAAGGATCCGGGAGCGAAAGGCGCAAAAAAAAAACGGAGGCCGAGACATGCCCGGCCTCCGAGGCGTGCAGGGAACGATCGGCGTGGATTACTTCCGACGGCGGAGGTAGCCCAAGCCCATGACGCCCGCGAGGGTCGCCATGCCCGCCCAGGCGGCGGGGGGCAGGGGGACGGTGACGAAAGCGTCGATGTCCGCGAAGCCGGCGCCGGAGGCGTTGGGATCGAAGTTGAACTGGAGGAACGAGCCGGGGAGCCCGTTGGCGCCCTGGGCGTTGAAGAACTGGGAGACGTCAACGTTGCCGAAGGTGGCATCGCTGAACATGCCGGCGAAGGTCAGACCGTCGATGGTGAAGCCGCCACCGATGAGGGAGGGCTTGACCGACCCCTGGCCGTTGACGATCTTGGCGGTGTAGCTGTCGGTTCCGCCGTTGATGAAGACGTCGAGGAACCCGCCGACAACGGCGCCGCCGCTGAGCAGGATCTCGCCATCGACATCGAAGAGGGTCCCGCTGAAGCCCTGGTTGACGAAGGGCCCGTTGGGGAGAGACTGGAGGGAGACGGCGAAGAGGGTGCCGAAGGCGCCCTTATCGAGGACGACCTTGCCGGTGTGGCTGGTCCCGCCGAAGGCGCTGTTGGCGCCGCTTCCGTCCTTCACCTGGATGGCGAGAGCGTTGAGGTCGAGCTGAAGCGTCAGCCCGGCCATCGCACCCGAGGACAACGACAGCGCGGCGGCAGCCGCCAGACCCATAGCACGAATCATCTCTGGAACTCCCTTCCTTGACATGGCGCCAAGGCGGTGACCCGCCCCCTATTGGCGCAACCTGTGTGCGATCTCCCTCCGACAGGTCGCGGTTACACCGCCCTCCTGTCGGTCCTTTACTCCGGAGGGAAGAATACCTCGCACGCGGGCTGTATTCAAGGGTTTTGCCCAGAGATGCAGCGATTTTGCCCGTTCTGAACGGGTCGGTGGGGGGTTATTGGACAGTCAACGTGCGTTCCTCGCACGTTCTCGGAAGGACTCGAAACGTCGCTTGGACGAGGGAGAGAGGCCAGACCCCGATTCGATGAGGCGAGACAGGTCCTCGACGACGCGGAGGGCCTGCTCCGTACCTACCGAGCCCTGGCGAAGCAGGGTCTCGCCCAGCCCGATCCGCGCGGAGATCGAGAGGGCGTCAAGTTCGATCGAGCGACGGAAGGACTTTTCGGCTTCGTCCAAGCGGCCGGAGGCGAGTTCGACCTCTCCCAGGGTATCCCAGTACGCGGCGCGTTCCGAGATTGCAAGGGCGCCTCGCGCGAGGGTTCTCGCCCGTTCGATCTCGACGGGGTTGGGACGGCGCTCGGGACGCACAAGGACGTACGCGAGGTTGTTCTGCAGGCTGGCGCTGACCTCACTGCCGATTCCCGGTGCGAGCAGGAGTCGCTCGTAGGCTCGGATCGCTTCGTCCCATTCGGCGGCGAGTTCGCAGGCGAGGGCGTGCTGGGCGAGAGTCTGGATATCCGCCGCACCCCGCGCAATGGCCCGACGGTAGGCGGCGGCGGATTCGGTGAAGAAGGAGGCGGCGAGGGGGTCGTCGGCGGCGTCGAGACGTTCGCCCTTGCGTCGGAGCGCGAGGGCGAGCGTGTCCAGTCGTGCGGGGGTCGGGGGATCGGCGGCGGCGACGGCGGCGCGAGCGAGCGCGAGGCTCTCATCGAGAGCGTCGGGGCGATCGAGGAGGAGAAAGGCCAGGTTGTTCATCGCATCGGCGCGGGTGGGATCGAGACGGACAGCTTCGCGGTAGCAGCGTTCGGCGCCGGCGATGTCGCCGCGCGTGTGGAGGGTGACGCCGAGGATCTCGTGTGCGACGCCTGGGCTCGGGCCATCGGCGGCGAGGTAGGCTTCGAGGACGGACTTGGCGCGGTCGAGGATGGCGAGGGCGTTGGCGTGGTATCTGGGAGCGAGGGAGAGGAAGGCATTGGCGAGGACGAGGCGTTCCTCGGAGGCCTCCGAGGAGTGGACGCGGGCGGCATCGAGCCAGGCCAGCGCGGCCTCGGCGGAGCGAGCGCCTTCGAGCGCGAGGGGGATCCAGACCTGCACGCGCACGCTGGGGGAGGTCGCGAGGAGGGGCGTGAGGAGATCGCGACATTCGGGCTCACGATTGAGCGCGAGGAGCGCGCGGGCGGCGATGTTGAGCACGCCGAGGGAGTGCCCTTGCTCCGGGTTTGCCTTCGCCTCGGCGAGTTGGGGTTCGAGTTCGGCGAGGGCGCGTTCGGGCTGGCCGAGGCCAAGAGCGGCCTGTGCGACCGCGAGGTCGGCTTCGGGCGGCCTGGGGAACGCGCGGGCACGCCAGGCTTCGGCGGCGCGGAGGAGTTCGGCGTGATTGCCAATCGCGGCGTACGAGATGGAAGCGAGCCTGGCGGGCTCGCTCTGACGTGGGAAGATGCCCATGGCGCGGGTGGCGATGGCTGCGGCGCCAGCGTGGTCGCCGAGTTCCTGCAGCCTGCGGATGGAGAGGAGTTGGATGGGGAGGGCGTCCGGGGCGCGAGCGGCGAAGTCGGCGAGGCCCTTGGGGTTGTCGAGTTCGCCGCGGTCCCTGGCATCGCGGAGGAGGCCGGCGAGGCGTCGGGCGTCGGGGTTCGCGGCCTGGCCTTCGAGGATGCGAAGGACTTCGTTGAGGTCGCCGAGGTCGCCCGTCGAGCGGGTCTGGGCGATCATCATGGCGACGTCGGGGGTCTCTCCGACGGCGGCGAGGGCGCGATCGGCGATGGCGGCGGCGTCATCGGTGCGCCCTTCGCGGAGCATCAGGTCGACGTAGCCGCGCCAGGTTTCAAACCGGCCCGGGGTCACGGCGATGGCGCGTTCGTAGGCGGCGACGGCATCGTCGACGTCGCGGAACTGGCGGGCGAGGCGGGCTTCGAGGCCTTCCTTGACGCCGGGGCCGACGAGTTCGGGGTCGAGGGCGTGGATGATGGTGAGGCCGGCGTCGTAGTCGCCGCGGCTGGCAAGCGATTCGGCGGTGGCGAAGGCGACGATGGGGCTGGAGAGGGGGCGAGCGGCGAGACGGTCGAAGATGCGAGCGGCGTCGGCGTCTCTTCGGAGGGAGAGGTAGCCCTGCCCGAGAGCAAGGAGGACATCGTCGTCGACGTGGTCGCCTCGTTCGGCGACGATGGGTTCGATCGCGAGCACGGCGATGGCGCCGTCGCCCTGGGCGACGAGCGCGCGGGCGGCGGCGAGTCGGACGCCCTCCTCGACACGGGGATCGTTCGCCACGGATTCGAGGACCTCGCGTGATCGGGCGAACTCGCGCCGGGTCTGGTAGAGCCTGGCAAGCTCGAGACTGATCCTGGCACGGCCCGGGGTTCGGGCGATGATCTCCTCGTAGTGTCGGATGGCGCCGGGGACATCGGCGGGGACGCCTCGCGCGGGATCGCCCGTGCTCAGGGCGCGGGCGAGGAGGAGCCGGGCGTCGGTCTGCCTGGGATCCTCGCTGACGACGACGTTGAGGGCCGCGATGGCCTCGGTCCTGTCGCGCGAAGAACCGGAGCGGAGTTGGGCACGGGCCCTGGCGAGTCGGACGATGCCGGGTTCGAGGCCGGTCTCCTTGCCGGTGAGAGCCTTGAAGCGGGCGATGGTTTTCTCGACGAACTCGCGGTCGGAGGCGACGGCGTCGGACTCGAGGATCAGGCGCTGGATCGCGAGGTCGCCGATGTTCGAGTCGCCCAGCGCGACCCAGGCGTCGCGTGCCCCGTGGTGCCCGGTGAGTTCCATGTAGCGAGCGAGCGCGACCCTCCACTCGGGGGTGTCTCCGCCGCGGGCCGAGGCATCCCGGAGGTGGGCGAGGCCGGCTTCGGGTCCGGCCTGCTCGGCGAGATCGATGGCATGGGAGAGGACGACCCCGGGGACTTCGCCGTGGAGATGGCGGAGACGGGCGAGGCAGGCATCCTCGAGCCCGAGGGTGGCGGCTTCGGAAGCGGAGGCGAGGCGTTGGAGGGTGCCCGCGGTGAGGCCTGCCGAATCGTCGAGCGCGGCACGGATGAAGTCGGCAGCGAGGTCGAGGCGAGAAGCGGAGATGGCGAGTTCGACACGGCAGGGGAGGAGGCGTTCGCGGAGGGAACGGACGGCGTCGTCCTGAGGACGCTGGGCGAGGTCGGCGTCGAGCACCTCGGCGACCTGGAGGGCCTCGGGCGGGAGGAGGGGTGAGGAGAGGCCCTGGGTGAGCAGGGCGGTGGTCGCCTCGACCCAGACGACGTTGACGACGAGGGCCTGTGGTGCGGCGCGGCGAGCATCGTTGATGATGGGGAAGGCCTCGGCAATCCTGCCCGCCGAAAGCAGGGACTGGCCCATGGCGAGGCGAGGCGCGGCCCAGGACGCGCCCAGGGGCGCGCGGATGGCGGCTCGCCAGCGGTCCCACGCTTCTTCTCGTCGGCCGAGGGAGGCAAGTTGGTCGGCGAGCATGGAGGGGAAGATGGGTTCGAGGGGATGGGCCTTGGCCGCGGACTCGAGGACGGCGAGGCGCTCGGGCGGGGCGGCATTGCTGGCGGGATCGTTGAGGCGAAGCACGGCGGCCCAAGGGGCGGCGCGATAGTCGTGCCCGCGAGAGTCGATGGTGTCGATGAGGCGGCGGGCCTCTTCGGCGCGTCCGAGGACGAAGAGGGAGGCGGCGCGGAAGGCGAGGGCCTCGGTCTCGGCGCGAGCCTCATCGGGGAAGAAGCGAATGGAGGCATCGACGACATCGGCCACGCGACCAGCCTGCCAGAGCCGACGAAGCGCGAGACGCGAGAGCATGGGGTCGCGGAGGCGGGCGGCGTCGTGCTCCATCGCGCGCAGGGCGAGGTCGGGACGGCCCGCGAGATCGAGGCCTAGGGCGACTCGACCGGCGAGATCGGCATCGCTGTAGCCGGGCTCGGCGGTACGTTCGCCCGTGGCGAAGTCGAGCCCTGCCGCGGCGGCGAGGAGGGAGGCGGCACGCGACTGGCCGTCGCTTCCGGGCTGCATGAGGATCGCGTAGGCCATGACGAGTTTGGTGCGAGGGTCGTCGGGGGAAAGGGCGAGGAGGCGTTCGGCATGGGGCACGCCCAGTTCACGACGGTTGGTCTCCGCGAGGAGGTCGAGATAGGCGAGGTGGGCATGGACGTTGAGGGCATCGAGGTCGTGGACACGCGCGAGAAGAGAGGGGAGCCGCGTGGAAAAGTCGCGGGCACCCAGGAGCGCGGTTGCTTCCTTGATGAGGACAGGGATGTCTCGGGGGGTGGTCTGGGAGAGTTCGCGCGGGCGGAGCCTCTGGGCGGATTCGGCGGCTTCTTTCCAATAGCCGACGCGGAGATAGAGGTCGAGGAGTTCCGACCTTGCGAGGTCGTCGTCGGGGGTGAGGTCGAGGAGTCGCTCGTATTTGTCGATGGCGTCGCGGAGGTGGTTGCCGTCACGGTCTTCGACGTGGACGCGTGAGCGGGCGTAGGCGAGGATGGCTTCGGGGTCCCGCTGGTGACGCTGGAGGTAACGACGGAGGCTGGTGAGGGCATCGACGTGGCGGTCTTCGTCGGCGGCGGTGAGCCCCTCGGCGCGGTGGACGGCGTCCATGCGATCGTTCTGCCAACGACGGACGACGAAGAACCCGAAGGCGGAGCCCGCCCCGAGCACCAGGAGGATGGCGACCAGGAGGAGGCGGCGTGCGGTCTTGGGTCGAAGGCTCATGATCTCGTCACCCCTCTGACCATCAGGACGATGGTTCGCCAGATAATCGACAGATCGAGCAGGAAGGAGGCTCGCTCGACGTACTCGATGTCGTACTTGATCCACTCCTGGAAGTCGGTGCCCGCGGCTCGGGTTCGCTTGACCTGCCAGAGCCCGGTGACGCCCGGACGGACGCTGAGGCGTGCCTCACGCCAGGGCGGGCAGTATTGATTCTCGGTGTAGGGGCTGGGGCGGGGGCCGACGACGGACATGTGCCCGGCGAGGACGTTGAAGAACTGAGGGAGTTCGTCGAGTTGGAGTTTTCGAAGGAGGGTGCCGACGCGGAGGAGGCGAGGGTCGTCCTGGATGAAGAACTGCGGGCCGTCCGCCTGGTTGCGTGCGGCGAGTTCGGCCTTGATCTTCTCGGCGTCGTTGCGCATGGAGCGGAACTTGAGGCAGGGGAACTCGCGGCCGCCGATGGTCTCGCGGCGGTGCTTGAAGAAGATGGGGCCGCCGTCCTCGAGCCAGATCGCGAGGGCGATGAAGGGATAGAGCGGCAGGGTGAGGGCGAGGGCAAGGAGGGCGAAGACGATGTCGAAGGTTCGCTTGGCGGCTCGTGACCCCCTGCCGGCGCGTCGTGGCCTGACCTGCGAGGGGAGGTCGGTGGGTTCGAGGTCGAGCCACGCGATGCCCTCGGGCTCGGGGCGGGCACCCGGATCGTCCCAGAGGATGGCGGGCCCGACGGCGGTGGATTCGGCGGTGAGGGCCCTGCCCGCGCCGACCCAGATGGGTCCGACGAGGGCGGAGGCGGGCTCCACGCGCGCGGAACGATCGGCCCAGACGCCGACCCTGGGAGAGTGAGCGCGGGCGATGGCGGCATCGGGCCTGACCCATGTTCGGGCGAGGTCGCGGACCATGCAGGAAAGGTCGCGATGGTCGTCGCGGTCGTAGATTCGTCCTGATTCACGCTGGGCCCAGCGATCGGAGCGTCGGACGGCGTGGAAGAGGCGTCGCCAGCCTATGCGAGGATCCGGAGCGGCCTGCCAGATCATGGCGATCTCGCGGTCGGGTGAGAGCGCGACACGGATGGTGCGGGAGGCGCTGGCGCGGTAGTCGCGCTCGAAGCGAAGGAAGCGTCCGGAGCCGTCGGCGATGACGCGTTCGAGGTAGCCGTGCTCTCGGTCGTCGCGGACACGGAGGACGAGGAGGTCGGCGCCGGTCCAACTGAGAGAGTTGACGGCCTCGTTGAGCCTGAACGCGCAGAGGCGACGGGAGTCGATGAGGAGGAAGAGTTCGGCGTGTCGGACGATCTCGGAGCGTTCGCCCTGTCGAACGACCTGCACACCGCGCGAGGCCCAGAAGCGGTCGTGGACCTGGACGGGGTCGAGCCCCCAGATCGTCGGGATCTCGTGGGTAGGCATGACCATCGATCAACCCCCGGTGGCGACCTCTTCGGACCGAACCTCGCTGGCGACGGTGCGGGCGAGGGGGCCGAGCTTGCCGATGGAGTCGAGGACGCTGCCGCGAAGGGGGCCGGCGTCACCGGCACGGGGCTCGACGGGCGCGGAACGGACGCTGGCGCTGGAGACGGCGCGTTTGAAGTCGCCCGGCTGGGCGCGGTTGAAGACCAGGCCCAGGACGCGTGCGTTGAGCCTGGCGAGCGCGTCGAGGGCGCGCTGGGTCTGGGCGCGCTGCTGGCCGCGCCCCACGGCGATGACGACACCATCGACAAGCCCGGTGACGAGTTGGGCTTCGAGGCTTCCGAGGACCGGACCGGTATCGACGACGACCACGTCGAAGGCTTCCTTGGCGCGGGCGAGGAGATCCCTGACGCCCGCGGGAGAGAGGGCATTGACGCGCGGGGCGTCGTGGCGTCCGATGGGGAGGATGGAGAGACGGCTGATGCGTGTCTCGACGACGTAGGGATCGAGTGAGGCATGCTCGATGGCATCCATCGTGCCCTCGTCGGACTTCGCCCTGAGGCTGGAGGTGAGCCCTCCACCGATCATGTCGAGGTCGATCAGGAGCGTCCGCATGCCGGTGCTGGCGAAGGAGATGCCCAGGGAGAGGGCGAGGCTGGTCTTGCCGTCGCCCGCGGTCGGGCTGGTGATGGCGAAGGTCCTGCGACCTTGCTCGCCCCCGCCGATCTGGAGGAGGGTGCGGATCTGGTGGACGCAGTGCGCCGCTACGGCGATCTCCTCGGGATCTTCGAGTTTTTCAGGGAGGGCGGGGAGGATGCCCAGGAGGGCGATGTGGAGGGAAGGGTCGCCTGCTTCGTCGGAGTATCGGAAGCGACCGTCGAGGAGCCCGCGGAGCCCGATGAGCCCGATGGGGAGGCAGGCCGCGAGGAAGCCGCCGACGCCCGCGTACTTGACGCGATTGTCGACGGAGGGAGAGAAGGGCTGGCTGGCCTCCTGGAAGGTGATTCGCCCGGCGTACTCGGAGAAGGACTCGACCTGGTTCTCGGTGGTCAGGGCTTCGAGCCTGACACGGATTCGACCGAGTTCGGCCTTCCTGACATCGATCGCCTCGTTGAGTTCCTGGACCCCCGCGCGTTTCTGGTTGAGGTAGATGGCCTGGGCCTGGGCCCGGGTGAGTTCCTGGTTGACAATCCTGTGGCGTTCGCGGAGTTGCTCGAGGGTCAGCCCCCCCCCACCGGGAACGGTGGGATCGGCGCCGATCTGGAGTCGGCGCCAGTCGTCGGCGTAGCGGCTGATCTCGGCATTGACGGTGTCGAGGGCCGCCATGGCCGCGACGACGTCGCGGTGGCGCTCGCCCAGGGAGCGCTTGAGTTGTTCGATGCGACGTTCGATCGAGCGGCGGTCGAGGAGCAGGCGCTCCATGTGCTGGTCCAGACGCGCAATCTCCTCGACTCCGAGGTCGCCCGGCTCGGCGGTCGGGGTGTCGCCGGCGGAGTTGACGGCGGCTTCGCGGTCGGCGATCTGGAGTTCGAGGACCTGCCTGGTCTCGGTGAGTTTGACGATGGTGTCGAGTTGCCGCTGGTGGAGGACCCCGAGGTCGGTGGTGCCGAACTCGGAAGCGATCTCCTGGATCCGGGCCTGGTTGAGTTTGATGGCGCTCTCGGCGTCGCGCTGCATCTCGCGGAGTTTGTTGACGCGGCCTGTCGTGCTCATGAGTTCGGTGCTGCCGTGGATCTCCTCATAGGCGTGGAGGATCTCCTCGACGGCGATGCGAGCGGCGTTGGCGTCGGTGTCGAGGAAGGAGACGGTGATCCACTCCCCGCCGAAGCGATCGGTCTCGACGCGGAGGGAGCGCTTGAAGTCTTCTCGTGCCTGCGGGGTGAGGCCACGCCCGAACTTCTTCCAGGCATCGCTCTGCATGGCCATGCTGACGACGCGCTGGCTGCGCAGGTGCTCGGCCTGCGTGCGGACGTAGTTGGTGAACATGGGCATGAGGTTGTTGTTCTCGGTCTCGAAGAGCACGCGGTCCATCATGGGCTTGATGTGGACCTTGGCCTCGCTTCGGAACTGGGGCTCGGTCGCGATGTAGCCGGCGTATCCGCCCGCGGCGGCAAAGACGAGGGCGAGGAGGATGGTGATCGCGTAGCGTCCGCGGAAGAGGCGGTGGATGCGACGGACGAGGACGGCGGGGGAATCCGTGGCCTCGGCAGGGGCGCCGCCCCAGATGCCCTCCATGCCGTGGATCTCGGGAGTTCTCGAACGCTCGTTCATGGCGCCTCCCGCATCGCGTCCATTGCATCGATCATCGGCAAGACTTCGGCGAGGAAGAGGGACACGACCTCATCCTTGACCGCCCGATCGGTCCCAGCGTCGAAGAGGATCTGGACCTGGGCCGCACCGAGGTGCCTGCGGAGGTGGTCCGCGGCGGACTTTCGGACAGAGGCCATGTCGGAAGCGAGGCCGCGGCGTGGAAGGATGAAGAAGTCGTGGATCTCGAGCCCGCTGCGTCGATCAAAGGCGCGCTTCTCGAAGTGGTAGACGGCGATGGGGATGGACAGGCCTGCGATCGAGGTCGTCTCGAGACGAACGGGTGTGGCCTCGAGCCAGCCCTGCCCCGGGTAGCAGTTGGGCGGGTAGTGCCCGGACATGTCGCGTGTGTCCCGGCATTGGATGACCAGGAGGCTGGCCGAGAGCCCGGTGGGCTCGTGGATGTAGCGGCGAGCGATGGTGGCGTTGGGCTGGAGGAGGGCCTGGGCGGCGCCGGGCAGCGGGATGTCCGTGCCCGACCACTCGCCGATCTGCACGGGGATGCGTTCGATCGCCTGCCGGACGGACGCGTGGAACTCGTCGGCGTCTCGGCTCGTCGGGTGCGAGGCATTCTCGACCGCCGCGGCAGCGGCGACGAGGAGGGAGGCCAGGGCTGGAACCCACTTCTTCATCGAGTCCTCACTGATAGGCGAGCGTGTATCGGGAGACGGGGATCAGCGCCCAGCGCATCACTCGGATGATGCCAAGGAGCATGAGGAACGCGGCGGGAAGCATCAGCCACCCGCTCACGTCGTGGAACTTCTCGGCGACGGCATGGGAGCCGTAGCCGTAGATCCAGATCGTGGGGATGAGCCTGACGACGTTGCAGACGATGGCGGCGAGCGGGCTCGCGAGGAGGACGAGGAGGCGGACGGCGTTTCTGAGGGGCATGCTGAAGGCGAAGGCATAGGAGACGAGGACGAGGGCGAAGACCATGCGCATGCCGTTGCAGGCCTCGGCGACCGTGACATCGACATCGTTGATGACCAGGAGGTTGCCGGAGCGCTGGACGGGTTCCCCGAAGGTCTCGAAGATGGCCTGGGTGACGGCGGCGGTCGCGGTCTGGAGGGGAACGGCGATGGCTTGTCGGAGCGCTCCGGGGACCGGGACGAGGAAGACGAGGACGGCAAAGGCGGGAAGAAACCTGAAGAGTACGTTCTTTCCGATGACCGACAGGACACAACCGACGACCATGACGACCGCGCCGGCATGCCATGCCGCGAGGACCTCGAGGTAGTACCCGACCAGCGAGAGGAGCCAACCTGCCAGGGCGATGGGAGGGCCGATCCACGCCCCCGTCGGCGGGCAGAACTTCAGGCGGATGCGCCGGATCCAGGCCATCCACGCGGCGACGATCGGGACGAGGAAGATATGGCTGGACTCCTGGTCGGTCTGGGCGACGTGCAGGATGTCGGCCCAGGCCTCGCGAGTGGCGATGAGCCCCGCGGCCCCGAGCACCACGGCGCCGGCTAGATGGGCGGGGGACCAGGTCTCTCGCATCATTTGCGGGCCTTCCCCTCGCCTTCGGCGGAGACCAGGCGGTCTGCGACGGGTGTGCCGCCCTGGACGATGCCCCCGGATGCGATGACGCTTCGAACGACGACGGCGTTGGCCTCGACGCGTCCGCCGCGGAGAACCACGGAGTCGTGGATTTTCGCGCCCGGGGCAACGAGGGCCCCCGGCTCGACGACGGAGAATGTGGCCACCCAGTCTTCCTCGAACGGGTTGGTGGTCGCCTCGCCGCCAGAGAGCCGACGGTGGTGCGTCCGGAGCGCGGCGAGGTAACCCTCGGTGAGTCTGACGGGAATGCCGGTGGCACGAGGGCGAGCGACGACCTTCACGTCGAGCGACTTCGCAAGCCTGGGAAGGACCTGCTCCTTGAAATCGATGAACCCGACTTCCGGGATCGCGGCCATGGCCCGTACGCTCAGGAGCATGACCCCGACGGGTGTGCCGTCGTCGTGCCCGACAAGAGAAAGGTCGCCACCGGCCTGCACCAGGGCGCGGACGATGGAGTCGAGGTCTTCGATGAGGATCTGAGCGGCGTTGGCGACGAGGAGGAGATCATCGTTGGTGTACTCGGCGCCCAGGTCGCCCAGCACGCCCCCGGTGCCCCGATACTCGCCACGATCACGGGTGATCTCAACAGGCGCGCACTCGGGTCGATCGGACGGAGTCGGGGGCTTGGCGGCGGGATCGATCAGGACTCGGAGCGGGAGATCGGGCCGACCGATTGTCTCGCCGAGCGACTTGGTCTGTGCCTGCCAGAGCCCGAGGATGGTCTGTTCGGATGTGACAGGCAAGTCGAGAAGGGAGCGGTCGATCGCGCGCCCGAAGCGGCTCGGACGGATCGAACCTCCGAGAAGGACGACGGCCCTGACACGGGCGGTCAGGCGCTGCACGAAGAGGTCCTTGGTCGTTGGCAGGTCTGAGACGGGCATGGACGATCGGGTCCTGTTCGGTAGAGCCCCGCGGCGCAGAAACATCCCGTGGAATACATCGGACCAAACCTCCTAGACGTGCAGAGTCGTGGATGGGTTCGTCAGGGGTTATCGCCGAGCGCTCGGCGGCGTGAGAAGCCCCGGATGGCGCAGGAGGACCACAGGCGGAGAGCGAAAGGCAGGCCGTCGATGAGGTAGCGTCTCGCAAGGCGTCGCGGCTCCTGGAGGAGGCGGTGGAGCCACTCGAAGCCCAGTCGCTGCATCCATCGAGGAGCCCTGCGGACATCGCCGACGACGAAACTGAAACTGATGCCGATGCCCAGGAACCACGCGCCTGAGAGCGAGCCCTGAAGTCCGGTTCGGAGCGCGCTGATGACGCGTTCCTGCTTGGGAGAGCCCAGGGCGACGTAGACGAGGTGGGGCGAGGCCTGGGCGAGTCGGCGGGCCAGGGCGTTCATGTAATCGGGCTCGTGCTCGAAGCCCAAGGGCGGGCACTCGGTCCCCGCGATGACGAGCCCGGGGTACTTCTGGGCAAGGAATCGGGCGGCGCCTTCGGCCGTCCCGGGGTTGCCGCCGAGGAAGAAGGCTCGCCATCCGTGAAGGGCGGCGCGCTCGGAGAGGGACCAGATGAGGTCGGACCCTGCGACGCGTTCCCGCAGAGGGGTTCGCTGGAGGCGGCTGGCCCAGACAAGGGGCGTGCCGTCGGGGAGGAGGAGGGATGCGGACGCGCAGAGGCCGCGGAACTCGGCGTCGGTGACGAGGCGGCGAAGGATGTCGAGGTTGGGCGTGACCACCCAGCCTCCATCCCCGCGCGTGATCGCCGCGTCGATGTGATCGATGGCCTGACGGGCGTCGAGGGCATCGATCGGGATGCCCATGAGGGAGATGCGGGGGGAGGTCACGCCTTGACGATCCTCGCGAGCGGGTCGCGCACCCGTGCCATGGCGTTCCGGGTGTCGACGACAAGACAGGCCTCGCGCCCGATGAGGTCCCAGTCGATGGAGGTGTGCGCGGTGACGATGAGGACGGCGTCGGCGTCGTGCAGGGCCTCGGGGGTGAGGGGAGCGGACCCCAGATCGAAGCGGTAGCGGCGCATGATGGGAAAGCATGGGACGTGGGGATCGTGGTAGCCGACTTTCGCGCCGCGATCGAGGAGGAGGCGGATGATCTCCGCGGCGGGGGTCTCGCGGACGTCATCGACATCGGGCTTGTAGGCGAGGCCAATGATCAGGATGCTTGAACGGCGCAGCGGCTTGGCATCGTCGTTGAGGGCCTGGGCGAGGCGCTCGACGACGTGGTGGGGCATGGCGGAGTTGATCTCGCCGGCGAGTTCGATGAACCGGGTGGCACACCCGTGCTCGCGTGCCTTCCACGTGAGGTAGAAGGGATCGATGGGGATGCAGTGTCCGCCCAGGCCCGGCCCCGGGTAGAAGGGCTGGAAGCCGAAGGGCTTGGTGGCCGCGGCGTCGATGACCTTCCACAGGTCGATGCCCATGGATTCCATGACCGGCTTGAGTTCGTTGACCATCGCGATGTTGACGGCGCGATAGATGTTTTCAAGGAGTTTGGCGGCCTCGGCGATCTCGGCGGACTCGACCTCGATGACGGTGTCAACGGCCGCGGCGAGGAGGGTGCGGGCGACGCGGCCGGACTGGGGGTCCAGCCCGCCGACGAGGCGGGGGATCGTGCGAGTGGTGACGCCCTTGCGACCGGGGTCTTCTCGCTCGGGCGAGAAGGCGAGGAAGAGGTCTCGGCCCAGGAGGCGGGTCGGATGGGCGTCATTGAGGATGGGGAGGCAGGCCTCGCGAGTCGTGCCGGGATAACTCGTCGAGGTCAGGATCACAAGCGAGCCCTCGCGGAGGATGCTCGCGACGAGCCGCGTGGAGTTCTCGACGAACGAGAGGTCCGGCACGCGCGCGGGGCCAAGGGGGGTGGGTACGCAGAGGAGCACGGCGTCGGCACCGGCAAGGCCGGCAGGATCGGAGGTCGCGGTGAAGCGCCCGCTCGCGAGGAGCCCTGCGGCGAGGTCGTCGCCGAGGTGCTTGAGGTACGTCTCGCCGCGCGAGAGCATGGCGATCTTGGCCGGGTCGATGTCGAAGCCGACGACGCGAAAGCCCGACTCGATGAACGTCCTGGCGAGGGGCAGGCCCGTGTAGCCCAGGCCGACGATACCGACAACGGCCTCTCGGTTGGCGATGCGTGCGAGGAGCGAATCGGCGTGGGTCATGGGTGGATTGTTGCCGGCGTGGCGCGCACACGTTGGGCGCGGGTGTTGTCGAGGCGTGCAGTCGCGGCGCGCTTGCCTCGGAGGAGGCACGAGCGCTGGTAGGCACGGAGGAAGGCACGGAACTCTGGATCCTCGTAGCGAGGCGTGCGTCGGAGCATGGCGCCGAAGTAACCGGCGAGCATCCCGAGCCCGCCGACGACGAAGGGGCGCCTGGTGGCGCGGAAGAGGGCGGAGGCGAGCATGTAGGCCGGTGACGTGCCCATGAAGTACTGCCCGAAGCCGTGACGTTTGCGACCGGTCCAGAGGCTCGTCTGACTGGAGCCCATGGGGCGAAGGTGGACGAAACGGAGGTCGGGCTCATCCCAGGAGCAGGCTCTCCACCCGAGCATGCGGCAGCGGTGGCAGTCGATGCCGTCCCACATGACCTGCCTGACAAAGCCGCCGATCTCGCTGAAGCAAGCGGTGCGGTAGAACTTGGTCATGCCGACGCTGGTCTCGTCGCCGCAGGACTCGCTGACGAGCGTGCCGGAGGCTGGATCTGGGAAGTAGGGCTTGCCGGAGCAGGTGCCCAGGCGCGGGTCGGCGCCCATGCGCTCGATCAGGATCTCGAAGTACCGGGGCGGGAGATCGAGGTCGAGGTCGAGTTTGCAAATGAAGGGGAAGTCATCGAGGGGGACTTCGTCGAGACCAGCATAAAACGCCTCGATGACGCCGGGACCGACGGCACGACGACCTCGGTCTTCGCGTCGGACGACACGGAGGTAGGGAAGTCGTGCTCGGTACTCGTCGAGGATGCGAGGCGTGTCGTCGGTGGAGCCGTCGTCCACAACGATCCAGAGCGAGGGGGGGACAGACTGAGCAGCCACGGAATCGAGGGTGCGGCGCATGAAGGCCGCTTCGTCTCGGCAGGGAGAGATGAGGGCGTAGTCTCGGGCGCTCATCCCTGTGCTCCGGAGGGCTGGGCGTCGGTTCCGTCAGGGCGTCTCCCTCGTCGCAGACGGGCGAGCCCTGTCGCGGCGGCGAGGCCCGCGAGCGTGGCAACCATCGGTGTCGAAGGGAAGTGGTAGCGGTCCTGGACGACGATGACGGCATGGACCGCGGTGAAGTAGGCCCAGAGAACGAGCGCGGGATGGTTCAGGACGAGCCAGAACTGGGACCTCCACGGGAGGAGGAGAATGCCCGCGAACGCGATCGACAGGATGGCGTACCAGTAGGCGCTCGAGACGAGTTTGAGGATCTTCGTCGCGCGTCGCTGGTCGAAGGCGAGGGCGGACTCACCTTCCCCGGTCGGGGCGAAGAGGTCGGGTCGGGCGAGGGCGAGCCCCTCCTTGTTCCAGGCGACACCGATGGTCTCGCGGTCGTGGAGGCGGACGGCCTTGATGATCGAACGCTTCACGAAGGCAAGGGGATCCTGCTTGATGAACGCGACGGCCTGCTCCTTGTGCATGCGGTTCCAGGCGGCCTCGTTCATGCCCGGAGCGGCTTCGAGTTCCTTCTGGTAGGCACCGGTCGTGTCCGGGTTGTTGCCCATCCACAGATTGACCCCGCCGTTGGTCGAGACGAGGACGAGTTCCCCATAGAGGCGGGAGTTGCGTAGCGCCCAGGGCGAGATCGTCGCGAGGAGGACGGCAAGAGTCACCCCGGTGACGACCGTGGTCCGGAGACGGTGGCGAAGCGTCAGGAACTCGATCCCGCCCAGCACAATGGGGAGGAGCAGGGCGGTGGGCCGGACAAGCGTCCCCAACCCGAAGACGAGCCCTGCGGCAACGGTGCGGAGGAGATGGAGGCGCACCGAGTGGGGTCGGTGGACGGCGGCATCCCGAAGGACGATCCACAACCAGGTTCCAAGAAGGACGAGGAACGTGAACTGGAGTTCGCTCGCGAGGATGGTTGTGAACTGGATCTGCCAGGGCCAGCAGGCGGTGAACACGCCCGCCCACGTGCCCGCATCTCGGCCGAACCAGCGTGCGCCGAGCATCGCGGCCAGGAGCGTGATGGCGCAGCCGAGGATGGCGTTGAGCGCGAGGATGGGTGTGTAGGTGTGGCCGAAGATCGTGTAGAGAAGGGCGTACGCGGCGGGCGTCCCGACGGGCCAGTAGGCGGTCGGCCTGCCCGGCTCCCACGCCATGCCGACGCCAGAGGCTATGTTGCCAGCGAAGGTGTCGTAGGCGTGCGAATCTGAAACCGGCACGACGGGAACGAGCGCCGCCCAGGCCAGGCGAAGCGAGAGCGCAAGCAGGGCGAGCGCGAGCAGGCGACGGGCAGAGAGGTGGTATGGGTCGGTCGGCGTCACGACTGGGCTGGCTCCGTTCGTTTCTGCGAAGGACCCGGGAGGCTCCTGAAGAGATCGGCCATCAGAGAGCCGATGGTTTCGATGTTGAACTCATCCCGGACTCGCTCGCGTCCGGCCTGGCCGATCGACCTGAAGCGAGGGCGAGCATCGGCTAGCCGACGGAGGGCCGTTGCGAGGTCGTCCGATGAGCCGGTGCGAGTGAGGAACCCACTGACGCCATCGTCGACGAGCTCGGGCACGCCGCCGACGGCCGTAGTGACCACGGGGAGGCCCTTGGCCATGGCCTCCATCAGGACGACAGGGATGCCCTCCATGAAACTGGAGACGACGAGGGCGTGGGCGGCATCGAGGTGAGCGCCGATCTCGTCTTGGCCGACCGGACCGACAAGGGTCACGGCGTTGGACAGGTCGAGGGCTCGGATTCGTTCGCGGAGGAGCGGGCGCATCGGCCCATCGCCGATCATGCTGAGCGTCGCGTCGAGGCCGGACGCACGGAGGGTGTGCAGAGCATCGAGGAGCAAGGGGTAGCCCTTGATCGGCTCGAGCCGGCCGATGGTCAGGAGGCGAAGGGGACCGACGAGCCCGGGATGTTCGACCGGGCTGAACCTGTCGAGGTCGACGCCGCAGTGGACGACCCGGAAGCGATCCCACGCGGCAGGATCGGACCAGGCCATGACCTGGGCGCGGCAGAAGTTCGAGATGCAACGGACGAAGCTCGCACCGGCCGCCTTCGTGCCGAGGGCCAGGCGGTGGACGTCGAAGAACTCAGCCGAGCCGTGGATCGTGAGGCTGTACGAGAGGGTCGGGTCGATGCGGCAGGCGAGGAGGGCCACCATCGCGCCGTTGTTCGCCATGTGGACATGGATGTGGGAGATCCGGCGATGCGCGAGCTCGACGACCAGCCGTGCGGCCTCGGCGAAGTAGGCGAGGTGGAGGGCTCGAGGTCCGAACCCGGGCGGGCTGAGTCGCTGAGCCGCGTGAAGACCGCGCAGGCATCCGATGGGAAATCGGGTGAGGGCGCGGCACAGGCCGAGGAGGAGTCGGGCGGGGGAGTCGAGCAGGTAGGTCGTGCGGTCTCGTTCGTCTCGATGGGCCTGGCTGAGCAGATCGGAAGGCGCAGGGAGGCGGATCGAGAAAGTCTCGATCTCGACGCCTGCGCGGCGCACGGCCTGGATTTCTCGCTCGATGAACGTGTGCGAGATCTTCGGGTAATGCGTGTTGAGATAGGCGACGCGAGGCGTCATCGGAAGGCTCCGCGAAGGAGCGAGAGTTCGGCACGAAGAGACAGGATGGAGTCGCCCTCGAAGCGAGAGGGGTTCATATCCAGACGCGAGAGCCGGAAGGGATCGATGCCGGATCGGTTGCGGCCCGGAAGCGTCGTCGCGGCATAGGAGTAACCCGCGTTGCGGCAGGCGAGCACCACCCGGTCGTCGTGGTCACCGTTGGGATAGCAGAACCCGGTGACAGGTGCGTCCACGATGGTTTCGAGACGGCGGCGGGACTCTCTCAGTTCTCGTTCGAGATCGGCGTCGCCGAGTTGCGGCAGAATCGGGTGCGTGAGCGTGTGCGAGGCGATCTCGTGCCCCTGGGTGGCGAGTTCGGTGAGTTCGACGGGCGTCATCACGCGATCGAGGGGGTCACGCGGGGAGGGGGGGTCGGGGAGGGCTTCGATGAGCCTGGCGCGAGCCGCGGGCTCGGCTGATTTGAGTTGGGCCATCCAATCTCTGAGCGAGGCGGGCACGTCGGCGCCGGAGTGCCGAGCGGCGGTATGGCGGCGCGCCGCCGTGTCGTACCAGAGCTCCTCGTCGGTGCCGACGAGCCCGGCGACAATGAAGAATGTTGCGCGGGCACCAAACCGGCGCAGCAGCGGTGCCGCGAGGGCGTGGTTGTCGGCGTAGCCGTCATCGAAACTGATGGCGACGAGGGGATGGGTCGTGGGCGGATCATCGAGCCGGCGGAGGCCTTCGGCGATGGTGACGAGCGTCGCTCTCGGGGCAAGCCAGGCGACCTGCCCGGCGAAGAGGGAGAGGGGCATGGCGAGGGACGGGAACGGATAGCCCACGCAGCGTTCGTCCGCCAGGACCCGGTGGTAGGTCAGGATGGTCAGCGTGCCGCGGGCGCGTTTCTCCAGCAGGGCGAGGAGTCCGCTCGCGGAGGCCAGCCGGTCCATCGCGGTACGAATTGCTCGCTTCACGCCGACCGCCCTCGGTGACGGATCACCTTTGCCGGCACGCCGGCGACGATGGCGTTCGCAGGAACATCGCGGTTGACGACGCTGTTGGCAGCGATGATCGCGCCGTCACCGATCGTGACCCCCTTGAGGATCACCGCGCCGCGGGCGATCCATACATCGCGCCCGATCCGGATCGGTGCGCTGACGTGCGGCTGAACGCGGATCAGGCCGGCGTCGGGATGCGAGCCATGGTCGGCGTCGCGAATGGAGACATACTCGCCGATCAGGGTGTCTTCGCCGATGGAGATCGACGAATAGGACACCAAGACGCACCCGAGATTGACGCGGACGCGAGCGCCGAGCGAGAGCGATCCGCCGACGGTTTCCATGAAGACGGCATCGCCGAACCTGCAGTGGTCGCCGAGCGAAAGATCGAGCCGGGCAGGCGGGGGAGGGAATCGCAGGGTGCCGTCGAACTGCGTGGAGAGGGGGATCGGACCTCTCGCGACGGCGCGGAGGCGCGCGAGTTCGTAGAGGCGATGAATGAGGAACGCCGGAGGACGGAGCGCCCGGATGAACACGGCCACCAGCGAGACGAGCTGGGAAAGGATGGGCCTCACGCGCGGACTCCCAGGCCTTTGTACTCGATGAGGCGTGAGCGGCGACCGAGGAGGCGGAGGAAGAGGAATCGAGAGATGCCCCATGCCCCTGCGACCTTGCCGATCGTGTTGAGCAGGGCGTATGCGATCGACAACGACCAGGATCGGCCCTTGAGCCGGCACGAGTAGGCCATGGAGGCCGCAAGGCGGAGGTAGAGGATCGCGATCCCAGCAGGGATCAGCCAGTGGAGGATTGCCCCGACGAGCGCAAGAAGAGGAAGGGCCAGTCCGTAGGCCAGGATGGTGAGCGAGCGCCGGAGCCAGGCCCGACCCGCGCCACGGCGGCGGCGGAGCGCCACCTCGATGTACGCATGGCCCGAGCGGACTCCTCGCTTCCAGTAGGAGCGGAAGCGTGACATGGCGATGTCGTGCCGCGTCATCTCGCACGGCAGGCGGTGGATCACCCACCCCTTGTCCGCCATGCGGAAGCAGAGGTCGGGCTCCTCTCCGGCGATCAGTTCGACGGGCCACCCCCCCGCGTCGGTGAGCGCGGCGAGACGGACGAGGGAGTCCCCGCCGAAGTAGGGAACCTTTCCCGGGGGGATGTCCCAGTCGATGTCGATGAGGCGGCTCCAGAAGGAGTCCCGCGTACGGGATTCGCGGCGCCGACCGCAGACAGCCCCGACGCGCGGCTCGGCATCGAGGACGGCGTGTGCGGCGGGGATGAAGCCGGGATCGAGCACGCAATCCCCATCGATGAAGAGGATGTACTCGTGGGCCGGCGAGACGGTCATGAGGAACCGCACACCCTCGTCGCGACCTCGTGCGGCGGTATATGGCGGGTCGCGGAGTTCGATGGCATGGACGCCGCGGGAACGCGCCTCGGCAATGCTCGAGTCCGACGAGCCGGAGTCGACATACACTACGGCGGTGACGCGAGGCACCACGGACTCCAGGCACCGGACGAGGCGTTCACCCTCGTTCCTCCCGATGACGACGGCGGCGACGGTCACGTGCGTTCCTCCGCCAGCGTGCGATAGAACGCGGCGTAGTCCTGGGCGATCCGTGACCACGAGAACCTCGCCTCGCAGGCGGCACGGAGACGCCCGCGGCGCTCGGGGGACTCGCCCCGGAGGAGACGGTCAAGGCCCGCGGCGACCTGCCCCGGATCTGCGGCGTCGACAAGTTCCGCATGCTCGCCCAGGATCCATTCGGTCGTGCGCGTCCGATGGGTGACGCAAGGGAGCCCGACCGCGAGGGCTTCGACATAGATGTTGCCGAAGGGCTCATCGAGGCTCATGTGGACGAGGGCATCGGCGCAGCGGTAGAGATCGGGCATGCGTTCGCGCGGGACGGTGAGTTGAACGAACCTGTCGCCCAGGCGCTCTCGCCCACGCGCTCGGACCTCGTCTCGCATCGGCCCATCCCCGGCGATGGCCAGCCCGACACCCGACAGGAGAGCAACGGCATCGATCCCCTCGACGACGCGTTTGCTGGGGATAAGGGCGGAGACCATGAGCGCCAGCGGGCCCTCGGGCAGCCCGAACGACGAACGGTCACCACGCCCGGGAGAGAAGGCGTCGACATCAACGCCGTTGGGAACCAGCAGCGTGGGCCAGCGGTCACGGTGCCGGTCCTGGTGCTCGGGGTTGATGCAGACAAGCGCGTCGCAGCCGAAGAACCGATACTCGCGTGAACGGGCGCGAGCGGGCCAATCGCCGTTCTGCGTGATGAACACGTGGAGGGGCCGGCGGGATGCCGTGCCGCGGCGGCGACGCCGCGCCCGGAGAACCCAGTTCGTGAAGGGGTAGGCACAGGTCGAGGTCAGATCGAAGTCTCGCGGACGGAACCGTCGGAGGAGGCTCGGCACGAAGGTCAGTTCCTCGTACACATACTCGTTTCGGAGGACGGGGAGGCGAGGGCATCGCTCGAAGCGCTCACGTGGAACGCACGAACCTCGAAGATAGCGGTAGGGCTCACCGGTTCGTCCCGGACCCGTTCCAAGGAGCGTGACATCCCAGCCCGGCATTCGCGCGAGTTCGCGTGCGACGGACTCGAGGGCGATCTCGGCCCCGCGGTTGACGCGGTGGAGGCCGGCGAGGGCGAAGAGCACCCTCATGCCGCGGCCCTCTGCGATCCCGGGCGTGTGATGATGGAGAGCACGACGAGCATGTCGCGTCGCTTCGCAGGGTTGAGGGTGAGTGTGTACCACGCGGCGCGGATCGCGTAGGCCAGCACATCCACGGCTCGAATCAGCCACTCGGCGAACAGGCCGTGACACCGTCGCAGGACGAGGTAACGCCCCGCCCAGGCGTGGCGGTTTCGGGCACGAGAGTTGAGCCGGGTCGGGTCCGACGATGAACCCCCGAGGTGTGTGATCGAGGCTCGAGGATCGTAACGGCAGCGGAAGCCGGCACGCCAAGCACGGTGGCAGAACTCGATGTCTTCGCCGTAGAAGAAGAAGGACTCGTCGAGTCCGCCGAGCCGCTCCATGAGGTCGCCACGAACAAGCATGAACGCCCCCCCGAGCCAGTCGACATCTCTGGCGAGGGTCTCACGGTCCCAGGCGGGGTCGTCGGTGTTCGCCCAGCCGAAGAGACGTGGGAACCGCCAGGTGAGCGCCGTGGCGCAGACGATGAGGCGGAGCGGGGTCGGGAAGCGACGGGCGACGTTCTGGACCGAGCCGTCCGCGTTGAGGAGACGGCAACTGAGGACACCGACCCGGGGATCGGCGTCGAGCGCGTCCATGCTGGCGCGAAGCGCCCCGGGATGGACGATGGTGTCGGAGTTGAGAAGAAGGATGCGCCGCGCGCCGCGGAGCATGCGGATCGCGACGTTGTTCCCGAAGGCAAACCCGCCGTTGCGAGGTGACCGAACGAGGGAAGCCCAGCCCCCCCACCCCTGCTCGGTGATGGCTTGTTCGATTCGCGCGTCGGACGCATCCCCCGAGGCATTATCCACAACGATCGCGCGCAGCCCGGGGATGGCGTCGGCTTCGGGCGCGAGGGAGCGGAGACAATCGATCGTCAGGTCCGGCGTGCGGAAGTTGACGATCACGATGCCCAGTTCGACCACGGTCACCTCTGGACCCATCCTGGAGAGTGCGGCTGGGGGAGGGCCCGGGCACGGACATTCCGCCTCAGCGAGATCGCCGTGCCGGCAACGGCACCTGCACACAGGATCCAGATCGGGTTGTACATCGCGTTCATCACGTTGTCGCACATGACCAGCGCAAGGACGACGGAGAGGACGCCGGCGGGACCAAGGGTTGCGCTCGTCCACGCCGCGGCGGGAAGGCGGCGGATCATGACGACCGCGGGGAGCAGAATGACACCCATGAACGCGGTCAGCCCGATGAGCCCGTTGAGACCGACGGCAATGATCCAGTACCCGTCCTGGATGCCGAGGTCACGGCCCTCCTCGTCCTGGGGACGTGTCCGTCCCCGCCCCCAGCCGAGGAACCGGCGCTCACGGGCGTGTTCCCAGAGGATGTCCTCGCTGTCGATGCGGGCCTGGAGGGACTGGGAGCGATCGACGCTCACGGCTCGGGCGGCGGCGACGAGCGGCTCCGCGGACCAGTTGCCCGCGGTTCGGGCATAAATGTACATCGGCGAGGCGAGAACGAGCACCAGCAGCGCGATGCGCAGCCGCACGTACTTCATCCATGCGAGCGCGCCGAGCCCGGCGACCATGCACATCGCCGCGAGCCCGGATCGGCAGAGGATCGTCGTGACGAAGAGGCCCGCGACGACCGCCCATAGCGGGAAGCCCCGGATCGCGGACGCCGTGCGAGACCACATGAGCCAGGCGCCCACGACGGTGCTCATGGCCATGAACATGGCGACGGCGAGCCCGTGCTGCATGAAGACCTGCGGCCGCCAGCCTTCGAAGCGGAGGGTCTGGATCCAGTCGTGCTGCTGGAAGCCGTAGACCTGCTCGTGCAGGCGAGGGGACATCTTCGCCTCCCACAGGCAAAGGGGCATGTAGAGCATGCCACCGACGACGATCGCAAGAGCGAGGTCGGTGACGGCTCCGGGTTCGGTGAAGTAGATCCGGCCGGTGAGATACGGGAGCCCCCACTCGACGGTGCGGTCGAAGCAATCGGACACACCCTCGTAGATCCCCAGCCCGTTGGAAGCAGCCGTCGCGATGGGGATGAGGCACCAGACGAGGATCGGCAGGTCAAGGAGGCTGGGACGGAAGCGCAGGACTCGCGCGGAATCAAACAGACAGGCGCAGACCAAGGGCACGAACGTGACGGCGGAGGGCTTGGTGTAGTCCGGGATGCCCGGGATCATCCAGCCCGTCATCGGGAGGAAGAGCCAACCGACGAGGTAGCACGCCAGGAGGGCACGACGCGCCGGCAGCATCCAGAAGAGCGCCGCCGCGAAGACGGGATAGCCCAGGAGCGCGGCATAAACCGTCAGGCTCATCAGGGCCTCTCCCCTCGCGGGCTGCTCGCGATGAGCCGGAGCGCGCCGAGCGTGCGGCGCGTGCAGGCGACCGGAGGCCATGCGGCGAGGGATCGTCCGACATCGGCAAGGGCGGCCCTCCGACGCCCGGATTTGGCGTTGCGGACGGAGCGCGATTGAAGGTAGTCCGCCACGCAGCGACGTTCGAGCATCCTCGCGAGGAAACGCTCGCGAGGAGAGAGCCCGGAGCGGTACTCTCGGCGGATGCGGGCGAGTTCGGGCTCGAAGCGGTCCGAACGGCTCATGGTCTTGGAGTCCTCGTGCAGGCGGAACGCGCCGAGGACATCGTCCGCCACGTCCGGGATGACCCCGGCGCGGAGGCGGATGCGCAGCCAGAACTCCCAGTCGAAGACGAAGTTGAGGTCGGTGCGAAACGCGCCGAGCGATCGCGTGAACTCCCCCGACCAGAACGAGCCCTGCTGCCAGACGACGCTCCGCCCGAGCCACTGGGCACGGGCGTCGGCTCGCCCCTCATCGATCCTGCGGACGTGGAGGATCTCGTCCGGACGTCCCTCACCGAAGCAGCGCACGTTCCCCGTCACCCAGCGCGCGCCACGCTCAAAGCGAACGGCTACCCGCTCGAGCGCTCCGGGCTCGAGCAGGTCGTCGCTGTTGATGAACCCGAAGATCTCCCCGGTGGCAAGGGCGAAGCCCTTGTTGAGCGCGTCGGCCTGCCCGGCGTCCTTCTCACTCACCCAATAGGCAAGCCGGGGGGCGTGGCGTCGGATCACGTCGACGCTCTCGTCGGTGCTTCCGCCGTCGATGATGATGTGCTCGAGGTTCGGGTAGGCCTGGTCGTGGACCGAACGGATCGTCTCCTCAAGGTACCGGCCCTGGTTGTAACTGGGCGTGACGATGGAGATCCTCGGGCGCGTCACGCGTTCGGCCCCGGGCCCAGGGCGAGGATGCGATCGATGGGGCGGCGGAGCGCCATGTCCCAATAGCCGGCGGCTTCGGCCCGCAGCCGGCGGGCGAAGAACCGGTGGTAGGCGGCCTCGGGCCTTCCACCTCTCCGTGCGGCACGCAGGCGCGCGCTGGCGGCTCTGAGTTGGCAGTGGAACGCCCTGGCCATGTACGCCGCACGGGCCCGCCGCGGCTCGCGACCCGCGAGCAGCCTGAGCCAGGGCCACGTCCGAGCCATGCCGACCTCGAGACGTTCGAGGTAGTCGGGCACAAGTCGACCGGGGGGAATCACGTGTCCCATGCGGAGCGCCGGCGTGTACCACATCTCCCAGCCGAGGCGATGAACGAGCCAGCCGATCTCGCTGTCCTCCCCTGCGGTGAGGGCCCGACCACGTCGTCCCGTGAGTTGGACGCCGATCTCGAGCAGGATGGTTCGCAGGACGCGTGTGGGGCCGGTCATGCCCGCGCCACAGGGGGGATCGTCGTGGGGGGGGAGGAGGAGGCGAGGCTCGTCCCCGAGGTCCCGCAAGGCGAGCATCGCGGCGTAGCGAGCCTCGAAGTCCGGCGGTCTGGACGCGGGGTCCTCAAAGATGGGATCGACCCGCCCCCCGAAGACCCCGGCCCGCGGATGGGCATCGGCGAAATCGATGCACGCCCTGCACCAGCCGGGATCAACGACGTTGTCATCATCGATATAGGAGAGAACGTCTCCCCGCGCTTCGCGCACGCCACGCTCGCGGGCGCGTATCAACCCCTGGCGAGCCTCGCGGACCACGCGGACGGGGAGGCGGTTGCTCCGAGCGTGCGCCACGCCAGTGGTCTCATCACGCGAGTTGTTGTCCACGACGACCACTTCCCACTCGCCCGGGGAGACGCCCCGCTGCGCCTCGAGCGCGTCGAGCACCGCGGGGAGCCGCCGCTCGGCGTTGTAGGCGCAGATGACGATGGAGAGCCTCATGCCCGCGTCTCCCGCTCGACCATGCGGACGTTCGGGAAATCCGAGAGCGAGTGCTCGAAGACCGCGCGGATCTTGAAGTAGTTGCCCGATTCCATGTACGTCGGCTTGCCCAGGAGTGCCGCGCCCATGCCCACGTGCAGACGGTTGGTGTAGACCGCGCCGGCGCGGGTGATGAGGTCCATGAATCGACGGATGCTCCCCGGGGGCTCGGAGATGTCCTCACGATGGACCGGGAGGCCTGCGAGGTCAGGGTGCTCGCGGTGGATGAGGCGGAGCGCGAAGTCGGAATAGGCGGTGGGCCGTGGCTCATCACCGCGCCCGAGGAGGCGCTTGATGGGGCGCTTGACGCCGCGAGGCACCATGCGTTTGAAGCGGTCGATGACCGAGGGCGGCCCGCCGGCGGGCGTCGTCGCTTCGAGATCGGTACGTTCGACGATGAGGAGGTGAGTGGCTCGGGACCTTGCCCGGAGTCGATGGATCCAGTCCGTCCCGACGAGGTGCATGGCCATGTCGTGGTCGAGCCCGACGCGTGTGCCCGGGGGGAGGGGGGCGGCGAGTAGCGCTTCGTGGCTGATGCGCTCTCTTGCGAAGAGCACCGAGGGAGCACGGCGTGCGGCGAGGTGCATGCGGAGGTCCACCCCGTCGAGCAGGTACGTCTGGGGCAGGACGATGAGCGGCGTGTCGGGATACTCTCGGCTCATGGACTCGAGCGCGCGGAGTCCGACGCCCCAGAAGTTGTTCATCGCCCCGCCGCCGGTGATGATGATGGCGTCCGCGCCCGCTGGCTCCCGGACGAGGCGATGGCCGGCACGTCGCATCGCGGCCATGGCGCCGAGGGCGATGAGTTGATCGCCGAGATTCCCCGGGAAGCGGTGGAAGTAGACGCGCCGGCCCGAGAGCGCACGCAACTCATCGGAGAGAGAGGCCGTCGGATGCGGAGGCGTGTCGATCACCAGACCCTCCCTTCGCCCAGCAGCCAGAGAGAAGCGAAGGCCCCCGAGCCACCGATGAGATAGCCGAGCGAGTCGAGCAAGGGCATGTTCATGCGGTGGGCTCGGAGGGCCCAGACGTGGAAGGGATACGCGAGCGAAGGCCCGAACGCGAGCCCATAGACCAGGCCGGCCTCGCCCCAGATCGCGCCGCCAAGGCCCATGCCCAGCAGCATCGCGCCGGTCGTTGCCCCCTTGACCACCATGAAACGGAGACTGTCGCCCACGGCGAGGAGGATCGGGAAGGCCGAGGTCCGCGCGGTCGTGAGTTTGCCCGCGGCAAGCACGACGAGGAGGACGCCGACGTCCATGAACTCCGGCTTGCCGAGGTAAAGCAGCCTGGCGATGTCCCTCCCGAAGAACGCAAGCACGAGCAGGGGCGGGAACGTCGCCGCCATCAGCCAGAGACGGACCTGGGCAACTCGTCGGCGCAGGTGGTCGAGGCCGCGGTCTTTGAGGCGGGCGTACGTCGGGAAGAGCACCGACTGCCAGACACGGCTCAGCGCATCATCGACCGCACCGGCGAGCATGGTGGCGGCGGACATGAGCCCGAGCCTCTCGTTGAGCATCATCGCCCCGAGGATGAGCGTGTATCCCCGATCCCCCATGAAGCCGATCGCCGTGCTCAGGAAGATCCAACGCCCGAACCGGACGAGTTCCGCCGCGGCGGAGCGATCCCAGAAGAGGCGGTGGGCGATCCCAGGTAGCCAGAGGTGGCTGGCGATGGTCCGGGTCGCGGAGCCCACAAGCCCGCCTGCGACAAACGCCCAGACCGACGGGTCGATCTTCACCCACACGATCGTCGTGGCGAGGCCGATGACCTGCGAGGCCAAGTCGAGGGATGCCAGGCGGGCGAGCAACAGTTTGCGATTGAGCGTGAAGAGCGAGGTCGAGCCGAAGCCGGAGATGAACGCCGAAGCCCCGGCCACAGGCAGAAGCCAGACAAGATCAAGATAGACGAGCCCGCGGTGGGCATACGCGTGAGAGAGAGGGAAGGCGAGGATCGCGACGACCCCCCAGAGCACGGCCCCGCGAACGACCTGGATCGTCCACGCGGTGCGGAGGAACCCCGGGTCATCCCCCCGCTTGCTTTGGATGATGCTCGGACCGATCCCGATGTCCGCGAACATCTGCACGCCGACAACAACCGTGTTGATGATCGCCATGACCCCGAAGACCCCGGGGAGGAGTTCCTGGGCGACGATCGCGTGCGCAACGATGCGGAGGACCTGCGCCGCGCTGTAGGCCACGAGGCTGATCGCTGATCCCTCGATCGCCCGGCGCTTGAGCGAGCGCCCGGGAGCCGCACCGGCGACGGCGTCGGGCGTCTTCACGCCGCGGCCCCCCGGCCTGGCTGGGGCGCGGAGCGGATGAAGATGGGCTTCGAGTGCTCCTGGCCCAACACCCAGCGGTACACCTCAAGCGTCTTCTCCGCCTTGGCATCCCAGGTGTACTCGGACCGGACAAACTCACGAGCGGCCGAGCCCAGGCGGGCGGCCCGCTCAGGTTCGTCGAGGAGCCCGGCGACCTCGCGGGCGAACGACTCGACCAACGCGGGCTTTGGCGCGAGGGGGACCTTGACGCCACGGTCGATCCCGACCAGCCCGCCCGGGCCGCCGTAGTCCACGACGACGCAGGCAAGCCCGCACCCCATGGCCTCGACTACCGCGCCTGCGCCAAGCTCGCGGATGGACGGGAACGCGAACACCGAGCACCGGCGCATCAGCCGACCGACCTCGGCCTGCGAGCGCCAGCCGAGCAGTTCCACACACCCGGCGAGGCCGTGCTCGCGGATCATCGCTTCGAGGCGCGGGCGCTCGGGTCCATCGCCCACGATGAGGAGCCGGCGGCGGCGGAGCGACTCGCTCGCCGCGAACGCCTGAACGATGACATCCGGGCACTTGTAGGGCACGAGCCGGCCCGCGAACAGCACGTCCGGCGATCGGGCCTCACCCTCCGGCGAAGCCGCGAAGAGCGCAGGGTCGATGCCGACCTCGGGGAAGTCGATGGCCCGTGAACGGCATCCGACCGGAAGATCCTCGATGGTGTGCGTGAACGCCCCGAGGATCGCCCGGGCCGAGCGGTAGGTCGAGGCGTAGTACGGAAGCAGGCGGTGCGCTCGCCGGAGATAGGAAAGCCACTCCTTCTCGGATCGGAGTTCTTCTCGATAGGCCGCGGGCCAGCGCAGCCCACCGTTGAGCGGACCGAGCACGAACGGAACGGGGCACCGCTTCGCGATCCAGCTCGGCAGCGTCGGGGACATGGGCGTGACGCGATGGACGAGGTCGAAGCGCCCCGCGCGGAGGTCCGCACCGAACCGCTTCCAGACCTCGCGCTCGAACGCGAGGTAGGCGGGATAGGCCATCGCGATGTTCGTCGTCCAGGCGACGGCGTTCCCGCCGCGGAGTCGCTGGGCCAGTTTGTACATCGGCGCGGCGATGTACTCGTTGTCGATGAAGGCGAACTCGCCGGGGCCCGTGTGCGTCTCGCGGATGAGGGCCTCGTTGCGGACGTGCGTGGCGATCACGCACTCGACCCTGCGGGCGATCGCGGCGGACGCCTTGTAGCCCACGATGGGGAGCGAGGCCCACTCGGGGTTGCAGTCGTGCGCGAGGATCAGGACCCTCATTCCCGCGTCCCTTCAGGCCCCACGCCAAAGACGAGTTGGTGCAGGGTCGCCGCCCCGATCCGGCTGTCGAACTCGCGAACGATCCGTTCTCGGCCGCTCCGGGCGAGCGTCACGCGACGGTCATGGTCGGTCATCAGCCGCTCGATCGCCCCTGCGAGCGCGGACGTATCCGAGGGGGGGACGAGCACGCCGTCGATCCCGTCGTCGATGATCTCCCCGACGCCGCCGGCCCGAGTGCCGATCGTGGGCACGCCAAGGGCCATCGCCTCCATCACCACGACACCCAACGGCTCGGCGAGGCTGGGGAGGACAAAGACATCAGCATTCGCGAGTTCCTCGATGATCCTGTCCTCGGAGAGCGAGCCTTCAAAGCGGACGTGATCCGAGAGCTGGAGCGATCCCGCGAGACGCTCGAGGTCCTCTCGCCACGGCCCAGCCCCGATCAGGCGAAGGTCAACAGGCCGGCCGGCGGCGCGAAGCAGGGCGACCGCCTTGATGAGCACGTCGAGACCCTTGCTCGGATGGAGCCGACCGACGTTGACAATCCGCCAGGCGTCGTCGCCGCGGTTCCGCCGCGCGCGGGCGGGATCCCACTTCTGCGTGTCGACGCCGATGCGCCCGAGATGGAACCGGTCGTCGAGGGAGGGGAAGTCTCGGCGACACTGCTCGAGGAGCCAGCGGGTGATGGCGATGACGAAGCGGGCCTCGCCGAACTTGCGGTCCATCGCCCCCCCCCACCACTCGATGTTGGCATTGAGCGTGAGGGAGTAGGTCACCCCGGCCAGCCGGCGGGCGAGCATGCACAGGACCGCGCTGCTCGCGCATGAGTGGGAGTGGACGTGGGTGTAGCCCCCCCTCGCGAGCCGACGCGAGAGGATGCACGCGGGCAGGATCAGCGGCCACGACTTCTTCCAGCGCGGGCCGCGATCGATCGGCAGGGTGAGCACCAGCCACAGGCAAGCCACCAACGACGCGGGGCGGGAGAACGCGGCCCAGGCCAGCGCCCCAAGGACCTCGCGCCATCCCGCGGGCCAGAGGTAGGACGTGGCGTCGGTCGCTTCCTGCGCGAAGGCGTGGCGTGCGCGATCTCGCTCCGTGGGAGGACGGGTCGAGAAGACCTGCGTTCGGACGCCCCACGCCTTCATGTGGACCATCTCGCGCCAGATCCAGACGTGCGTCTGACCCGGGAACTCCGGGACAAGGTAGGCGAGTCTTCGGGTCATGGATGGTGGGGCGATCGATCAACGGAACACGCGGCGTGCCGGGATTGGTCCCCGCCCCACGCCGCGCGCCGCTCGCGGTTCTCTCTCCGCTCGTTCAGTTCCCGGCGGGCTCGAATCCCTTGCGGATGTAGTTGTTGACGACCCGCCCGCGGTACTCGTTGCGCCAGTTCACCTTGGATTGCTCGCGGGCCTGGGCCATGAACCCTTCGAACGTCGCGGTGCGTCCGAGCGAGGCGTGGTACGTCTCGATGGTGCGGTTGGGATCGACGAAGGTCATCTGCTTGGAGATCGACGAGTCACCGGCGAAGGTGTTCCATCCGTTGACGGTGAACTTCTGCCCGGTGTTCCCGATCTGGATCCACTCCCCTGGGTTCTTGATGCTGTAGTAGACGTTCTCGGAGAACGACATCGAGTTCAGCCCGGGGTTGCTCGAGAGCCACACGCAGGTCGTAGGAAACGCGAGGTTCTGGAAGCAGTTCCGGCGGACGGTCACGCTGTCGAACTTGTCCGTCACCGTCGCGAAGGACGACCCGTTCCACCCGTAGACGAGGTTGTTCTCGACCAGGATCTCGTACTTGGGCACGTTCAGCCCGGCGTCCTTGGAGACCCGGATCGCCACACCGTCGCCCACGCCGGGTTTCTTGTGCGCCACGATGTTCCCGCGGATGGTGGCCGAAGTGGACCCGATGACCTCCAGCCCCCAGCCCCGTGGCTGAGAGGGCGTGATGTCGCGCGGATCGAGGACGACGTTGTTGAGGAAGATGCTCTCGTCCTTCGCCACGAACGCCGCGATCGCGTTCTGAACAAACAGGTTCCCGCGGGCGACCCCGCCCGGGCGGAGCTGGAGCCCGTGGCTCGCCCCACGGCTGATGACGTTACCGATGACCTTCACGCCCTTGGTGTCGCCCCACTGGTTGCCGAAATCGATGTACAGGTTGTGGTTGTAGATCGTCGGCTCGGCCTCGGTGACCTGCTTGTTCCATCCGTTGTGGTCGAAGACCGACTCGGCTATCACCAGGTTCTGGAGGTTTGCGACGTAGATCCCCGACGAGTGAAAACTGCCCTTCACGCCGTAACTGTCCGAGACCACGCACCCGCGGATCGTGACGTTCTTCATCCCGCCCGCTTCGCCCTGGAACATCATCCCGGTCTTGAAGTAGCGGAAGCGGCACCCCTCGATCAGGAGGTTCTCTCCGCTGCGGATCCACAGGAACCCGTCCCCGCCCGCCGTCGGACCCTGATACTCCGGTGAGTTCGGGTCGCGCTTCGCGGCGTAGAAGTCAAGCCCGACGAACGCCAGGTTCGAGAGTTTCGTCGGCGTCCCGTTCCCGCCCGACACCCACACGCCGCTCTTGAAGACCGGCTGCGGGCCGCTGTCACCGTAGTACGAGACCACCATGGGCTCGCCTTCGGCCCGCCCCGAGAGTTTCCAGATCCCCAGCCCCGTGTCCCACACATCGCCCCGCTTGAACAGCAGCCAGTCGGGCTGGCGATCGCGGAGGAGGGACTTGCCCCTCTCCACCGTCTTCACCGGCTTGTCCGGAGAGAGCCCGGAGTTGTTGTCGTCGCCGGACGAACTGGAGACGTAAACCTTGCGCGTGTCGCCCGAGGCGATGAAGTCGGTGAACTGGAACTTCTTCTTGCCCGAACCGATCTCGCCCTCGGGGGAACCCCCTCCGTTCTTTCCGTCGTCGCCGAAGCCTGTGAACCCCCCCCATTCGTCGGCGAGCGCATCGCCGTCATCGTTGGGAATCCGGGTTCTCGCGCCCCCGGTGTTGGACATGCCGGAGTCCGGGCCGGACTTGGTGGCATTCGTTCCCGGAGAAGTCCCCCCACCGGAGAGGCTCGGGCCGCTCGACCCGAAACCCTTGAACAAGGGGGACGATTTCGGGACCAGGCGTTCCACCTTCTCGCCATTGGGGAGGGAGACGATGATCTTCTCCATCTCCGGCTGTTCGCCGCCTTCCTGCTGGGCAACGACGGCCTGACCAGCCGCGGCAAGGAGGGCAAGGGTCACGAGATGGAGAGGGTTGCGCATCATGCCTCGCTCCTTACGCCGACGGATGGCCGGCCCAATGAGGAGGTACTGAACAGGTCTGCCTGAGTCACGCGAACTGGCCACATTCGCCAAGGTCTCTACCGACCCCAGTCGCCATAACCACTACAGTCATCATAGATTATGGCCGTCATCGAGCGGGGCGGTCAAGGCAAAGCTCCGCTGTCCTCAACTGCGCGCCGCGCATGAGCCTGATTCGGAAGACCTTGCCGAATCGTGGGTTACGCCGGGACGGGCGTATCCACGGGAACGAGCAGCGTGCGGTCGATCTCCAGGTCGGCCGCCCGGTTGAGCACTCCGACGCGCAAAACGAGCCGGTCCTCTCGTAGGACTCGATCGACCCACCCCCTCAGCCCACGAAAGGGCCCGGCCTTGACCTCGACAAAGTCACCTTGGTGGAGGGATCGAGAGGCCGAAAGTGGAGCGCCTCGGTCGATCGCAAGGCGGAGGTGTGCGAGTTCGTCGTCGAGGGTTTCCTGATCGGCGACCGGGATGACCTTGGCGACCCGGCTGGTGCGCTCGGCGGCCCAGGTTTCCTCGATCGTTCCGCGAAGAAAGAGGTATCCGGGGAAGAGCGGGCGAGCGACAACAAACTTGCGCCGGCCGTAGTAGGTCACTTCCCGGATCAGGGGGAGAAAGTGATCGATTCCTCGGTCGGTGAGGTCAGCGGCAAGGGCCTTCTCGGCACGGCTCAAGGTGTGCAGGCAGAACCAACGAGGGTCGTTGGAGGTGCCGGGATTTGAAGCAACGGGCATCTCTGACCCCATTTGAACGTCCGAGAACCTTTGGAGCGATGGGCTCCAACATCAAGGATCGGTCCGGGTGGCGGATCCACTTTGGCCTCCTTCGGGCTGGAATGGAGGGATTGTGGGCGAAGAGGCTACGCCGAGTGAGGGGCCCGGGTTCTGGCTCAGGGGTGTGAGGGGGTATACCAGAGGCCGCCGCCAGGCCCGAGTGAGGCACCAACCTTCATCCAGAGCACGATGAGGACGGCCCAGGCCAGAGTAAAGGCAAAGGTGTAGGGGAGCATCATGGAGACGATCGTGCCGATGCCGGCCTTGGGGGCGAATCGCTGCATGAAGACAAGGATGATGACGAGGTAGGCGTTCATGGGGGTGATGATGTTGGTCACTGAATCGCCGATCCTGTAGGCGCACTGGGTCAACGCCGGGCTGATCCCGACAAGCATGAGCATGGGGATGAAGATGGGAGCGAACAGGGAGTACTTGGCGGACATCGAGGCGATGAGGAGGTTGAAGACCATCGCGACGAGGATGAAGGCAAGGATCATGAGTTCGGGCCCGAGGCTCACGGAGGCGAGGAACTCGCCCCCGGTGTAGGCGAGCATCTTGTCGAGGTTGGATCGCCCGAACCAGGCGATGAACTGGGCCGCGAAGAAGGAGAGGACGAGGATCGGGGCCATCGCGGCCATGGACTCGGTCATGAGCCGGGCGACATCGCGGGTGGAACGGATCGAGCCCGAGACCACCCCGAACCCGATGCCCGCGGCGAGGAAAACGAAGAAGATCATGGGGACGATCGCCATCGCCCACCGGTCGAAGGCGTCGCCGTCGGCTTTGATCCCCGGCCCCTTCAGCGGCCAGCCGGGGAGAAAGACGCACGCGGCGATGACGCCGGCGGCGAGCAGCACCATGAGGAACGAGATTCCCAGCGCGCGGAACTCGAGCACCGTCAGCCGCTGCGAGTCGAGTTCCGCCTGGGAGATGGGGGATGGCCCGCCATCGTCGGGGGACTTCACGGCGAAGCGGGGCTCGACGAACCAGGCAGTCACCGCCCACCCGACGATCGTGAGGAGGAAGGTCGAGGCGATCATGAACCACCAGTTGCAGGTGGGGTTGATCGAGAGCGAGGGCTCGATGACCTGCGCCCCCTGCGTCGTCAGACCTGCCAGGAGCGGATCGAGGCTGGTGGGGAGGAGATTGGCGTTGAACCCGGCGGCCACGCCGGCGAAGCACGCCGCGATCCCGGCCAGGGGGCTGCGACCCGCGGCACGATAGAGGGCAGCGGCGAGGGGCGGGAGGATGATGTACCCGGCGTCGGTCGCGAGCGAGGAGTTGATCCCCAGGAAGATCACCGTCGGGGTGAGGAGTTGCTTGGGGACGACGATCATGATCGCCTTGAGGAGCGCGGCAAAGAACCCTGTTCGCTCGGCGACCCCGATGCCAAGCATCCCGACGAGGACGACGCCCAGCGGGGGAAAGTTGATGAAGTTGCGAACGAGCGACTTGACACACCAGTAGATCTCGTCTGCAACCAGGAGCCCGCGGGCGCGGAGGGGCGCGCCGTGATTGACCGCGGTATTGTGGACGAGTTCCATCTCCGGCTTGCCGTCGGGGCGAAGGACCGGCTCGACGCGCGGCTGGCCGGTCTGGGGATCGAGGACGGGCTGGCCCGAGGGATCGAGGACAGGCTGGGTCTTGATCGCGAGCCGCTTGGGGACCACTTCCCATCCCGACATGGCGACGGCCTGGGAGAGGACGAGGACGAGGAGGGCCCCGGCGACGAAGAGCATCGAGGGGTCGGGGAGTTTGTTGCCCAACCATTCGACCACGTTGAGAAAGCGTGTCACGATGCCCTTCATGGGGGTTGACCTCCCGTGGTGGGGCGCACGATACGGCGAGGCGCCCCCGGACACAAGCGGACGCCCGGGCCGGTCGGAAGGTAGGCTGGGCGGTCGTGGCCTGGGAAGGAGGCGTCAAGATGCGCAGCGTGATGCTGGGGATGGTTCCCGCGGCGTTGGTTTCGGCTCAGGGTCCGCCGACGGACTTTGCTCCAGGCGACGCGCGGTCGGAGACGGCGCATTCGATCTCGATCGCGGGTGAGGACGTGGCGTACACCGCGACGGCGGGGTATCTGACCATCCCGTCGTACGACGGGAAGCCCAAGGCGCGGATGTTTCACATCGCGTACGTGAAGGATGGCGTCGAGGACCGCAGCACCCGGCCGGTGACATTCGCGTTCAACGGCGGGCCGGGGTCGTCATCGGTGTGGCTGCACATGGGCGCGCTCGGCCCGGCACGGGTGGTGATGGGGCCGGAGGGCGAAGTCCCCCCGCCGCCGTACCGGTATGTGGAGAACGAGTGGTCTTGGCTCGATCTGACGGACCTCGTGTTCGTGGACCCGGTGTCGACGGGGTACAGCCGCCCGGCGGAGGGGCAGGAGGCGGGGCAGTTCCACGGGCTCGACGGGGACCTGGAGGCGATGGGCGAGTTCGTGCGGTTGTGGACGACGCGGCATCAGCGCTGGGCCTCGCCCAAGTTTCTGGCGGGGGAGAGTTACGGGACGACCCGTGCGGCGGGCCTCGTCGACCTCATGCAGGACACTCACGGGATGTTCTTCAACGGGCTGGTGCTCATCTCGCCCGTGCTGGACTTTCAGACGCTGCGGTTCAACGAGGGCAACGACACCCCCTACTGGCTCTACCTCCCTACGTATTGTGCAACGGCGTGGTACCACAAGCAGTTGGAAGGTGAACTGGCGGGCGACCTCCGCCGGACGCTCGACGCGGCGGAACGGTTCGCGGCGGGAGACTACCTCCTTGCGCTGGCGAAGGGGGATGCGCTGGGGGACGAGGACAAGCGACGGATCGCCCGAGAAGTTGCGAGGTTCACGGGGCTCCGAGAGGACTATGTGCTCGATGCCCGGCTGCGTCCGAGGATCTTCAACTTCACGAAGGAACTGCTTCGGCACCGGGGCGTGACGGTGGGTCGGCTGGACAGCCGGTACACGGGGCTCGATGGCGACGGGACAGGCTCAAGCCCGGAGTACGACCCGAGTTACTCGGCGATCCAGGGGGTGTACACGGCAACGCTGAACGAGTACATGCGCCGCGACCTCGCGTACGAGAACGACCATCCCTACGAGATCCTGACGGGGCGCGTCCACCCGTGGAGCTATCGCTCGTTCGAGGGGAGTTACGTCAACGTCGGGCCGAGGCTGAGGCGGGCGATGTCGAAGAACGCATCCTTGCACGTGCTGTTCTGCAGCGGGTATTACGATCTGGCGACGCCGCACTTCGCCATGGTCTACACGGTGGAGCACCTGGGGCTGGATGTATCTCGTCGGGGGAATGTCCACCGGGCGTTCTACGAGAGCGGGCACATGATGTACGTGCGCGAGGCGGATCTGGTGAAGTTGAAGGAGGATGCGGCGGCGTTTTACCGGGCCGCGCTTCGCCGATAAGACGCGCCCCTCAAGCCCGCAGGTGATCGGGCCGATCGACCCGTGACGGGAAGGAACCCGGGGGGAGGGGCGTCGGATGGGGGACATCCTGCTGGTGGACGACGAGGTGCTGATCTCACTCGTGCTCGCGCGCGCGTTCGAGGGGGAGGGGCACACGGTCCGTACGGCCAGGGATGGGCGGGAGGCGCTCACGCAGGTCAGGGAGCGTGCGCCGGACATCGTGGTGACGGACCTCCAGATGCCGGTGATGAACGGGCTGGAGTTGGCGATGAACCTCCGGGCGTCGGTGGAGACGAGGGAGATTCCTGTGCTGATGCTCACGGCACGGGGGTATATCGCGGACGAATCGTTGCTGAGCAAGACGAACATCCGGGAGATGATCTCCAAGCCCTTCAGCGCTCGCCGTGTCGTGGAGCGCGCGGCGGAACTGCTGAGGGAGGGCGCGCCGGAAAGGCGGGTCGCGTGAACGCGCCCTCGTCGGGCAGGCCGACGACGGAGGCGTCGTCGGTGCTGTCGGAGCGGTGTGCGGAGTTGTCGCTGCTGGCGTGGACGACGGACGCGCAGGGATCGATCCTGACGACCCCGAAGGGAAAGGGGCTCCTGGGGATCCTCCTTGGGGCGGGGTACCTCACCCGGGCGATCAGCACGCACGTGCGAGCATGGGAGGGCGTTCGTGAGCCGGCTTGCGAGAATCTGTTCCCCGGAGCGTGGCTCGTGGGCGTGCATGCGTTGACACCCGCGCGGGCGCCCGGCTACGTCGTCGCGCTGGGGCTGGGAGAGGAGGCGCTTCAGGCGGAGCAACTCCACGCGTGGTGCCAGTCCGCTCAGGCGGACACGGCGAGCGCGAGGCGAGCGCTGTCCCCGCTTGCGGTCCACGACACGGGATCCATGGCCCGGCTGACACGCGTGCTGCGGTGGACGATGACGGACCTTGACCTTCTGGCCGAGTCGGCGGGAACGATCGAGAGTTTCACGGGGTACCTCGGCGACGCGTACGAGACGATCGACCTGCTGTACCGGATCGGGAACAGCATCGGGCAGTTGCCCAGGCCGGAGCAGTTTGTGCGGTCGTGCATCTATCAGTTGCACGAGACGCTTCGCTTCGAGTGGACGGCGCTGGCCTCTCACCGGTCGGCACGGGAGATCCCCGGGGTGAGCGGGAAGTGCTTCGTCCACGGGGTGGAGGACCACTCGGCGCACGATGTGGAGCAGAAGATCGAGCGGATCGTGCAAACGCTGGGCGAGCACATCGAGAGGGTCATCATCGAACACCCCTCCCGCGATGGGCTCGATTCGCAGGTGGTGGTCCAGCCGATCGTGTTCGGCGGGCGGATCGTGGCTCACCTGCTGGCGGGCGACAAGCGAGGCGACGACCCGCAGGTGAGCAGTTACGACACAGGGCTGATCGAGGCGACCTCGAGGTACCTCGGCGCGTTCCTTGAGAACGCGTCGCTCTACGCCGAGCAGCAGGCGATCTTCCTGGGCACGCTGCGGGCCCTGACGTCCGCGATCGACGCGAAGGATCCGTACACGCACGGGCACTCCGAGCGCGTCGCGCACCTGTCGGCTCGCCTGGCGGAGCAGGCCGGGCTGAGCGAGGAGGAGTGCGAACGGATCCACATCGCCGGTCTCGTCCACGACGTAGGGAAGATCGGCGTGCCCGAGGCGGTGCTGTGCAAGCCGGGGAGGTTGACCGAGGAGGAGTTCGCGGCGATCAAGCGGCATCCGGAGATCGGGCATCGGATCCTGCGCGACATCCCGCTGATGAGCGATGTCCTGCCAGGCGTGCTGCACCATCACGAGAGGTGGGACGGGCTTGGGTATCCGCACGGGCTCGCGGGGGAGGACATCCCGGTGATCGCGAGGATCATCGGGCTGGCTGATACCTTCGATGCGATGAGTTCGACGCGGTCCTATCGACCGGCGCTGGATCGCGCGAAGGTGTTCGAGGAAATCCGCCGGTGCGCGGGCACGCAGTTTGACGCCGCGCTGGTCTCCGCGTTCCTGCCGATCGATCTCGAGGAGTACGACCGGATGCTTGCGGCCAGCCTTGCCAAGGCGATGACGCTGGCCGCGTGAGCGAGCCCGCGCGGGTCAGAATCCCATCCCGCCCCCCGGGACGACGGTGAGTTCGGCATTCTCCATGACGTAGAGGCCGATCAGCCATTCGCCGGCAAGGTAGGGATCGACCTTGAAGCGGCCCTTGACGCTACCCGTGGCGGCGAAACGCCGGTCATCGCGGACGACGCCGGTGAGGTGGACCTCGACCGCGTCGTAGGGGGTCGGAGGAACGCCGATGCAGCAGCCGTCCCAGGGATTGAGCATCATCAGGAGTTCACGGGGTTCGTCCTCGAGGAGGGGGTAGGAGATGTTGCCGGTGATCTCGACCCACTTGCCGTCGAGCATCGTGACACGCTCGGGGAGGCGTTTGCGGCCCTGCTTGGGCATGTAGGTCTCGGAGGCGGAGATGAGTTGGTCCCAGGTGACCAGATAAGGGCTCTCCTTGGTGCCCTTGCCTCGGAGAACAAAGCGCTCGTCGAGAAGCAGCGAACCGTCCTCACGGGTCTCGATCATCGCGGGGATGGGCCCTTCACCAGCAGCGGGCGGGGCGGTCGGGACGACTGGCTCCGAGGCTATCGGCTCGGCGGTGGGAGTCTCATCCGGCGGGGCGACCGCAGGGGGCGCGAAGACAACCTCGTCCGGAACGATCGGATCGGTTGACGCCTCGGTGATCGCGATCGGAGTGTCGGACGCAGGCTCTACGACGTCGGGCGACGGCTCGGCCGAGAGGATCGTGTCGCGTGGCTCGTCTGCAGTCTCGAGGTTCGGCGCGACAATCGTCGATTCGACGGGTGGAGCGGGGTCCGTGCCCGAGGCGTCAACCACTGGCGCGGAGGACGCGGATGAAGAACGATCTTCGGGCACGACCGCGGCGATCAGCGGATCCTCGCGGCGAACGCTCGCCGCGGGTTCGACGGCAGGACGAACTATGGACGGAGTCTCGGGGCTTGGCGCATCGTCGGACGATGGGCGATCACCCGCGACGACCCAGGCCGCGACAGCCGACCCTACGAGCAACGCAATGATCGCCCAGATGACCCGCATCGACTGATTGTACCTATCCAAGCGGGCGTAGGTTCCGGGCGACACTGGTCCTATACCCGGCCACGGCGGGGATGACCCCTGCAAGAGAGGCGAGCAGGATGGTCCCCGCGACGATGGTGAGGGTGTACTGCGGAGCGGGGGTAGGCGCGATCACAAGGCCGAGTTGGGTTCGCAGGATGCCGGCGGCAATCGTCGACGCGACGAGCCCGAGGAGTACCCCGACGAGAGCGCCGATCATGCCGATGAGGGCCGATTCGGTGATGACGAGCCCGAAGATGCGGCCGGGGCTGCTGCCCAGGACGCGGAGGATGGCGATCTGCCGCCGACGCTGCTCCATGGAGTTGTAGAGCGCGAGCATGATGCCGACGCCGGATGAGATCATCACGACCACGCCCATGGCGATGAAGAGTTGATCGACGCTCCCGACGATCTGGAAGAGCCGTCGGATCTCGTCGCCCGGCGAGGCGACGACGATGGTGGGGTCGCGTCGGAGTTCTCCGGCGAGCGAGGGGAGTGCGGCCCGAGTCCGCGCGGCGAGGTACAACCCCGTCACCTCACGATCCTCGTCGATGAGGTCGGCAATGGAGGCGGTCGCGGAGGGATCCGCGCGTCGCCGACGGTCCTGGGCATGGATGACCCACGCGCTGGGGAGCATGCTGAAGACCGCACGGTCGAAACTGGTGCCCGTGGGGGCAAGGATGCCGACGATGGACCAGCGGAAGTCGTCGTGCTCGTGGGGTGCGAGGCCACCGCCCTGACCACCGAGCATCCGCGAGCGGGCGATGCCGTGCGTGAGGAAGATCTCGTCCCCGACTCGATGGCCCGTTGATCGGGCGGCGTCGGCGCCGAGGACGACCTCGAACGCTCCTTCGGGGAGGCGGCCCGAGGTGAGACGCCACGTACGCGAGAGGCGTTCGAGGGTATCTGCCGCTGCGGCGGCGTAGTTTGTCGTGACCACGGCGAGAGAATCCTCACCGAGGGCTCCGGCATCCAACGGCCCGGAGACATGGGCGCTGAGGCGCCGGATGAACTCCGTCGTCGCGAGGTCCATCCGACGGGCCTCGGCATCGGGCGCGAACGTGCGGGTGATTTCCGCACAGGCCTTCGCGGGATCGTGCGAGGACGACGTGCTGAAGAGGAGGAAAAAGGCGGGCGTCGTCGCGACGACGGGCAGGCCCCGGAAACTGTCGCCCTGCTGCGTCGGGATGGCGAAGCCGACACGCGGGTCGGCCTGGAGAGCCAGGACCTGGGCCCATGAGATCGGACGTGCGGGCGGGTTGGCGAGGAAGACGCCGTTGAGAACGGAGACCAGCGGGCTCGCGTCTCGGCTGACGAGGAGTTGCATGTTCCCGCTGCCACGGCTGAAGGCCTCGCGGCTCGCGCCCCTCATGCCGACGAGCACGAGGAGGAGCGCAACGGCAACGGCCACGCTTCCGACGGTCGTGCAGGTCGAGAAGAGCCTTGCCTTCAGGCTTCTTGCGATGATGGTGAGGTCGGACATCGCCATGGTTACGCCCCTGCTCCGGACGGAACGGTGGAGGCGAGCGCCGTGAGGGACACCCGACGGGCGAAGCGCTCGCCCATGGCCGGATCATGGCTTGTGCAGAGGAGCGCGGCGTTGCATTCACGGCAGGTTCGCTGGATGAGGCCGATCGCGACGCCGGCGTTCTCCGGGTCCAGGCTGGCGGTCGGCTCGTCGGCAAGAACGAGGACCGGGCGGCACGCGAGCGCCCGCGCCACCGCCACGCGCTGCTGCTGCCCCACGCTGAGCCGCTCCGCCGGGCGATCGGCCTCTTCGACGCCGAGTTCGTGAAGGAGCGCCCTCGCCCTCGGGAGATGCTCGCGGCGAGGAAGGTCGGAGAACATGAGGGCAGCAAGGACGTTCTCGACCGCGCTGAACCCGGTGAGGAGGTTGAACGTCTGGAAGATCATTCCAATGTGCCGTCCGCGGAACCGGTCCCCCGCCGCGCCTCTGGGGAGTTCGCGACCGGCGACGCGGATGGACCCGCCGTGTGACGGGCGCATCAGTCCAGCCACGATGGATAGAAGGGTGCTCTTCCCCGAGCCCGAGCCACCTGTGAGCAGGAGTTGGTCTCCGGCATCGAGCCTCAAGGAGGCCACATGCAGCACCTCTCGGTCACTGCCGGGATAGCGGAAGTGCAGGTCAAGGATTTCGAGGGCGGGGCTGCTCAGCGTCCGGCTCCTTGTCAGAGGGCCGGATGCTAGCCGCTTCAACCCGCCGCGGGCCCTCCGACGACGAGGGCGGCTCGGCCGAGGAGGTCGCTCCAAGGCTCCGGCGCGACGGTCGCCAGGTCAAGGAGCGAGCCTGCGAGTTCGTGCGACGAGGTTGAACTGATGACGGCTCCGTGGTGGACCGCGGCGCTGGCGATGGCGAGGAGGTAGCCGGCGAGCCCGACCAGCCAGGCATCACGATCCGCAGCACGATGGAGGACTTGCTTGCTGTCCTGCTTCGCGGCGATGAGGGTCTCGAGATCCGGGGCGGCGTCGGAGGTCTTGATGGACTGGGCCACCCGGGTCCCGAACGGGCTGCGCTTGATCGCGGCACGAAACCAGGCGGAGCCGTCGGTCTCGGAGAGTCGCTCGATCAGGTCATCAACGGGACGCCGCGTTCCCGCGAGCCCCATCTGGAGGAGGCTGGTGGCGCGGTGGAGGCCCATGTCGTTGAACTCCTTCATGTTCCGGCTCCTTCCAGCAGGTCGCGGATCTCCTCGTCCACGGACTCTTCTCCCACGCCGTCGCGGATGAGCACGTCTCGAACAGCATCCCGGAACTTCCTTGCGGCGGTGCGCGCCATGACGGCGGCGCGGGCCGACGTCACGCCGAACTCCTTCTCGAGGCTCTCGTAGGGACGGTCCTGGTAGTGATGGGCGATGAAGATGGCCCAGTGGTCGTGGAGCCCCTGGAGTTCGCAGGCCTCGTGGGCCTCACGCAGCGCGGTGCGGACGATCTCGCCCACGAAGGCGCCGAGGTACTTGGACTCCGCGGGGTCGTGGGCGACGTCGTGTCGGTCGACATCGGTGCTCTTGCGCCCGCTCGGCGTGATTTCCTTGAGATAGAAGCAGAACGCGTTCATGAGCCACCGGCGAAGCGGAAGCCCGCTCTCCTGCCACTGGTCGAAGAACGTCGGGCGAGCGAGGCGATCCGCGAAGAATCCCTGGACGATGTCCTCGGGCTCGCCAAAGGAGCGATACGAGGTCCCCAGGAAGTAGACCTGGAGTGGCCAGAGATAGACGCTCATGACGTGGTTGTTGACGGCTGCCCGGCCCGGCTCGCCCTTGCCGAGCTCGCCAGCGATCCACGTCCGCATGGTTTGAGGGAACACATTTTTCGCCATCGACGCCACCTCGAAGGGTCTGGGACGTTTACCCGTCTCGTCGAGAGTCTAACGCTGAACGACGTGCGCGACGAGGCCGATCCCGCCGCACATTTCCCCCGTCCCTGTGATCGGGCCCGGGCGTTCCTTTGCGCCTGGGCCTCCCCCACTCCTCACGACCTGCCCGCTGGAGTCTCATTCCCAAAGGAGAGCGGAGGAACCCCTTCCGGCGCGCGATCGTTCGCCAAAGTCGACAGTTTGGTGCATGCGGATCGCGCCGGCGGCAGCGGCACGAGACTTGCTCATTTAGAGAAGGAGCATCTGCATGGGACCTCACTTGAGACGGATCGGTCGAGCGGGGTGGGCGGCGTTGGGGCTGAGGACGTGCGGCAAGGCGACGGGCCCGCCTGTGCCCAGCCTGCTCCGCACCGCCGCACAGCGCATCACGCCCCTGGCGCGACGATCCACGCGAGCCGTGGCGCGGCTTGCGACTTCCGGGCCACCGACGATGATCTTCAGGTGGTAGGAGGCGGCTCCAGGCGCGGGGGCGTGCGGAGTGCTTCGAGCCCCATGGGCATCTGGAAACGCTCCCGGGTGCGACAATACGACGGACCACCCATGCGGGCGATCGCCGCGAGCCTGTCCGGATCGATGTGGAGCCGGTCGCTGATGAGGTCGTCGCGGACGTAGACATGGAGGACCTCCCCCACGACGATGTTGCCGCCGCCCGCGACGCCGGGGTTCAGCCGGATCACGTCGAGCGTTCGACACTCGAACGCGATCGGAGATTCGGCCACGCGTGGCGGAGCGACGACGCGGCTCGGTGCGGGGGTCAGGCCCGCGGCGTCGAACTCGGACTCGCCGAAGGCGAGCGGTTCGGCGCAGGCGGCCACGCGTGCGGCATATGCCTCAGTGGCGACATTGACGACGAACTCGCCCGTGCCGTCCTCGGAACGAGGCTTGGCGTTTCGGAGCGAATCCTTCTCGCCCCCCTGGGGAGTGTTCACCGGGCAGAAGAGCAGGGACATCGGGTCCGATCCGACGCCGGCGAAGAAACTGAACGGAGCAAGATTGAGCCTGCCTTGGGTCGAACGGGTCGAGACGAGGGCGATGGGGCGTGGGACAATGCCGCCGATCAGGAGTTTGTAGCGTTCGGCGATGCCGATGGAGGCAGGGTCCAGTTCCATCCTACGAGTCTACGAAGCCAAGCCGTGCGAAGGCCTACGCTCGGGCATGGACGAGCGGGCGATGACCTGGGCGTCGCTGCTGGCGGGTTGGATGGAGATCGCCCGTGCTTCGAGGGCGCTCGGGACGAAGGGGCCGGACGCGGCATGGAAGGCGTCGATCCCCGCGATCATCACGCTCGACGCCCTGACGTTTGCCCTCGCGGACCTCAAGCGGCTTGACGAGTCGGAGCGGCAGGTCGCGATCGATCGGGCGGGGGTACTGCTGTCGAGGCACCGGGCGGAACTCGAACGCACATGGGCCGGGCGCGGGGTGCCGGAGGAGGTTGCTGAGATGGTCTCGGATGCGCAGAAGGCGCACGAGGCGGCCCTGGCACGTTGGCGTTCGGGGCCCTGAGGCCTATCCTTCCGTCCCGACGAAGGCCCGCCGACCGGCAGGGCGTTGTTCGGATCGGAGATGTGATCCATGCGTCGTGCGAAGATCTCGGTGATTGGTGCCGGCAATATCGGTGGAGAGTGCGCCAGGTCGGTCGCGATGAAGGAGCTCGGGGATGTCGTCCTCCTGGACATCCCCAGCAAGGACAGGCCCGAGTTGCACATGCCCCGGGGCAAGGCGCTCGACCTGTCGTGCTGTGCGCCGGTCGAAGGGTTCGACTCGAGGATCGTCGGGACGTTTGACTACGCGGACATCGCGGGCTCGGATGTGGTGATCGTGACGGCCGGCGTCCCCCGCAAGCCGGGGATGAGCCGGGATGACCTCGTCTCGATCAACGCCGGGATCGTGAAGAATGTCGCGCAGAACATTCGTCAGCACGCGCCGGACTCGATCGTGATCGTGGTAAGCAACCCGCTCGACGCAATGGTCTACGTCATGTGGAAGGTGACGGGCTTCCCGGCCCACCGCGTCATGGGACAGGCCGGCGCGCTGGACGTCGCGCGGTACAAGGCGTTCCTCGCGATGGAACTCGGGGTGTCGGCGGAGGACATCCAGGGTCTGCTCCTGGGCGGTCACGGGGACGACATGGTCCCGCTCCCCAGGCTCACCAGCGTGAATGGGATCCCGATCCAGGACCTGCTGCCCGAGGCGAAGATCAACGCCTGCGTCGAGCGTGCCAAGCAGGGCGGGGGTGAGGTCGTGAAACTCATGGGCACCAGCGCGTGGTATGCCCCCAGCGCGGGCACCGTCGAGATGGTCGAGGCCATCGTCCGAGACAAGAAACGCGTCATCCCCTGCGCGGCATGGTGCGAGGCTGAGTTCGGCGTCCGGGCCGCCAACGGCGGCAAGGGGCTGTTCGTCGGTGTGCCTTGCGTGCTCGGGTCTCGCGGTGTCGAGAAGGTCATCACCTTTGCGATGAACGACGCCGAGGCGAAGTCGATGAACGAATCCATCAGCCATGTCCGCGACCTGATCGCGGCAACCGTGAAACTCTTCCCCGAGCTCGCGTGACGCGGGCCACCCGAGAAGCATGCGGCGCGAGGCGCCACCGGAGCCGAAGACCATGAACATCCTCAACTTTGGCCTGATCGTTCCCGTCCTGCTCGGGCCGGCCCTAGCGGTCGGCCAGACGACGACCACCCCGACCCCCGCCGGCGGAACCTCCACGGCGGTGACCCCGGCCCGCGACCGTGACTTCGAACTCATCCGTTCGAACCTCTCCGGTTCGTGGAAGACAACGGCCGAGGGCTCGGAGATCCACATGCACATCGCGCCGGTCCCGTCGGAGACGATGCCCGACGCGATGTACGTCGAACTCTGCGTCGCCGAGGCGCCGCATCGGGCCTATCGCCAGTCGATCATGCAGTTGTACCGATACAAGGGCAAAGTCCGGCTGCGAACGCTCGAGTTCCGCAACCAAGAGGGGAACCCCGCGATGGGGGGGGTGTATGCGGCGCCCGACCTCATCACGTCGCTCGAGCCCGAGACGCTCGTCGCGACCCTTGACATGGAGTTCGCGGCCGGCAACACGGTCGCGGAAACCCCTTATCCCTACCCGACGAACCGCGACGGCGCGGTGCAGATGACCAGCCGGATCGAGTTGGGCAACGACCGGATCATCTCTGCCGACCGCGGGTATGACACGTCGGGGAATGTTGTCTGGGGCGCGACGGAGAAGGATGCCTACACCTGGACCCGCTTCAAACACGACGCCCGCGTCGTGCGCATGGACAAGGGACTCGTCGCGATCGACTTCTCCATGCCCGAAGGCGAGCCTTCCAAGGACGGCGACACGATGTCGATCCACTACGAGGGTTGGCTGCACAATGGGACGATGTTCGATAGTTCACGCCGCCGCGGCATGCCGCTCGACTTCGTCCTCCCGCCCCGGGCGATCGAGGGCTGGGGGATGGGAATCACCGGGATCACCAAGGGCACCATCCGCCGCTTGTTCATCCCGTCCGCCCTGGGCTACGGCGAACGCGGCAACGGGCCGATCCCTCCGAACTCCGACCTCGTCTTCGAGGTGGAGGTCATGGATGTGCGGCATCCCGACCAGCCCCCGACGCCCGGCCCCGGCCTCGACGATGGGCATGATCATCGATAACGTCTCCTCGATCGGACCCCGCGCGGGACATGAGCAAGCGTGACTACTACTCGGTCCTCGGCGTCGCTCGCGGCGCAAGCGAGGAGGAAATCCGTCGCGCCTATCGCAGCCTCGCACGCAAACTGCACCCGGACGTGAACAAGGCGCCCGATGCGCAGGCGAGGTTCACGGAGGTCCAGGAGGCCTACGACACGCTCTCGGATCCTCAGAAACGAGCGGCCTACGACCGTTTCGGGGGCGAGCCGCCGCCGGGTTGGACGGGAAGCCCGGGCACGCCCCGCCCGACGAGCGTGCATCAGGACCTCGATCTCGACGACCTCGGGTCGATGTTCGACGCGTTCTTCGGCGGTGGCGCGTCTTCGGGGCTCGGAGGGTTTGGCCGGGCCAAGAAGCGTTCGACGACACGCGCGACCGAAGCGCTGCACCACGAGGTCACGATCCCCTTCGAGACCGCCATCAGGGGGGGCCTCCACCAGGTGCGCATCGAGACCGATTCCGTCGCTCGAACGATCGAGGTGTCGATCCCGCGAGGTACGGAGGACGGCGCGAAACTCCGTGTGAAGTCGCCGATCGCGAGGCCGGGCTCGCCAGGCACGGACTTGATCCTCACGATCCGAGTCTCGCCCCATCCTCTGTATCGCCGGGGCGAGGGCGAGAGCGCCGGTCGGGGGCTGGACCTGTACCTGGAACTTCCGTTGACCCTTGCGGAGGCGACACTCGGAGCGGAGGTGACGATCCCGACGCCCGAGGGTCCTGTGCAACTCACTGTTCCCGAAGGGACATCGAGCGGACGGATGCTCCGGCTGCGAGGCAGGGGGATCACGGATTCGGCGGGTCGGAAAGGGGATTTCTACGCCGTCGCGAGGATCGTGCCGCCGGACCCGGGCTCGCTGAGCGACACGGAACGGGCTGCATTGCGGTCGATGTCGAGTCGCGTGCCCCACCCTCGATCCGGGCCGACCTGGGAAGTCCCGTCCGCCGATACCGGTGCGAACTCCCGCCATCGTCGCGACGAAGAACGTTGACCCCCGGCGGTCGCTTGACAGCGCGCTGGAGGGGCACGAAACTGTGGTCTCCCGGGCAGGGATGCTCGGACGAAAGGTCCTGATGGAGGGGCCGCCGCTTGCTGAAACAGCAGCACCAGTTCTTCATCACGCTCCTGGGGTTGCTCGACGCGATGGTGGTCACCTGCGCCTGCTACGCGGCGTGGGCCCTGCGGCGAGAACTGGTCGAAGGGTTCTTCGCGAGGCAGTGGGAAAACTACCTCGTCAAGGAGCCCATGGTTGTCCTCGTCGTTCCGGTGATGCTCGTGACGATGCGGGCCCTCGGGCTCTATCGGGCGAGGCGAGAGCGATCGGTCTGGTCGGAACAGGCGCAGATCGTCAAGGCCTCCATCGCGACGGTCGTCGCGAGCGTCGTCCTGCTCTGGGCCCTGGGCAACCAGGGGCTCATCGTCGGCGACTCGCTCTACGGGACGTTTTCCTTCTTCGGATTCGACCTAGGACCCGGGCACGTGCAGTTCGGGTCGCTGCTTGTGCTGCTCCCGATGCTCGTGGGGACGCACCGCCTGGCGTTCCGGCTTGTCCTCCGAGCGTTCCGCCGGCGCGGGCGGAACCTTCGGCATGTCATCATCGTGGGCACGGGCCGGCTGGGCCAGGTCGCGCGGCACACGCTCGCCCGCAATGCCTGGACCGGGTTGAGCGTGGGCTACTTCATCTCGCACCACGACCGCCCTCAGCGCCAGACCTGCGCGGGACTTCCGGTCCTCGGCGGGCTTGCGGATCTGGAGACGATCCTCTCACGGAATCGCGTCGATGCCGTCTACCTCGCCCTTCCCAACGCCCGGGCCGCGAGCATCCCCAGCCTCCTCCAGCGACTTGAGAAGTTCGCGGTCGACGTTCGCATCATCCCGGATGTCAACCCGAGGTACGTTCCCCAGTCCATGGCCGTCAGCGAGATCGACGGGATGCCGGTGCTGAGTTATCGCGAAAACCCCATCGACGGGCTCGGCGGGCTTGCGAAGCGGACCATCGACCTCAGCGGAGCCCTGGCCGCGATCGTCATCTTCGCCGTGCCGATGCTGCTCATCGCGGGCTTGATCCGCCTCGCCGGGCCCGGCCCCGTGATCTTCCGCCAGCGCCGGGTCAGCCTCGGCGGGGAGGAGTTCCAGATCTTCAAGTTCCGCACCATGCACCACGTCGAGGACGAGCTCGGCCCCTCGAAGCCGAGGCCCGCGGCGTGGACCGAGCGTGACGACCCCCGAGTGACAAGGCTGGGCAGAGTCCTCCGGAGGACCTCGCTCGACGAACTGCCCCAACTGTTCAATGTCCTTCGTGGCGAAATGTCGCTCGTCGGTCCGAGGCCTGAACGACCCGAGTTGGTCGACCGCTTCAAGGAGGACTGGCGGGGATACATGATCCGCCAGCACGTCAAGGCCGGGATGACGGGTTGGGCCCAGGTCAACGGGCTGCGCGGGCAGACGAGCCTGCGGAAGCGCCTGCAATACGACTTGTTCTACATCCGAAACTGGTCGCTCGGGCTGGACCTGCGCATCCTTTGGCTGACGCTCTTCAGGGGCTTTATCCACCGCAATGCGCACTGAGGCCGCGAGGCGCCGAGTGATCGCAAGAGCCAGGGTGGCCGCAAGGTGCAGAGTGATCGCGAGGGCCAGGGTGGCCGCGAGGTACAAAGTGATCGCGCGGGCCATGGTGCCCGCGAGGCAGAGAGTGGCCGCAAGGGCCAGTCGATCGTGCCCGGCCCATCCTCAATCGTGGGCCGCTGGGCGAAACCTATGGCGCACGCCGAGAGGATCGCGAGCCAGCCGGCGCCAGGACGAACCCGTATGGCTCGATGGAGATCGAGCGGAGCGCTTGCCGCGGGGCCGAGCGCGCGTACGATTGTTCCGTCGGAGTTCGCATGCCGCGATCGCCCGAGATTGCCCAAGCCTCCCTAGCTCAGTTGGTAGAGCAGCTGACTCTTAATCAGCGGGTCGAAGGTTCGAGTCCTTCGGGGGGCACTTGAAAACGGCTCTGGCGTGCTGCCAGGGCCTTTTTTCTTGGACCGATCCGCTGATCGGCCACGCCCGAAAATGCGGTTCAGCACGGGTTCAGCAGGCGCGGCGTTTGGATCAGTTGGCGCTTGGCTGATCGGCTTTGACAACGGGCAGCGCCTCGGGATCTTGGGCTGGTGGTGAAGCCTGCTGCTCACTTGGCATCGCAAGGCTTCCAGGCTTCCGCCAGACACCGCGTATGAAGTCCCAGCCGATCCACGCGAGCGCCACCCCGGCGAGTACCTGATGCGGCGGCTGCATCGGAATCTCTTGGAGGAAGGGCACCCACGGGCGCGGGATCAGCACCAGCCCGTAGACGATGGGGCTGACCGACAGGATGCAGACGAGCGCAGCCGGGAGCGTCGGCTTTGTTCGCGTCTTGTGGCACCGGCAGAGATACACCAGCAGCATGACCAGCCCGAGTATCAGGGACACCGATTCAACCCAGGTGAAGTTCATTTGCTCCCCCTCTGGTCTGCCTGATTGCCCAGGAGGAGGCCGATCAGTCCACCGACCGCAGCGCCCGTTGGACCGCCGATGGCCGCGCCCAACAGCGCTCCGCCGATGACGCCGGACATTGCGCCGCTGTGGACAGGCTGCTGAGGTTGCGGCTGGGGTGGCTGTTGCTGTTGATTGGGAACGCCGAACTGCATCCACCCGCCGCAGTGAGGACAGGACTGCACCCCCGGCGGGGTGTGCGCCGGTATCTGAACCGTCTTCCCGCAATGGGGGCATCGAACGTGGAACGGGAGGAGGAGCATGGCGGATGTTCCTAATCTACGCGCTCTTCGGCTTCAATCCGCTGGCAGCGGCATACTCCATCTCGTGACGGATGAAGTCCCGATACCGTAGGACGAAGATGACACAGCACCCCAGCCCTAGGAGTGCTCCAACTGCTGCCATTGCGCGGGGCACGCCATATCCGAAGACCGCGACCGATCTGCCCCAGATTGCTGCCACCGCGAGCACAAGGGTCAGCAACCCGAAAGCGACGGACGAGCCGCGATAGAACCCCTGTCGCGCGGTAAAGACCTCTCGATCCGAGAAGTCGATCTTGAGAGCGTCCAACGCAGCAAAGCGATCAACAACCGACTGGCCCGGCGTTGATCCGTTCGACTCCAACGCGCGGACCACTACCGCATCAACTGCGCCAGAAGCGGCGCGGGCGACGGCATCCCGCATTCGACCACGAGACAGAATCCGAAAGGCGATCCCTTGGATGGCATGACCCAGGAAATAGGTGCCCACAATCGCAAGAGTCCATGCGCCAGCCCCGGTCGGTTCGGCCAACGCCCAAGCGGGATCAACCAGAGCACACGCCACCGCCAGCGCCAGCAGACCGACAGCGCCCGGCAGCAGATAGCCAACGATGTCGTAGAAGGTGAGACGTGAGAGATAGTCGCCCATGTCAGAACCCCGCGTTCACCGACTCATCTTGATCCGTTCGGAAGACCTTCTCGCTGGTGTTGTCGTAGTAGCGTTGCATGGCTGTCGGGTGCGGCACGTTGGAAAAGACGCCCGCCTCTGTTGACACAACCGTGTACTTGGCGTTCGCCTTCTTCACAAAGTCCAAGTCCGCACCATTGATACTCCCATGATGACTCGCGCGTAGAAGATCGTTGCAGTAGTTCGTAGTGTTGTGCGCAAGCCTGTTGAGACTGCAATCGGAAGCATCGCCAGTGATGAGGAATCGGCGGCTTCCGGCATGAACGTGGACGACAAGGCACGCATCATGCAGTTCCCGTGTGTCAGAGCAGGAAATGTCTTTGAACGGTGCGAGAATCCAGAAGTTTACGTCGCCCGCCTTCCACCACGGTTCATTGAAACTGTCCTGCCTGTAGGGTGCGCGCGTCTGCGTTCCCTGTCGAACGAAGTAGTCACGCAAGGACTCAAACTCTTGCCACTCGTCATACGGCGCGCTGTTGTCACCGTAGCGGCGTTCGTATGGGGAGTAGATCAGGAAGTCAATGGCATAGCCGTAGTCCTTCAAGTAGTTCAGCCCGGAGTAGTGGTCCCGGTGCTGATGAGTCACAAACACGCCGCGTAACCGCTTCGATGCAGGCAGCAGGCTTGAATACCTGTGGATGTCGTGACAGTCCACCAAGTAGGTACCGGAGTTGGCTTGGATGACTGTGCAATCGCCGTGCCCCACGGCGCAGAAGTGCGCTGTTCCCATGTTGGGCATGAGTATATCCGTCCAGTGCGCAGCGTGTTCTGCTGTCAAGTGGCGATTCGCCGCTTGATGTTCTCCGCCACCTCGGGGGACAAGGCTTCCGGGTGCCCCGTGGCGGAAACCTCCAACAGCAGTTGCAGGGCGAACCGCACGGCGTGATCCTGCAACAGCGTGCCCAGGGATTGGGCGACGTACTGAACGGCCCGCTGGAGGGCTTCATCCGCTGGCCCCTGCCAGTCACGGGCCGCGATGACCGAGTGGTAGCCGATGACTGCACGGCTGATAGTTCGAAGATACCCTTTCGCACCATGCCGAAGATCGAGCCCCTGTTCTCTCCGCCTCCTCATCAGGATCTGCTTTCGCTTGCGGGCCTTCTCGTCGATGCCGTCGATTCCGGCGCGGCAGTCAGTTTTCTCTCGCCATTGCCGATCGACGACGCGCTCGAGTGGTGGACCCGCCTCTTCGCGAGTGCCAACCCTCGCGGCGTCATCTTTGTTGCTCGCGACGAGCAAGGAGAGCTCATCGGTACCGTGCAGGTCGTTCCCGCGTGGGCGCCCAACCAACCGCACCGCGCGGAGATCGCGAAACTGATCGTGCACCGCCGGGCGCGCCGCCAAGGCCTGGGACGAGCACTCATGTTCGCTGCGGAGGATGCGGCACGTTCGTCCGGGTTCAGGCTGCTGACGCTCGACGCGAAGCGCGGGACCGATGCGGAACGCCTGTATCGCTCGCTCGGTTGGTCGCACGCGGGGACGATCCCCGGCTTCGCGCTCGACCCCGACGGACAGCGCCCGCACGACGCCGTGCTGTTCTACAAGCCTCTAATCCCGGGATGATCGGTCCTGCCGCTCGACCTGCACGACACCCGCGCCGAGAGGCTTCGGATCGGATCAATCGTCTCCTCGGCACGCCCGTGTTCTTGTTTCGGCCGCACGTGCGTGGCCTTCGAGCCCTTCGATGCGAGCGAGTGCCCCGGTGGCGCGTACGAGGGCGGCCAAGTCCACCCCCGGCTCGACGCGAAGCCAGGTCATCGCCCGGAGGAACGTCATGACCGAGAGCCCCGACTTGAACCGAGCCGTCCCTCCAGTCGGGAGCACGTGGTTCGGCCCCGCACCATAATCCCCGAAGACCTCCGCCGACGCGGCTCCGACAAAGATCGTTCCTGCTCGGTTGACCGAGGCGGCGACCCGATCGGCCTCGCGGGTCATCACTTCGAGGTGCTCCGGTGCGAAGCGCTCGCAGGCCTCGAGTCCCTCTGTCATGGACGGCACGATGAGGACACACGAGCTTCGCAGCGCCACCTCCGCGGTCATGCTCGTGGGGAGCGTCTCCAGCGCGCGCGAGAGTTCTGCTTCCACCCGCACCGGCAGCGACGGATCCGTCGTGACGAGCACGACAACCGCATCGTCGTCGTGCTCGGCCTGGGCGAGCAGGTCGGCCGCGACGACCCGCTCGTCCGCGCTCTCGTCCGCAAGAATGACGAGTTCAGAGGGCCCTGCGAGCATGTCGATGCCGACGCGGTCGGAGACGAGCCACTTTGCTGCCGTCACCCACCGGTTCCCCGGGCCCGCGACCACATCGCAAGGTGGCGCGCCGAATAACCCGAACACGAGCGAGGCAATGGCCTGCACCCCGCCGATCGCCAGCAGGGCGTCGGCGCCGGCGATCGCTGCGGCCGCGAGCATGACATCGGCGGGACGCGGCGACGCCGCCCAGACGCGCTCGACGCCTGCCGCGCGGGCTGTCGCCACTGTCATGAGCAGGGATGATGGAAGGGGATATCGCCCGCCCGGCCCGTAGCAGCCCGCCGAAGCCACCGGCACGATCCTGTGCCCGGCCCGCCCGCCGGGGATGCTCGTGTCCAAGTCCCTCACGCACCCACGCTGCGCATCCGCGAACCGCCGGATGCTCGCCGCGGCACGCTCGAGGGCGCGGCGATCGTGCTCGGACAAGCGGTCGACGGCCGCCTCCAACGCCCGGCGATCATGCACGATCGGGCTCTGACTTCCGATATCACCGAGGCGCTCGGCGTGCGCTCTGGCGGCGGGTTCGCCGCGTGCTTCGATGTCCGCTAGGATCGCCGCGGCAGGTGCCAGGCACGCCGGATCGATGGGGCGTCTCGCACGGACGAGTTGATCGATCGATTCGAGAACCCGGAGTCGACGGCTCATCTGGCGCTCTCCCGGGTCGGCTTCGCGTCCCCGTTTCGCCGTGTGAGTCGCAGACCTCTTCGATCGAGTTCCCTTTCGATCTCGACGAATCCGACTCCCGCCCGACTCATCGCCACCATCGCGAAGTAGAAAAGGTCGGCGGCTTCGTGGATCACGTCGGCCCGAGCGCGTGCTTCGCCGAGTTCGATCGCCTCCTCGGCCAGTTTCGCCGAGAGAAGTTCGGGCTCTCGCCCGAGCCGAGCCGTGTACGACTCGCCATGCGCGGCATGGAGCGCACGCTCGATCCTGTCTTCGAGCGCACCGAATCCGGTTCTCTCACCCCAGCAGGACGATGTCCCCGAATGGCAGAAGCCCCTCGCTGTTCGCCCGACGACGAACCGAAGCGCATCCCGATCGCAGTCGAGATCCACGCGTCGCAGGGCTTGCGTCGCACCGGATGTCTCCCCCTTCCGCCACACGCCACGACGCCGGGAGTGATACACGCCGCTGCGAGTGTCGATCGCCTCACGAAGGCTGTCGATGCTGGAATACACGAGACCGAGCGCCGTGCCGCCCTCCTCCACCACAACGGTGGGCCAGAGCCCGTCTGCCCGGTCGGATCGGAGCGGCGCGGCGATCGCCTCCGCCAGCCCCATCCGGCCCATGTAGAGGGCCATGCCGACCTGCGTATCCGCTCCCAGACGGTCGATCGCGGCGACATCCGCGGGTGTGGTGACTCCTCCCGCGATCGTCACGCGTGCGTCCCCAGCCATCCCGATCATCTCCGGGATGAGATCAAACCGAGTCCCCTCCATCCTTCCCTCGCGTTCGACGAACGTCACGAGGAAGCCTCCCGCGAGCCCTTTGAGCCGCTCCATCCGCGAGAGGATCGACTCGCCCGTCCGTGCCGTCCAGCCCTCGACGACGACCTCCCCTTCCCTTGCATCGAGCGCCACGATCACGCGATCCCGAGGCACGCGAGAAAGCACATCGGGCGTAGCCGCCGTTCCAAGGATGACCTTCCTGGCCCCGGCGTCGAGCCACTCCACTGCGGCCTCCACGGAACGGATCCCCCCGCCGACGCGGCAGTCTGCGATCTTCAACAGTTCGCGGATCACCGCCTCGTTGCTTCCTCTTCCCAACGCCGCGTCAAGGTCGATCACCGCGACTTCACCCGCGAGGGCAAACCGCTCCGCGATGGGGCGGGGGTCACCCGCGTCGAGCGCGAGGCGCTCTCCACCGACCAGTTGCACCGCGCGCCCGTTCATCAGGTCGATCGATGGAACAATCACCTTCTCACCTCCTCGCCCTGGGCTCGCAAGTATCGCTTGACCTCTTCCACGCTCAGTTCGCCGTAATGGAACACGCTGGCCGCCAGGACCGCCTCGGCTCCCGCTCGGATCGCGTCGCGAAAGTCCTCCACCCTCGACGCTCCGCCCGACGCAATCACAGGGACCCGCACGCGTGGGGTGACGGCACGGATGAGTTCGATGTCGAACCCTATCTTTGTGCCATCCCTGTCCCAACTGGTCAGGAGCACTTCTCCGGCGCCGCGGCCCTCCGATCGCTCCGCCCACTCGACGGCGTCAATCCCTGTCCGTTCAGCCCCCGACCGAACGACGACTTCCCAGGAGGCCATGCCGATCTCCTTCCGAGCGGCATCGATCGCGATCACGACGCACTGGGTCCCGAGCCGATCGGCGCAAGCCGCGATCAGCGCGGGATTCGAGACCGCGGCCGAGTTGATCGCGACCTTGTCCGCGCCGGCATCGAGCAGCCTGGCCGCATCGTCCGGGCTCCTCACCCCACCGCCCACGCACAGCGGGATCGACAGTCGTTGCCGCACCTTCGCGACAGTCTCCAGCGCGGTGGCGCGCCCCTCAGGCGTCGCCGAGATGTCGAGGAGGGCGAGTTCGTCCGCCCCTTCTTGTTCGTATCGCTCGGCAAGATCGGCGGGATCCCCGGCATCGAGAAGGCCTTGGAACCGCACCCCCTTCACGACCCGACCGCCGCGGACATCAAGGCAAGGGATGACTCGCCGGCTCAGCATCGAGCGCCCTCCGCCTCGCGGGCGCGTGCGAGCCAGCGCGCGAGCACGGCTCGCCCGTCCTTCCCAGAGAGTTCCGGGTGGAACTGGCAGGCCAGGACAGCCCCCCGCTCCAGGGCCGCGACGAAAGTCCCTCCATGCTCCGACGTGGCACCTTCCCAGCCCACCGGGATCTCGCGAAGCCTGTACGAGTTGGCAAAGTACATCGATGCGGCCTCGATCAGCCCGCATCCTGGCGTCGGCGCAACGAAGTTCCACCCCATCTGAGGCACACGCACACCGGGACCAAACCGTTCGGCTCGCCCCTGTACGACGCCCAGCCCGCCTACGCCCTGGCTCTCTTCGCTCTCCTCCAGGAGCAGTTGCAGTCCCAGGCAGATCGCGAGCAGGGGTCGTGCCTCGGCGATCCGCTCACGCAGCGCCTGTGCGCACCCGCTCGACTCCAGCCGCCTCATCGCCGCACCGAAACTTCCTACCCCCGGCAGCACGAGAAGCCCGGCGGATCGCACGAGGCCCGGGTCATCGGTAACGACCGCACGCTCGTCCAAGCGTTCAAGAGAGGCGACGACCGACGCAAGGTTGGCGCTCCCTGTCCGAACAACCACGACCGGGTTCACAGCACCCCCTTCGTGCTGGGCACGTCGTCCTTGTCAGTCATCGCGACGGCCTGGCGGATCGCGAGCGCGAGCGCCTTGAACGCAGATTCCGCGCGGTGGTGATCGTTCTCGCCGCGCAGGACGTCGACGTGGATCGAGGCCCGGGACGCGACCGCGAGCGATCGAATGACGTGTCCGATGTTCTCTGTGGCCAGCGCACCGATCGTCTCTCGACGCAACCCCAGTTCAACGACCGCGCTTGGACGGCCCGAGAAGTCCACCACCGCCCGGGCAAGCGATTCATCGAGCGGCGCATAGGCCCAACCGAAGCGAGAGAACCCCCTCCGCTCCCCGAGCGCCGCGTCGATCGCGGATCCGAGGGCGAGCGCCACGTCTTCCGCTGTATGGTGGTCATCGACGTCGATGTCCCCCTCGCAATCGATCCGCAGATCGACCCAGGAGTGCTTCGAGAGCGAGCCGAGAAGATGGTCGAGGAAGCCGATTCCCGTGCGGATCTCCGCGGTTCCACGCCCATCGAGATTGACTTCCACTCGCAGCACCGTCTCCGTCGTCCGACGTTCGATCCGACCGATCCTCGGCGTCATGGACACGCTCCTTTGCGACCCGTCCCCGTTCGACCCATGCAGTCCTCCAGCACGCCGCACAGCCTCTCGAATGCGGGCTCGTTGCAGGGGCACGTGATCCGCAGCGCACGGTCGAGACCGCGGCCCGGCTCGAATCGCCGGACGGCGATGCCGCTCGCCGCCAGACGCGACCAGACAAGGCCCGCCTCGTCGAACTCGGCGAGCACGAAGTTCGCCTGCGAGGCCCTCGGTCTCGCGCCGATCGTTCGCAGGACGTCCACGAGTCGTCCCCGTTCCTCCCGCACTCGCTCGACGCCCCTTCGCATCGTCGCTTCGCCGACCTCGAGCACGTGCCTCGCCAGGGCAAGGCTGACGCCCGAGACCGGGTAGGGCGAACCAACCGCCCGCAGCCTCTCGATCGCACACTCCGCACCGATCGCGTAGCCGATCCGGAGTCCGGCAAGCCCCCACGCCTTCGAGAACGTGCGGACCGCGATCACGTTTGGGAGGGAGACGACCGCCCCGGTGAGGTCCTCGTCGGCGAACTCGGCATACGCCAGGTCCGCGAGGATCATCACGCCGGGAGCGCCCCTCGCAACCGCCTCGAGTTCCGCCCGAGTCGCGACCGCGCCGGTCGGGTTGTTCGGCGAGACCACGGCGATCATCCGCACTCGATCGTCCACGCGAGCGAGCACCTCGTGCGTCGGGAAGGGTCCGCACGGCCACGGGAGACCGTCCACGCCTGCCCCGGCAAGGGCGGCGTATCGACCGATCATCTCGAACGTCGGCAACGGAAGGATGATCCGTTGCTCCGGGGCGAGGAAGGCCCGGCACACCCGATCGATCGCCTCATCCGCCCCCGCGGTCACGATGACCCTCGCCGGAGACACCCCGTGCCGGGCGGCCAATGCGGCTTCAAGTTCCGTTGCGCTCGGATAGCGCCGCAGGCGTTCGGGGTCGATCGATCGGAGCGCCTCCGCAAGCCGCCCGCCATCGCTCGCGCCCTCGTTGGCATCAAGGAACAGGTCGATGTTCCCCCCCGGGCGCGGGGGCGAGTACGCACGATTCCGTTCGCGGCCCGTGCTCATGGAACGATCTGCCAGAGTTGGGAGACCACGATGTCCGTCCCGCCCCTTGCCTTGATCTCAGGGATCAGCGTCGGCAGGATGGAACGCGGCACGGCGGCTTTGACGGCGAACCCCGCCTCTCCATGCAGCCGGGAGATCGTCGGCTCACGCATGCACGGCAGCCCTTCGACGACCTGGCGGAGAGTCTCCGCATCGACGTTCACCTCGAGCATGACGCGCTCTCTCGCTTCGAGCACCGACGAGAGCAGCATCGCGAGCCGTTCGATGGCCCGCCGACGCGGCGCATCGGCCATTGCCACCGAACTCGCGTACAACCGGGTCGAGGACCGCGAGAGTTCGTCGAAGGCGATCAGCCCCTGCGCCCGCAGCGTTTCGCCCGTCGCGGCGAGATCGACGATGCAGTCGGCATCCTCGGGCGGGAACGCCTCGGTCGCGCCGTACGACCGCACGAACCGCGCCTCAAGCCCTCGTGACGCGATCCATGCCCGCGTGAGACGCTCATACTCGGACGCCACGACGCAGGGCCCCGGGCGCAGCCGGCCCGCCCGGAGCGCGCCCGCCGGCGCCGCGGCGACGAGCCGAACCGGGTCGAGCCCGGTGTCGAGCACCTCGACAACATCCGCACCGAGTTCCGCCACCCAGTCCGCGCCGGCGAACCCGACATCGCGAGATCCCGCCGCGAGCATCTCGACGACGTTCTGCGGCTTCAGGATCTTCGCTTCCAGCCCGGGCAGAGAGACCCGCGGGCGATATCCCCGCTCGCCGATGCGCACGTGCACGCCCGCGCCGGCGAGCAACGCGAGCACCCCTTCCTGGATCCTTCCCTTCGGCAGCGCGAGCCTGAGCGCCTCGCGTTCATAGATCCCTGGTTGCTCCGACATGGATTCCTCCATGCCGGCCTGCCGCCGCCGTGTGCCTCAAAAGCACAAGACGCCGGCACATGGCCGGCGTCTGCGGTGGTTCTCGGGTGATCCGATTCGCACCATCAGCCGGCCACGCACGAGGCGTGATGGCGATGGGCGTGATGGATCGCGGTCATTGGCATCGAGGCCGCATTCTAGCGATTCACCCCGACCTGTCAAGAGAAACCCGACTCCTCCAGGGACCAGCCCGGCCGCCGGATCGTCAGGCGATCTCGACGATCTCGAATCGCAGCGTGCCTCGTGGCGCGTTGACTCGAACCTCCTCCCCCACCCGTCGCTTCATCAGCGCCTCGCCCATGGGAGAGTTCGTCGTCACTTCCTCGACGTCATCCGGCGGGTTCTGGGAATACTCCCCGACGATCTTGAAGACCTCGGTCTTGTTCGTGGAGACATCCCGGAGCGTCACCGTGGAGCCTAGGAACACCACGTCGGTCGTGCGCTTCGACTCGTCGATGATCTGCACCCGCGAGAGCCGATCCTCCAGCCGCCGGATCTCCGCCTCTTCGAGCCCCTGCTGCTCACGCGCCGCGTGATACTCGCCGTTCTCCTTCAGGTCGCCCAGTTCACGCGCGTCGTTGATGCGCTGGCTGAGGACGTGCCGGTTGGCCTTCAGCGCCGAAAGCCTCGCCTCGAGCTGCTCTCGTTCCTGGCGTGTGACGAAATCCATGGCCACCGTCCTTTCCCTGTCTCGGGAAGACAATGAACCGCCCCCGTGGCGGGAGCGGTCCATGCAATATGTAGGCCCGGTCAGCGTCGCTCTCAATCCCCCCTCGCCCTCGAAACACCAAGCAGCGCCACCCCTGCCACCCCCGTCACCAGGCCCGTCACCAGCAGCGGCCCGGCCACCGGCTCCCCCGCTTCCCCCCGTCGGATCGATTCGACGACGCCTGTAAATGGCGATGACAGCAAGAAGACCGGCTGCGCTGCAGGCCCCACGCCGTCGCCCCTGCTTCCGAGCCCGTTCGCCACGACCCCGAAGAACGGTCCCACGAGCGACGCCGCCACCAGCACCGCCATCCACACGGCTCGGGATCGGACAGAAGGCCCCGCCCCATCCCGGTCGGCCAGCGCGGTCGCGAGGACCCCGGCGACCATCACCCCCCACCCCATCGACAGGCCCATGATCCCGCCCGTGACCCGCAGCGACCATCCGCACAGCACCCACTGCGGGAGGATGATCGCCTGGGCAGGCCCGAGCACGATCAACGCATCGACCAGGAACGCCGTGGACGCCCGGCCACGGGGCCTCGACTGGGCAAGCCGCGTCATGGGCCAGAGCCACGCGACGCCGACCATGACCACAACGATCAGCAGCGTCGCGCTGAGCCGATACGATTCTCGTGTCGTCGCGTCCCTCAGCCCGAGCGAGACCAGCGTCAGCACGGTCGCGCCAAGCAGATACAGCGTCCACATGAACGCGAAGACCCTCGGCTCTCCCCGCCGGTGGGCCCAGGGATCCTTCCGCTGAGGATCACCCCTCGCGGCCTGCGGAGAGCCGCCGGGCTCGGGCCCGTCCGTCACGGCTCTTCCCGGCCCGCCACGCGCACCACTTCCATGTAGGGCCCGCAGATCTCCAGCCGCTCTTCGCCCGCGTCGATGCGGTTCGAGTATTCCCGTCCCGACGCAAGCAGCGAGAGCCGTTCGAGTTTGACCTGTGTGCTCACCTCGCCGGGCTTGAAGTCACCCGGGGCGGCCCCCCACACCACCCGCGTGCCGCGATCGGTCACGAGTTCGATCCGCTTCTTCTCGCTGTATCCCGCGACGTCGACCGCGCGAACCTGGGACGCGAACGGGTATCGACCAAGCAGGCGGAGCACCATCAGCCCCGCGCGGAGGTCATCCCCCTTCCACTTCTCTCCCAGCGCGACCCGCCCTTCACGCGTCGACGGAGGCGGGCTTTTCACCGAGATGACTCGCGGCAGCGATGTCTCTTCCACCGCCCACGCCGTCGGGAGCACCTCGCCGCCCGCCGCGATGAGGTAATCGCGTTCGTTGTGCCGGATCCACGCCGTCGGCACACGCCATTCACCCCTCACGCGGACCTCGCCTCCCGCGGCTCGCTCGACACGCTCGATCTTCTCGAACCAGCCGGTCGCGGTGAGATCCCGTGCCAACTCGCCCAGAGGAGCAGGATCCAGGGGCGAGAACGGGGCTCGCTCGATCCGGTCGTACGCGATGGCCAGCAGTTCGTGCTGGGTGTCCTCGGGGAGCCAGGTCTGTCCCGGCGCACCTTCGAGCGAGGGCCACTCGATGGAGATCTTGGACTCCGTCGTCGAGAGGTGGACCGACGCCCTGCGGTTCACCAGCGAGGCGCCCCACAGGCACGCACCGACCGTCACGCCCAGCGTGACGCCGGAAAGCATCGCCGAAGTCCACCCTCGCCGGGAGGTGCGCTCGGGGGGGCGGGTCCTGGATCCTTGCTTCTTCTTCACGTTCTTCGACCTCTTCATCCCGGACCATCCCGAAGCGCGAGGTCGACGAGTCGAGCCCAGAGCGCCGGCATCTCGAGCCCCACGGAGCGGGCCGCCATGGGAACCAGCGAATGATCCGTGAATCCCGGCATGGTGTTGACCTCCAGAAGCCAGGGTGTCCCATCCTCGTCGAGCAGGAAGTCGACCCTTGCGAGGTGACGAACCCCGATCTCGTTCGACAGCGCACGCGCCTGCTCGCCGAGCAGGCCGACGATCCGCCCGGGCAGATCGGGGTTCACGACGTATCGAGTGTCGTTGCGGATGTACTTCGCGTCGTAGTCATACACCCCCGCCGCGGGGACGATCTCGATCACGGGCAGGGGCTCACCGTCGAGCACACCGACCGTCAGTTCGCGCCCCGCGATGAAGCCTTCGAAGAAATACGCCCGACCGGGCCTAGTGCGGAGGTCATCGGCGACAGCGCGCCTCGCTCGACTCCAGTCCTCTCTCGTCCTGCAGACGTGCAGCCCGACGCTCGATCCGTCGTGGACCGGCTTGACGACGAAGGGCGGATCGATCGGCACCTCTTCGTCCGCCGAGTTCAGCACGCCGAACGCCGATGTCGCGAGCCCCGCCCGCATCGCCGCGGCCTTCGTGGCAACCTTGTCCATGGCGAGGCGTGCCGCGCTCGATCGGCATCCCACGTAAGGCCGGCCCGACGCCGCAAGCAGGTCCTGCAGGGGGCCGCCCTCACCGAACGCCCCGTGCAGCACCGGGGCCACGACATCGCCCTGGAGCGCCGCGAGTTCCGCCCCGGTGATCCTCCCGATCGTCGCCTCGTGCACCACGAACCGACCCGATGCCCGCAGTGCCGCGCCGACCGCGCGAGCGCTGTTGAGGCTCACTTCCCGCTCGGCATCGGGCCCGCCGCCAAGAACCAGCACGCTCGTCATGCGACGTTTCCCCTCCGGCTCCAGACGACGATCTCCCTCACCAGGCGCACGCCGAACGCGTCAAACACGCGCCGCTCAACCTCTCGCATCAGCCGCTCGACTTCCGCCGCACTCGACCCGCGCTCCGCGACAAGGAAGTTGGCGTGATGGTCGCTTACCCTCGCGCCCCCCTGTCGCAGACCCTTGCAGCCTGCGCGGTCGATCAGCAGCCCGGCGCTGACGCGGGACCCGGCTTCCCCGATCCCATCGATCGACCCGTCGAGCGTCGGGTTGCGGAACGCGCATCCCGCCGAACGCTCCTTGAGCGGCTGGCTCTCCTTCTTGTAGGCCATGACGTCCTTGAGCCGATCTCGCACCCGCGCCGGATCATCGGGTGTCAACTGCATCTCGACCGCGTAGACGATGAGATCGCCGAGCCCCGACGCGCGATACCCGAACCCGATCTTCTCTCCCGAGACCTCGACGCCCGCCGCATCGCCCCGGCGCAGGGCATGAACCCGCGTCACGACGCCCGAGATCTCCCCGAACTTCCCGCCGGCGTTCATCACCGTCGCGCCGCCGATCGTCGCGGGGATCCCCCCGAGCCCCTCCAGGCCCGAGAGCCCGAGACGCACGGACTCGAGGATCACCTTCGGAAGGTTCGCGCCAGCGTGGGCGAGCACACGCCCCGACGAGGCATCGAAGCGCGCGCGGCTGAACGCCGGCTCCCCCAGCGAGACCACGAGTCGATCCACGCCCTCGTCCGCCACGAGCAGGTTTGCTCCGTCTCCCAAGATCAACAGGTCGGGATCCATGGCCAGACAGGCGCGAAGCCCAGCGAGCGTTCGCGGCCTCGCCAGCCGATCCGCCCTGCCGCCGACGCCGAACCACGTGGGAACCGGCGCGTCTCGTTCGACAGGGACCTCACGCGTGAGGGTGGGCATGCGCCTCCTCCGGAGTCGTGGCCGCCGCCAGGAACGACCTCGCAACCTCCCACACCGGGCCCGCGCCCATCACCACGAGGAGGTCGCCCGCCCGGCAGAGCCCCTGCAACTGCTCCACGATCGCCTCGAAGGGGTAGAGGTGCATCGCGCGGATCCCGCGCCGTCGAAGCCGATCGACCAGGTCCGACGCGGAGACCTTGTGCTTCTCGGCGATCGAGTCCCGAACGAAGTAGATGTGCGGAACGATGACGATGTCGGCGCTCGAGAACGCGCTGGCGAACTCTTCCAGAAGGTGGCGGGTCCGCGAGTGCTGGTGGGGCTGAAAGACGCAGATCAGCCTTCCCCCACGCTTCTCCGGCGCTTCGAACTCTCGTAGGGCACGGAGCGTCGCCTCGACCTCCGTCGGGTGGTGCCCGTAATCGTCATACACGCGCACAACCCCCGAGTCGCACACCCGCTCACCCACCACTTGCGTCCGCCGATCCACGCCCAGGAAGCACCCCAGCGAGCGAGAGACGATCGTCGGGTCGGCCCCGAGGATGATCGCCAGGGCCGCCGCGGTTGCAGCGTTCATGGCGTTGTGCTCGCCCGGGATGCGCTGGGTCCAGCGGGTGATCAGCCCCTCGCGAGAGGTCAGCGTCACCTCGCGTTCGCGCCCCGACCACTCGACCACCCAGTCCGACGAGGGCGAAAACCCGATCGTCTCGACCGCACACTCCAGCCCCGAGGCAACCTCTCGCCGGTGCGCCCCTTTCTCCGCGATCAGCAGCCTCCCCCCCTCTCGCGCCGGCGGGATCCGCTCTGCGAAGCCACGGAACGCCTCCACCACCGCGTCGAGCGAGCCGTACACGTCGAGGTGATCCGCCTCCACCGCGCTGATCGACGCCAGCCTCGGACGATAGTTGTGGAAGGACCGGTTGTACTCGCACGCCTCCGCGAGCAACAGGCCGGGCATGCCCTCCAGCGGGCCTCGCGGGATCGAACCCGCTCCGAGCCTGAACCCGACCGCCTCGCCACGTGACGCCAACGCTCCGGCTTGCAACTGCCCGCACGCCGCGCCGACAATGACCGACGGATCCAGGCCCGCATCCGTCAGCACCGCGCCGAGCATCGCCGTCGTCGTACTCTTCCCGTGCGTGCCCGCGATGCAGACCGCCGTCGAGTCTTCCATGCACCGCCCGAGGGCTTCCGCGTAGGTGAGCACAGCCAAGCCTCGGCGCTGGGCTTCGAGCAGTTCCGGGTGGTCCGGCTTGATGGCCGCCGAGGCGACGACCAGGTCGCACGATTCGGGCACCTGCCCCGCGGCCTGATCGAACCCGATCTCCACGCCCTCATGCCCGAGGGCGTCGGTCGTCTCCGAACTCTGTGCATCCGACCCCGAGACCCGCGCCCCGCGCGAGCGCATCAGCCGCGCCAGCCCCGACATCCCGCACCCGCCGATTCCTACCAGATAGACGTGCTTTCCGACGACGCCGTGCACCCTTGGCACCCTCCATGGAGCAAGAGCCGGGAACGATCGGGGAAGGGGGCGGAGCGCTCGCGCCACCGAGCGCCCCGGGCCCCTCGTCCCGCTGCGGAGGGTATCGGATCATTCCACTTTGCGGCGTGAACGCCCGACACAATCCACAACCCTCATGACCATCGCCATCTCGGGCTATCCTCAAGGCAATGCCCACCCCCCCCTCCCGCCATCCTCCCGACCCGCCCCAGAGACAACCAGCACCACAACCCCTAGAGGCCCCCCCCCCACTCCCCTACCGCCTGGCGTGCCTCTGCGACCTTCGCGATGCCGATGGACGCATTCTCCTTCTCCGCCGCATCCGCGAACCCAACAAGGGACTCTGCTCTCCGATTGGAGGGAAACTCGACATGGCTACAGGGGAGTCTCCCGCCAACTGCGCCCAGCGTGAAATCGCCGAAGAAGCGGGCATCCATATCCCAATTGAACGACTCCATCTCCTCGGGCTCATCAGCGAGGCGGCCTTCGAGGGTAAAGGGCACTGGCTGTTGTTCTACTACCGGGTGCTCGGACCCGTCCAGGTCCAGCCCCGGGACATGCGCGAGGGTCGGCTCGACTGGTTTGAACCCGGACAGGTGGACTCCCTCCCGCTCCCGGAGACGGACCGTCGGATCATCTGGCCCCTCATCCGGACACATGAAGGTCCCGGCGCTGACGGACGTCCCGGCTTTTTCGCGGTCCACATCGACTGCACGGGCACGGAGATGACCTGGCGCGTCGAACAGAGTTCGCTCCCCTGACTTCTCTTCTACCCCCTGCGCCGGACCGGAACGGGCCGATCCCCCGCTGACGCGGCGCGACGTGGCCACTCTCGCCGTCCCATCCATCCAAGGTCCGGCCATGCTCTATAGTTAGGGTTGATGAGCCGACGCGAGAAGCCGTTCTTGCTTCGCCCGATGGGGCTTGGCCGCCAGGCCGTGTGCCTGCTTGCCGCGCTCCTCTCTATTGCCCATCTCGCCGCGCGTGAGCAGCCTGCTGACCATCAGGGCCTCACGCCGATCCCCGCGCTGCGTCAAGCCGACAACGTCGTGATCATCCCTATCAGGGGAGAAGATGGGATCGACCGGGTCGATGTCTGGAGCGTGCAGCGGCGGCTTCGCCAAGCGGAGCAGGCCGGCGCGGATGCGGTGGTCTTTGATCTCGACACGCCCGGAGGAGAGATCGGGGCGGTGCTGGACCTGTGCTCGATCATCAAGGGCGCGAAGGTCCGGACCATCGCGTGGATCAACCCAAAGGCGTATTCGGGAGGGGCGATCGCGGCTCTGGCTTGCGACGAGATCGTCGTCGCGCCCAACGCCGCCATGGGCGACGCCCTCCCCATCGCGGTAACGTCGTTCGGGCGTCTCAATGAACTCTCCGAGGACGAACGCCACAAGTTCCTCGATCCGCTCCTCATCGAGGTCGTCGATTCGGCCAGGCGGAAGGGGCACGATGAACTGCTCGTGCAGGGGATCGTCAGCCGGCACGTCCGCCTTTACCTCATCCGCAACACCGCGACGGACGAACGGCTGTTCGTCACGCCGGTCCAACTCCAGCAACTCTTCGGGAAGCCCCCGCCTCCCGACCTCCTGCCCCGCGTGGTCGCCGCGAGTTCCGGAGGCCCCTCCGAGAGCCTCGACGACCCCGGGCGAACGGCGGAGCGCGGGATTGACGCGACGCAGTTCATCCCGGCCACGCCTTTCCTCGCCGACCTGACGTCGAGCGTCTCTCGGGGCCAGTCGCTCGCCAGCCACCGCCCGCGCATCAGCGAACTCCAGGCAACCGAATGGGAACTTGTCGAGTACGTCAGTTCCGGCGAAGGTCTCATCGTCCTCCGGCATGACGACATGCTCCGTTATCAGGTCGCGGCGTCGTCGATCGCGGACGAAGCCGAACTCAAGGCGTTCTTCGGCGCCAAGCACGTACGGACGCTCGGCGTGAGCTGGTCGGAGCGGGTTGTCACCTTCCTCATCAACCCTTGGGTCAAGGGCGTGCTCGTCGTGGTCTTCCTCCTCGGGCTCTTTCTCGAGATGACCCACCCGGGGGTCTCGCTCCCCGGCGCGGTGGCGGCGACTGCGCTCGTCGCCCTCATCGCCCCTCCTGCGCTCGTGGACATGGCCCAATGGTGGGAGATCGCGGCGATCGGGCTTGGCATCGTCCTCGTCGCGCTCGAAATCTTTGTCCTTCCGGGGTTTGGGATCTTCGGCATCGCGGGGCTGCTCCTCTTCTTCGGCGGGCTGGTGGGCACGTTCGCCGGCGCGGGCTCGGGAGGGCTCTTCCCCGATTCTCCCTCCGACCGGCGGGACCTGCTGCATGGGACACTCGTCATGGTCCTGTCGGTCTCGTCGGCCGGCGTGCTCCTTTACTTCCTCTCCAGGCACATGGGCTCGGTTCCCGTGCTCGGACGGCTCGTCCTCAAGGACGTAACGCCCTCCCCCGTGGCCACGAGCGACGATCTCATCCGGGCGATGGACTCTCCTACTGTCCGCGTGGGCGACCTGGGCGTCGCCATCACATCGCTCCGACCCTCGGGCCGCGCCCAGTTCGGTGACTCGATCGTCGACGTGGTCGCCGGTCTGCGGTTGATCGATCCGGGAAGCCGCGTGCGGGTCACTGGGGTGGAAGGCATGCGCATCGTCGTCGAAGAACATCGGGAGGCCTGAGCGTTGGGTGACTACATGATGTGGGGGCTCGCCCTCCTCGCCGCGGCCGCGCTGCTCGTTGTCGTCGAGGTGTTCGTCCCCTCCGGGGGCATCATCGCGGTCACGGCAGGAGTGACGGCGATCGCCGCGGTGGTGGTGATGTTCCTGGACGGGTGGAGGACCGGGCTGGTGGGGATCCTCATCGTGCTGGTGCTCGGCCCGGCGGTCGTCGCGTTCGCGCTCCGCATCTGGCCGAGCACCCCGATGGGCAGACGGATCCTCCGGGCGGATCAGGACGAGGCCGCGGCCGCGACTCGCGCGATGGAAGAGGAGCGGGAGCGAAGGGAGAAACTCGCGCTGGTGGGGGCGGAGGGAGTCGCGCTGACGGAACTGCGCCCGGTCGGGGTCGTGGAGATCGAAGGCCGCCGCTACGACGCCCTGGCGGAGACGTCGATCATCGATGCGGGTTCCCGGGTGAGAGTCTCCCGGATCGAGGGCGTGCAGGTCCGGGTCCGGGGTCTGGCGTAGCGGGCCGCGTATACTCCGCGCCGAACTCACGGAGCCTCATCCATGCTGACCCTCGGACTCTCGCCCCTTGACGTGGTCCTGCTCATCGCCGCGATCATCGCGGGGATCGTCCTCCTCGTCTTTTTCGTGCTGATGGCCCAGTTCATCAACCTGTACATCCAGGCGCTGCTCTCGAACGCGCACGTCGGGCTCTTCGAACTCGTCGGGATGAAACTGCGGAAGGTCGATGTCCGCACGGTCGTGCTCTGCCGCATCCAGTCGGTCAAGGCGGGGATCGAGATCCCCACGAGCGCGCTCGAAACGCACTACATGGCAGGCGGGCGTGTGCCGAACGTCATTCGTGCCCTCATCGCCTCGCGGAGTGCCCGGATCGAACTGCCCTGGAACGTGGCCACCGCGATCGATCTCGCCGGGCGAGACATCCTCGACGCCGTCAACACCAGCGTGAACCCCAAGGTCATCGACTGCCCCGCCCCCTCCGGCCCGCGATCGACGATCGACGCGGTGGCGCAGGACGGCATCCAACTCAAGGCCAAGGCGCGAGTGACGGTCCGAACAAACATCGGCCGCCTCATTGGCGGCGCCACCGAAGAAACCATCGTCGCGCGTGTCGGCGAGGGCATCGTCACCACCATCGGCTCGGCCATCAACCACAAGGCCGTCCTCGAGAATCCCGACAAGATCTCCAAGACCGTCATGGCCAAGGGGCTCGATGCCGGGACCGCGTTCGAGATCCTTTCCATCGACATCGCGGATATCGACGTGGGCGAGAACATCGGCGCCAAACTCCAGGCCGATCAGGCCGAGGCCGACAAGAAGCGCTTCCAGGCCGAGGCGGAGAAACGCCGGGCGATGGCCCAGGCGATGGAGCAGGAGAACCGGGCGAAGATCGAGGAGAACAAGGCGCTGGTCGTTCTGGCCGAGGCCGAGATCCCCAAGGCCATCGCCGAGGCGCTGCGGACGGGCAACTTCGGCGCGATGGACTACTACCGCCTCCGCAACCTGCAGTCCGACACGAACATGCGAGCGGCCATCGCGGGCGATGCCCCGCCGCAGGGCCCCGTCGGGCGTTGACCGGGGGAGGCCGACCCATGCCCATTGGGGTCCAGCGATGCATCGACCCCGACTGCGCCCGGGAGTTTCCGGTCACCGACTCGCCCGTGACCTGCCGCGACTGCGGATCCCTGCTGGACGTGGTCTATGACCTGGCGGAGGTCCGGCGTCGTGTCCCCGGCTGGTCGCTCTTCGAGCGGAGGGACCTCACCCGTGGGCCGCGGGAATCACCCGGCCTGCCCCTGGCCGCGACGCCGGCGGCGCTCGACTTCTCCGGCGTCTGGCGCTTCCGCGACCTGCTGCCTTTCTACGCCGATGAGCGAGCGATCGTGACGGTCGGCGAGGGGAGAACGAACCTCCAGCGGACCGACCAGTTGGCTCGAGAGATCGGGTTGCGGCCCGACCTTGGGGGGCGGCTGTTCCTGCAATACGAGGGCTTCAACCCCTCCGGTTCGTTCAAGGACAACGGCATGGCCGCGGCATTCACGCACGCGCGCATGGTGGGCGCCACGCGGGTGGCGTGCGCCTCGACCGGGAACACGTCCGCCTCGCTGGGGCTCTACTCCGCCCTCGCCGGCGTCCGGTCGTACGTCTTCGTCGGGGAAGGGAAGATCGCGTTCGGGAAACTGGCACAAGCGCTGGATCACGGCGCCACGACGCTCCAGATCGCCGGGGACTTCGACGCGTGCCTCGCCCGTGTGCGGGAGATCGCACAGGACCGTACGGACCTCGGCGTCTACCTCATGAACTCCGTCAACCCCTTCCGTCTCGAGGGGCAGAAGACGATTATGTTCCGGGTGCTCGAAGGGCTCGACTGGGCCGTCCCGGACTGGATCGTGGTCCCCGGAGGGAACCTGGGCAACTGCTCGGCGTTCGGAAAGGCGTTCGCGGAACTCCGTGAACTCGGACTCATCGATCGCGTCCCGCGCCTGGCTGTGATCAACGCCGCGGGCGCTCGCACGCTCGATCGGGTCTACAACGAACTTGGCATTCGCTGGAACGCGGGACGGTACGACCGGCACGCGGTGGCGGGCGAGTTCGCCCGCATGGATGCCGCCCGAGAGCGAGCGTCCACCGTCGCCTCCGCCATCGAGATCAACCGCCCGGTGAACCTCCCCAAGGCGCTCCGGGCGCTCGAAGCGATGGACGGCGTCGTGCGGTCCGTGCCCGACGACGCGATCCTCGCCCACAAGGCCCTCGTCGGCCGCTTCGGCTTCGGGTGCGAGCCGGCCTCGGCCGCGTCGGTCGCCGGCGCCCGCGTGCTCTTGCGAGAAGGTGTCATCGAGCCCGACGAGACCGTCGCGTGCGTCCTCACCGGCCACGCGCTGAAGGACCCCGACGCAACCGTGGACTTCCACACCGACAAGCCCGCGCGCCCGGGCTCGAACGCTCCCATCCCCGTCGCGGATGATCTCGACGCGCTCCTCATCGCCATGGGCCTCGCCCGGTGAGGGGGCTCCCGCCCGAGCCCGTGCCCGGCGTGCTCCTGCTCGGCGGGAGTTTCGACCCGCCCACACTCGCCCACATCGAGATGGGCGAGGAGGCCAGACGTCTCGCCATGCCGCCCGGTTCGTGGCTCGTGCTCGTGCCCGCCGCCCGATCGCCCCACAAACTCCGCGGGCCGGTCGCGAACGACGCCCAGCGCCTGGAAATGCTCGACGCCTCGTGCGCGGGGCGTGAACGGATAAGCATCTGGTGCTTCGAGATCGACCGCCCACCGCCCAGTTTCTGGATCGACACCATCCGCGAGGCCCGCGCGAGGGTTCAGGGCACGCTCGCGTTCGTCATCGGCGCCGACCAGGCACGATCGTTCACGGCATGGCGAGAGCCCGAGACGATCCTCTCGATCGCCGATCCTGTCGTCCTGCCCCGTGGCAAGGTGCGAACGCGTGCCGATCTTCTTCGGGCCTTGAGTCCAGCACACCCGGCGTCACACGGGGCCGCACCGGCCAATGGGATCGAAGGCGCCGGGGGTCGGAGCGCGGAGTGGTGGAGCGAACGACTCATCGAGATCGAGCCGCGAGAAGCATCGTCCTCTCGAGTTCGTGCGCTTCTGGCCCGTCATCCTGACAGCCCCGAACTCGAACGGCTCATGCACCCGCGCGTGCTGGAACTGGCCCGCGCTGCCTACCCGCGCACGTGACCACCCCGCACCTGATGAGCAAGCCTTGCCGTTGAGTCAGTACCGATACCGCTCGGGCTTGTAGGGCCCTTCCACGGGCACGCCCAAATAGGCGGCCTGATCGGGGGTGAGTTCGGTGAGGTGCGCGCCCAGTTTGCCCAGGTGCAGCCTCGCAACCTCCTCGTCGAGTTTCTTGGGCAGGGTGTAGACCTGTCCGGCGTCGTAACGCACGCCCGAGAGCGTCGGCCTCCCCTGTGCGCTCAGCCACAGGTCGATCTGCGCCATCACCTGATTGGTGAAACTCGCGCTCATCACGAAACTCGGATGCCCGGTCGCGCACCCGAGGTTCAGGAGCCGGCCCTCCGCGAGCACGAGCACGGAGTGCGCCTCCCGACCGCCCGAGGCGGGGAAGACCCATTCGTCGAACTGCGGCTTGATGTTGACGCGGCGGATGCCAGGCCATCTCGCGAGGCCGGCCATGTCCACCTCGTTGTCGAAGTGCCCGATGTTCCCGACGATCGCCTTGTCCTTCATTCGGGCCATGTGGGCCGCGGTAATGATGTTCTTGTTCCCCGTCGCGGTGATGAAGACGTCGGCCGTCGCCACCACGTCCTCCATCCGGACGACCTGGTAGCCTTCCATCGCCGCCTGCAGGGCGCAGATGGGATCGATCTCCGCGACGACGACTCGGCAGCCTTGCCCCTTGAGCGCCTGGCAGCACCCCTTGCCCACGTCGCCGTAGCCGAACACCAGCGCCACCTTCCCCGAGAGCATGACGTCCGTCGCTCGATTGAGCCCGTCCAGGAGCGAGTGCCGACAGCCATAGACGTTGTCGAACTTGCTCTTGGTGACCGAGTCGTTGACGTTGATCGCCGGGATGAGGAGGGCGCCGGCCTTGCTCATCTCATACAGGCGGTGGACTCCGGTCGTAGTCTCCTCGCTCACCCCGCGAAGTTCGCCCGCCAATCGTGCCCATTGGCCCTTGTCTCGGGCAAGTTCCTCGCGAAGAAGGGCAAGAAAGCAGCCCCACTCCTCAGGATCCTTCGCAGGGTCGAACGCCGGCACACGCCCGGCCCGTTCGAACTCCACGCCTTTGTGGACGAGCATGGTCGCATCGCCCCCATCGTCAAGGATCAGCGTCGGCCCGATGCCGTCCGGCCAGCGGAGGATCCTGTTCGTGCACCACCAATACTCCTCGAGCGTCTCCCCCTTCCAGGCAAAGACAGGGACCCCGCGAGGGTCGCCGGGTGTCCCACCTGACTCTTCACGACCGACGACCACCGCGGCGGCGGCGTGGTCCTGGGTCGAAAAGATGTTGCACGACGCCCAGCGCACGTCCGCCCCCAGGGCCGTGAGCGTCTCGATCAGTACCGCGGTCTGGATGGTCATGTGGAGGGAACCGGAGATCCTCGCCCCGGCAAGGGGCCTGGAGCCCGCGTACTGCTTGCGCAAGGCCATCAGTCCCGGCATCTCGTGCTCGGCGAGACGGATCTCCTTCCGCCCGAGCTCTGCGAGGGCCAGGTCACAAACCTTGAACTCCATGCCGGTCGCCTTGACGGCCTCCCGCTTCGTCATCACGGTGCTCACTCGTTGGCTCCATTCATCAACCCGGCGGGACGGATGCCCGCCGTGAGAATCCCTGCACGGCTGCTGCGCCCTCGGATCCCAGACGTCACGTCAATCCATCTCCGTCGGCTGGATCGCCAGCGAAGGGCCGGGGATCTCCCCCAGCGAACGGAGGCGAGACGCGACTTCCGTGTTCGTCGGATCCAGGTAAAGGGCCATCCGCAGCCTCTCCTTTGCCCGGGCTGCATCTCCGATGGACTCGAAGAAGCCGGCGAGGGCCAACTGCGGCTCGGTGCTGCGCCCCCGATCGAGGCGTGCAGCAGTCAGGAGTGCCGTCTGAGCCTCATCGGGGTCGCCCGCCTTGGCGGCGTAGAACCCGAGGAGGAGGAAATCCGCCACGGCCCCGGAGTCGGACGCTCGGACCTTCAGGACCCGCATGAGTTCCCCGGTCTGCCCGGACTCGAAGAGGGACTGAGCAAAAAGCCTCGCGTGTTCCTCCTTGGTCGGATCGTTGTCGTACGCGATGCGCAGATGCTCGGAGGCCTGTTCGCTCTGCCCCAGCACGAGCAACGCCCGCCCATACTTGAAGTGCCCTTGCGTATCGCCGGGCTTGCGATGGACATACTCCTGGAAGTCGGAGGCGGACTTGGCGTACTCGCGGCGCTCATAGGCCTTGTCGCCATCCTGCCGCACCCGAAGGAGCGAACGCTCGCCGGTGCAGCCGCCCATCACGATCCCCGCCAGCACCACCATTACCGCGCCTCGCCATAGGTCCATGGTCCACTCCGTTGTTGCCCCCCCAAGGTCGGGAACTGCCGTCTATCGTATCGGACCCGAGCCCGCTCCGCCTCAACACCATGCCCAAGACCGTACTCCTCCGACACGATCTCTCCGACGGGTCATTCCACTTCGATTGGCTCCTCGAACCGGTGCCGGGTGCGTTGCGTCTGATCGCCTTCCGGCTCGGCGATCGGGTCGACCTGGCCAGGACAACCGAGTTCGACGGGCATCGTCTCTGCGATCATCGCCCGCTGTATCTCGACTTCGAGGGTGAACTTACGGACAATCGGGGGCAGGTCACGAGGCTTGCGTTCGGGGAGGTCGAGATCCTTGCCAATCGCGAAGACCGGCTCGATCTGTCCGGGTCGCTGGGCTCGGCCAGGGGTGGTTTCACGGGGGTCCGAGCCGATGGGGCCCTCTGGCGATTCAGGTTCTTCCCTCAACCTTGAGCGGTGGGTTCTGGTATCCTCGGAGGAACCCGATTCCGGGCCCCACTCGGGAGGTACAACATGGACCAGACCCGCCCTGATCCCAGCCCGCCAAGGGACGGGCCCCGCATCGACATCTCCATGCCCATCCCCTCGGCCAAGCCTCCCAACGCCGCCCTCTCGTCCACGCCTGCCGCGGCGGAGGGATCTACGAAGATCCGCACCTTCGAGCAACGGCTCGCGAGCAAGCATGACGACAAGTGGGACCGGACGCCCAACCGCACCGGTGCGGGGGCCACGCACGTGCGCAGTTTTCACTGCAAACTGACCGATGAGGCGCTCCATTTCCTTGACCAGCAGATCAACGAGTGGCTCGACAAGAACCCCGACTACGAGGTCAAACTGGTGACATCGACGGTGGGCGAGTGGACGGGCAAGCTGAAGGAACCCTCGCTCATCGTGCAGGTCTGGGTCTGATTCGCCGCAGCGAGCCGTCCCCTATGATTGCCCGCATGGATGCCCGGGCCGCCGAGATCGCCCTCGCCAGCCGATCGCCGCGGCGCCGTTCGCTGTTGGCCGAGCACGGATTCACCGTCCTCTGCCTCGAGTCGGGCATCGAAGACGACGACCTCGAACGGGGCCGTGCCACACCCGCGGAATGGGCCGTCTCGCTCGCCTATCTCAAGGCCCGGGCCGCGGCCGACAAGACCCCGTCCGGCTGGACGAAACCGGTTCTCGGGGCGGATACGACCTGTGTGCTCGACGGTGAGTGCATCGGCAAACCCCGCGATGAGCGGGACGCCGCGCGGATCCTGACGTCGTTCGTCGGCCGCTCGCATGAGGTCATCACCGGGGTCGCGGTCCTTCGCGAAGGCGGCCGAATCCTCTTCGCCGATCGCGCGGTCGTGACACTGGGCGAACTGCCCCGCCGCGAACTCGACGCCTACCTCGAGTCCGGCCTCTGGCGCGGGAAGGCCGGAGCATACAACCTGTCCGAGCGCATCGAGGCGGGCTGGCCCATCACCCATACGGGAGACTGGACGACCATTGTCGGGCTCCCGATGGGCCGGCTGGTCCCGCTGCTGGCTCGAACCGAGGCCGCGGCATGATTGCCCAGGTCACCGCGACGCTGCCGGCTCTGGTTGTCATTCCGGTCGCATTGCTCGCGATGATTGTGGTCGCGGGACACCTGCTTGTCATGCGTCAATCCCTGCTCCCTCCCAGCCGAAGGAGGATCCGCACGGCCAACGCGGTGCTCATGCTGGCGCTCATCCCGACGATGTCGGTCGCGCTGGCCGGCTCGCCCTCGCCGAGGGCCTTCGTGGTCCTGTGGATCGTGGTGACGTGGCTGCTGGGGCTCGTCCTCATGCTCGCTGCGCTCGACGTTGCGAACTCGCTCCGCCTCCATCGGCGCGAGCTGCGCGACCTCCGACGGGGCTCTCGCGGGGTCGGCGATGACCGGTAGCCGTGCCCGTCCAGGCCCGATCCCCGGCCCCGTCGGCCGCCTCCTCTCCATCCCCTACTCTCGGCTGATCGCCTCTCGCAACGCACGCTTCGACGCCGGGTTTCGCGTCATCCACCTCGACCGCCCGGTGCTGAGCATCGGCAACCTCTCCGTCGGCGGGACGGGCAAGACGCCGATGACCATCCACATCGTGCGGCTCCTTCGGTCGATGGGCAGGAGCCCCTGCATCGCGATGCGTGGATATGGCGCTACCGAACACGCTGGTTCGGACGAGGCGGCGGAACTCGCTGCCGCGCTCCCAGGCGTTCCCATCGCGGTGGGTGCAAGCCGCGCCGATGCGCTGATCGATCTCTTCTCGCATGACCCGGGCGTCGACACCGTGGTCCTTGACGACGGGTTCCAGCACCGCCGCCTGGCCCGCGACCTTGACCTGGTCCTTCTCGACGCGACCCGAAGCCCCTTCGAGGATCGCCTCCTCCCCGAGGGCTGGCTGCGCGAGCCACCCTCTGTTCTCACGCGCGCGCACGCGGTGGTCGTCACCCACACCGAGGCCGCCCGCCACGAGGACGTCGACCGGATCTGCGAGTCTGCGGCGTTGATCAACCCTGCCCTCACCCTCGCGGTTTGCCGACATGAGTGGGTCGGGCTCATGGTCTCCGACCGCGGGGTGGATCGGGCGGAGCCCGTCGAGTGGCTGCGCGGGAAGCGGGCCGGCGTGGTCTGCGCGATCGGCAATCCCGGCCCGTTCGTCTCGCGCGCACGCGAGGCGATCGAGGCCGCACCTGTCTTCGACGTTCGCCGCCGCGACCACGATCCCTACCGTGTTCCAACGATCAACGATCTTCTCCGCCGGTGCAATGCTGCCGAGGTGCTCATCACCACGGCGAAGGACTGGACGAAACTCTCCCGGGCGAGGTGGCCCATCCCCGTGGTCCGCCCGCTCCTGGCCCTCCGGTTCGATCAGGGCGAGCAGGGTCTGGCGGACCTGGTGAAGCGGGTCGTAGAACACGGCGCACTCGCCCGATCGCCCTAGAATCGATCCACATGGCTTCCCGGCCCCAGACAGCCCCGGACCTCGCCAAGCACCTCTCCGGCTGGAAGCCCTTCCGCGCCGTAGTCGTGGGCGACGTCATGCTCGATCAACTCGTTTTCGGCAATGCCGATCGCCTCAGCGCGGACGCGCCCGTTCCGGTGCTCCATGTCCAGAGGACCGAGCACCGCCCGGGCGGGGCGGCGAACGTTGCGATGGATCTCGCGGCGATGCGTGCCGATGTCTCGATCCTTGCGGTCGTCGGCACCGACGACGACGCGAGGCTGCTCCGCGGGGCCCTCTCCGCCGCCGGCGTAGGAGCAGACTCTCTGGTGGAGGACGCGACCCGACCCACGACCGTGAAGCGAAGCCTCATCGGGCTCGCCCAGCACCGCCACCCTCAGAAGATGTTCCGCGTCGACCACGAGAGCCGCCAGCCGATCGCCGCCTCGGTAGAAGACGCGCTCGTCGAGCGGTTCGAGCACGCGGTGCGAGGTGCGGCCGTCGTCTGCCTGGAGGACTACGACAAGGGTTTGTGCACCCCCTCGCTCTGCCGGCGAGTGATCGAAGCCGCGCGTCGCTTCAACGTGCCCGTCTTCGTCGATCCCGCGAGGACAACGGACTACTCGAAGTATCGAGGCGCGACCGCCGTCACTCCCAACCGAACCGAGGCCGAGGTCGCCACAGGCCTGATGACCGACCGGGACGGGAGTGGAGCACACAACGCCGCCCTTGCCCGAGCCCTGGCCGCCGCGACAGACGCCGAAGCCGTGGTCCTGACGCTCGACCGCCATGGCGCCCTGCTCCTCGAGCGTGGGCAAGATCCCCTCGCCGTCCCGACGATCGCGCGCGAGGTATACGACGTCACGGGCGCGGGGGACATGTTTCTTGCAGGGCTCGCGGCCGCACGGGCCAACGCACTGTCGTGGCCCGACGCCGTCGCGCTGGCCAACGCCGCCGCGGGTCTGGAGGTCGAGGTGTTCGGCGTCGTGCCCATCCCGATCGAGCGAGTGCACGTCGAGATGCTGCGCCAGTTGGGGCTCGCGCACGGAAAGGTTCGAACGCCTGAACAGGCCGCCGCGGAGGCCGCCGCCCGTCGCGCCCGTGGCGAGTCGGTCGTCTTCACGAACGGGTGCTTCGACCTGCTCCACGCCGGGCACGTCTCGCTCCTGGACGAGGCCGCCGCGCAGGGCGACTTCCTGATCGTCGGGCTCAATGACGACGCGAGCGTGCGGACGCTCAAGGGTGAGGGCCGCCCCATCAACACCGCGGCCGATCGCGCCAGGGTCCTCGGGGCACTCGAGAGCGTGGATGCGATCGTGCTCTTCGGCGAAGCAACCCCCATCCGCCTTATCGAGGCCGTCGCGCCGGACGTTCTGGTCAAGGGCGCAGACTATTCCCGCCGAGACATTGTGGGGGGCGACCTCGTCGAATCGCGCGGCGGGCGAGTCCACCTCGCAGGGATCGTCGAGGGCAAGAGCACCACTTCGACGATCGCCTCGCTACGCCGATCCTGACACGGGGACGCCCGATGACGGACCACCTCGTCGTTGTTACCCCCCGATGCCTCGACAACATCCTGTCAGGCCGCAAGCGGGTCGAAACCCGGCTCTCCGTTACACGCCGAGAGCCCTTCGGGATCGTGCGGCTCGGTGATCGTCTGCTCATCAAGCCGACCGGCGGGGCCGTCGCCGCGGAAACCAGAGTCGTCGGGGTCGAGTTCATCGACAACCTGACGCCCTCGAAGGTCATCGCCCTGGCCAGGAGGATCGAGTCCGATGCCCACGCGGGAGAGGATTACTGGCGCCGCAAGCGAACCGCAACCTTCGCCACCATCCTCCGCCTCGGCAAGGTGACCCCACCGACCGGCCGGATCGACGCGCCGAGGCTCTATGGCTCGGGGTGGCGCGTCCTCACCACCTCACGACGACCTTCCCGAACTGCTCTCCGGCCTCGAGCCGCTCGTACGCCCTCACCGCATCCTTCGCGTCGAAGACCTGGTCCACGACCGGACGCACCGCGCCGCTCCTGAACAGGGCCGCCACCTCTCGGAACTCGTCGTTCGATCCCATCGTCGAGCCCAGCACTCTCAACTGATTCCAGAAGATCCGCGCCAGGTCCGTTACCGCGTCGGGCCCCGACGTACAACCCGGCGTCACGTACGCCCCCCCCCGCGCGAGCGAGCGGATGCACCACAGGTGCGTGGCCTTGCCGGACGAGTCCACGGCCATGTCCACGCCGCGCTTCCTGGTCCACGCGCGGACCTCTCTCGACCAATCGACGCCACGGTCGAGCGCCGCGCCCGACGCCCCCAGCGCAATCGCCCGATCCAGTTTCCACTGATGGCGGCTGGTGACGAACACCGGGCAGCCGAGATGCCTCGCGATCGAGAGCGCGCTCGTCGCGACTCCGCCCCCGATCCCCGTCACGATCACGCTCTGCCCCGGGCGGAGATTCCCCTTCGTCACCATCATCGAATACGCGGTCAGCGCGCACAACCCGAAGGCCGCCGCCTCGATCGCGTCGCCGTCCCCGACGTCCGCGAGGTTTGCCGCCGGCGCGTTGAATCGCTCCGCCAGCATCCCATGGTGATGCTCGCCGATGAGTTCCTGGAGAGGCGCGAGCGTGGAGCCCGGAGGGTCGTCCGCTCGCTCGGGCTCACGCGTGCGGATCGCCGCGTTGACCATCACCTTCCGCCCCTTCCACGATTCGTCCACGCCTTCGCCCAACGCCTCGACCACTCCGCAGGCATCGCATCCCGAAACCCTGGGATACGCAAGGTCAAGCCCGGGCACGCCCCGACCCACCCACAGGTCCATCTGGTTGAATGCTGTCGCAAGCGTCCGAACCGTCACCCAGCCCGGGGCCGGCGGGGCGGGGTCCGGCCAGTCGGTGACAAACCGGATGTTTCGCGAAACGGGCTCACCTTTCATCCCGACGACAACGGCTCTCATCCCCGCAGGATACACAGCGTACCCACGCAATGGCTTAGGATGCCCCTATGCAGGCCGGGGCCTTCTTGCTGGTCGTCGTCACTCTGGGACTGCTCGCCGGCGCGCTCGGGCTCCTTTTCCTGGCGCTCCGAGGCGCTCGCGTGGATCGCCATCCGATCTGCCGCAACTGTCGATTCGATCTCTCAGGCCTCGGTGGCGTCGGTGCAGGCACGACCGGCGTCCGGTGCCCCGAGTGCGGGCGAGACGTCTCTTCCAGGAGGGCGGTACGCCTAGGCAATCGCCGCCGAAGGAAGGGACGGGTGGTCGCCGCGTCAGGGCTCGTCGGGCTCGCGATCCTGCTCGTCATGGCCTCAGGCTGGACGATGACGGGGCGCCTGAACTGGTATGCACTCCTGCCCGCCGGTGTGCTCTTCGCGGAACTGGACTCCTCGAACGTGACGAAGCGCGATGCCTCGGTCGGCGAACTCTCACGAAGGCTTCAGGCGGGCGGGCTCTCGCTCGACGACGCGCGGACCCTCGCCGCCCACGTGCTCGCGGTGCAAGCCGATCCATCCGCCCAGTGGACGACCAACTGGGGCCACGCCTTCGAACGCATCTGGCTCGCCGGCCTCCTCTCTGATGAGGACAAAGCCTCGGCCGTCAGAAACGGGCTCGGCGTCGAGATCTCCGCCTGGTCGGGCGACCAACCCGGAATCCTGGAACTTGAACTCGTGGTGTCCACCAGCCGGCTCGGCCCGACCTTCGCCTGGGTCGTAGAGCGAGAGTTGATCTCGGTCGCTGTTGATCAACGCACGGCCCCTCTCGCACAGGGCGCGCGCGCCAGGGTCATGCTCCTCGGCCTAGGTCGGGCCGTCATGCGAACCACCATGACAGCCCCGGAAGGAGATCGGGCACTCGCCCGCTGCAGGCTGACCGCGGGTCCCGGAGGCGAACCGCTAGTCTCGTGGGAAGAAGACTTCGCCTTCGACATTGGACCGCCACAGCCCGACGGGAACCAGAGCCTCGGGATCGGACAGCCCAGGCGTTGACAGCGGGCCCCTCTCTCTACGGACGAGAGCCGGCCTGAAGGCGGCAAGCCCCCGTTCTCGATCGCCCGACCCCCGTCGACTCCGGTCGGACTGCGGAGTATCGTTCCGGGCTCCACGGGCGCATAGCTCAGTTGGCTAGAGCGCGGCTGTCACATAGCCGAGGTCACAGGTTCGAGTCCTGTTGCGCCCACTTCCCTCGTTCTGCTCACTCCGAGGCACAGCGATCTGTCACGGCTCCCAAGATGGGTCACCCAGACGCTGCGCACGATCCGACCATCTCGTCCGATCCAGCAGCGCCCCGGGCAAGAACCGTGCCGCGTGCCCGTCGATGAACGTTGCCGCGCTCGTCCCCATGTATCTCGGATGGTTGTGCCCGAACGCGGTCTCGGGCGAGGCCGTCGACGCCTTCTCGTCGAACGTGCTTCCAAGAGGCGGCGGATCGACTTCGAAGTACCCGTCGTAGGGCGACGGCGGCTGGTTGAACCTCGCCGAAGCGAACACGATCAGGTTCGATGGCACCAGCGGCTGGTCGAGACGCCAGATGTGATGCCCCTGCGCGATCCACTCCGGCTTACGGTAATCCCCTCCGACGAACCTCCTGTTGATCCCAAACGACGGAAACACACTGACCTCGTACGCCCACATGAACGACCCGCCCGGCCCTTTCACAATCTCCTCGAAGCGTCCGATCAACTCCGCGCGCGTGTCCACGTGCGTCGTGCCCACCCACGCGTGGTCGAAGTACGGAGCCAGGCGATACACCCACCGCTGGCTCACCGGGGGGCCGACACCCTCGCCAAACTCGTCGACCACGCCCGTCGGCTCCGTCAGCCCCAGATGCGCAGGAATGACGTGATCCCGATGATCGCCTGAGTACATCGTGAAACTCTGCCCGAGCGTCCGGCACGCCGCCAACGCAACCCCTGCGCGCGCGGCTCCCCTCGCCTTGCCCAGCGAGGGGAGCAGGATCCCGAGCAGCAGCGCGACCACCGCGATGACCACGAGCAACTCCACGAGCGTGAGCGCTCGCCTGCCATGTGGCAACGAGACCATCGGTTGTCTCCTTCGCCGCATGACCTACCGCCGCCGGCGCACCCCGGCCGCCAGGGCGAGCATGCCAAGCACGATCGTGCCCGGCGTGGGGATCACCCGCGTCCACGTGTCGATCGCGACTCGATCAAGACTCATGTGCGGGCCCGCCGCGTCGAAACGGAGTTCATACCCCGCGACGTTGCCCGAGACCTCCCACCTGAACAGCGTGTCCACAAGGAACCCCATCGCGCCCAGCGGCTCGCGGAGGAGTTCGATCGTCTCGATCGGCGACTCGCCCCCGACGTGGACGCTCCCGGGTAGATACTCCATCCCCTGCGTGCGGATCTGGAGCAGGATCGTCGTCGAGTGCCCGGCGCCGCGACCGAAGTTCGGGGCGATCGCGTGCACGTTCAATGGCGACGAGAGCGAGTAGAGGCTTCCCCCGCCCGTGATGAACGACTCGCCGCTCGTGTCGTACACGTCCCAGCCCGGCGAGGTCCCCGGAAGAACCCCTCCGACCCACTCCCCGGCGTCCGGTGCGTTCGGGCCGACAGGCGACGTGAAGACTTCCCACTGCGCGTACGCCGAGTCCGCCGTCACGTTGCGGACCCACGGCACGTTCACCCCGTCAGGCACGATGAACTCGCCCGACGCGGACACGACAAGCCCCAGCACCACCGATCCGACCAGCCTTGCGTCGATCAACATGACCTTGTGCCTCCGAGGCTGACCCGGTGTAGACCGGGGCCTCCTTGCGCAACCACCGCTGTCGTTCCCGCCCTCGCGACAGGCGCGAACCAACCGCGCCCCGCCCTCGCGAGATCGATTCGTGTCAGGGAACGATGGGCCTTGCATCGAATCCGAGCGGACCGGGCTTCGACACAGTTGAGACCGCGTCTCAACTGAGACAAAGATACCCCGGCTTCTCGGTCCGTCAACCCGTATTCACCAGAATCATTCCGGTTCCACAAGAACGCGGTCGGCCCTCACCTCGTCCTCAAGCCGACGCCAACCGCACGGCGATCTGCTCGAACGCGAACTCGGGCCGCACGTTGTTCTCAAGAAGCCGCTCGCCTTCCCGAACGGCGTCGATCCCGCGAAGACATGCCTCCGCGGACTCTCCCCGCTGGACTCGCGCGCGCATCTCGCGGCGGAGTTCCCCCGCGAGGAGCCGGAACGCCTGACCCGCCGCGATCCGATTGGCGGCATCTTTCCCTGCCACGTCCCCTGCTTCGACCACGGCTTTCGCACGATCGTCGACCAGTTTCGAGAGCGATGGCCCGAGTTCGACCGGGAAGTTCCCGTCCACCGCACGAGAAAGCATCGGGCCGACCACTTCTCTCCACGCCGAGACACCCGAAGCCAGCAGCATCTCGAACTCCCCGGGCGAGCCATCGCACGCGCCGAGCAGCCAATCTCGTGTGAGAGCCTCAATGCCGGGGTGGAACCGTTCGCTCCAGGCTCGCAGGCTCGCGGCTTCGAGCGTGGAGAACCCGACGCGTTGGCAGCGAGACCGGATGGTGGCCAGCAGGCGTTCCTCGTGCCGCGTGACGAGGATGATCACGGTGCCCGGGGGCGGCTCCTCCATTGTCTTGAGGATCGCGTTCTGCTGCGGCGAATCGAGGATCTCCGCCTCATCCACGATGAAGACCTTGGACGCGGGAGAGCCCGTCGAGAGCACCGCCGAACGCTGCGCCGGCTCGATCAGGAACTCCTGCAACACTTCCTTCGCGATCGTCCGCTGCTTCGAGGCCCGCACCTTCTCGTCCCGACTGATCGAGGCGAGTTCCCGCGTCACCACGTGCAGGTCGGGGTGCGACCTCGTCCTGGCCAACTCCCTCACCTTGCCCACCTCTTCGGGTGGACCCGCGATCGGCGTGAGCAACTCGACGGCGAAACCCAGCGCGGCCGTGAACTTCCCCACGCCGAACGGGCCATGGAACATCCACGCGTGGTGGATCCGGCCCGAAGCGACGGCGTTGCGCAGGATCTCGACCGCTCGCGGCTGGTCGATGACCTGCGTCAGGTCGAGCGCGACCGGAGCGCGCCTCGCCCCGACGGGTTCGGACGATTTCTTGACTCGCTTGGCCACGCCCCGAGGATAGCCGCGCTCAGGCGTGCCGGAGCTTGTTGAGCCCGTTGAGGGCCGCGACCTTGTAGCACTCGGCGAGCGTGGGATAGTTGAAGACCGTGTTCACGAAGTACTCGACCGTCGCCCTGAACGCCATCGCCGTCTGCCCGATATGGATGAGTTCCGTCGCTCCTGTCCCGATCGCGTGAACGCCCAGGATCTGGTGCGATTCCTGGTGGATCAGGAGCTTGAGCATCCCGATCTCGTCGCCCAGGAGCTGGCCCCGCGCCGTCTCTTTGTACTGGGCGATCCCCGCCTCGTACGGGATGTTCTCCTTCGTCAGCCGCTCCTCCGTCCATCCGACCATCGAGATTTCAGGGATGGAGTAGATCCCGTAGGGCAGGAGATCGTCGACCTTCTCGCACCGCTCGCCGAACATCCCACACGCGGCGAGCCGCCCCTGCTCGAGTGAGGTCGAAGCCAGGGCCGGGAACCCGATGACGTCGCCCGCGGCGAAGATGTGCGGCACCTTCGTCCGGAACCCCGCGTCGACAAGGATCCTGCCCCGATCGTCGGCTTCGAGGCCCGCGGCGGAAAGGTTCAAAGCCTCCGTCGCCCCCTGGCGACCGATCGCGTACAGCAGGCAGTCCGCCGTGATCGTCTTCCCGCTCTCCAGCGTTGCCACGGCGAGGTACTCATTGCCGACCCTCGCGGCCCGCTCGCTCTTCTGGCGCTCGACTCGAACGACCTTCTCCCCCAGCCGCAGGGTCACGTCGTTCTGACGGAGATGATACTGCAAGGCCTCGCAGATCTCCGAGTCGACAAAGTCCAGCACACGCGACCGCCCCTCCACCAGCGTCACCCGAACCCCCAGCGCCGCGAGCATCGACGCGTACTCCGTCCCGATCACCCCTCCCCCCACCACGATCATCGATCGGGGCATGTGGTCGAGAACCAGCAACTCATCCGACGTGATGACGTCCTGCTGGTCGAACGGCATGCCCGGCGGCTTGGCCGGCTGCGTCCCCACCGCGATGAGAAAGAAGTCCGCGCTGAGCGACTCCATCGAGTGCTCCCCCCGCACGTCCACCGACCCGGCGTCGCGGAACGATGCCGTCCCGAACTTCAGGTCGATCCCGTTGGACGCGAAGTGCCCCCGGACAAGGTCGATCTCCGCCCGGATGACCTTCTGGCACTCCGACAGCAGGTCTCGGAATGTCGCGTCGCGCCCGGCGACGAAGTCCCGGATCCGGGGCATCGCGCCCCCGCCGACCCGCCGACCACCAAGATTCAGGATCGCTTCACGCAGGGCCTTGGACGGGATCGTCCCCGTGTGGACCGCCGACCCGCCCACCACAGGGCTCTTTTCTACAACGCAGACGTGCTTGCCCAGTTTCGCAGCCTGGATGGCGCACTTCTGCCCCGCCGGACCGCTCCCGATGACGCACAGGTCGTAATGCCGCATCCCCCTGTTATCGTCCGAAATGACGTCCGACGCAAGTCAGGGTCTTCGGCGGCGGCCCATCAACCACCCTCCCGCGAGCACTCCCACGCACGCCGCGGAGGGCGAGGGCGTCTCCACGATGCCGTAGGACTTCACCGACGGACCCGGCCCGCCACCGGTCACCACCGTCGAATGCGTGATGTCCAGCACCACCCCCGGAACAATCAACCTGGCGAGGAATCCCTCGTAGATCTTCGTCGCGGTCGCCGGCGAGGTCCCGATCGCCACGCCCTGGGGAATGGCGGCAACCTCCACGTCAAAGATCGTGTCCGGGATGAACCCGATCACCCCGTTGTTCGAGAGCGTGAACTGCCCCCCGGGGTTCGCTGTTCCCACATCCCCGATGTCAACCTCCCAGGTGCCCGTCGAACCGACGTTGAACAGCGCCCCGATGAGCGTCTGGTCCGCCCCTGTTCCCCACACCCACACGTCGAACGATTCCTGCGCAAACAACGGGGAGGTGCCCCACTTCCCGTCCGGTTTCTCGCCCGTTCGAGTGATCTCGAAGAAAAAGTCCCCCTGGGCTGCGACCGCTACCGCAAGGACAACCGATCCGAGCATCGTGGGCCTCCATTCGTTCGGCGCGCGGGCCTGCCGGTCAGGCCGCCCCCACGATGAGAATCTACCGCACGGTTCTCGGAATGCCATGAATCGATGCCGACTTCCGCGCGCCGACGGAGAAGCCTGGCGCGATGCGCCCGTGCCTCCCGGGTCGTTCGTCCACCGCGTCGAGATCCGTGCGACCGAACCCTGCCTCATCCCGACGATCACCTCGTCCGCTCCAAGGCCGTCCGCGGCCCCTCGCTCCGGCGTATCGTCCTTCGTAGCTTGACGATTCGCTCGCTTCCGGGCTACTCTTGCGACTGAGTCTCACCTGTCGAGGAGGGCCATGTCCACCGATTCGATGACACATGACAGGGCCGCTGGCCTTTCGGCTTCCGAGGCCGTTCCATCCATCCCACAACCCCTCGACACCGAAGCACCACGATCGCGTGCTCGGCTCTGGCTCGCCCGCCTCGGCTTCGCCGGATTCATGTTCTTCCTCATCAAGGGGCTGCTCTGGCTGATCGTCCCGGCCGTCATCGTCGTGATGACCAGGGGCGGCGCAGGAGGTGAATCGTGAGCCTGATGCTGCACCTGCGCGACTCCACCATGAGCCACCACAAGGCCGCCGAGAGCCACCCCTTCCAGGCGGCGATGGCTCGCGGCATGCTCTCACGCGAGTCGTTCACGACCTATCTCGCGCAACTCATGCGCGTCCACGCGAGCCTCGGCTCCGCGCTCGTTTCTTGCTCCGAAGTGTCCATCGCTTCAGGCGCACGCGATGACCGGGCCGCTGATGCACGCGCCGACCTTGCCTTCCTCGGCATCGCCCCCGACGATGTGCCCGTCCTTCCCGCAACGGCCGACCTCGTCCGCGACATCGAGAACTCGAACCCCTTTCGGCTGCTCGGGATGCACTATGTCCTCGAAGGCAGCAAAAACGGCTCTCGCTATATCGCCCGACCCGTCCGCAAGGCCCTGGGGCTTTCCGGGCTCGAGGGCACTCGCTACATGGATCCCGACGGGGACGACCAGAAGCCGAAGTGGGAGGCCTTCAAGGCCTGGGCCGATTCCCTTTCGCTCGGTCAGGATCAGACCGCGGAAGTCGTCGCGGGAGCGTGCGCCATGTTCGACGCCATCCGCGCGATCTCGGACGATGTCGCAGGCCGAACCGTCGGCGCTTAACGGGTAAGCCATGCGATTCTGCTCTGCCGGCGTTGCTGAGGATGATTGCGTCCGCACTCAGGGCAACGCTCCTCGTTGCCCTCCCGGGAGTATCCGCACGTCTCGCAACATTGCTGCCGACGGTTCTGGACGGCCCACACAGCCCGCCATGACGTACGGATGAAGTGCGAAGCGACAACAATCATAGCCGAGTTCATCGCTAGCCCACCCCAGAGAGGCGTGAACGGCATGAGTGCTTCCTGAACTTTGCCGCGCCTCACTAGTAGACCGCCGCGCGCCACGCTTCGGTCCGTGCCATACAGATTGAAACAGCAGAACGAGCGGAAAGGCCAGCCCGTCGCATACGCCTCAAGCCTTCGCACGGTACGCCACTCGCGCCTCCAGAAGAGCCACCGTGGGATTCGACGATCGATCTGATCGTACAATCCGATGCTTACGCCATTTTCTATAATACTATCATTGTGTATCGTGACGATATCACGATCCCAGCGATGCTCGTAATCATACCATAGTTGCCTTCCATCGCTCCCATCATAATAGACAGAGCCCCTGCGCCCGATCGTGTCGTACTGAACGTAACGCGTCGAGTAGATAGCAATAAGACTCTGTATAGCCACGGCGATTACGAGCACCCCAAGTGACCAGCGGATCGCTGAGTGGCGCAGCATCATGCGCAATGGACGTTCTGGCTGCTTCATTGCGAGCCATGACCTTGATACGGAGATATATTTTTGTGCTCGTATGCACTCATGTTTTCTCCGTGCCATTCTCCGATCCGCTTCATATCAACATGTTGGATACCTACTGTGCCAGAGCCGTGCGCGCGGTACTTCACCCACTCGACCATGCCCCCGGCCTCGGTCACGATCGCGACCACATCCGCCCGCCAGAAACTATGCAAGCCGGGCCGGGGGGCCGCGGGTGCGGCCGCCGACGGCAGGGCGGAAGGAGCACGTCGATGAGGATTCTGGC
>JAANMY010000032.1_pt1 | contig 149710 bp, 145 predicted proteins | sample 7279691 | NCBI WGS metagenome assembly JAANMY01 (sample SAMN14094543, study PRJNA606508) | bioreactor metagenome | isolation source: A lab-scale SPAN reactor treating ammonium-rich wastewater day 388 | place: Ireland: Galway | collected 2018-02-07
CCGACGCCAGCTGGTTCGTGCTCAGGAATCCCAGCAACAGCACCGAGGCTGCGATTGCTGCCAGGGCAGGGCCTGCCGTGGGCATTGGGTGAAGGCGCCCTAACAACCGCATGCCAGGCCTCCTGGTCGCGACATCTTCATCTCGGGGGGCACGGTCATGTCCGGGGTGTTCGCAGAATGCGGCGAGGCCGCTTCCAGCGATGGCCGGTGCCACCGCCTTGCCATGGCACGACTGTCCAGTGGGGTGACGTCCCGGCGCTCCACCAAACCGCGCTGGTCCTGGACAGTCATTCGGATCCCCCTCCCGTGGCAGCAGGATTCCCACCTGTCGTCCGGTAAAGGTAGAACCAGGCCGCCGCTGGTTACCAGATATCGCCGGTACCGTTTTCACCCTACGGCCCGGCCTCTCTTTCCGGGGAGCATCCCGCGTGGCGCTTGCACCAGTCCAGCCAGTCTTCCCGGTTGTTCCGCCACCAGCGCCCCATCTCTCGCACGTCGTGGCACCCGGTCAGCCCCTTCAGCTCCGCGATATGGCTGCGGACGGTGCTGTATGCCACCTGCAATCCAACCGCCACCTCCCTCTCGGTGCGGCCGTCGGCAATCTCTCGAAGCACCTTCGCTCGAGAAAAGGTGATGCGCTCCCAGGCGAAGCCGTCGTGGCTCTCTGTGTCCATTGAATCCCTCCAGACTCCGTCGTCGGCGGGGGGGGCCTCGCCCCTTGACCGGCCTTCACCAATAATGTTTGCCGCGTCAACTTCTTTTCCCGTCCCGGCCCGGCGACCGGGCTTGTTCGCTTGCGGCGAAACATCGTGTTAGAATCCCGCCCACGACCCGGGTGCGTCCGTGGCCTGGATAGCCGCGCGCAAAGCCCGCACACAGTGGAAAGGGACTAGCTCTTAATGGACCTCGGCCTTAGCGAAGAACAAGAACTGCTCAAGAACTCCGCCCGGGAGTTCCTGGAAAAGGAGTGTCCGGAAGAGCACGTCCGGGCGATGGAAGAGGACGAGAAGGGCTACAGCCCCGCTCTCTGGAAGAAGATGGCCGACCTTGGCTGGCAGGGGCTCATGATCCCCGAGGCGCAGGGCGGCGCCGGCTTCTCCTTCCTCGACCTCTGCGTCCTTGTCGAGGAATTCGGCCGCGCTCTCGTGCCCGGGCCCTTCATCCCCAACGCCGTCTGCGCCGCCGAGCTCATCCTGGCCGGGTCCGACGCTCAGAAGCAGAAGTACCTGCCGAAGATCGCCGACGGTAGCGCCATCCACACCTACGCCATCACCGAGCCCAGCGGCCGCTGGGACCGCGCCGGCATTGAGATGAAGGGCGCCGCCAGCGGCAGCGACTTCGTCCTCAACGGCACCAAGCTCTTCGTTCCCGACGCGGCCGTCGCCGACTACCTGCACGTTGTCGCCTGGAAGCCCGATGGCCGGCTCAGCACCTTCATCGTCCCGCGCGACCAGCCGGGCGTCTCCGTCACGGTTCTAAAGACCATCGCCAGCGACAAGCAGGCTGAGGTCGTCTTCAAGGACGTGAAGGTGGCCGCAGCGGATGTCATCGATATGGACGACACCACGGCCTCGCGCCTTCGCAACATGGCCACGAACCTTGAGTGCGCCTACCTCGTGGGCCTCGCCCAGAAGGACTTCGAGATCTCGGTCAACTACGCCAAGGAGCGCGTCCAGTTCGGCCGCCCCATCGGCTCGTTCCAGGCCATCCAGCACAAGGCCGCCGACATGGTCACCGACGTCGATGGCATGCGTTTCATCATGTACAAGGCCGCCTGGGCGACCAGCGAAAATGAAGACTCGCAGAACATCGACACGGCAATGGCCAAGGCCTGGTGCAGCGATGCGAGCCGCCGCGTGGTCGCCCATGGCCAGCAGATCCACGGCGGCATCGGCTTCACCAAGGACTACGTCATCCAGCTGTTCTTCCGCCGCCAGAAGCGCGCCGAGCTCTTCTGGGGCGATGGCGACTACCACCGCGAGCGCGTCGCCCAGATGCTGGAGATCTAGGGCGTGAGCTTTGCCTCAAGTCCAAGGGGGTGGCCCACCAGGGCCGCCCCCTTTCCACATCCGCTCGGCCACCACCTGCCGCCCACGCTTTGGTCCGGTCCGGATCGTGCCGATATTCACCGCGTACACCCCGGGATACCCGGAGGAGGCGCGGTTTGGCTTCATCAACCATGGTCCGAGTCGTGCTCGCAGGACTGGCACTGCTTCTGCCAGCGGCCGCCTGCGGCGGAGACGAGGACGCGGCTGGCACCGATGCCAGCTTCACCGCCGAGCTCTGCGAAGCGATGAATGAGACCAATGCTGATCTCGTGAGGCTTGAGAAAGAAGCCACGGCGATGGATTTCGAGCAGATGGCCAAACGCGTTTCGGACATCCTCGACGACCTGGCGGATGCGCTTGCCGGTGCATCTCCGCCCCAGGACATGGCCGCGTGGAACAGGGACGCGGTCAAGACCATCCGCGGTGCCGCCGACAGCCTTACCAGGACTCAGCGATCCTCATCGCTCGATGTGCTCGGCGACAGCCCCCTGCCCGACCCGCCTTCCGGGATACGAACCCGGATAGAGGCGGCAGCCCGCGAGAGCCCGGCGTGCCGGGGGCTCACACTGTTCGGAGAGTAGCAGCGGTTCTCCCCTGAAGCGGAGCAAAGCGGCCGGGCGTGCTATCGTTCCCCGGTGGTTGGGGCCCGCTCGCATCGGCAAGCTGCACCGCAACCCATCTGAAACTCTGGAGGTTGGTCCTTTGAAATCACGAATCCTCATGCTCGCCGTGGCTCTGCCGCTCGCCTTCACCGTCCTGTTCGCTGCCTGTGGCGGCGATGACGATGACGACGGCGGCTCAGACTCGGAAGGGTCCTCCGCCAACATCAAGACGGGCTCGGATGAAGACTACGTGGGCGACATGTGCAAGGCGTTCAGTTCCTACGCCGAAGACCTCACCAAAGTGATGCTTAGCATCGGAGGGTCCGAGGAGCCCGACATCGACAAGATCATGAAGGGGCTCGTCGAGCCCACCGAGGACCTCACGAAGGCCCTTTCGAAGATGAAGCCGCCGGCCGACCTGAAGGACTGGCACCTGGCCACGGTCTCGGCGCTCAGTGCGCAGGTGAAGGCGATGAAGGACGCCAAGGACCTCGAATCGCTGGACGCCCTGGAGGCATTTGGGGACATCCCCATGGGTGACATGCCGGCCGGGGCGGAAGAGCGGCTGGGCGAACTCGCAGCCAAGAACAAGGACTGCCAGAAGGCCAACCTCTTCGCCGGCGAGTAACGGGGCAGGCGAAAGCCACAGCACCAGGAACAAGGGGGGTGGCCCATTGGGCCACCCCCCTTCCCTATCTCAGTGCGTGTGGCCCCCGGGGCCGTGCGAATGGCCGTGCCCGCCGAAATCGTGTGAGTGGCCATGGCCGCCGCCGTCGCCAAGGTCCGCGCCACCATCGTCCCAGGGCGCGGGCCCGTCGCCGATGCCCGCCTCGGCACGGCCCACAATGGCGAAGTTGCCAACGATCTTCTTCGCCTGCTTTCCGCACTTCGGGCAGGGCACGAATTGCAGGACGTCGGACATGGGCATGCGGCGCTCGGTGCGTGCGCCACAGCCCTCACAGTAGTATTCGTAAAGTGCCATGTGCCCGATCGTCTCCTGTTCGCAGGCTGGCGGTCAACCTCTCTGCGCCGGCCCTATTCGCCCACCTTTCGAACGTCATAGATCGCCGTGTGACGCACATGCATGATTGGCCGCTCGCCGTTGGCCACCATCAGCAGATCCAGGTCGACGAATTTGTGGCCCTTGCGCTCGAACAGGCTGGCCACGCGGCCTCGCGTCGAGACCACATCTCCGTCGCGGACCAGGCTGAAGTGGGTGATGTCGCTAGAAACGTGGATCCACGGGTTGAGTAGCACGTTCAGCGCCAGGGCCGAATTGGCGTACCGGATGAGGACACCCGGGTGGCCCACTGCCCCGGGGCCGAAGTAGCCACCCCAGTCGTCGCCGATCTCGTCGCAGAACCGGGCTGCCTTCACCCGGGCATCGTAGGTGGCTTCCACGGTGCCGAGGGCGCCTATGGCGCGCAGCGCTTCCTCGGAGACGGGCGGTCGCTGCGCCGGCAGCGTGGCTGCAGGGTAGCCTGTGACGGCGGGCGGTGCCGTGGGAGTGGCCGGAAGGGCGGCTGAGGCAATGGCGCAAAGCTGGCCATCGCCGTTGTAGGCCTCAAGCTCGAGCCGCGCCAGGTCGCTGCCGGCATCGGCGGCGCGCGTCCGGACCCGCACCATCTCGCCTTCGTAGAAGGGCTTCAGGAACCGGGCCGTAGCAGTACCGTAGGCCAGCCAGTCCCTTCCGAGCACCTCGACTACTGGCCTCGTCATATAGGCATACACCGTCACGCCGGGAACAAGCCCACCGGCGAACCCGTACTGCTTCGCCACGCTGTCCTCGTGGATCTTGTTCTCGGATGCGGTGGCGAAATTCCGTGCGCGAACGGCGTGCTCGGGAAGCTCCTGGCCTGGCCTGAGAGCGGCGAACCTAAGCATGGGGTGTACTCCCTCCGCCCGGGCGGTCGAAGGCGTACGGGCTCCCGTGGCGGGCAACGCCGCGGAAAGGTGGAAACATCGAATCGAAGCGCCGCATCGGCGCCGGGCGGTGTATTCCCTGGTGCTCGCAAACTGACCCCACTGCGCAGCTCTGGCAGCAGTAGGGGCGTCCGGCCATCAGCACGGGCTCGCCGGCAATGGGCACGTAGCATCGGATGCAGCGGGTAATGGCTTTCGCTGGCATTGGCACTCCTGCAGGGGCGGTTCACGACCGCCGGCCTGGTCTCGGACCTATTCTGGCGTTGGATTCCTCCGCGCGAAAGCGGCATGCTGTAACCGTGGTCCGCATCAACCGCGTCTACACCCGTACTGGCGATGATGGCACCACCGGCCTGGGCGGTGGCCAGCGCGTTCCCAAGGATAGCCTGCGAATCGAGGCCTACGGCACCGTTGATGAGCTGAACAGCACGATTGGCGTGGCCGTCGCGGCCGGGCTCCATGAGACGATGAGGCCCGCGTTCTTCGTCATCCAGCAGGTGCTTTTCAACCTGGGCTCGGACCTCTGCATGCTCGAAGAAGACAAGAAGCGCTGGCCGGTTCCCACTGTTGAGGTTCGCCACGTTGAACAGCTTGAGGCGTGGATAGACGGCTGGAACGAGACGCTGGAGCCTCTCAAGAGCTTCATTCTCCCGGGGGGTGACCTTGCCGCGGCCCACCTGCACGTGGCCCGCACCGTCTGCCGCCGCGCAGAGCGGATAGTGCTCGCTCTCTCGCGCCAGGAATCCATCGGCGCGCTGGTCCTGCCCTACCTGAACCGTCTCAGCGACCTCCTCTTCGTGGCTGCGCGCCACCAGGCCCACCTCGCCGGCATTGGCGACATCCAGTGGGACAGCCGGGGCTACTGAGCGGAGGGCGTCAGGCGGTCACGGGGGTGTCTGCCCACTCCAGGAGGTCGTCGAGCTTCCCGTAGGCGTACGGCAAGAAGGCCTCTGCCGCTACCGTCGTCACCACCTCGGCGGACGTGTGTGTCTCGCCCTCGCTCAACGTTGCCCCGGTCACCGAAAGCACCGGCAGGTCGATGACGGGGTCGTGCCGCGACTCGCGGAAGGTGATCGTCCCTTCGCCGCGGACCGCCCGGTGGACGGTCCCCCGGTGGGTCACGCGGATGAGCTCGGGGTCGAACGCGAGCCCCCGTCCGTTAGCAGCCGGCAGGAAGCGGAAGTAGTAGTGCGGCACGGCGTAGTGCAAGGCCGGCTCCGCCGGTTGGCCTTCGAAGCGGCCGGTCAGCTCGATGTAGGTGATGCCGTGGCGCGAGACCCTGCCGCGGGCGTTACCCCCGGCCACATCCAGGCTTATCTCGGCCAGCTTCTTTGGTTCGGCGAAGAGCTCCCGGCCGAAGGTCACCGCCAGGCCCGTGTCCATCGGCATTGTCAGGCAGTAGAGCCCCTCCTCGCCCTGGTAGGTGCAGGCCAGGTTGATGGCTGCCCCATTGAATGGACCCACACAGTTCGACCGCCGGATTTCGCTGACCGACACCGTTGCCCGCGGCGCCGCCGCGGGTGCAAGCGGGGGCGGCAGCAGTTCGGCCACAACGGCGGGGTCTGTCTCGAAGGCAATGGAAAGGGTGCGGATGTCCAGGAAAGCCGGGGCGGCAAGCACTTCCTGCAGCGCGCTGACCCCGGCAAGGGACTGCACATAACGCGTTCGGGCCATGGTGTACCTCCAGTGAGTCCTGGAGGCATTCTACGCCTGGTTCAGCGCCGGAGGCGCACAATCGGGCCTTCGTCGAAGAGGCCGCGGGTGCTGATCCCCATGCGCTCATGGATGGCCCGGGGGATGCCAAGATCGGCCAGGTAGAGCTCGCCTGTGCAGGCGCGGCAGCGTGGCGCCAGGATACCTTCCTTGGGCAGGTCGAGTATGAGGGTCGTTGCGGCCCGGATCGCGGGTGTGTGCACCTCGCCGGTTGTGGCATTGACCCCGGTTGGCATATCAACCGCCAGGATGGGCCTGCGCGACACTACCGCAAGGTCAGTCAACGCTGCCGCCAGGCCGAACGGGGGCCCTTCCCGCCCGTACCCAACCAGGGCGTCGATCACGAGGTCCGCGCGGGCGAGCTCGTCTTCAAGGTCGATTTCGCTCATCTGCTGTTCGCGTTCCACCACCCCGGCCTCGCGCAGGGTCGCAATCTGGCGCCTGGTGGTGAACGTCATCTCCGTCTCCAGCTCACCGAACACGGGACGCGCATCGACGCTCCAGTTCACCAGGTGGCGAACGGCGCAGAGGCCGGCGCCACCCTTGTTGCCGCCGCCGGCAAGCACGATCACGCGCTGGCCGCGGCCCCTGCCCCCGAGCATGGAAAGGGCAAGCCCGGCGATCGAACGCCCGGCTCCCTCCGTGATCTGGAGGATATCGAAGCCAAAATCCTCCTGGGCGATGCGCTGGATCTCTCGCATCTGGGCAACCGAGACGGAAGGGACTTCGGCCATGCGGCGCTGGGGGAATCCACCCGGGTCTGCCTTCACGGTCATGCTTGCCACCTCGACGGCCGCGGCCTTCCTGCATGTTCGGGAGCAGCTGCGCGGATCTGAAGTCTAGGCCGGGGCAACATTGCCGTCACGAGGCAACGGCGAGGCCTACTCTGTGGGGAAGGTCGCCGTTATGCGCGCCGAAATTCCACCGCGCGTGTTGAACTCCCCCGTGACCATGGCCCAGCGGGGGGCGATCGCGGCGACGATATCGTCGAGCACGGTGTTCACTACATCCTCGTAGAAGATGCCGCGGTTCCTGAACGTCTGAAGGTAGAACTTGAAGCTCCTCAACTCGATGCAGCGGGCGCCAGGGACGTAGGTGATCGTGAGGGTCCCGAAGTCGGGCTGACCGGTCATGGGGCAGACGCTGGTGAACTCGGGCGCCTGGAACTCAATTTCGTACTCGCGCCCCGGGAACCGGTTCTCGAAGTGGTCGATCGTGCCATCAGTCCTGAACGTGTTCTCTGGCATGGGTCAAGCGTGAGCCAATCGCCCCTGCTGGTGCAAGCTCCCTACTCCCAGACCGCGACCGGGTTGAGGTCCACGCCCCGGTCATACACATCAATCCCTTCGTAGCGCTTGAGCGCTGCGACGGCGGCGTAGGTGATGGGAGTGGCGGCCGCTTCGAATCCCACCTTGAAGAGCCACTGCTTCCAGATGAGCGTCCAGAGCATCACGCCTTCCTGACCGGCGAAGGCGATGGTGATGAATATCGCCGAATCGAGGCCCTGCCCCACCAACGTCGACCCAATGGTGCGGGCCCAGAGGAAGCGGCCCCGGGTGGCGAGCTTCATCCGCGACAGGACCATGGAGTTGGCAAACTCGCCGGCCACGAAAGCGGCGAAGCTCGCCCCCACAATCCGCCACGTCTGCCCGAGGATAGTCTCATAGGCCGCCTGGTTGCCTTCCCAGAATGGCGCAGGCGGCAACTCCTGGGCCGCGACGATGGCAACCACGGCAAGCGCGTTCGCGAAGAAGGCCGACCAGATCACGCGTCGTGCCGCCGCGTATCCGTAAACCTCGGTGAGCACGTCTCCGAGGATGTACGAGACGGGGAACACAACGACCGCCGCCGGGAGGAAGTAGTCGTCCACCGGTCCCGATACGGCACTGAAGCTGGCTATCTTGACCGCGATGATGTTCGAGACGATGAGCGCCCCCGTGAAAAGCGCTGCGATGGGCATCAGCAACCGTGGGGTCGGAGCAGGAGTACGGGCCATGGCCGGAGTTTCGGATGCCGGTGAGTGGCGGGCAAGCGCCCGCCCGGCGAATCACGCTGCCGATTGAGCGAGGCCGGCTACCGGGGCTGCCTGGCCGCCAAGGAACCGATCGAGGCTGGCCGCCAGGTCCGGACCCGGTCCTGCAGCTTCGCCCGCCACCGTAACGCTCACCGCACGCTGACCTGCCAGGGTCGCGATCTGTGCAATTGCCCTTGCGATGGCGACCGCTGGCACGGCGCGTCCGTCGGCGCCCTCCACCACGTCCTGGAGCCACGATCGGCGGACGACGGCCTCAAGCCTGATCACCTCGCCCGTGCCTGCAGTTCCCCGCTGCAGGGCGACGACGATCTTTGACAGGCCTTCCTCCCCCGCGGGCGAGACGGAAACAGAACCACGTACAGACCCTCCCGCGAGGGCAAAGCCGTGCTGGAACTCCAGTGCGCAGAGTGGACCGGGTTCCAGCGCCTGACGGGCGGTCTGCGAAAGGATGAGCAATCCGGGCCCCCGGCCGCAGGTGGATGAAGCTGCCGGGTCGATTCCCTTGCCATCCTCCTCCGCCGGCCATGCCGCGCCCCTGCGCTCCCGCCTGAAGCTATCCGATGCCATCTCCGCACCTCGCTACTGATCGGATCGTGCTGCCCGGGCAGGTGGCCGAGGGACTGCCTGGAGGAACTCCGGTGAATGAACAGTTCCCGCAGCTGCTCAGCGCCGGCGCTGAACGAAGCGGCCAATGCGTTCGAGGGCGCGCTCTATCTGCTCGTAGCCGCTCGCGTAGCACGCTCGTACGTGGCCTTCTCCGCACGCTCCAAAGGCATTCCCGGGAACCACAGCCACCCGCTCTTCGGCAAGCAGCGCCTCGCTAAACGTTGTGCTATCGAGTCCCGTTCCGGCGATGCTGGGGAACGCGTAGAAGGCGCCCCGGGGCTCGAACGTCGGCAGGCCGATCGCCCGGAAGCCATCCACAATCAGGCGCCGCCGCCGGTCGTACTCGCTCACCATCTCTGCGACGAATGCCTCACCGTGGTCCAGGGCGGCGATGCCGGCGTACTGTGCCGCCGTGGGAGCCGACATCATCACGTACTGGTGCACCTTCATGACTGCCTCTGCCAGCCGCGCGGGGGCGCACACCCAGCCCAGCCGCCAGCCGGTCATCGCGTAGGCCTTGCTGAACCCGCCGATGATGACCGTCCTTTCGCGCATCCCCGGCAGAGCGGCGAAGCACGTGTGCTCGCCGGCATAGGTCATGCGGTCGTACAGTTCGTCGCTGACGACAGGGAGGTCATGGCGTTCGGCGACGGTTGCGATTGCGAGCAGGTCTTCGCGCGCCATCGTTGCGCCGGTTGGATTGGCGGGGTAGCCCAGGAGCAGCGCCCTCGACCGTCCCGTCATCGCTGCCTCCACGTCGGCGGCCAGCAACCGGAAGTCGTTCGCGGCGTAGGTTGGGACGGGGACGAACTCCCCGCCGGCCAACACGGTCGTCGGCTGGTATGCGACGTACGAAGGATCGGCGCAGAGCACTTCATCGCCGGGGTCGATGATGGCGCGCAGGCATACGTCGAGCGCTTCGCTGGACCCGCTGGTGATGACAATCTCTGTCGCCGGGTCGTAGTGCACACCGTAGAGGCGCTCGATGTGAGCGGCGAGCCGCTCTCGCAGCTCCAGGAGGCCGTAGTTGGAGGTGTAATGCGTATCGCCCCGCTGGATGCTCTCCACCGCAGCGCGCCTGATCGGCTCCGGGGTGACGTAGTCGGGCTCACCCACGCCGAGCGAGATGACATCGTCGATCGTGCTCAGGAGGTCGAAGAACTTGCGGATCCCGCTCGCCGGAACCGACTTGAGGCGGCGCGAAACGAAACGGGAGGCATCGTCCCCTGGGGCTGTCATGGCTTGCTCCTCTTCACCCCGCCAGGCAGCCCTGAAAAAGGACCGCCTGCTGGCGGTCCCTGGTAATTCTCGACACTGACTCTGCCGTCGACCGCCAGCCTACCCGCGCGCGCGCGCCGCCGCCGCCGCGGTGGCGAGGGTGCAGGTGGTAGCGATGGCAGCCATCAGCATTGTTCGAACTTTCCCGTTCGCGCCGATTACCGTCAATAGGAGTTCACTCCCGTCCTGGAACTCCCCTGCCTGCGCCAGGGGCTTCGCGTAGAATGAGCGTCTGTGAGAGAGAATGCGAAGCGCGCGGGGATTGTCGTCGCCTTGTGGGACACGGCCTGGAAGGCCGTCGCCATCCGGCGCGCGGTCAGGAACCGGCAATGGAAGTGGGTCCCGGTTCTGGCGGTGGTGAACAGCGCTGGCCTGCTGCCCCTGCTCTACCTCGCGAGGTGGGGGAGAGCCCGCCCGGCCGCCATTGAGGACGAGGGCCACGCCTGACCCGGTCGCACCGCCGTGCAGGGGTAGCTACTTCTTGACTGCCAGCCAGGGCATCATGGCGCGCATCTCGGCGCCAACCGTCTCCACCTGGTGCTCTGCATCGAGGCGCCGGGTGGCGAGGAAGCGGGCGCGCCCTGACATGTTCTCGAGGATGAACTCCTTTGCGAACTCGCCGCGCTGGATCTCGCCCAGGATCTTCTTCATCTCCGCCTTCGTCTCGGGGGTGATGATCCGCGGTCCGCGCGTGTAGTCACCGTATTCGGCGGTGTCGCTGATGGAGTAGCGCATGCGCGAAAGGCCACCTTCGTAGATCAGGTCCACGATCAGCTTCAGCTCGTGCATGGTCTCGAAGAAAGCGCTCTCGGGCTGGTAGCCTGCCTCGACAAGCGTCTCGAATGCCGCCTTGATGAGTGAGGAGAGGCCGCCGCAGAGGATTACCTGCTCGCCGAACAGGTCGGTCTCGGTCTCTTCCCGGAAGGTGGTGTCGAGCACGCCAGCGCGGGTGCCGCCGATGCCCTTGGCATAGGCAAGCGCCACCTGTTTGGCCACCTCGCTCGCATCCTGGTGTACCGCCACCAGGCAGGGGACGCCGCCGCCTTCAGTGTAGACCCGGCGCACCAGGTGCCCCGGCCCCTTCGGAGCCACCATGGTCACGTCCACGAAGGGCGGCGGCTGGATCTGCTGGAAGTGGATGTTGAAGCCATGGGCGAACATCAGCATCTTGCCTTCGCTCAGGTTGGCCTCGATGCCGTGCTGGTAGATCTGCTTCTGCACCTGGTCGGGCGCGAGGATCATGATGATGTCGGCCTCGCGGGAGGCCTGCTCAACCGTTGCGACGCGCAGCCCGGCCGCCTCGGCCTGGGCCCACGACTTCGAGCCCGGGTAAAGGGCAACGATGACGTCGCAGCCACTTTCCTTCAGGTTGAGGGCATGAGCGTGGCCCTGCGACCCAAACCCGACGATCGCGATCTTACGTCCGTTGAGCAGCGAGAGGTCGGCATCCTGGTCGTAATACATGGTTGCCATGGCGAATCCTCCTTGAGGTCGAAGTTGAGGCAGAGCCGGCCGGGCGCCGGACTGCCTACATCGGATGGATGACGCGGCGCAGATGCCGGGTCCGGGCCTCCGGACCAACACCTATCTCCCGGAGCATCCAGTACGTCTCGATCACAGAGACCTTGCCGTCGACGATGCGCAGCCAGTCGGCGCGGCGCGGCCGGGCAGTGTTGACCGCGGTCTCAACCACGGCATCCTTCGCTCCACAGTAGGTCCCGGTCACCTGCCACGACCCCAGGCCAGGGTTCGCGCGGGTGGTCCAATCGGAGGCTATCGCCCCGGCGCCGGTGGCGCTGCCGAAGAGGTTGTCGAGAAGCACGCTTTTCTCGGCGAGGTGCGCCGTGGCCGAATCAGTGTCCCCGGCAAGCACTGCCGCCATGAGTGCTTCGGCAGCCTTCCTGGTCTCGGAGACGCTGCCACCGCGGTAGCCCCTGGCGCTGGTCAGGGCGGCTGTGGCCTCCTTGCCGGGTTCAAGGTTCGGGAGCATGGCGTAGAGCCGGCGAGAAGCGACCATTCCGTCCCGCATCTCGCAGATGTCCAGCACGCGCTGCGTGAATGGCCGCCAGTCGTAACCTTTGGCTTCCAGCGTCGCCCGCACGGCGACCACGTCGCCGTCCTCTATGTACTCCTCGTCCGTGTAGGTGCAGTCGGCGTAGTCGCGCAGGAATTCCCGGTACCAGTCCTGCACGGAAACGCTTCCCAGCACGGCCGGGCCCGCGAACGGCCAGAAGGTCACGTCCGGGTCGTGGAGGGCCTCTATCCGGGAGAACTGATCGAAGTTGATGGCGGCGATGAGCGCCTTGACGGCGTCGGTATTGCTCATGCGGGGACAGGCACCTTGTGGGTCGGGAATGCCGCGCGATTGTATCGCGCTTCACGAGTGCGCGGTAGCGCAGCTCGTCCGTTCCTCTTCCCTCAGTCTGCTTCGTCCATCCCCGGCTGGTTCCAGGCTGCCCGGACAGCTGCCTCGGCCGTCTCGTGGTCGAAGCCGCGGCGCAGCAGGTAGCCCCCGATCCTGGTGGCGAAGCTGCGATAGTCCCCTGCCTCCACACGCTCTGCCCGGCGGCGGGCGAGCGCGGTCGCGACTTCGCGGTCGTCGATGCCCGCGACCGCTGATTCGGCCTGTTCTGTGCCGATTCCCCGTTGCCGTAGCTCGGCTCTCAGCATCCGCCTGCTGCGAGGCGCGAGCCGGCCTCGTTCAGCCACCCAGGCGCGGGCGAAAGCATCATCATCAAGGAGGCCCGCCCGTTGCAGCCGCTCGATCTCGGCATCGATCACGCCGCCGGGGAACCCCTTCCGGGCGAGCTGGAGGTTCACCTCGGCAGCGCTGCGTGCGCGGCGGGCGAGCATGCGCAGCGCCACCTCGTGGGCGGCGTCACCCGTCTCGGTGGTACCCAGGCCCGCGAGGATGGAGCCGTTCAGCTCGGCCCCCGGTTCCAGCCCACTTGCCAGGCGTGCCCCCTCGGAGATGAGAAGGTTGCGGCCATCGTCAAGGACCAGGCTGGCGCGCCCCCCGCGCAGCCTGCGCACAGCCACAACGCGCGCCGGGCCCGGGGTATGTTCCATGGCTGTGGCTCCTATCCTGCCGTGGCTGCGGCCAGGACAGGCGACGATGAGTTCTGGCGGACGGGCAGACCTGCCTCGCGGCGGATGTCGGTTTCGATCTCGGCTGCGACATCCGGGTTGTCGCGCAGGAACTGCTTGGCATTCTCGCGCCCCTGGCCGATGCGCATTTCGCCATAGCTGTAGAAGGCGCCGCTCTTGGTCAGGACCCCCAGCTCGGCGCCAAGGTCGACGATGTCGCTTTCGCGGCTGATCCCGCGCGGTGAACTGAACATAATCTCAAATTCGGCCACCTTGAAGGGGGCGGCTACCTTGTTCTTGACCACCTTCGCCTTCACCCGGTTGCCGATTGCCTCGGAGCCGCTCTTCACCGATTCCACCCTCCGCACCTCTATCCGAACCGAGGAGTAGAACTTGAGCGCCCGCCCGCCCGGCGTGACCTCGGGGTTGCCGAAGACGATGCCGACCTTTTCGCGCAGCTGGTTGATGAAGATCACCGCTGTTGACGAGCTCGAAATCGCCGGCGTTAGCTTGCGTAGCGCCTGCGACATGAGACGGGCCTGCAGGCCGACGTGGGCGTCGCCCATTTCGCCTTCGATCTCCGCTCGCGGTACAAGGGCGGCCACCGAATCCACGACAATGGCGTCAACCGCGTTCGAACGTACCAGCGCCTCGCAGATCTCGAGCGCCTGTTCGCCCGTGTCGGGCTGGCTCACCAGGAGGTCCTCGATGCGGATGCCGAGGTCGCGCGCATAGCCCGGGTCAAGGGCGTGCTCGACGTCGATGTAGGCGGCCGTTCCGCCGGCCTTTTGTGCCTCGGCCATCACATGCTGGGCGAGCGTGCTCTTGCCTGCCGATTCGGGGCCGAAGATCTCGGTGATCCGGCCACGAGGGATGCCCCCCACTCCGAGGGCGATGTCGATCGCCAGCGAGCCGGTTGAGATGGCCTGGACCGACATGCTGTCCTGCTTGTCGCCAAGGCGCATCACCGTGTTCTTGCCAAATTGCTTGTCGAGCTGCTGGAGCGCCATTTCGAGCGCCCGGGCGCGATCGTTGTCAGCCATGAGTCACCTGCCAGCGAAGCGGTTCCGGGCCGGGGAGGGAGCCCCACAAAGGCCCGTTGGCAGGACTATACACCAGGAGAAACAAATGTTCTATACCTTCACCTGGCGGTTGTTGTAGGTAGGCCCGTCTGTGGTCCAGAATGGCTCATCCTGTGATCTGTCCACGGCCCCACACTGCACCGGTGGGGCCAGCAAAGGAGACGAATGGACCTCCGCTTCGGGGAAAAAGAAGAAAAGCTCCGCCAGGAAGTTCGCACCTTCCTCAAGAAGCAGCTCGAGAACCGGGACACCGGCGGCGCACAGCTTGGTTCACGCAACGAAGACGAGTTCGAGTTCGCCCTCAATTTCAACCGTGAACTGGCAACGCGCGGCTGGATAGCCCCCGCCTGGCCAAAGGAATACGGCGGCCTCGCGGCTGATGTCAAAGAGCAGATGGTCTTCAACGAGGAGTTTGGCTACTACGGCGCACCCGATACCGGTACCCGCGGCTTCGGTGTCGGCATGATCGGGCCCACCCTCATCATCCACGGCTCGCCCGAACAGAAAGCTAACTATCTGCCAAAGATCACCAGTGGCGAACATATCTGGTGCCAGGGCTACAGCGAACCGGGCGCGGGATCCGACCTCGCCAGCCTCCAGACCCGCGCCGTTCGCGATGGGGATGACTACGTCATCAACGGCCAGAAGATCTGGACTTCCGGGGGCCACCGCGCGAACCAGATGTTCTGCCTGGTGCGCACCGACCCCGATGCACCCAAGCACCGGGGGATCAGCTTCCTCCTCATCGACGATATCAAGAACACCCCCGGCCTGACCATCCGGCCGCTCGTCAATATGGCCGGCCGCCACCATTTCAATGAGGTGTTCTTCGAGGACGTGCGCGTCCCCGCGCGCAACATCGTCGGTGAAGAAAATCGCGGCTGGTACGTGGCCATGACCCTGCTCGACTTCGAGCGCTCCGGTATCGGCGTGACCGCCGGTCAGAAGCGCACGCTGGAAAAGCTCACGGCCACGCTGAAGGCTGCTCCCACGATTTTGCGCGAGCGAAACCGTATCAAGTTGGCTGACTTCGTGATTGCCAACAACGTGGGCCGCTACCTGGGCTACCGCATCGGCTCTATGCAGGCCGCGGGCCGGGTTCCGAACTACGAAGCCTCCGTGGTGAAGATCTACCAGTCCGAGCTCGGGCAGCGAATCTACAACTTCGGCGTGAACATGCTCGGCCTGGCCGGCCAGTTCCGCCCCGAGGAGCCGCGCGCGCCCCTCTTCGGCGAGCTGCCCGAGTCCTATATCATGGCCGTTCCATCCTCCATCTACTCGGGCTCGAACGAGATCCAGCGCAACATCATCGCCCAGCGTGGGCTCGGCCTGCCGCGCGACTGAGCCGGGGCCACCCGCATGCACCCGGGGGAGTGGTGAGACCACTCCCCCTTTTCGTTATCGCAGCTTTGCGTTCAGGGCGTTGCCTTCCTGATACCGGCCTGACAGAATCCGCGCCATGTACGACGGGATCAGGGTCATCGACTGCTGCGACGAGCGGGGGATCATCGCTGGTCAGATGCTGGCCGACATGGGCGCCGATGTGATAGCGCTCGAACCGCCGGGAGGTTCGCCTGCCCGGCGGCTGCCCCCATTCGCTGGCGACGACCCCGGCGTCGAGCGGTCGCTCTACTGGCACGCCTATGCGCGCAACAAGCGCTCCGCCACGCTCGACTGGTCCACCCCCGATGGCAGCGCGCTGCTCGATGAGCTCCTTGCCCGCTCTGACGCGCTCCTCCTGTCCGGCGTCGAGAGCCTCGCGGCCCTCGGCGGGTACGAAGCTCTGGCAGCGCGTTTCCCGCGGCTGGTGGTCGCTTGCGTCACACCCTTCGGCATGGACGGGCCGAAGTCCGGCTATGCGGGGACCGACATCACCATCCTTGCCTCCAGCGGCGCCCTGCGCATGAGCGGTGACCGTGACCGCCCGCCCCTTCGTGGCACACTGCCGCAGGCGTGGCTCCATGCCGGGGCTGATGCCGCGGTGGGCGTCTTGATGGCGCTGGCCGAGCGCGAGACCTCGGGCCTGGGACAGTTGGTGAGTGTCTCCGGGCAGACCTCCAGCATGCAGGCCACCCAGTCGTCGATCCTGGCCTCGGGCGTTGGCGACGTACCTACGATGCGCGCCGCCGGGGGGGTCTACTTCGGCGGCATCGATATCCGCTTTGTGTTCCCCGCGAAGGACGGGTACGTCTCGATCACCCTGCTCTTTGGCTCCGTTGCCGGCCTGTTTACGAGCCGCCTGATGCACTGGGTCCACGAGGCAGGCTTCATCGACGAGGCCACGCGCGACAAGGACTGGTACGGCTACACGGTTCTCCTGGTGACCGGGCAGGAGCCCATCTCAGAGTATGAGCGCGTCAAGCAGTGCGTGGCCCAGTTTACAGCCTCGTTCACCAAGGCCGAGCTGTTCGAAGAGGCCCGCCGCCGCGAGGTGCTCCTGGCGCCATGCGCCACTGCCGATGACCTGCTCCACAGCGAGCAGTACCGGGCGCGGGAGTACTTCTGGGAGGCGCCTTCCCCGGCCGATGGACACCCTGTCCGTGTCCCGGGAGCGTTCGCGAAGCTGCCTGCATCGCCGCTTGTCAACCGCCGCCGGGCCCCGGCCCTCGGCGAGCACAATGCGGAGGTCTTTACCTCCATCCTCGGAATCAGCGGCGAGGAGCTCGCAGCCCTCCGCGGTGCGGGGATCATATAGAGCAGCCCCGGCGAGGCGGCTGCACTACAATCGGATCCGTGTTGGTTCCCGGGGAGTTCGAGCGGCGTCTCGCGTCTGTGGCGGCGCTGTCGCTCATCGCTGCGAGCGTGATGTTTGCGGCACTGGCCTACTGGCAGATCTTCCGCACCGACCTATCGGTTCGAACCGGAAACCCACGCATCCTGGCTGCCTACTCTGACCCCGGCCGGGGGCGAATCCTGGACCGCGAGGGCAACATCCTCGCCGAAACATTGCCGGGTGGGGAACGCTACTACCCGGATGCGTCTGTCGCTCACGTTGTTGGCTACATCGATTCCCGCTTTGGAATGCACGGGGTGGAGCTCGCCTTCAACGATGTGCTCAGCGGTGGGGCCGGTGGCGGCTCGTGGGGCGCCGCCTTCGATGCGGAGTTCCGGCGCGCGTCAGTGAGCGGGCTCGATCTGCGGCTCACAATCGACCCGGCGGTACAGGCGGCCGCGGGGCAGGCCCTGGGTTCGCGCAGGGGGGCCGTGGTGGCCCTCGACCCGCGCAACGGCGAAGTTCTCGCCATGGTGAGCGTCCCCACATACGACCCGGGAGCGCTGGGCCGCAACGGAGAGGCCTTGTTCACCGACCCCGCAGCGCCGCTGTTGAACCGCGCCACGCAGGGCAGGTATCCGCCGGGGTCCACGTTCAAGACGGTGACCGCCGCCTCGGCCCTGGAACACGGGGTCATCACGCCCGGCACACCCGTTACCTGCCCGGGCGAAATCGTCGTGGATGGCTTCCCCATTTCCTGCCACAACGTCCCGCAGGGGGTCGGGACCTACCCATTCCGGGATGCCTTCGCGTACTCGGTGAACGCCATTTTCGGCCAGCTGGGGGTTGAGGTCGGGTGGAAGTGGCTCCTCGACACCGCGCGGCGCTTTGGCTTCGGAACCGCCCTCGACTTCACCATCGAGACCGCGCCGTCGCAGGTGTACGCTCCCGGTTCCAGCCTCACGAAGGTTCTCCTCGCGAGCACTGCCTTCGGGCAGGGGGAGCTCCAGGCGACGCCGCTGCAGATGGCCGTCGTTGCTGCCACGATCGCGAACGGCGGCGAGCTGGCGGCGCCACACCTTGGCCTTGATGCCCTGCGCGATGGCGAACCTGTTCGCGACCTGGGGATGAAGGGAACGACTCGCATCCTCTCGCCGGAGGTAGCGGCCACGATGCGCGACCTGATGGTCGCGGTTGTCGCGAATGGGCAGGCAAACGGGGTATCCATTCCTGGCGTGACAGTCGCGGGAAAGACCGGCACAGCCGAAAGCGGCCACGGGACGTCGCACGCGTGGTTCATCGCCTTCGCCCCTGCCGGGGCGCCCACGGTGGCAGTGGCCGTGGTGGTTGAGGACGGCGGCCAGGGCGGCGTGGTTGCGTCGCCGATTGCAGGGAGCGTCTTGCGCGCGGCGGTCCAGCGATGAGCCATTCGCGCGGAAACCCGTTCGAACGTCTGCTGGAGCAGGCCGCCCGCGGCCTTGCCGGGCCGCTGCACCCCCTGGAGGTGCTCGAACATGTGCGGACGGCCTTCGATGCCGCCGTCTCCGGCAATGTTGCGCCAAACTCCATTGCAGTGGCGTTCCACCCTGGGGACTTCGACGACTACCGCGCGGGGCTCGACGTCCTCCGTGAAAGGATTGCGGCGCTGTTGGCGAGCATCGAAGAAGCACGCTCCCTCAGGCGTATCGGCGAGAGGGTCGTCGCCTTCACACGTTCGGATGCTGTCCCTGCTGGCACCGTATCGGTGAGCGCACGTTTCATAGACACGAATCAGCGGCGCGGTACGCCCCCCCCAGCGGGTGCGACGGGCCGTTATCTGCCCGAAACCGGCCTGGAGCTCGTTCTCGGCGACGGGACGCGCGTCGCGGTGACCCACACCCCGTTCTCCATTGGCCGGGGCCCGGGCAACGACCTGCTACTACCCGGGCTTTCGGTTTCGCGGCGGCACGCCGAGCTGGTGCGCTCGCCGCGCGGGTATCTCCTCCGTGACCTTGGCAGCCGGAACGGGCTCCTCGTTGGTGACGCACGGCACGGCGAGGTGCTCATGTCGGCGGGCACGGCGGTGACCCTCGGGGAATTCAGCCTGGAGCTGGAGACAAGCGCATGAACGGGGACACCGAGCTCCTCGCCCTGCGCCTGGCGCTCCTGGCGATCATCTTCGCATTTGTGCTTGCAGCGAGCCTGAGCATGCTGACGGGTCTCCGGCGCGCTGCCGCTCCGCGGGCTGCCCCCTCCCCGGGAAGGCGCCCCACCGGGCCACGCCTCGTGCTGGAAGGCGTTGCCCGCACGGGCATGCGGCCCGGCGACAGCTTCGCGCTCGCGGCCACGATGAGCATTGGCCGCGACGCTTCCAGCGGCATACTCCTCCCTGACCCCTCGGTATCGGGTCATCACGCCACCATCCAGCAGTCCGGCGGGGGATGGAAGCTCACCGATTCAGGCAGCACCAACGGGACGCTCGTCGACGGGGTTGCTATCGACCGGCGCGGTGCGCTGCTACGGGGCGGTGAGCTGTTGACCTTCGGCGCGGTATCGCTGCGGCTTCATCTCTGACCGGGTGGGGCGGATGCGCTGGAGACCCCTGCCAGCAGCCCCACGATGACGAAGTTGACCAGCAGGCTCGACCCGCCATAGCTCACGAACGGCAGCGTGATGCCAGTGGTCGGGATGAGCCGCAGGTTGCCGGCGACGATGATCGCCGCCTGGATTGCGATCAGGAGCGATGCCGACGCGGCCAGCAGCCGTCCATAGGCTTCCGGGCAGCGCATGGCAACTCGCAACCCTGCGAACAGGAGCACCAGGTAGACCATGATCACGCCAGCCGCGCCCGCCAGTCCCAGTTCCTCGCCGATTGCGCTGAAAACGTAGTCGGTCTCGGCGGCGGGGATGCCCTGGGGTTCCCCCATACCGAGTCCTTCGCCTGTAATGCCACCGGCCTCTATGGCGTAGAGGCTCTGCACCGTCTGGTAGCCGGCGGCCTGCTCGTCGGCAAACGGGTTGCGCCAGACGTCGATCCGCGCCCGCGCGTGGTCGAACATGGCGTAGCCGGCCACCGCTGTCAGGGCGAGCAGGGCTGCCCCTGCGAGCACAAACCGCACGCGCCCGGTGGCAACGTAGAGCGCGCTCATTGCCAGGAGGACCAGCAGGGCGATCGAGCCGAGGTCTTTGAGCATGGCGAGGGCTGCCATGGTCATAAGCCATGTGAGTAGGAGTGGGGCGACGTAGGGGAGGGCGCTGTAGGTGCGGCCGCCAAACCGCAGGCGGCCTGCCGAGAGCACGGCCGCCTCATCGGCGAGGAAACCCGCCAGGAAGACCAGCATGAAGAGCTTTATGAGCTCGGTGGACTGTACCGTGTGCCCTCCGAGCGAGAGCCAGAGCCGGGCGCCGTTGACCGTCGTTCCGAACACCCCGGTGATGACCAGCAGGGCGATAGCCGCCAGGGCCGCCGAATACGTGAACTGGCGCAGTTTCCGATAGTGGCGGCTGCTGCCCCAGGCGGCGAAGACCATGAGCCCTGTGCCCACAGTGATCCAGTTCGCCTGTTCCTGCCCCTGGCCGGGCGCAAGGCGCACTACGAAGGCAAGTCCAACTGCCGCCAGCAGGAGCGCGGCTGCGTAAAGGTGCGGTCCAGCGCGGGGTGCAACGATGCGCAGGCCAGCGTGGCCGACGAACCCGGAAATGAGGAATTGCGTTAGGATGCGACCAGAATTGGCAGGCATCGCAAACTCAGCGGCAGCCAGCGAGCGCCACGCAACGGCGGCGAAGGCGCCGCTGGCCAACACCAGCGCGAGCTCGGTGTTGCGCTCGCGTGAAGCGATTGCCCTGCCGGCCGGCCGGAGCGTCATTTCGCCTTGAAGGTTTCCGATCTCATAGACGGACGATACCGCCTTGAGCGGCTGCTGGGCACGGGGGGGATGTCCGAAGTGTGGCTTGCCGAGGACCAGCGGCTCTCACGCTGGGTCGCGGTGAAGATCCTCCGCGATTCCGTGGCTGGCGCGGGCGCCGGCGAGCTTGTCGACAGTATCGAGCGGGAGGCCCGCGTCATCGCCCGCCTGCAACACCCGAACGTCGTTGCTGTCCACGATGCGGGAAAGCACCAGGGCCACCACTTCCTGGTCATGGAATACGTCCACGGCTTCTCCGTGCGCCAGCTGCTCGAAACCCAGGGCCGCCTCAGCGAGGCCGAGGCTATCCGCTATGGCAGCCAGGTCGCCAGCGCCCTCCAGTACGCCCACGAACAGGGCATCGTCCACTGCGACGTGAAGCCCGAGAACATCCTCATCAACGAGAATGGCGTCGCCAAGGTGGCCGACTTCGGCGTGGCCGATACAGTCACGCGGACGCTCGCCCCGGAAGCTGCGCGTGCCATCCTGGGGACCATCGCCTACCTGGCTCCCGAGGTCATGCAGGGGTTTCCCGCCGACCCCCGCTCGGATGTCTACTCGCTGGCCCTGACCGTGTTCGAGATGGTCGCGGGCAGGCTTCCCTTCGCGGCTGCGACGCCGGCGGCCACAGCAGGGCAACGGCTCACCATGCAGGCGCCGCCTCTGCGTGCAATCGCGCTCAGCGCCTCCTCCGAACTGGAGTCGGTCCTTGCCCGTGCCCTCGCGCTCATCCCCCACGACCGCTACGAATCCGCTGCCGAATTCGGCGCCGCGTTGCGGCGCGCCGAGTCCCGGGCCGGCGCAGGCGCGCGGACGCCGGTGCCCGCCCCCCCGGGCCGCGCTCCGGGCCCGGCTTCCTCGCGCAAGGGCCGCGGGCGACGCCATGACACCGCTCCAATCCGGCCGCGTGCTGCCACGGGTGCTTACCCCGCGGCGCAGCGATCAAGCAATCTCGCCATGTGGGTATCGGTCGCGGTCATCGTTCTGGGCGCGGTAGCTGCGGCTCTGGGCGTCTTCCTGCTTGCCCGAGACGACGGAAGCGGGGCCCCTTCCCCTACGCCAACGACCGCCCCGGCAACGGCTACCCGGCCACAGCCGACCCCGACCGCGACCCGGACTCCGACCGCGACGCGGACACCTTCACCTTCGCCCTCACCGGCTCGCACGGGCACGACTTCTCCGACGGCGACGCGCAGCGCGACCCCGTCACCGACGGCTACCCGTACTTCAACGCCTTCGCCGACGGTCTCGCCAGTACCATCGCCTTCCCCTTCTCCTTCAGCCAGCCCGTCGCCGTAGACGCAGGAAAGGGGCGCCGTTCCCGGCGCCCCTTCGCTTGGAATGGAGAGGACGAGGGCCGTGCTAGACCCGGTGGCACCAGACCCAGTGCTCCCGGTCGGCCGTGCCCACGTTGCGCCAGTCCGGGCGCCGGGCGCGGCACTCATCGATTGCGATGGGGCAGCGCGTGTGGAACACGCAGCCGGTGGGTGGCATGAGCGGGCTTGGCACATCGCCGAGCAGGATGATCCGGTCGCGCTTGCGCTCGATCGCGGGGTCGGGGATAGGCACGGCCGACATCAGCGCCTTGGTGTAGGGATGCAACGGATTCTCGAAGATCGAGTCCCGGTCGGTCAGCTCCATGACGTGGCCGAGATACATGACCGCCACGCGGTCACTGATGTGACGCACAACCGAAAGGTCGTGCGCGATAAACAGGTAAGTCAGGTTGAACTGGCTCTGCAGGTCTTGCAGGAGGTTGATGATCTGCGCCTGGATCGAAACGTCGAGAGCGGAGACCGGCTCGTCGCAGACAATGAAGTCGGGTTCGACCGCGAGTGCGCGCGCAATGCCAATGCGCTGACGCTGCCCGCCGGAGAACTCGTGCGGGAAGCGGTTGGCGAAGTAGGGGTTCAGGCCTACCGTCTGGAGCAGGCTCTGGACGCGCTCTTTCTTGGCCTTCCCGCTGGCGAGCTTATGAATGGTGATGGGCTCACCGATGATGCTGCCAACCGACATGCGGGGGTTCAGGCTCGCATACGGGTCCTGGAAGATCATCTGCATCCTGCGCCTGAACCGGCGCAGTTCGCGGCCCTTGATGCGGGTCAAATCGGTGCCTTCGAAGTCCACCGTCCCGGCGGTTGGCCGGATGAGCTGAAGGATGGCCTTGCCGGTCGTGCTCTTGCCGCAACCCGACTCACCCACCAGCCCGAGCGTTTCGCCCCGCTTGACGGTGAACGAGACCCCGTCGACGGCCTTCACATCGGCTACTTTGCGCTGGAAGATGATGCCCGCCGAAACGGGGAAGTAGATCTGGAGGTCTTTGACCTCTACGAGCGGCTCACCCAGCGTGCCTGTCTTCTGACGAATGGAGGGACTAGTCTGCTGCGCCAACTGCGACCTCCCTGCGAACGCGGTCCGATTCCCAGCATGCCGAGTAGTGGCTTTCCGCGACCAGCTTGAACGGCGGGTACTCTTCCTTGCAGCGGTCCACCCGCCAGGAGCAACGTGGATAGAACGAGCAGCCCGGTGGCAGGTGGGCAAGGTCGGGCGGCAGCCCCTCGATTGGCACCAGCTTCTCTTTCCGTGTCTCATCGAGGCGCGGAACGGAATTCAGGAGCCCAACGGTGTAGGGGTGTTTCGGATTCGCATAGAGCTCGGTCGCGGCGGCCGTTTCGATGACGCGCCCGGCGTACATCACGTTCACCCTGTCGGCATACCGCGCTACCACCCCCAGGTTGTGGGTGATGATGATCACGGCCGTGCCGAACTCGCGGCTGAGCCTGCTCATGACCTCAAGGATTTGCGCCTGGATCGTGACGTCGAGCGCCGTCGTCGGCTCGTCGGCGAGGAGCAGCTTGGGATTGCAGCTCATCGCCATAGCGATCATCACGCGCTGGCGCATTCCCCCCGAGAACTGGTGGGGGTAGTCGTCAAGGCGGTTGCGCGCCATTGGGATGCCCACCATTTCGAGGAGCTCTGCTGCTCGATCGCGCGCTGCCTTGCCGTGGAGGTCCATGTGGAGCTCCAGCGCCTCGGTCATCTGGCGGCCGATGGTCAGCACCGGGTTGAGCGACGTCATCGGCTCCTGGAAGATCATCGCGATATCGTTGCCGCGAATCTTGCGGACCGCGTCTTCGTCGAGCTTGAGGATGTCCCGCCCCTGGAAAAGGATCTCGCCTGAGACGATCTTTCCTGGGGGCTGGGGGATCAATCGGAGGATGGAGAGGGCCGAGACGCTCTTGCCGCAGCCTGATTCGCCAACCAGTCCCAGCGTTTCGCCTTCTTCCACGCTGTAGGAAGTCCCGTCGACAGCTTTGACGGTTCCCTCCTGCGTGTAGAAGTAGGTCCGAAGGTCTTTGACCTCGAGAAGCGCCATCCCTCCTCCTTCTGTTTGCCCGGGTCGCCGGGCCTTCGAGATCTGCCAGGTCTCTCGAGTGCGTGGGGAAGAGGAGACTCGAACTCCTACGCCTTGCGGCACATGATCCTAAGTCATGCTCGTCTGCCAGTTCCGACACTTCCCCACAAGTGCGGCCGTGGCCCGCCAACGGGGGCGGACCGCAGGCTTCGGAACAGGAATGGCCTGGTGAGCCGCGAAGGACTCGAACCTTCAACCTAGTGATTAAGAGTCACTTGCTCTGCCAATTGAGCTAGCGGCCCGTCTGGGCTGGGCGGGAGTATAGCACGAGGCGCTTCCTGTTCAAGAAGTATCCCCGAATCTGAAGGCACCCGCAAACCGCGAACCAGTTGGCGAATCCGCTCGCTTTTGGCTGTGAGCGCCCTGGCTGTCCGTCTGTATGGGCCGCCGCAGCATCAGGCAGCGCGCGACGCCCGTCCTCGCTCGATTTCGGCAAGCCGTGCTCGCAGCCGGCGCAGCACCGGGCCGCTCAGGTTCTGGAAGCTCGTTCCGCCCACAGCGTCAACTACCGCCAGGGCATCGGCGATAGCGGCCCGGTAACCACACTCCCACTGGGAGATGTCCTGTGAGGGCGGCCCCTCGGGGGACAGCGGGGAATGTGCGCCGGGGTTCATACGTTGAGTTGTCGGCAGCCATCACTCTGCCATGAGAGCCTTTGCGCCTCCTCGCGCCGGGTTCCTGAATTGGGGGCCCCTTGCCGGCGAACTCGCAGATTCCGGTTTGTTAGCGGCTGAAGTTGCGTTTGAACTTGCCGATACACCAGAAAGACAACCTTCGAAAGGCTGGTGAAGGCGTGGTATTGAGCCGCCTCGTCAACAGAGGGACACACCAATCCCAGGCCGCCCCCGCGCATCCAGAGGCGCGTGGAGCCGCCAGCGCGCCCGACGGACGCATGCTCCAGCTGGCGATTGCCACCGGAATGCGGTACGAACTCGGTATCGATTCCTTCTTTGGCGCATCGCATGCCATGCGCCCGGCGGGCGAGCGCCACACGCACTCTTTCCGCGTCCAGGCGTCGTTCCTGACCGATTCCATTGATGCGAACGGCATGGTGGTCGGCTTTCGCGAGGTCTCCAACCTCCTTGATGCGGAGGCCAGGAGATACTCGGGCCGTTTCCTGAACGACATCGAGCCCTTCACCCGCATCCAGGCCACCGGCGAGAACCTCGCCGCCGTCATCTTCCGCAACCTTGCCGCGGCGCTCGACGAAACGCTGCCGGGTGGCCCGCAGCTGGTGACGGTGACCCTCTGGGAAAACCCCACCAGCTACGTTCGTGTGAGCCGTCAGGAGGCCGCGTGATGCGGCTGGCCATCTTCGCGTGCTGCGCCGCGTTCATCCTCTTCTGGTCGACGCTCCTCGCCGCCGAGGTGCAGGCGGCGCCTTCGCGCGCGGCGACGATGACCTTCCTGGTTGCGGAGTGCCCTGCGGGAAGCTCCATGCATTCCAGGGTCTCCGCCGGCCAGGACCCCCGCGCTGCTGACAATGGAAGCGGGACCGCCGTACCCGCTGACATCGGCGCTTACGGCTGCTCACAAGCGCCGGCGAGCTACCACCTCTTTCTTCTTGGGGGTTCGACGGCCGGATCGGTCTTCAGAGATGAGACCCTGAGCGAACCGGCCGCTATCAGCTCTTCGTCCAACGCCCATGACGGGAGCGCCACGCTCCTCGCTAACGGCGGAACCTTCTTCATTGACGGAAACAAGGAGGGGGCCAGGCGGGTTGCAGTTTCCGAGTTCCCGGTAAATGTGTCGAGCAGGGCACCACTGCCTGTGCTGGACCTTCAGTGCCATAACGATGGGGTAAACAACGACAACGCCGACGGCTTCGGCTGGAACAAGTCCTCGCTCTCGCCGGGGGAGCAGGTCTTCTGCATCCTCTACGTGGCCGGCAAAGACGCAGAAGTCACGCCCACGCGAAACCCCTCCGCCTCAGCCACCGTGACTGCAACCGCCACCCGGGCGACACCAACCGCGACCTCATCCCCGGATTCGTCACGCACGGTGACTGCTACTCGCACGACGGACGAGCTCGAGCAGCGCAAGCTCATCATCCACAAGCGCACCTGGGAGCCCGGGTCGCAGAAGTGGCAGCCTGCCACGCCAGCCCATTCGTGGACGTTCCAGGTGTTCGACAACAGTGGGACGGTCGTGGCCGAACCGGCCGATGGTGACAACACGCCCCTCGCCGCGGGCTCCTACAAGGTCATCGAAAAGGCGGACCAGCCCGCGCACCCGGCCTTCAAGCTGGTCGACTTCTTCAAGAGCGCGGGCGGGGGCTCGGCGTGCCCCGATGAACCCGCCGGGGGCAGCCAGTCGGTTGCCCTCACTCCCAACGATTTCGCGGAAAAGGGAGACGGCACCATCCACCTCTGTGCCTACAACAAGGTGGATGGCTCTGGACCCGAGGCGGCCACGCCCGGCCCGAGCGGCCACAGGGCCGACCCACCCGAGAAGTACAGGAGCGTAAGACCCTTCGTGGAGTGCGTCATCGACCACGGCGGAGGGACCTTCACGGCCTACTTCGGGTACGAGAACGGCAACAAGGGGGCCGTGACGATCGAACCCGGTGAGCGAAACAGGCTCAACCCGGGTGTGCCGGGCGTGACGCCGCCGTCGCGCTTCGAGCCCGGCCGTTCACCTGCGTTCCCGGACTCCGCGTTTGCAGTGGAGTTCGATGGGAAGGCGCTGGAGTGGACCCTTGCTGGCCCCAACTCAAAGCCCATCTCTGCAACTGCCGATGCGTCCTCGAAGGCGTGCGCCAGGCCGAAGCTCATCAAAGAGTTCGTCTCCGAAGACTCCGGCGTGGTGACGTGGCGGCTGAGGCCATCGTTCGATATGGACATGCTCGTCTGGGACTGGGATGCCGAGACGTGCAAGGGATTCGGAGGCGCGGCCTGTGGCGGTGTCACCTCCGGCGACTACGGCAAGTTCTACTCCACCGGCTCCGGGCAGTACATGGAGGTAACGCAGCGGTACACCGTGGAGGACGGCAAGAAGTGCATGGTGACGAACACGGCAGCATTCGCTACCGCTCCATTCACGAGTCCGCCGCAGCCAGGTGAGAAGGTGACGGCGACGTACAAGTGCTCCGGCGCGACCGCGATGGGCTGGCCGCTCCTGGGGGTCGCCTTCGCAGGGGCAGTCGCGGCCGCCTGGGCCATCAACCGGAAGAGGGCGTGATGGAAATCGCGCTCTTCGGTGTTGCTTTCGTGCTCTGGGCCGGTCTGACGCTGTTCTTCTGGCGGGCGGGGGCGTGGCTCCCCTACTACGTCGCCGGCTCCGCCGGGGCGGCTGTCCTGCTGGTGGTCGTTGCCCGCGAGTTCCTTCCGTTGGAGCTTGCCTTGCGGGCCTCCACCGCGCGGGGTGTCGATTTCCTCGCCAGCCTCGTTGGAATCCACACGAGCGTGACCTGGTCCGACCCGGGCGCAATTGTCGTCGTGGGAGTGCCTCACCACCAGGAGTGGACCCACCTGAACGTCGGGCTCGAATCGTCGGGCCTGCTGGAGATAGCTGCCCTGGCAGGGCTGATTGCGTTCTTCCCACGCGGTGGCGCGCTTGACCGCAGCAAGGTCCTGGCGGTCGCGCTGCTGGCCACCTTTGCTGCGAACATCGTCCGCGTGCTTGTCATCGTTGCCTTCGTCGCACACTTCGGGCAGGGCACGCTCGACTTCGTGCACACCTTCCTCGGCCGTGCGCTGTTCTTCGTGATGGCGATTGGCATCTACTGGTACGCCATCACCCGTCCCACAATCCGGACGGTGGGCGCGCGCCTGCGCGGCGGAGCCTTCGGATGATTGGCGAATGGTATCTGCAGGTTGGGTTCTGGGGGGTGTTTCTGCTGGTTCCCATCCTCATCGATGGCTCGGTTGCCTTTGCGTACCTGACGGCGGTTGTGCTGGGCAAGCAGCGCCGTCTCCCAATCCGGCCCGTCACAAAGGCGCCGAACGGCAAGTGGCCGCGCGTCACGGTGTTGGTGCCGGTCTACAACAGCGCCAATGATCTCGCCGCCTGCATCGAGTCGATCAAGGCGCAGAGCTACCCGGCCGGCCTGGTGGAGATACTCGCCATTGACAACGGCAGCCGGGACCGTTCCTTCGCCGTCTTCTGCGAGCAGCAGCAGACCGGCTATGCCGGCTCAATCCACTGGCTCTCGACTTTCCACCAGGGCAAGCCATGGGCGCTGAACGTCGGCATCCATCACGCACTTGGCGAATACATCATCAACCTGGACTCGGACGTTACGCTGCACCCCGACGCGATCGCGAATATGGTCGCAGCCTTCGAACATGATCCTGATCTTGTGGCTGCAACAGGCTCGGTGGAGATACGGACCAACGAGCCGAGCCATGGTCTCATGCGGCTGGTGCACGAGTGCGAGTTCCAGGAGTACTACTTCGCGTTCAATGTCGGGCGACGCTTCCAATCGGAGTCGCGTTCGCTGTTCACACTTGCAGGGGCCTTCAGCGCATTCCGGCGCGATATCATCTTCGCAACCCACCTCTACGACACGTCCACCGTCGGCGAAGACACCTTCATGACCTTCGACATCCAGGAGGCCTTTCCCGGCAAGAAGGTCTCGGTGGTCACGAGCGCGGTCTGCTACACGGAGCCGATTCCCGGCCTTCGCGCCCTCTACTCCCAGCGGGTTCGCTGGCAGCGCGGCGAGATAGAGGTGATGGCCGCCCATCCGCGGCTCGCCAACCGGGGTATCTTTCACCGCGGCTTCTCGCCCGTGAGAACCCTGATGGTCGACCATACGCTCGCTTTTCCACGCGTGGCATGGACGTTCCTCATGCCTGCGCTCGCCTTCATGGGCTATCACTGGACGACGATCCTGGTCGCGACGGCCATCCTGTACCTGGCATACATGCTCATCGAAGCGGCTACCTGGACCACGAGCGCCCTGCTTGTCGTCTTCCCATCGTCACAGCGTCTCTGGCGAGGCTGGTGGACGATTCCCCTGATGCCGGCCTACAGGTATGGCGTCTTCTGGATGCGATTCGCCGGGACCCTCACGGTCCTTACCGAACCCCACAAGTGGCGCACCGTTGACCCGGTGAGCGCATCACGCGACGAGCTATTGCGCGTGGTTGGCCGTGTTTCGCCGCGGCATGGTGAGCAGCCCGGACAGAAGGCGGCTTAGACGCCCCCACGCGGCAACCGGCGCGGCGAGCCGGACCCCTGACCCGGGCAATAACGCCTGGAAATGCGAAGGCGGGCCTCGTGAGCCCGCCTTCTACTTTGGGTGCGACCCTTATTACCAGTTGACACTGCGCATAGGGAAAGGCACCTCCCGCTTCTTCCGGCCGTTTTGCCGACCGTGCGGTATGTAATACGCCTGGTGGACGTATGGTGTCAAGATGGTAAATGTAATTTTTGCAGGCGCTAAGGTTAAGTTCGCGCCTTGGGGGGGGGATTCCACGCAGCGTAATGCGCGAGGATTCGGAGTGATCGGGCTGCTTCCTGCCCGTACTACCGCCGGCTGGTGCTCTCTTCCCGCCGGTGAATACTGAGCCCGAGCTCAAGCTCCTCGATTACCGTTTCGGCCAGGGCCATGCTCTCATCCGGGGGCAGCGCTCCGCGCCAGACTTCGTTTGAGACTTCCGCCACGCGGTTGGCGCCGAGGGTGCGCTCCGCCGTCGCCAGTTCTTCCGTCACTGCCATCTGCCGCTGGATGAGGCGATCGCGCCCGATCTCGCGAATCTTCTCGCGCACCGCTCGCCGGGCGTCATCGGGCGAAAACGGTGGCAGGCGCCGCCGGGAGAGGGTTCCAAGATGGTCCGCTACCGGGTCATCGGGCTGTGCGTCGCCCCCGTTTTCGGCATGCAGCCAGCGCAGGAACGCCTCCCGGTCGAGCGCCGAGGCGAACAGGTCGGGTGGGAGCGGGCGCACCTCTGCCCGCAGGAGGGGGTTCTGCACGAGGATGGCCAGCAGCGTTTGTTCTGGTGAAGGAGCCTCAGCCCGGGAGGGCGCCGCCCGGGGGCCGCGGGGAACGTGGGCGCCCTGCTTCACCCTTTCGAGCACGGCCTGCTCAGTGACGCCCAGCCGGCGCGCAATCCGCTGCACGTACATCGCCCGCTCAACCGGGTCGGCGACCGCCAGCAGCACGGGCCGCAGCCGATCGACCACCTGCCGCGCCTGGAGGGGGGACTCGGGCCGCTCCGCCTCCACCAGGCGGTTCAGGAGGAACTCCGCAAAGGGGAGCGCACCGGCGATTGCCTTCTCCCATGCCGCCGGGCTGTCACGGGCCACTTCGTCGGGGTCCTTGCCCGGTGGGAGCGGCGCCACGCGAAGCTCCAGTTCGGCGCCCCGCGTTAGCTGTTCGGCCGAGCGGGCGGAGCGCGCCATCAGTTCGGGTGAGGCAAGAGAAAGGAAGAGTCCCCCGGCGCGTTCGGCAGCGGCCAGGCCGGCGGCATCGGGGTCCATGGCGAGCACTATGCGCTTCGCATAGCGGCGCAGCAGGGCCGCGTGGTGTTCGGTGAGGGAGGTTCCCATGGTTGCCACAACGTTCCGGTAGCCGGCCTGCCAGGGGCCGATGACGTCCATGTAGCCTTCGACCACCACGGCGGTGCCCGTCGCGCGGATGGCGTCGCCAGTGAGGTCGAGCCCAAACAGCGTGCGTCCCTTGTCGAACAGGTCTGACTGGGGCGAATTGAGGTACTTTGGCTCCTCGCCGTGGAGCGACCGGCCCCCGAGGCCGATGAACTGGCCGCGCTCGTCGGCGATGGGGATGATTATTCGCCCCCGGAAGCGATCGTGCGGGCGGCCGCCGCTTTCCGGCCCGACGAGCAGCCCGGCCGCCAGCGCCTCTTCTTCGCCATAGCCGCGGCCGGAGAGGTAATCGTGCAGGGCGTGCCATTCGTCGGGCGCCCAGCCGATGCGAAAGGCCTCGATCGTCTCCTGGGTGAGCCCCCGTGGTTCGCGCACATAGTCGCGTGCCTCGCTCGCGGAAGGATCTCTCAGCCGCCGCTGATAGTAGTCCACTGCCGCCGAGACAACTCCTCCAAGCCGCTCGATCTTGCTGCGCCGTTGCGCGGCCTCGGCCGAAAGCTGAACGCCCGCCTCAGCGGCGAGCTGGCGAATGGCGCCCCGGAAATCCAGGTTGTCGCGCTTCTGCACGAAGGTGAAGAGGTCACCGCCTTCCCCGCAGCTGCCGAAACAACGCCATGTGCCCCGGTCGGGGAACACGTAGAACGAGGGCGTCTTTTCGGAATGGAACGGGCAGAGGCCGCGAAGGCTGCGCCCGCTCTTATGCAGCGGCACCGTGCGCCCGATGTACTCGGCCAGGTCGAGCTTGCGCTTTATCTCCTCAACTACGTCCACACGCTGATCCTAACCGCTCCGGCGCCACCTGATGGCGCGCGGCACCGCTCCTGAACGTTGGCCCGCGGTTACGTCACCGCGCTCCCGGTGGAGTCGCCGCTAAGGGATTGTAATCGGACCGGACGCCATCACCTGGCCGTTGACCGACACTTCAATGGTCGCGGGGCCGCTGCCGGGTTTGGCGATGTCGGGGAAGGTGACGCTCTGGCCCTTGGCGAGCGCGAGCTGCTGAGACTTCGCAGTCTCGGCGCCTCCCAGCTTGATGCGGACGACGACGGTGGACGCGGCCAGCGCGCCACCGTTGTTCTTGATGGTGACGGTAATCCCGGCCGCAGTGACCTGGGCGCCAGAGATTACGATTTCAGGTTGCTCCAGGGGCGGCTGGAGGCCGAACGAGGCGGAGTTGTTGTCCTCGTTCCCTTCCTTGATCGCGTTGTCGGGGTCCACCTTCACCTGGGCCGTCTTCTGGGTGGTCGCGGGCGGATCGATCTCGAACTCCACCGAGCCGTTCCCGTTCGCCGGGATCTGCACCCCAAATGCCTGGGTAAGGGTACCCGGCGCTACCCCGGCCACGGAAACCACGAGGGAGCCGTTAAATGGGTTACTGCTCAGGTTGGCGACTGTCACGCGGAGCCTGGCGCCGCCATTGATCAGCACGGCGTTCGTCGGTGCGAAGTCGGGCGCGTTCGGGCTGGTTGTGGGAGACGGGCTCGGCGACGGCGAGGGGGAGGCTGCCGAGGTGGGCGAAGGGGTCGCAGGCACGGGTGTGGGCTCCTTAATCGGCACCAGCGCCAGGGATTCGCCCAGCTCGATAGCAGTTCGCGGCACCCAGCGCTGGCCCCCTTCCTCAAGGAGCAGCCACTCTGAATCGCGCGTCTTTCCGATCACCTTCACTTCCTGCCCCGGGTTCAGGCGTCCGACCGCCTCGAAGTTCTCGCCCGGGCCCATGCGCATGCTCACCGAAGCCAGCACCTTGCCAGCGATGCTCACCGGCCTATCGCCGATTCCTTCATATGCAGTCACCGAGACCTGGTCGGAGAGCTTCGTTGCCCCCGATTCCGAGGTGACCTTGACCGTGAGCTTGTATTCGCCCTTGGCGGCAAAACGCCAGTTGAAGGTGGCGGTGTAGACCAGGTCCGAGGGGGCGGGCGACGGGGGAACGTACTGGTCGACCGGTTGGCCGTTCACCTGCAGCTCCAGGAGCGTGATCGCCTCCGTGGCGGTTGCACGCACGGCGATGGTGAAATCCTTGCCGGCCTCAATTCTCTCATTGGCTACGGGCTGGTCGATGAGGACTTTGAAGTCGGCTGCCTTCCTGTCATTGCTGTCGCCGTCACCGGCCACCAGGGAGTAGAGGAGGAAGATGAAGATCCCTCCGACAATGGCGGCCAGCGCGATGAAGACGTAGAACATCGGCTGCCGGGCCGGGGTTGAGTCGTAGAAGTCGTCCCAGTAGTAATCGTCGTCGTCGCCAAAGCCGTCGTCGTCTTCGTACGGCTCGTCGTCGTACTCCCAGGTCTCTTCGGGTTCTTCGCGGTAGCCGCCTATCACGGGCGGGCGAGGGGGAGGGGGAGGCGTGGTGCGCGGCGGGCCGGGTGCGCCGATCACGGGTTCGTCGTCGGGTGGCTGCGATCCGTAGCGATCACTCATTAAGCGTGCGGTGGGCCCCCGCTCGATTATCCCGGCGACCTCCTGTACTCGCAATGCAGGGCGGAGAGCGCTGCTTCACCCCTGCTCCCAGCCGATGGCGTCGTCGCAGCCCAGCTCCCGGGCAAGCCGGATGGCGAACCGGTCGGTCATGCCGCTCACGTAGTCGGCCGCGCGCCGCTCGATGGAATCGTCCGGGCGGGAGTAGTCCGGCGAGATGCCCCCGGGGTTGGTCACGAAGTGCCGGAACAGGAAGTGGACAACGCTCTTTCCCCGCTCCGCGTCGCGAAGCGTCTGTTCATAGTGGTAGACACGTTGGAACATGAACTCCCGCAGCTCGTTTGCCACGTCGTGAATGCGGGGACTGAAGCGGATTGCGGGCGCGGCGCCTGCGCCGGTCTGCTCGCCGGTTGCGTCCCAGCTCGCCTCGACGATGTCGCTCACCAGCGTGTTGATGCGCGCGCCATGCGAATCGCCAAGTTCCTGGCGGGTCGAGAGGGGGAGGTCGCGCTCTTCGATCACGCCCGCACGTACGGCGTCGAGGATGTCGTGGTTCAGGTAGGCGATGGCGTCGGCGACCTTGACCGCCTGCCCTTCGAGAGTGGCCGGGATGCCCCAGCCTTCCGAAAGGATGTCGTCGCGCGTCTTGCTCGACTTGCCGATGGCATCGAGCACCTCGAAAGTCAGGTTCAGCCCGCGCCCCCCGTTTTCCAGGTGTTCGAGCACCCGCACCGACTGGTAGTTGTGCCGGAACCCTTCGGGGAGGCACTCGGCGAGAGCCTCTTCCCCCGCGTGCCCGAACGGGCCGTGGCCGATGTCGTGCCCGAGCGCCGCTGCCTCGGCCAGGTCCTCGTTCAGGTTGAGCGCCCGCGTGATGGTGCGCGCCACCTGGGCGACCTCCAGCGTATGCGTGAGGCGCGTGACGAAGTGGTCCCCGGCAGGGGCGATGTACACCTGGGTCTTGTGCTTCAGGCGGCGAAACGCGCGGGTGTGGAGAATGCGATCCCGGTCCCGCTGGAAGGCCGTCCGCAGCGGCGAAGGCTCTTCGGGGACGGCCCGCCCGCGGCTGGCTTTGCTGCGCGCAGCAAAGGGGCTGAGCCGCTCCTCCGCCGCTTCGAGGCGCCCGCGCACGACTGACAGGTCCATCGCTGCGAATCTTAGGCGATTGGTGCGTCAGGGGGTGTCGTGGCGTCGCCAGGAGCTTGCCAGCCGCTCCTGCCCTCCCCATGATTCGCCCCGAAGACCCCGTGCAGCGAGGTGCCCAATGTTCCCCGAAGTCCCCCACACCGGCCTACCGCTCTCTGGCCTCAAGGTTATCGACTGCACCATCTGGCAGCAGGGCACCTACGCCTCGGCGATGTTGGCCGACTTCGGCGCCGATGTCATCAAGGTTGAGGGTCCAGATTCGCCCGACCCGGGGCGGGGGGTCACAGTTGCCGGCGGCCCGCTCAATCATTACTTCGAAAGCCACAACCGGAATAAGCGCAGCATCGTGCTCGACCTCAAGCACCCCGAAGGGCGCGAAGCCCTCCTGCGCCTCATCGAGACTGCCGACGTCTTCGTGCAGAACATGCGCCAGGGCGTGATGGAGAAGCTATGCCTCGGCTACGAAGAGCTGAAGGCGCGCAACCCCGGGATCATCTATGCGACCGCCAGCGGGTATGGCTCGAAGGGGCCGCACCGGAAGTGGCCGGCAATGGACATCCTTGGCCAGGCGCGCGGTGGCACCATGATGATGCAGGGGCCGCCGGAGGGGCCTCCATTCCCCGCCTTCGCTGGAATGGCCGACCACGTGGGGGCAATGGCCCTTTCGTACGGGATTCTGCTGGCCCTCTGGCACCGTGCCCGCACGGGAGAGGGCCAGCAGGTGGAAGCATCGCTCCTTGGCGGCCAGGTCATGCTGCAGTCGTTCAATATCACGGGCACCCTGTTCACCGGGCAGGTACCCGCGCGCCGTTCGCGCGAAGAGGCGGACCCGATGTGGAACGTCTACCGCTGCAGGGATGGCCGCTGGGTCGCCGTCAGCATGATCCCGGGCGACCGCTGGTGGGCGTTATTCTGCGAGGCCACCGGCCGGCCGGATGTTCGCGATGACCCGCGCTTCTGCAGCTTTACGGAGCGGCTGCAGAACCGTCAGGAGCTTGTCCGGGTATTTGATGAGATCTTCAGCAGTCGCGACCAGTGGGACTGGGTGAGCCACCTCTGCGAGCGCGGCCTCCCTGTTGCCCCGGTGCAGGACTACGGGCAGGTGGTCGAGGACCCGCAGGTGATTGCAAACGGCTACGTGGCCTCCTTCGACCACCCGCGCGGCGGACCGGTGCGCATGGTGGGGCCCGCCGTGCAGCTTGAAGGCAGCCCGGGGTCCATCCGCCGGCCGGCGCCAGAATATGGTGAGCACACCGAGCAGGTGCTCCTTGAGGCCGGGTTCAGCTGGCATGATATCGAAGCCCTGAAGGCCGCCGGGGCCATCGGTCCGCGGTGATTCGTGCCGGCATTGCCGCGTTGCCCCAAGCAACTCGCTGCACGCCGGCGCCGAAAGACGTACACTATCGGAGGTAGGGCGTTTCGTTTCCGTTCAGGGCGGAGGCGTTAGTTGGCCTGCCGCATTGAGTACCACACAGCGGGTAGGCATGGATCGCTCGCGGCTCAAGCGCTTCATCAATCAGCGGCTTTCTGAATTGCCGCTCGAAGCCCCCGTTTTCGTTTCTCCCGGCACCTCCGTGAGAAGGGCGGTTGCCCTCATGCAGGAGGGCTCCCAGCCATGCGTGCTCGCAGGCGATGAGTCGAAGCTGACGGGCATTTTCACCGAACGGGATCTACTTCTGAAGTGCACAGCCGATGATTTCGATTGGGAGCAGCCTCTCGATGCGGCCGTGCTGACGCGTGAGCCGCGCACGATCTCGGCGCGCCAGACGGTGGCCGAGGCCATTGCCGCCATGCAGCAGTTCAACTACAGGACTCTGCCGGTGGTCGACGATGGCCGCGTGATAGGGCTCGTCCGTCTCGGGGGCCTGCTCACACAGCTTGCCGAGGCGTTTCCCGAGGATGTACTGAATTTGCCTCCACGGCCCCACCAGGTCATGGAGAAACGAGAAGGTGGATAGCAGAGGTTCATGACCACAGAATCCGAAGTTCAACGGGAGCGCGCCGTCGAAAAGCTCGACCGCGTCACGATTCGCTTCGCCGGTGACTCCGGCGATGGCATGCAGCTGACCGGCACGCAGTTCACGCGCACCTCCGCCGTCTTCGGCAACGACATTGCCACACTGCCCGACTTCCCGGCAGAAATACGCGCCCCCACCGGGTCGTTGCCCGGCGTCTCGGGCTTCCAGCTCTCCTTCGCGAGCACGGATATCCTCACCCCGGGGGACCAGCCAGACGCCCTCATCGCCATGAATCCGGCCGCGCTGAAGACGAACATCGGTGACCTTCGCCCCGGCGGCCTCGTCATCGTCGATGAGGATGAATTCACCGAATCCAATCTGAAGAAGGCCGCCTACATCTCGAACCCGCTGGAAGACGGCACGCTTTCGAAGTGGCAGGTGGTTCGGATCAATATCACGCGCCAGAACGAACTGGCCCTCGACGGCCTTCCGCTCCCGGCAAAGCAGAAGTTCCAGAGCCGGAACTTCTACGCCCTTGGCCTGGTGCTCTGGCTCTATGGCCGCTCCATGGAAACCACGGTGAAGTGGGCGACCGACCGCTTCCGCCGCAACCCGGACGTGCTCGATGCCAACCTGCGCGCCCTGCGCGCCGGCTACCATTTCGGCGAGACCACGGAGCTCTTCCACCACCGCTTCGAGGTGCCCGCCGCCGAGGTTCAGCCCGGCACATACCGCCACATCAGCGGGAATGAAGCGACAGCACTGGGGTGCCTGGCCGCATCCATCCGTTCGGGCCTGCCCCTGGTCTACAGCAGCTACCCGATCACGCCCGCTTCGGACGTCCTCCACGAACTTTCCAAGTTCAAGGCGTTTGGTGTGAAGACCATCCAGGCCGAAGACGAGATTGCGGCCATGGGCATGACGGTCGGCATCGCCTATGGAGGCCAACTGGCCCTCACGGGTACAAGCGGCCCCGGCCTTGCCCTCAAGAGTGAAGCCCTCAACCTGGCAGTCATGACCGAGCTGCCGCTCGTCGTCATTAACGTGCAGCGCGCAGGACCAAGCACCGGCATGCCCACCAAGACGGAGCAGTCCGACCTTCTCCAGGCCCTGTTTGGGCGCAACGGCGATTCGCCGGTTGCGGTCGTGGCCCCGGCCACACCATCTGATTGCTTCACCATGGCGATTGAGGCCTTCCGGCTCGCCCTCAAGTACATGGTTCCCGTGATCCTGCTGAGCGATGGCTACCTGGGCAACGGCTCCGAGCCATGGAAGGTCCCTGTCGTCGACGACCTGCCCGTCATTGAGTACCACTACGCCAAACCGGTCGACGGTTCGCGCGAGTTCAACCCGTACGAACGCGACCCGGCAACGCTTGCCCGACCGTGGGCCGTTCCCGGCCAGAAGGGGCTGATGCACCGGATTGGCGGGATTGAGAAGTCCGGCGAAACGGGCGACATCGCCTACGATGCCGGCAACCACCATCGCATGACCCTCGCTCGCCTGGGCAAGGTCGAACGGATGGTGCAGGATATCCCCGCGCTCGAAGTACAGGGGCCGCCTGAAGGCGACCTCCTCGTGCTCGGCTGGGGCAGCACCTACGGCGCCATCACGAGCGGCTGTGCCCGGGCGCGCAAGTCTGGCAAGAGGGTCGCCTCGGCCCACCTCCGTTACCTCAACCCTCTCCCCGCCAACCTGGGCGAGGTGCTGCGCAACTACGGCAAGGTGCTGATCCCCGAGATGAACACGGGCCAGCTGTCGCTCATCATCCGCGGCAAGTACCTGGTCGACGCTGTTCCGTTCAACAAGATTGCGGGGCAGCCATTCAAGATCGCCGAAATCGAAGGCAAGATCGATGAGCTCCTTGGCCTCAGCGGGCCTTACGAGTTCCAATTCGGCCCGGCTTCCGTGCTGGGAGGAGGTTAGCGGTGACCACTGCCATTACAGGCTCGCCCACGGGCGCCGATGAGGTCATCCCCGTTCTGACGAGGAAGGACTTCGTCTCCGACCAGGAGGTGCGCTGGTGCCCCGGCTGCGGCGATTACGCGATCCTGGCGCAGATGCAGAAGATGCTCCCCGAGCTGCGTATTCCGCATGAGAACATTGTCTTCATCAGCGGGATCGGCTGCTCGAGCCGGTTCCCGTACTACATGGAGACCTACGGTTTCCACAGCATCCACGGCCGCGCCCTCACCCTCGCGACGGGGCTGAAGACCGCCCGGCCTGAGCTCGCGGTCTTCGTCATCACCGGCGATGGCGATGGCCTGAGCATTGGCGGGAACCACCTGCTGCACGCAATGCGCCGCAATATCGACATAACGGTTGTACTCTTCAACAACCGCATCTACGGGCTCACCAAGGGGCAGTACTCGCCCACCTCCGAGATGGGCAAGGTCACCAAGTCCTCGCCCTACGGCACGGTGGAGCAGCCGCTCCATCCGCTGCGCGTGGCGCTGGCTGCGGGCGCCACCTTTGTTGCCCGCTCCATCGACCGCGACACCAAGCACCTGGAAGAGACCCTCTACCGCGCTGCCACGCACCGGGGCACCTCGTTCGTTGAGGTCTACCAGAACTGCGTCATCTTCAACGACGGCGCCTTTGACTCCTTTGCCGACAAGGAGGTGCGGCAGGAGCGCATGGTCTACCTGGAGCACGGCCAGCCGCTCCGCTTCGGCCGGGGCCGCGAGCACGGCATCCGCATGAACGGGTACGTCCCCGAGGTGGTCCGGAACGCCGCCGATGACGGCGGCCTTCTCGTTCACAATGCCAGGGACGCGAACCCGGTGCTTGCCAGCATCCTCGGGGAGATGGAGTATCCTGACTTTCCGGTGCCGATCGGCGTCTTCCGCGATGTTGAAGCACCGACCTACAACGACCTCGTGGAGAAGCAGGTGGCGGACGCCATGGCCCGGGAGGCCGCGAACTTCGAAGATCTCCTCCACAGCGGCGAGACCTGGGAGATCCTCTAGCTCGCAAGCCGCGAACAGACGCTCCACCCTGCCGCCATTGGCGCCAGGGCGCACCAGGGGGGAATCGCATGACTGGCACGCAGACCGGTTACCTCGTTTGCCCGAGCTGCGGGCACCAGAACATCGCCGGTACGGATGGCTGCGAGAACTGCATGGCCGCGCTCACTGCTATCCGCGACGATGGAAGCGAGCCGCTCTTGCCCCTGACGGAAATCCGGCTCTCACGCATCAAGGTCGTGCCGCCCGAGATCACCGTGCGCGAGGCGGTTGATGCGCTCCGCCAGGAGGCGAGCGGCGCGGTTGTGGTTGTCCAGAACGGCGAGGTCGCCGGCATCTTCACGGAGCGCGATTTCCTCAAGAAGATAGCCGGCCATCCTGAACTGCTCATGGCGCCGGTCGGAGACTACATGACGCCCGACCCCGTCATCCTTCGCGATTCCGATACGATGGCCATCGCCGTCAACAAGATGGGCCTTGGCGGGTTCCGGCACATCCCGCTGGTTCACGATGGCCGCCTCGTCGCACTCGTCACCGGCCGCGATGTCCTGCAGTGGCTGATGATGCGTTACTTCGACTGACCTGGAGTTCACCCAGCGTAGCCGGATAGATGCCTAGGCCTAGCCTATGGCAGCGGGATAGGGTATCGTCCCACCCATAGTCCTTCACTATGGCTATCTGGTGAGCTATCCGTGGAACTTGCCCAGCTCGATGCCTTCCTCGCTGCTGCCGACAGTGGCAGCTTCAGCCGCGCCGCTGAGCTCCTCAACGTTGCCCAACCGTCCCTGAGCAACCGTATCCAGTCGCTCGAACGGGAGGTGGGCCAGCCACTCTTCGAGCGCATGGGCCGCGGCGTCAAACTCACCGATGCTGGCCGCGCCTTCCTGCCCTACGCCCAACGAGTGCTGCGGACCCTCCACGACGGCCTAATGGTGCTTGAGGGCACGCGCGAGGGCACCGCCGGCCGGCTCACAATCGGCACCGCTCCCGCGGTCGGCACCTACGTCCTGCCGCGGCTCCTGAAGGTGTTCTGCGACAACCACGAGGGCGTCGACGTCATGGTGCGCACCGGACACTCTGACGAAGTCCTGCAGATGGTTCTCGATGACGATGTGCAGGTGGGCATTGGCCGTCCCATCAACCATCCCGATGTTCGCACCTTCGTCCTCTACCACGACGAGCTGGTTCTCGTCGTTTCCTCGAGCCATCGCTACGCCAAGCGCGGGAGCGTGAAGGTTGATGACCTTGCCGAGGAGTCGCTCATCCTCTTCGACCGTGACTCGGGCTACTACGGGATGATCCTCGGCCTCTTCCGCGAGCTTGGTGTGGTCCCGCACCAGCAGATGCAGTTGGACAGCATCGAGGCCACCAAGAAGATGGTGGAGATGAACCTGGGTATCGCCCTTCTGCCCGAGGTGTCGGTGGACCGCGAAATCAAGCTGGGGACGCTGAAGAAGGTCCACATCGAGGCCGCCGAACCCGTAGAGCGCGAGATCGCCGTGATGTACAGGCGTAACAAGCCCCAGTCCGGCCCCATGGCCGCCTTCCTGGACCTCCTCGGTGAAATCTACGGGGTCAAGCTGCCCCGTTAGATGCTCATCGACCTCCACTGCCACACGCTCCCCCTTTCACAGTGCAGCTCACTGCGAGCCGAGGAACTCGTAGACCTCGCGCGCGAACGAGGGCTCGACGGCATCTGCCTTACCGAGCACGACGCTTTCTGGGATGACGAGGAGCGGGCCGAACTCGCCCGCCGCACCGGTTTCCTCGTGCTGGGGGGAGTGGAGCTCACCACGAATATGGGCCACGTCCTCGCCTACGGCCTCGGTTCCGGCACATCGGCGCTTGCCGATGCCGCTGCCGCGTTTGCAGCGGCACGGTCGTGCGGGGGGCTGCTCTTCCTCGCCCACCCCGCTCGCGACGGCCTGCTGCGCGTGAACCGAGAGACAGTCGAGTATTTCGAGTCGGTGGAGGCCGTCAACGGCTCCGACTCGCGCCTTCAGAACCTGGCGGCGACCGGCCTTGCGCACGGGTTTCGCCTGCCCGGGATCGGGGGCTCAGATGCCCACACACCGGCCGAGGTGGGGCGCGCCGCCACGCGCTTCGCCATGCCGGTCACCGATGATGCTTCGCTGGTTGCCGCCCTGAAATCAGGCAGCTACGAAGCCGTTCATCTGAGGGACTGATACCGGGCCGGGTGCGGGCCCTCACGAGCCTTCCTCCCAGCCCCACTGGACAGCGTGAAAGCGCTCCAGGTCTTCGTGCACCCACAAGAGCGCCCTGAAGTGGTCGAGCGCGTGCGCCACCGCCCGCTCCGCCACCCAGGCGACGTCGACCGGCCCGATCTCGGGCCAGATCCCCCGGCGCGCCCACTGGGCGGGTTCGAGCCCCTTGAAGAACTCGAAGGTGCGTTCCCGTTCGCGCCTGAACTCCTCTGCCAGCTCCGCGACATCCATCTCCTTCGAGTAGCCATCGCGCATGTGGGCTTCCTGGTCCCAGTCCGCAAAGGATGGCAGGTCCTCCTTCACCATTCTTTCGGCCCTGGGACGGTGGACGGCCCGCTCGACTGCCAGCAGGTGGAACACGTGCTGGTGCGCCGACCACTCCCCCTGTGGCTGCTCATGCTGGCGGTGCGCGGTCAGGGATGCTGCCCAGTCCACGCCCCTGGCGCTCAATTGCAGCCGGGCCATGAGGGTCGGGTCGGGGATGCGCTTATCGGTCACCTGTCTACCTCGAAATGCGGGAGGCCGCACGGCGGAATCGGGGCGCCCGCGAATGCCGGGACGTGATCTAACGTACTAGTGTCACATCCGGATGGCCATGGGAACCATTGGACCCTCGCCAGTCAATGGTCCGCATGTCTCGCTCCATGAAGCGGGGCAGATCGCGCGCGGCCTGCGCGTGGAGGGCCCCCAGGCGGGCGGAGCACCCTCGGAGCTCGCCCGGCCGGCGGCTGCGCCGGGCAGGACAGCGGCGGAGCGCCGCCCGATCGCATCGCGCAGGGGCGCGCCCGGCGCTGACCCGCACACCCCCGTTCAATCGGCGGGAGGCCCGGCAGACCCGGGACAGTGGGACGCGATGCTGAACCGGCTGGGGCGCCAGTACAACGTTCCCCCGCTTTTTCTCAAGGCGGTCATGCTCTCTGAGAGCGGCGGGCGTGCAGACGCCATCGGCGACGGCGGTCACTCCGTGGGCCTGTTCCAGCTCCACGACCAGGGATATGGCGCCGGCATGGGCGACGCGCGCTTTGACCCGGAAGTCAACGCCGAACGCGCGACTCGCGGCCTTGCCGAAGCGTGGCATGCCGGCGAACGGGCCGGCTACAGCGGCGAATTCGCAGTGCGGGCCGCGTACAACTACTCGTTCAACCCGGGCGGGGGCTGGGCCTACCAGGGCGACAGCGTGGTGCGCCACTACAATGCCCTGCTTGCCGGCCAGGGACTTCCCCCGCTCTCCTGAGATCTGAGGGCCCACGCGCCCCGCGGGCCGCAACGGCGCTCGCCGGTGCTATCATCGAAGTCCCGGCAGCCAGTGGGCTGCCCGGGCAAAGGCGAGCTACGGAGGTGGGCCGGTGGTCACAACCGGATACGTTGAGCGCGATGCCGTGGTCGGAGGCCTGAAGCTCCATTACCAGGAGTGGGGAAACCCGGCGGCCCCCACAATCCTCATGCTTCATGGCTTTGGTGTTTCCGGTCACATGTTCGACGAGTTCGCCGAGCGCATGCAGGACCGATACCACCTGATTGCCCTCGACCAGCGTGGCCACGGCGATAGCGACTGGTCACAGGAAGGCGACTATTCGCGCGACGCATTCGTGGCGGACCTCGATGGTTTCGGCGAAGCGCTCGGCCTGGAGCAGTTCTTCCTTGTGGGACACAGCATGGGCGGGCTCAATTCCGTCGCCTACACGGTCCAGCACCCCGGGCGCGTGCGAGCGCTGGTCCTGGTCGACGTTGGCCCCGAGTCGGCGAAGGAGGGGGTCGACAACATCGTCCGCTTCACTCGCGGCCCCGACGAGCTCGATTTCGAGGAGTTCGTCGAGATGGCCCACCGCTTCAATCCCCGTCGCAGCATCGAGAATATCCGCGAGCGCATGCGCCATCGCCTCAAGCCCACCGGTGAAGGCAAGTGGACCTGGAAGTTCGATCGCCGCTTTCGCCAGCCCGACTCCGGTCTGACCATCGGCAGCCCGCTCTCCAACGATGAGATGTGGCAGATCTACCGGAGTGTTCCCGTGCCCGTCCTGCTCGTCCGGGGAGCAGAAAGCGACGTCCTTTCGCAGGAAGTTGCCGAACGTGCGGCGCGGGAGATGCAGAGCGCTCGCCTGGTGGTGGTGCCCGGCGCCGGGCACAGTGTGCCGGGGGACAACCCGGACGGCTTCACGGCCGCCGTCGTGGAGTTCATCGACGACCTGCTGGTCGGGCGGATGCCACCGCCGGTACAGGAAGCGCCTCCGCTCGACGTGCTCGTGGAGACCCGCCTGTCGCGCCGCCGCCGCTCCAGCTTCATGCTTCTCGTCGTGGCGGGCCTTGGCGCTGCCCTCGCCGCAGGCGGTATCGCCTACGCCATCAACCGCCGCTCCCGGGGCCGCGCAGGCGGGGCTACCCGGCCAGTGGCCGAAGAAGGACGTGCGCGGCGGCTGCCACGCTCCGGGGGGGTCCAGCGGGCCGATATTGAGCAGGCGCGGCGCCGTGCCCTGGGCCTTTCGCGGGAGCTTGCCGGAGCCGGGAGAAGGGGCGTCGCGCAGGCACGTGGTGCAGTCCGGGAAGTCGAGCTGGAAAGGGCGCGAGAGGCCGCCCTCGATGTCCTTCATGCGCTCGGTGAACGTGCCCGGGCTGCCGAGGGCACAGCCGCCGGGACGCTCCAGCGTGTCGACCGCCAGAAGCTCCGAAGACGCAGCCGGCGTGCCGCTCGCAGGGGGACCTCGGTGAGCTGGGCCGGCCTGCAACTGGCGCTTGCCCTCGCTCCCCGCCTGGTCTCGCTCGCCTCGAGTGCGCGCACCGGCTCACGGCGGTCGCGACGATGATTCACGTCGAAGTTCGCGGCGTCACCTTCGCCTGTGTAGATGAGGGCCACGGCGAGCCCTCGTTTGTCTTCATCCACGGCTGGTGCTGTGACCACACGTTCTGGCAGCCGCAGGTTGATGGCCTGAAAGGCAGCCACCGCTGCCTTGCCATCAGTCTCCGCGGGCGCGGCGGGTCCAGCGCAGTCCCTCCCTACGACACCACCACTGCTGCCGATGATGTTGCCGCCATCATGGAAGCGCGTGGGGTCGGCCCCTCCATCATCGCCGGGCACAGCCTCGGCGGGCTTGTGGCGCTGATGCTGAACGACCGGCACCCGGCACTTGTCCGGGGCATCGTCCTCGGCGATTCGCCGCTTTCGGCAGCGCGCGGGGGCGGCCTCCAGGGCGCCTCCGACGCCGTCGCCGCAGCGGGGTCCATGGAGCCAATGCGGAACATGATTGAGAGCTTCTTCGTGGAGGACACGCCCCACGACATCCGCAGCCATGCCCGCGACACCATGCTTTCCTGCCCTGCAGATGTAGCTGCCGGGATGTTGGCCAACGGGGAAGTATTTGTGAACCGGCTCGATGACCTTCTCAAAGACGCCGACAGGAAGCCGCTGATGGCAATCTGGGCGGGCACCCCACTTGGAGACCCCGGACACCTGCGCGACATCACCATGTTCGTGCGCCAGGAGCCGGTCGCAGGCGCAGGGCATTTCTTTGAGCTCGAGCAACCACTGGTGACCAACGCCCTCCTGCGTGCCTTCGTCGACGACGTAAACAGGGACCCGCGATCGGCGACCCCCGGGCAGGCTTCGGCGGGCGACCGCTAGCGGACCTCGCGGTACAGTAGCCCCTGTGGCCGATGTAGCGCGCAAACCCCCGCGACCCCGGACGCGCGCTCAGAAGGGGCGTGGCGTAACAGGAGCCCGCAAGAAGCCCGAGAGAGGGTCATGGTACCCGGCGTTCGTCGGCTCGTTGCTCGCGGCCGGAGCGAGCGTCGTCGTACTGATCATGGTGCTCGTCAGCCGGTTTGCCGATGGCGACCCGGCTCCCGTCGCTGTGACCCCCACTGAGACGGCGACCGCCACCGCCACCCTGGCGCCAGGGGAACCAACCCCGGCCGCCACGGCTGCCCCCACGGGCTTCGCGGAGATCCTCCCCTGTGGCGACATCCTGGTGCCGATCGACAAGGACCATCGGCTTCCTTCCGACTGCGAGCCGGGGGACCTCCAGGCCCTGCCGCCATCGATCTCGGCCGAAGGAAGCCAGTACCTCCGGCAGGCGGCGGCTGCTGCCATCAAGAAGCTGTTCGAGGCCGCGGCGGTTGAAGGCTTCCACCTCTACGTCAATAGCTCATACCGCAGCTACGCCACCCAGCAGGAGCTCTTCGACTACTGGGTTCGCGTGAACGGCCAGGCATATGCGGAGCGGACCAGCGCTCGCGCGGGTCACAGCGAGCACCAGCTCGGCACGACGGCCGATGTTGGCTTCCCGGGGCACTTCCTCGAAGGGTTCACCGGGACCTCCGAGGCCGAGTGGTTGGCGGCGAACGCCTGGAAATCCGGCTTCGTCCTGAGCTACCCGGAAGGCAAGGAAGCGGTGACGGGATACGCCTACGAGCCGTGGCACATCCGCTACGTGGGGGTGGAAGTCGCCGGGAAGGTGCACAACAGCGGCCTCACCCTGCACGAGTTCCTCCTTCAGCGCTGAAGGCCGCCGTTGCAGCGCAGCGCGCGCGATGACACACTCAACCTGCTCAAGAATCTGACTGGAAGGAAACTACAAACCGTGTACGACACCGGCACCGATGAGCTCCTCGCCGGGCTCGATGGGAACATCCTCACCGTTACCCTCAACCGCCCCGACCGCATGAACGCGATCAGCGGGCCCATGCTCAATGCACTGGCGAAGACCCTGCAACAGGCGAATATCGACCCCCAGGTCAGGGTAGTGGTCCTCACTGGCGCCGGACGCGGGTTCTGTGCCGGCCTTGACCTGAAGGCCGAGACGTCGGGCGATGGTGTGGGGAGCGCGCTGCGCGGATACCAGCTCTTCGACCTCCACAATTCGCCCCCGATCGTGATCAACCGGATGGATAAGCCCATCATCTGTGCGCTCAATGGGGCGGCCGCCGGCTACGGCATGGACCTTGCCCTGGGCTGCGACATCCGAATCGCCAGCGAGAACGCCAAGATGGGCGCTGTCTTCGCCCGCCGGGGGGTCCTCCCCGAGTCGGGTGGTTGCTGGTATCTCCCCCGGCTGCTCGGCTGGGCCAAGGCTGCTGAGGTGGCGTTCCTCGGCGATGTGCTCGATGCGCAGAAGTCGCTGGAAGTGGGTCTCGTCAACCGCGTCGTGAAGCACGAAGACCTGATGGCCGAGACCATGAAGATGGCGACGCAGATTGCCAACAACGCCCCGCTCAGTGTGCAGTCGACCAAGCGCATGATGCGCCTGGGCATGGATGAGACGTTCGAGACAGCGGTCGACCACATCTTCCTGCAGCTCCTGCCACTCTTCCAGAGCCAGGATTTCAAGGAGGGCCTCGCTGCCTTTGCCGAGCGCCGGGAGCCCCAGTTCAAGGGCCGCTGACACGAGAAGGCGCAGGCGGCCGACGGTTGCCATCGGCGGCCCGCCTGCGCAGGCTCTGCCAACGGCCACCGGACCTACTGCCCGGCCAACTCCTTGAGGTTGGCGGGCAGGTCCTCCGGGATCTCCGTGACGGGCCGTGTCGCCTGCGCGATCGTGATGTCGAACACATCACCCCAGGCGGCTTCGTAGTAGTCGCCGGGTCCCTCGTCCCCGGCCTCCCAAACGAGTACAACCTGCGGCATCTCCGCCGGGGCGTTCACCCAGTATTCGCCAAGGACGTGCGCATTCCGCGGATGCTCGAAGGTCTTGCGCCTCTCAAAGGCGGCGAGGCCCATGAGGGGATTGACGCCTGGTTTGAACTTGAGGTAGGCCACGTATAGCTGCATGGGGGGAGTATAGCCCGGGAGGCGACCGGGCCGTTCGCAGCGCCGACAGTCTGCTAGACTACGGTTCCACGCGGCGGGCGTGCCGAATTCAACCTTCCCGGGAGCGCCGATGTACCGACGACACTTTACCGGCATCGTGGAGCGCGGCAAGACATCCGCTTTCCTCGAAGCCATGCGTGAATCGATCCAGCACCAGGACGAACGCGGCATCCGCGCGCGCACCACGGTCTGGGGTTCCATGACGGGTCAGACGAACTCGGTCATCATCGTCAGCGACTTCAACACGCTCTACGACCTGGAGCGTTTCACCGACCTGGCGAGCCAGGATGCCAGCTTCGCTGTCGTCCGCAAGGCCGTGCGCCTGCAGATGATCTACGATGCCTCCCAGGTCTCCATTCACCGCCTCTCCTATCATTCGGAAGGGCTCATTTCCAGCGAAGAGGCTACCGCCCCTCGCAAGTACATGCGCACGCTCCGCGGTGAGCACCTGCCCGGAAAACACCGGGAGTTCGTGATGTCGATCTCCACTGCCCTGGATTACCAGAAGCAGCGTGGTATCGACGCCACCACCAGCGTCTGGTCGTCGCTAACGGGCCAGACTTCGGGCGTCTCGATCGTCGCCGAGTTCGATAGCCTGGCGGAGCTTGAAAAGTTCGATGAGATGGCGGTCCAGGACGCCGATTTCGCCCGCCTGCGCAAGGCCACCCGGGAGACCATGGTGTTCCTCACGAGCCACGTCGACCTCAGCCGGAACCTGCTCTAACGGCCGGGGTAGGCCCGGCCCGGCGCCATCGGTTGGAAGGCACAGAAACAGGGGGCGGCCAGTCTGACCGCCCCCTGTTAGTCCATTGCCGGGCGCCGGGCTGTTAGCAGCAGGAACGCGGCTGGCCCGAACCATCCTCGGTCTGGAAGCTGGAGCCGCAGGCGCAGCTCTTCGTGGCGTTCGGGTTGAAGATGCTGAAGCCGCTCTTCATGATGTCATCGACATAGTCAATTTCGGCGCCTTCGAGGTACTGGGCGCTCTCGGGGTCGACCACCAGGCGAACGCCGAACTGCTCCAGCACGATGTCGCCGGCCTCGCTTGCGCGGGCGATAGCCATTCCGTACTGGTACCCCGAGCAGCCGCCACCGGCGACGAAAACGCGCAGCGCGCCCTCGGGAACTTCACGCGCTTCAAGCAGCGCCTTTGCCTTTTCGGCGGCGCGTTCGGTGATGTTGACCAGTGCGACCGGGGCCTGAGATTCGAGAGTCATGCTGCCTCCATGGGCTGAATGAATGCGTCGCGCCCATCCCGGCGCCAACACTATTGAAAGTATAGCCTCAGCGCGCCGCGCCCGTCCACGCTTCTTAACCGGGCTGCCCCCGGGGTGACGTCGCCGACCGGCGGAAGCTACGCTTGCAGGGACATGTCCCGCGTCTACCTCGACCACGCCGCGACCACGCCTCCCGACCCGCGCATCCTTGCCGCCATGTGGGAGGTCTACACCCGGCACTGGGGCAACCCATCAAGCATCTATCTCGAAGGGCAGGAAGCGCGCCACGTGCTCGACGAGGCCCGGGCAGTGTGTGCCCGTCTCCTGGGGGCGCTGCCGCGCGAGATAGTCTTCACCAGCGGCGGGACGGAATCGGACAATGCAGCTATTCGCGGCGTGGCGCTTGCCCAGCGCGCCCGTGGGCGCGGCGCCCACATCATTACCACGCGGGTCGAGCATCACGCCGTGCTGCACACGGTGGAGCAGCTCCAGGGCGAGGGCTTCACCGCAACGTTCCTCCCCGTGGACCGTGATGGGGTGGTTGACCTGGGCGCCCTTGAAGAGGCGGCCGGGCCCGATACGGCCCTGGTCAGCATCATGGCGGCCAACAACGAGGTTGGCACTCTCCAGCCTGTCGCCGAGGCCGCCCGGGTCGCCCGGGCGAGGAATCCGCAGGTTGTCGTGCATACCGATGCTGTCCAGGCAGCCGGGGCGATGGACATCGCGCCAGACGCCCTTGGTGTTGACCTGTTGAGCATCTCCGCTCACAAGCTCTACGGCCCCAGGGGCGTGGGACTCCTCTACGTCCGGTCGCGTACGCCCTTCCAGGCGACCATGTTCGGGGGTGGGCAGGAGAAGGAACGGCGTGCAGGGACGGAGAACGTGGCCGGTGCGGCCGGGCTGGCTGCGGCCATGAAGCTCGCCTGGGACGAGATGCCCGCGCGCATCGAGCACACCGGGCAGCTTCGGAACCGCCTCCTGTACGAGCTTCCAGAACGCATAACAGGCACGGTCATCACGGGCCCGTCGGACCCGGACCGCCGGTTGCCGAACAACTTCAGCTGTTGCTTTCGCAATGTCGAAGGCGAAAGCGTGTTGCTTGGCCTTGACCTTGCCGACATCGCGGCCAGCTCTGGCAGTGCCTGTACCACGGGCTCGATGGAGCCATCGCACGTCCTCACCGCCATGGGCATCGACCCCGACCTGGCGCATGCATCCCTCCGTCTCACGGTGGGAAAGGACACCACCGATGCCGAAATCGACCGGCTGCTCAACACTCTCCCGGGGATAGTCAGCCGCCTGCGCGCGCTTGCGGGGGCGTAGCCTGCCAGAGGGATGGCCGGCCCCGGGATGGGATCACCACCGTCGCTTCTGAGGAGTGCAATGAGGATCGGGATTTCGCTCACCAGCTTCCACGAGACCCGTGACGTCCGGCAGGCTGCGCACTGGATGGTGGAACGCGCAGCCGCCGCTCGCGAGGCGGGGCTTGATTCGCTCTTTGTGGGCGACCACCACGCCATGCCTGCCCCGTACTTCCAGAACACGCCTGTCATGGGGCGGCTGCTGGCGGAGTGGGGCGAGAAACCGGCCGGCTGCCTCTTCCTGCTGCCGCTCTGGAACCCGGTCCTGGTGGCCGAGCAGGTGGGCACCCTGGCCTCCATCGCGCGCGGTCGATTCATCATGCAGTGCGCGCTCGGCGATGGCCGGGCGCAGTTCGAGGCTATGGGGATTAGCATCCGGAACCGGCCATCGATGTTCGAAGAAGGACTCGGCATCGTTCGCCGCCTGCTCGCAGGCGAGGCCGTGACGGGCTCGGGCCGGTACCGGGTGGGTGCAGTGCGAATCGCCCCTCTGCCGCCTGAACCGGTGGAAGTGTGGATTGGAGGCAGCGCGGAAGCCTCCATAGACCGGGCCGCCCGGCTCGGCGATGCCTGGCTCGCGGGCCCCGAGCTAACCCCCGGCCAGGCTCGCGATTGGCTGCGCTTCTACCGCGAGCGCTGCGCGCTGCACGGCCGGGCGCCTTCGGCGGTTGCGATCAGGCGCGATATCTTCGTCGGCGATTCGGCGGGCCATGCAAGGGCGGTGGCGGAGCCGATCGTGGGCGCCGGCTACCGCGGGTTCGACCCCACCGCCTGCGTCTTCGGTGATGTGGAGGAGGTGGCGGCCGCCTTCCGGGAATACGCTGCCATGGGCTACACCGATGTCATCGTCCGGCACTTGACGGACGACCAGGAGGAGGTTCCTGGTTCCATTGCCCGGCTGCGCGAGGTGCGCCAGGCAGTACAGGAAGCCTAGAACGAATCCGGGCAGTGGGGCGCGTACTCGGTCCTGAACAGCGCATCGGCGCGGGCCAGGGCCGATGCGTCCCGGGCCTCCAGACGGCCAACCCGGGCGAGGTGGGTTGCCGTCCGGTAGCCTGCAGCCAGCGATGCCAGCGTGTTCAGGGGAATCACCAGCTCCGGCTCCCGCGTGGTTCGCGTTACCGATGCCGAGGGGCCGTCCGTTTCCAGCAGGTAAGTCCCCCTGTTCCACGGACAGAGATCGTCCCCGGGTATGTCAAAGCTGAGCTCACCCCGGGCGCCGTAGGGCCTTCGGGCGAGCCCTCGTTCGACATCGACAACGCGCATCCAGATGTGGTCGCCCACAAACCTGTTCAGCATCCGGGGTTCAAGCAGTAGATCGGGGGCGGGGTCATCGTCACCCACGCATCCCGGCATGCGCACGCGGCCGGCGAGGTCGTGGGATCGTGCGTACTCCCACAGGGCCCGGTAGGCTTCCGTGTTCAGTGTGATGAAATCGCGGACCGTGAGCACCTGGTTGGGACCTGGCGCGTCGCTGTTTTCCTCGTGGGTGTTGTAGACCATGTGCCCCTGCGGCTCGCCGTCCGCATCACGGTAGATCGCCACATAGACCGGCTCGCCCTTCTTTCTCGGCCGCAGCCTCCCCGTCTGCCAGAGCGGGGTTGAGCGGTGGATGGCGAGGTTCCGGGGCGTCGCCCAGCGAATGTAGATCTGCTTGATGATGGGAAACGCCTCCTCGGGCGTCATCAGCGTCACGCTGCCGGTTGTGAGGGTACTCGTTTCGAACGCGGCGACGCGCGGGTCGAACTCGTAGCGGATGTAGCTGCAGGCAAGCCCATACCCAAAACGCTGATAGATTGCGGCCATGCTGGCAAGAAGGATGGCGTAGTCCTGCCCGCGCTCGTGCATGGTGGCGAACGCCTGCCGCATCACCTGGCGCAGCAGCCCGCGCCTGCGGAACTCCGGCAGCGTCCCGACGGCTGTGACGCCACCCATGGGTACTGGCGCACCGTTCAACCTGACCGTGAAGGGGAATGCTCCCAGGGTTGTGGCCATCCGGCCATCCACGAATGCGCAAGTCGTCCATTCGGGCTGGGTAGTCTCAAGTTCCTCATCCATGCCCTCGGTGCTGGCAAAGACGTACGAGACGATCTTCCCGTAGTCGGCAAGCTCCTCGCGGTCACGGCAGGAGCGGATCTCAACTGACATCGGTTTCTCCCCCTCTGGCGGCCCGGCGGCCCGCGCGAAGGAATGAGTATAGCTTCCGGGCGGCTGTTGGTCAGGGGTGCGGCGGGATGAGCGTGGCGTCCTCGGAGACGTGCACAGAGTAGACACCGCAGGCTTCCATGTCCGTGAAGGCGCGCGCGTAGTCCGGCGTGGTGGTGTCGCCCCAGGCCTGCCAGCGTGGTCCCTGTCCGTCGTTGAGGAAGCGGTAGACGGAGGAGTACTTGCCGGCCACGCTCGCAAGGGCGTCGCGCACGTCGGCACTGGCGCCGATGTAGACGAGCTCGTTCCAGCCGGCCTTCAGGTTCACCGGCACCGGCACCGTCAGGGTGAAGCCTCCGCTGCCGCTGGCTGCTGCCGTGGCGAAGAACCAGTAGGCCTCCCCCGGGCTCAGGGTGTAGAGGGTCCGTCCAGCGGTGGTGCTTGCGTACCAGCTCGTGAAGTTCGCCGTTCCATCGGTGAGGTGGTGGATGGAAGCCACCTGGCCACCGTTCACCGGGTAGGCATCTCCCAGGGCGAAGGCGCCAGAGCCGAAGTAGCCCGCGTGGTTCCAGCCGGGGTTCAAGGCCGGGTTGGCGCATTGCACAACCCCGGTCCCCACGCGAGCGGCGGGCCCGAATTCACTGGTGTTGCCATCACCATCAGTTACCAGCGCTATGACCCACTGGCCGGGCGTGAGCGGCAGGCCCTGGAACTGGAAGTCGCCTGTAGCGCTGGCCGCCGCCGTCCCGCCCGCGACCGGCGTGGCGCCGTAGTCTCCGGCGCCGCCCGGCGTGTGCGCGGCCACATAGAGCGCCACCTCGCAGCCGTTACAGGTAATGCCGGCGGACCCGCTCACCTGCGCCTGGGTGGCCTTTGTGATGACGGGATGGTTGACCAGGTTGTTCGCCCCGGTATCGCCGTCGCCCTCATCGTTGGCGTTGCGCTGGCCATCGCCGTTGAGGTCAATAGCCAGCCCCTCCAGCACTGCGAACTGGTTGCTCGACAGCGTGTTGCCAGTCACGTCGACGCCGCCGTCCGTGGCGGCGATGAGTATCCCGGTTCCGGCGTGCGCCACCAGGTTGTCGGCGACCCTTGTTCGCGAACCCGGATGCCGCAGCTCGACCCCGGTCCCCACCGGGGCAGCGCCTCCAACGGGGTCGTTACCAATGATGTTGTGCGCCACTGTTGTGTTCTCGAATGCGGCGCCGGTGCCGGACCCTACCTTCACGCCCACGCCGGCATGCCCGATCAGGTTGCCGTGGGCGGCTGTCGGCCCGCCTACGGTTGTCCCGCCTGCGGTTACGAGGATGCCCACGCCCACGGCCGCCTCGCCACTGCTCCCGGCTGCGAAGCCGATCCTGTTTCCTTCCGCCTTCGAACCCGGCCCTGCCAGGACTATTCCCGTGGCGCATTGGCTTACCCGGTTGCCGTCACCCGGCAACGGCCCGCCGGCCAGTGAAGACGTGCCCGAGAGCACAAGGCACCTGCCCACGAAGCCGTGGATGCTTAACCCGGTGACCCGGGACTCGGCGCCCTCAACGACGATGCCATCGTGGTTCCCCGCCGCCGGGAGCTCGCTTCCATCCAGCCTGACACCACGTTCGCGGGCATCGAGGAGCACGTTCTCGCGCGTGATCGCCGGCAGGGGGTCATCGAGCACCGTAATCGCCGTGGATGAGTTCGCGGGGAACACCGTTTCCGAGAAGGCAATGACGTACTCCCACGTTGCCTCATTGGCGTTGACCAGCTCAATGGCCTTGCGCAGCGTGCATTTGGAGTCGTCGGGGCAGACCGCGCCGGCTGCATCGCCCGGGCTGGTGACGACGACGCCCGGCGGCACCGCCGCCAGACCGGGCTGGCGCGACACTGGACCCCCCGCGACGCCGAGCGCCGTGGCGAACGCCAGGGACAACAGCATACCGGTGAGTACGAATTTGCCCATGACTGCGCTCAACCTAGCGCCGCCCTCCTGCGGCGGCAAGAACGCTCAAAGCGCCTGGAAGACACGCTTGCCGTTGAGGCGCACAATCCGGCCGAACCCGGGGTACTGCCAGTGCCCGGCGATCCACGCCCGCCCATCGCCGATCGCGGCCTCGAAGAGCCGTTCTCGCGTCCGGGCAGAAAGGACCGGGTCGACGTCCGCGGACGGCGACCAGTCGGGGTGATCGAGCTGCGCCGGGTGGTGGCTGGCATCGCCAATCACCACCGCACGCTCGCCTGCCGAGTACACGCCTATCGCGACATGACCAGGTGTGTGCCCGGGCGTGGCGATGAACGTAAGGTGCTCATCGAGCGCCTGCTCGCCGTCGATGAGTTGCAGCCGGCCGCTGTTTTCGAGCGGCGCCACGCAGTCCACGAGGTAGGCGTTGGCGGGGTCCTCCAGGTGGGCGGGTTGCATCCAGTAGTCCCACTCGCGCTGCTGCACAACGAAGCGCGCGTTTGGGAAGAAGATGCGCTTGCTCCCGTCTTCTGCATCGATCGTGTTCCAGCCGACGTGGTCGATGTGCAGGTGCGTATGAACGACGATGTCGATATCGGCAGGAGTCAATCCCGCCTCGCGCAGCGACTCATCGAGCCTGCCCTGCGGGAAGTAGGGCCGTTTCCGTGCGCCGAGCCCGGTGTCGATGAGGATGTTCTTCCCCGCCGAGCGCAGCAGGTAGGTGGTAATGCTCATGGTCATGAGCTGGCGCTCGTCCAGGAGGTGTGCGTATTCGGCGATCATCTGCTCCGCCACCTGCGGCATGAACATGTGAGGGTTCATCAACAGGGGCGTATCGAGAAGCGCGGTGACCTCCACGTTTCCGATTCTCGTCTTATTCAACTCAGCTACCTCCGGGACCGCATTCTACGCTCGCCACTGCCCGGTCAGCCGGACCGGGCAATCACCTTTTCGCTGGCCTGTTCAAAAACCAGCGCGGGCCATGTTAGGCTGATGTCATGCGGCGTACCAGTTTTGCAAGTATGAATTGCTCCGTTGCCCGCACGCTCGAAGTTGTGGGCGAATGGTGGACTATGCTGATTGTCCGCGAGGCGTTCTTCGGAGTGCGCCGCTTTGACAGCATGCAGGAGCGGCTTGGCATCGCCCGCAACGTCCTTGCCACCCGCCTCCAGTCGCTGGTGGACCACGGCATTCTCGAACGCCGGCGCTACCAGGAACGCCCAGAGCGATTCGAGTACCGCCTGACCGAAAAGGGCCTCGACCTGTACCCCGTGCTCGTCGCCATGATGCGCTGGGGCGACCGCTGGACAGTGGGCGAAGATGGCCCGCCGGTAACACTCCTCCACCAGCCCTGCGGGAACGAGACCACCCCGATGACCACATGCTCTGCCTGTGGCGAAGCGCTCCTCGCCCGCGATATGCGTGCCCGCACACGGGCCGCCACCGGGCCGTCCGCCCCCGGCGCCTGACGCCCCGGCGGGGCTCACACGAGCGGCCATGGGTAGCTCCGGTGTGGCCCCGGTTCAGGGAACTTCCCTGACGCCAGGCGGGAGTCTATCCGGTCGAGCAGTGCGCGAACCTCTTCATCATCGAGCAGCGCCGGCAGAATGCCAGCGCCCCCGGTAGGCGGCGTGAGCGCCTTTGCGGCAGCCGCCAGGTCCGCCAGCAGGGGTTCGGGAACGGGCTCACCCGCCCAGTCCCAGATGACGCTCCGGAGCTTGTACTGGGCATGGAAGCACAGGCCATGGTCGATCGCCCAGATGCGGCCATCCGCATCCAGGAGACAGTGCCCACCTTTCCGGTCGGCATTGTTAGCGACATAATCGAAGAGCGCGATGCGCTGGAGCTGGGGGACCAGGGCCGGCTCCTCTCGCTGTTCGAAGAAGTGCCGATTCGGGTCGTGTTCAACGAAGAGCTGCAGCGACCCTTCGCCGCCCGGCCCATTACGCAGTACCGTCGGGGGGATGAAGGGCCAGCCGAGCACCAGCGAAAGCCGGTAGGCCGCAACCTCGCGCAGGTGCAGCGTCCCTTCGGGGAAGTCCCAGAGCGGACGTTCGCCGCGTTGCGGTTTGTAGATGGCGGCCAGCGTTTCGCCCGCGGGTCCGCGCAGGCTCGCCAGGTACACGTAGTTCGATGAGTGCCAGACGGGCTGAAGCTCCTCGAACTCCGCCGTTGACAGCAGCTCTTCGGCGGCGCGGAAGTCAACCGTGCTCGTCATGCTCTGGAGCTTAGCAGAAGCAGGCGCCGGGTCCGGGCAAGGAGGCTCTGCCGCCTGGCGCTGCGCCCGGGGGCGCGACCGGCTACTGCCTGACGGCCAGGTTTGCCATTCCCGCGAATGCCCGGACGACGTCAATCGGCCCGTTCGGGTCTCCCCGGAACTGGGCGAAGAGGCGGTAGACGTTCGGCAACAGGCGTTCCGCTTCGCCCCAGCGGGCGTAATCGCCAATGGCGATGTCACGAGCGGCCGCGTCCTCGGTCATCCCGGCTTCGAAACGCCGGTGCGCCTCGCGCGTGATGATCTCGAAGTAGGTTCGCACTTCACGGACCTGCTCTTTGGTGCCCAGCGGCCCATGGCCCGGGACGATCGTCTCGACGTTGTCCATATCCTCAATGGCCTGGAGGGCGCGTATCCAGCCGGCGATGTTGCCTTCGAAGGCGAGTGGCGTCACGTAGAAGAAGCAGACGTCTCCCGCGAAAAGCACCCTGTCGGCAGCGAGATGCACCAGTGTGTCCCCTACGGTGTGCGCCGGGCCAACATGCGTCAGGTCGAGCCGCCGGCCGCCGGTGTAGAGGGTGAGCTTGTGTTTGAAGGTGACGTCCGGGGGCCGGACCTTGATCTTCCCCTTGAGGTCCTTCTTGAACCACGGCGCCATCGCCAGCAGCGTCTCCTTCGGGAAGCCGGTGCGGATGATGACCTCGCGCGCCTGCTCCTGGGCGATGATCGTCGCCTTTGGAAACAGGAAGTTGCCCAGGGTGTGGTCCACGTGGTGGTGGGTGTTGATGAGCCGCCGCACCTTTACTCGCGAGACCCTGCCGATGGCCTTCTGAAATGCCTCAGTCATGCGAGGAGCGAAGAGGGCATCGATTGCCACGCCTTCGCCGTCGCCGGCGACGAAGCCAGCGTTGGCGATGCAGAAAGCCCCGGTGGCCTGCGTGTAGGCGAACACGCCATCGGCCAGCTCGTGGAGTTTGGTGTCCCAGCTCTTGATGTGGTGAGTGTTCATTGCGGGCCGGAGTCTACCATGGCGCAGCTCAGGAGGTTGCGGCGCCAGCCTGGTAGCCCAGGCGAGCCAGCTCTTCGCGGGCTACGTCCCGGTCGTCCCACGGCAGGGGCCCCCCGGCGTAGACGATCGATTTCTCGTGGCCCTTGCCCGCGACGAGCACCAGGTCATTGCCCTGTGCGCGCCGGAACGCCTCGGCGATAGCGTCGCGCCGGTCTTCCACTTCGATGAAGTCGCGCCCGCGCACGCGCCCTGCGCCTTCGGCGTGACGCCCGATCTCGCGCACGATGGCGGCCGGGTCTTCGCTGCGGGGGTCCTCGTTGGTGAATACGGCGAAATCGGCCCCCTCTGCTGCGGCCCGGCCGACTCCGAATCGCCTGCCGGGATCGCGCTCGCCGGCGGCACCGATCACGATGATCACCCTCCCCCTGGCAACGGCGCGCAGGACCGCGAGAACCTTGCGCACCGCATCACCGGTGTGGGCGTAGTCGACAACGACGTCGAAGGGCTGCCCTGCCTCGATGCGCTCCATGCGACCGGGCACGCCGGGGCAGGAAGCCAGGCCACGCGCGATCGCGGCCGTGTCCATACCCAGGGCGTAACCCGCTGCTGCCGCCGCCAGCGCATTCGAGACGTTGAAGACTGCCGGCAGCCTGATGCTCGTGCGGGCCGAGCCGGAAGACGTGACGAGCTCGAAATCGCTCCCGTCAGCACGGAGGTGCAGGTCTGTCGCCCGGACCTCCGCTTCGCGCGAGTCAAGGCCGTACCGGATGGGTCGTGCATGGGTGCGCTCGAGCATGAAGTTGGCAGAGGGGTCGTCGGCATTGACCACGGCCGCCCTCGGCGCCTTTTTCGGGGCGGCAATATCGAGCGCTGCAAAGAGGCGGCCCTTGGCCTCCCGGTAGGCCTCAAAGGTCTCATGGAAGTCCAGATGGTCACCGGTGATGTTGGTGAACACGGCCACGTCGTACTCCACGTGGTCGAGCCGATGGAGGGCAAGGCCGTGACTGGTCGATTCCACGATTGCGTACCGGCAGCCGGCCTCGGCCATCCTCCGAAGGAGCCGTTGGACTTCGGTCGCTTCCGGGGTCGTCATGCGCTCGGTGGCGCTGTCCTCCTCGCCGGCGATGCGAACGTCGACCGTTCCCAGGCGGCCCACCCGGGCTCCTGTGGCCTCGAGCACGCTCGTGAGGAGGTGCGACGTGGTGGTCTTGCCGTCGGTACCGGTGATGCCAATGACGGTCAGTTCATGTCCGGGGTGGCCATGGAACCATGCGGCGGCGGCCGCGAGGGCCGCTCGCGTGTTATCCACCGCGATGACTGCCGGTCCGGGGGGGAGGGTCTGCCATGCAGCCGCCCGGTCGCGTTGCACGACGATGGCGCTTGCCCCGGCTGCCACGACTGACGGCAGGAAGGTGTGACCATCGACATTGAAACCCGGTATGGCAACGAAGAGCGAACCCGGCTGCACCCGCCGGGAGTCGTGCTCGATGCTGCTGATGGGAGTGGTGGGGCTGCCAGAGACCAGGCTGGCTCCGGGCAGCTCACGGAGGAGCGATTCGACTGGCCGGGGTGATGTCATGCAATCGTCTCGCGGGGCCGCTCCCGGAGAATTGGGCCAAGCACCCTACCGGGAGGCGCCGCGCGGACCATGCTACACGGGACAGGAGGGCGGAAACAGGGCTGCGGAGATGGGCCCGTCCTTCCCGAAGCGCAGAGGGCTTCGGTGGAGGCGATGAGGAGGTCTGCTGGCAGCCCGGATGGTGGTCTGGTGGAGACAGGGGGATTCGAACCCCCGACCTCAGCAGTGCGAACGCTGCGCTCTCCCAACTGAGCTATGTCCCCACAAACGATTCGGGCCGCTTCCATCGTATGGAGCGGCCCGAACGAGAGTCAATGTTGCTGCTTTGGCGCCGGTGTTAGCTCCGGTGTGCAGAGCCCCGGCCAATCCGGTAGCTGGTCTCCCCTGTGAACTCCTTTTCCTTCCCGCATTTCTTACATCGTCCTGGCGTCAGCTCGCCTCTCGGCGATTCAAGAATCCAGTGGTGGACGCATTCCCCCACCACCTGTAGCGCTTCGGCCTTGGACATGTAGGAACCCCTCTCGACCAGGTTTTGTCCGGCTGCCGGCCTTGGGCTCCCCTCGTACCCCATCCCGCCACCGGCACCGCGGCCAGTGTAGTCGGACCTATAGAGGGTTTCAATGGATTATTGCGATTCGTCCAGCATGCCCGCCAAAGGTGTAATGCGCATGACGCCGGCGCTGATGTCGATCTCTTCGACCACATCGCCAATCGCCGGGATGAGCACCTCGCCAAGGGGGCCAGCGGCAACGTAGACGTCGTTGGCCCCGGTCTGAAGCACTTCCACGATTGTCCCGGCGTCGCGGCCATCATGGGTGACAACGCGCAGTCCGACGAGTTCGTGGAGGAAATAGGAGTCGGAGTCATCGCGGCGCACGTCGGCATCTGCCGCTTCGATCAGGGCGCCGGCAAGCTCATCGGCCAGGTTGCGGTTCTCGACCCCCGCGAGCTGGAGGAGCCATGAGTCCTGGTCGGGCCGTGCGCGGAGGATCGTGTAGCGCTGACCGTTGATGTAGACCCGGCGGCCGCGCTGCATGTTCGGCGCACCCGGGTTGAAGGCCGTGGCGCGGACCTCGCCGGCAATGCCGTGCGCGCGGGCTACGGCACCGAGGGCAGTGAATCCCTCCCTGGGTTCCGCGAAGACCTGCTTTGGACGACGGGGCGCCCGCGAGCGCCTTCGGGGCGCTCCATTTCCTGCGTCACCCGGTGCGGGGTTCTCGTCCCCTGTCAGTCGCCGATCTCCAGCGAGGCGCGCACGTCTTCCTGGACGGCGGCCACTTTCAGCAGCGAGCGCATCGCCGCAGCAATACGGCCGCCCTTGCCAATGACCTTGCCCCAGTCGTCTTCGGCCACATCGAGCCGGACCACCACGCGCCCGCCGTCATCCCGCTCGGTCACGCTGACTGCATCCGTGTTGTCGACGAGGCCCTTCGCGACGTACTCAACCACGCCGGCCATCATCGATGCCACGGTCAGGCTTCCTTCGCGGCGGCCGGGGCCAGGGGAACGATCCCTGCCTTGCGGAGGATCTTCTCCGCGGCCTCCGACGGCTGGGCTCCCCGTGTCAGCCACTCGCGCGCCTTCGCCTCATCGAGCTGAATCGCCGGCGGGTTGGCGTGCGGGTCGTAAGAACCGAGGGTCTCGAGGAAGGCGCCGTCGCGCTTGGCTTCCTTCTGGGCCACCACCAGTCGGTAGTACGGTTGCCGCTTCTTGCCTACGCGCCGCAGTCGAATCCGAATCATCTGCACTCCCTTGAAGCCCGGGTGGCGGGCATTTCAATCACTGTATTGCTGCAATGCTAGCGCATTACCTCGATACGCGCCGGTTTCGCGTGCCTACCTCATTCCGGGCAGCGCGGGGAACTTCCCGGTGGCGATGCTCTTCGCAATCTTCCTGGCTTCGAAGAACTGCTTCAGCACCTGGTTCACCTGGGAAGGGTCGGTCCCGCTCCCGCGCGCGATGCGCTTCCGGCGCTTGCCGTCGATCTTGTCCGGGTGACGCCGTTCCCACCGGGTCATGGAGAGCACGATCGCCTCGGCCTGCTTGAAGAAGCGGTCGTCGATGTCATCCACATTGAGCTGCGCCTTGATGCGGTTGAACCCGGGCAGCATCTGGACAAGCTGCCCCAGGGGGCCCATGCGCCGCACCTTCCGCAGCTGTTCGAGGAAGTCCTGCAAGTCGAATGTGCCCTTCTTGAACTTCTCTCCGAACTTGTCGGTGTCCTCATCCCCCATCTCGAGGCGGGCGCGCTCGATGAGCGTCATCATGTCGCCCATCCCCAGGATGCGCCCGGCCATGCGGTCGGGGTGGAACGATTCCAGGGCTTCGGCTTTTTCTCCCACGCCAATGAACTTCACCGGTACCCCGGTCACCTGGCGGATGCTCAGGGCCGCGCCGCCGCGGGCGTCGCCGTCCATCTTCGTGAGCACGAGGCCGGTGATTCCGACCTTCTCGTGGAACTCCTTCGCCGCTGTCACCGCATCCTGCCCGGCCATGGCATCGGCGACGAAGAGCACCTCCTGCGGGCCCAGCTGCTGGCGCAACCCGGCGACCTCGGACATCATCTCTTCGTCGATGTGCAGGCGGCCGGCCGTGTCGACCAGCAGGTGGGTGCAGTTCATGCGGCGCGCCTTGTCCAGCCCGTTGGCGGCGATCTGGGCGGGCTTCACGCTCGTTCCCTCTTCGTGGCAGGGGATGCCGAGCTGTCTCGCCAGCGTGACAAGCTGGTCGACGGCCGCGGGACGGTAGATGTCGCAGGCAACGACGAGCGGACGCTGCCCCTCTTTCTTCAGCAGGTTGGCGAGCTTGGCGATGCTGGTCGTCTTCCCCGACCCCTGAAGGCCCACCACCATCACCACCGTCGGTGGTTTCGCCGCCGACTCCAGGCGTGGCGCCTCGCCGCCCAGGAGCTCCACGAGCTCGTCGTGGACGATGCCGATAACCTGCTGGGCCGGGGTGAGGCTTCGCAGCACCTGCGCGCCGAGGGCCTTCTCTTTCACCCGCGCCGTGAACTCGCGCACGACCTTGAAGTTCACGTCCGCTTCAAGCATCGCCATGCGCACTTCGCGCAGGGCCTGGTCAAGGTCTTCCTCGGTAACGACGCCCCGGCTCCCGAAGCGCTTAAAGGCGCCCTGGAGCTTGTCGGTCAGTGACTCGAACATACCCAGAGTCTACTGGCCCCCGGCAGTGTGGGGCTATCCGCCGCTCGCCATGCGCTGCTCCACCCACTGGAGGAAGAAGCGGACCATGACCTGGGACCGCAACGTGGCCCGGACGGTTATCGTGGGGTCGTTGAGCGCAAAGGCGGCCGCCGTCTGGGCGGCGCCATGCACACGCTTGTACTCTTTCCAGTACCAGATCCGTGCGAACGAGCCCACCCGGGGCGCAATCGCCAGGACGAGCTCTTCCCGGTTGGCGATCAGGTTTCCCTCCACCCGGCCGCCGAGCACGGAAACGAAGTCCCGGTAGCGCGTTGTTCGCGCCGAAGCGAGCCGGGAAGGGCCCTCGCCGTAGTACTGCGCCAGGATCTGCGACACGGGCGTCGCGGACCCCGGCGGGGTCCGGTCCATTCCAAGGGAGCTCCTGAGGCCCTGGCGCCCTCCCGCGCCCCGGATGATGCCGAAAGCGTCGATGTTGCCTTCGAGGTCGTCTGGCGAGGCCTTGTCCTGGAAGTACTCGCGGTCGCTTCGTTGGGTGGCGCCGATGTCCGGGTCGGCCAGGGCCTGGCCAGCCGCCGACCCCAGGTCGCCGCCCCAGGTCGCGAACTCGGTGTTTGGCATCTGCACGACCACGTTGGGCCCGGGCACCTCGATTTCGACGGTCGAAGTCGGATTCAGCAGCGCCTCCAGGCCGGCGAAGACGTGGGCGATGTCCAGCCCGGGGATCGATTCCTGGCTTCGGCGGAGCGCGTCGAACAGCGATCCGCGACCAGAACCCGCCCGGCGCCTTGGGTCGCCCGGGGCCGGGCTGGCCGGCAGCACCTCCTGCCACTGCTCTGTTGGGTCAACGCTCCATGGCATCCCGTAGTAGACCTGGCGGAGCATCGCCAGCACCTGCCGGGGCGTCTGGCCGGGGAAGCGGGCTTCGAGTGCACGGACGAGTTCGACGTAGCTGGAGGTGTCCCGGGCCGGTTCGTAGGTGGTTGCAGCAGGAACGGGGTCGCGCTGCACCACCAAACGCGACACAGTGGCGTTGCCCAGGGCCCGCTGCAGCGCCTGCATTCGCCCAACCGGTTCATGGGCGCCGCCGCCCCGTGCGCCCTCGGTTGACCTGTGAACCCCGGAACTGCCCCCCGGCGACCGGTGACTACGGTCGGAGGCAAGCAAGGAACGCTGCCGGGGTTGTCTGCTCACGGCGATCACCGTCCGCCCGGATACTACTCGTTCGTTGAAGGCGCGGATACTGCTACTGCGTCCCGAGCCTCGCCTGGTCGACACGGTAGATGACGTTTTCCCCGGAGCGAAAGACCTCCTCCAGGGCGGGCATCTGGCCGAACCTGGCCAGGCCGGCTTCGCTCCCGAAGGCGCGCTCTTCGGTGCCCACGACGACGTACTCCACGGCGTGCTTGCGCAGGAAGCGCTCCGCTGAGGCCGCATCGGCATCTGTGAAGAAGCGCTGAGTCTCGACCCGCCGCTCGTTCACCAGGCCCGAGTAGTCCCACCGCTGTTGAACCTGGTGCCAGTCCCAGCCGATGACGGTGGGGAGGCCGGTGTTCACCGAGATGCGTCCCGTCCAGTGGTAGAGCGGCCCCACGGCCTCGACGATCACCGGTGAGCCTTCCACGTTCTCTCGCAGCCAGCGGATGAGCGGTTCGTCGTCCGCCAGCCGGATGGTCACATCGTCCGCCTGGTTGGGGGTGCCCCGGTCCTCTACGAAGACGCCCGCATCCATGTACGCCAGCCCATCGAGCCCGCGCGGCAGGTCTGCGAAGCGGGCACGCTGGCGCGCGGGGGTTCCTTCGATCACGAAGACCGACGCCGCCAGCAGCAGTACCACCCCCGCACACGCTGCCAGGATCGCGGTCGCCGCTCGGCCCGGCCGGGGTCTTGCGCGCCAGCCCCGCGCTTCCCAGAGGTACCCGGTCACGTACCAGGCCCCGTATGCCCCTGCCACCGCCAACAGCTGCCATGCCTGCAGGGAGAACTTGAAGACCGTGTTCATCCGCTCGATGTCGTTCTTCACGGTCACCACGTCGACCCCTGCGGCGATGGCGAAGGCGAGCCCGAACAGCCCCGTCGCCAGGAGGCGCGGCAGGTCGCGTTCGCGGGCGCGCCATTCCAGCCAGAGCAGGTTCCCCAGGAAGAGGGCGAGCAGGGCGCTCAGCGCAATGACCGTGACCCCGAACCGCCACGTGAAGACGGTGAGCCCGGCAACGAAGAGCGCCAGCGCGCCCAGCTCGAGCGGGCCGGCGGCCATCGCAAGCACAGGGTTGCGGCCCGGCTGGCCTTTTCGAGCCGCGAGCTCTTCGTGGTAGCGAACGGCCAGGAAGGCAAGAGCTGTGACGACGAAGAGCCCGAAATGGGCGAGGTACTGGTTGGCCTTCGTCGTCTCAGGCGAGAGTTCGAGGCCGCTGTTGAATACCTCGAAGTGGCGGGTGAAGGGGGAAAAGGCGACAAGGAGCACGGCCGCCATCAGCGCCAGTTGGCCGACGGCTCGCCACCAGCGCAGGTCCCGCCTGCCCTGTGACAGGAGCTGTCCCGTCACTACCGCCGCTGCCGCTATGAGTGTGGCGGTTGGCAAGTCCCATGTGTGGACAGTACGAACGAGCCCAAGAGCTAGCCCGAGCGCCACAGCAAGCGCCCATGCCCGGGACTCCAATCCGGCGACGGACGTAGCGACATAGGCCACGCCGAGAGCGAGCACCAGGCCAAGAAATGGTAGCCCCATGAGGTGAGGGTGGAGGTCGGCGAATAGGAATGACCAGAACGGGAACTCGGTGATGTCGATGGAGCCGATGTGCACACGTGAGCTGCGCCACCAGTCGAAGGGCGCCAGCTCCGTCCCGTGCACCAGTGACTCCCAGGTGCCCCCAATGAGCCCTGTCGCGCCGCCCAGAACGGGGGTGCCTTCGAAGGCGGTCCACCTGTTGACGCCCTGCAACCGTTCGATGAGCTGGTGGGCGCCGTCGAGGTTGCCAATGGCCACAAGCAGTACCGCTCCGAGGAAGCCGGCGGCGATGGCGCCTGTGCGGCCGTGGCCGCGGGCCGCCCGGGCCCTGTTTCGGGTGAGGGCCGCGAGGTTGTAGACGGTCGAAGCCGTCACCGAGGCCGCCATGGCCGCGAAAGTTGGCACGCCGAGGTTGAACGCTACCTCGGGGACGATTCGCAGGGCCCGCATGGGCGTCGCCAGGAAGAACCAGCCCATGTAGTAGTAGTTCATCGTCCCGCCGGCGAACCAGGGGTCGTAGGGCGGCATCTCCGTGGAGCGGGCCACCGCGGTCAGGTAGGCGAGCTCCATGGGCTTCTCGCCCCCCTGGGGGTGGTGCCAGAGGTCCGGGTTCCAGCACCGCAGGGCCAGGAACCCGAAGAAGGCGAGCAGGAACAGGGCCTCCATCGCCAGCCAGGTGGGCCATTGCCGCCGTGCCTCGGCGAGGAGCGTTTGCCGCCGCAGCACGGCGAGCGCCAGGCCGGCTGCCAATACTCCCGCGTACACGGCCCAGACGAGCTCGCCGGAGAAGCGCGCAGCATCCCAGGCCACCAGCAGCCACGTGGACAGTGCGACCGCGGCGAACCCAAGGAGCTTCGAAAGACCGTAGCCGCGGTCTGGCAGCGCTCGCAGGAGCCACGAGACCCAGGGAAGCGCCGCGAATGCCACCATCTCCAGCCAGAGCAACCACCAGAGCCAGGGGATGGAAGACGCCCAGCCATTGGGGTCGAAGACCTCGCTGAAGGTTCCGCCCGATTGCTGGACCCGGGCCTGTTCCGGGCTGAGCTGAAGTCCATTGGTGCGTCCCTGCCTGGGCAGCAGGTCGACGGCGCGCTCGGGGTGGGCTTCACCCAGCAGCGCTATGGCCCGGTCCGGATCCCAGCGGTCGCTCTTCCTGTAGATGCGAACCTCCGGGTGGTCGTAGACGGTGAACGACTCCTCCGCGCCCGAGTCGTCGATACTCCATCCAAAAAGCGAGGGCCACACCTGGAAGGTTGCGACCAGGTCGAACCCAAGCTCACCCGAGTCCAGCAGCTCGTAGTAGCGGATCGTGGCCGGGTATTTGCGTTCCAGCCGCGGCACCGAGTCCCGTACGCGGTTGGAGCTGATAGAAACGTAGTCGGCGCCATCCAGCCCCACGCGGTTCGTGCCGGGTACACCTCGCACGAGCTTCTCGACCTTGGCCACCGAATCAGTCTCGTAGAGATCGAGCTCGACGATGCGGTAGTTGCCCCAGGTGTAGCCCGGGACCGGGTAGGGGAGGGTGTCATCCCAGACCTCGGTGGTGATGGCCGCCCCGGCGGGGATGTGTTCGAAGATGAAACGGCTGGCCTGGATGCGGGGGTGTTCGCTTCGGTACACGTTCTGGAAGGCGCCGGCCCAGAAAGCAGTCCCCGCGAGCGTCAGCAGCAGCGCGGCAGTGGCGCCGTGGGCAAGGTGGCGCCCGGAGACCTGGCCGCGATTTCGCCACAGACGTATCCCGCCCGCCTTCCCGGCAGCCCATCGCCGGAGGGCAAGCAGCCCCCAGCCTGCAAGCAGGCAGAGTACCGGGTACATGGGCGCGAAGTAGCGCATCCAGGCCACAAACCGCGGACCCTGGAAGGCGAACACAGCCACTGCCAGTCCCACGGGAAGCAGGAACGCGAGCTCTCTCCGCTTGAAGACGAGCACCGCTGCACCTGTGAGCGAGGCCCAGCCCGCTAGCCCCAGGGCCGGTCCCAGTCCGAACAGGACCATGTTCTGGAGCGGCCAGAGCACGGCCGTGCGCCCGGCAAACTGCACGAATGGTGGGAAGTTGGCATTCCCGTTCTGGCGGTCGATTTCGCCCTCGATATCGGCGCGCCATTCAGGGTTGATGGCCATGTCCAGGAAGCCGGGACCCTGGAAGGCATACGGTTGTGCCACGCGGAAGACCAGCATGGCGGCCACGGCGGCAATACACAGCAGCGCGAGGTCGGTGGTCCAGTAGCCGCCCGGCTCGCGTGACTGGCCGCGCCAGCGGAGTCCCAGCCGGGGAAAGTCGCGCAGACCGATACGCGCGCCCGTGGCGAGCACGGGCCCCAGGGCGAGCGGCCAGGCGGTCACCTTGCTGGCCAGGCCAAGGCCGATGGCGAGGCCGAGCAGTATCGTCAGCCCGCCGCGCGCCCACCAGCGTTCCGCGGTCACGCTCATTGCGGCGAGCAGGAGCGTGGCTACTCCGAAGAACGTGACGTATGGGTCCATCGTCCAGAAATGGGCGAGCTGGGTGGGGAGGACAGCAAGCGCATAGAAGAGCCCCCCCAGCAAACCCGTGCGCACGCCGAAAAGGTAGGCCCCGAGGGCGATGACCAGGGCGATGGTCCCCACATCCAGGGCGGCGGTGACAGCCCTTCCCCACTGCACCGTGGTGTCGTATGAATTCCCCGGGCCGGCCGGGTCGTCGCCGGCAAGGGTGGCGATGCCCTTCACAAGAAACAGCGGGAACGTTCCGTACACGTAGGAGTGCGTATCGGGCGTGTTGTAGGGGTTCAGCGGGCTGCGTGCGGTGTCGAAGTAGCCCCCAACGCTGTCTGGCCAGTCCGTGCGGTCGGCGACGAAGGAGAGAGCGCGCTCGTCGGGGTGCATCTGCAGGGGGCTGCTGGCGCCGGGAGGCGTGTCCCAGCCCAGCCCGTGGAAGCGCAGGCCAATGCCGAGCAGAAGGATGAGGACAAGCGCCAGGGGCCAGCGCAGCAGGCGCGGCACGATGCGGACCGCGGCCACTCGCGTGGCCCGTCTAGCGGAGCCCAGCAATGCTCGTCTCCGCCGCGCCCGCCTGCCGTGATTCGCCTGCCACGTTCACGCCTTCGCGCAGGATACAGCGGACCGCAGCGAATCCGCTCCTTCGGCGGCTTCCCGGGCCAGGCGCGGGCGCTACAGCCCCTTCTGCACCAGGAAAGCGCAGAGGTCGCTGATCCGGCACGAGTACCCCCACTCGTTGTCGTACCAGGCGGCCACCTTGACGAGGTTGCCCCCAACGACGTTCGTTGAAAGCCCGTCAACGATGCTCGACCGCTCATCGCCCTTCAGATCCATGGACACCACCGGTTCCATCGTCAGGCCGAGGATGCCCTTCATCTTCTCGGCGGCCGTTTCGGAGATGATCGCGTTCAGGCCTTCCTTCGTCGTGTCTTTCTCGGTCAGGGCCACGATCTCGACGATGGACACCGTTGGCGTGGGCACGCGGTAGGCAAGGCCGTCGAGCTTGCCTTCGACCTCCGGGATCACCAGGCGAAGTGCCTTCGCGGCGCCAGTGGACGTGGGGACAATGTTGAGCGCGCCGGCGCGCATCTCGCGCATATCGCTGCCCGCCGCCCGGTCAAGGATCTGCTGGGAGTTGGTGTAGCTGTGAACCGTCGTCATCTGGCCCTTCACGAGGCCCAGGTTGTCGACGATCACCTTGACCACCGGCGCGAGCCCGTTCGTTGTGCAGCTGGCGTTTGAGATGACGTGATGCCTGGCCGGGTCATAACCATCGCCATTGACACCGAGGACGATTGTGAAGTCCTCGTTCTTGGCCGGGGCGCTGATGACCACCTTCTTCACGGTGTCGCGGCGGTGGGCTGCTGCCTTCGTGGCATCGGTGAAGAGGCCCGTGGACTCAATCACGATTTCGGCTCCTACCGAACCCCAGGGGATGGCTCCAGGGTCGCGCTCGCTGAAGACCTTGACCACGCGCCCATCAATCGAGAGGCCGCCATCGACGGCGCGGATATCCCGTTCCCAGCGGCCGTAGTTGCTGTCGTACTTCAACAGGTTGGCGTTGGTCTCGCTGGGTACCAGGTCGTTAATGGCCACCACTTCCAGCGCTCCGCCATGGCGCTCAGAGATCGCCTTCAGGACCTGCCGGCCGATGCGGCCGAAACCGTTGATGCCCACCTTGGTTGTCACAGACATGCCCCCGCCAGCCAATGCTGGGATTTCTGGCTCAAGACTAGCGAGTTCCCCTAAACCGGGCTACCGGACTACCTCAGCTTAACGGCCGTGCCACAGGCGGTGATCATGAGCATCTGCCCGCCCACCGTCTCGTAATCCACCTTCACCCCCACCACCGCGTCGGCCCCCATCTCGCGGGCGCGTTCGGCCATCTCCTCGATTGCGGTGTCACGCCCTTTGCGCAGCTCTTCTTCGTACTTCCCCGAGCGGCCACCGACGATGTTGCGGAACCCGGCGGCGATATCCTTGAACACGTTCACGCCGAGGATGGTCTCTCCCGCGGCTACCCCAAGGTAGCTTTCGATGGTTCGGCCTTCGATGCTTCCAGTGGTTGTGACCGTGAGGGACATGGCGCTCTCTCCTGTGGTTTGGCGCGAGTGTAGCATCACACAGGCAATCGAGTGAGACATCGGTGACAATTAGGGATATATAGTCGCAGCCTATGAATGGACTCGCCCGATATAGGGAGATTCCCCTAACGCCCCACCCGCGTCCCGACGACAATCGGGGTGTGACCACTTCAGGAGTGACAGGATGACTCGGCGAATTGTGGTATGCCCCGCCTGCGAGCTACGGTTTCTCTCTGGCCGCCGCCAGACGTTCTGCCCGGGCTGTCATCAGCTCGTGGAGCCATCCGAGGCCGCCTAGCGGGATGCTCGCCTATACCGCGAGCCCAAAGCGGTGGAGGGCGGCGCGGTAATCATCGGGCGTGTTGATATCTATCTCGCAAAGGTCATCCGAGGCAACGTCGGCCGTCATAGGCGCATGCGCGGCCAGTACCCCGCGCAGGCCCCGGGTCGCGTCGCTCGCGGCCATCATCTCCTCCCGGAGCGCCCCGGCGACCACCACAGGGTGACCATGGCGCCCGGCCACGGCAGGCCTCGTCACGTCCACGCCATTGGCGCCCAGGTGGGCGTCCAGCAGGGCGCGGATGAACGCGGCCGGCCGGGGCTGGTCCACGTTGACGATCACGATTGCTTCAGCGTCGCGCTGCACCGCCTTCGCGCCAACGCGCAACGATTCGGCGCGCCCCGAGTGGAAGTGAGGGTTGTTCATCACGCGGCAATCCGCACGTGCAAGGCTGCGGCGCACGTCGTCGCTCCGGTGCCCCAGGACAACGATGACCTCGTCGACCCCGGCCTCATGAAGCTGGCGGATCTCCCAGCAGATAAGCGGCTCGCCACCCCAGTCCAGTAGCGCCTTGGGGCTGCCCATGCGGTCCGACGAGCCCGCCGCCAGGATAATGCTCGAAATCATCTCTCGCTGTCCTCTTGTCGTCCGAGTCTATCGCCGCCGCCAACTGCGGGCGAGAAGGACCGCCACGAAGGGCGAATGCCGCTCACGGGGCCGCGAACACGACCTCCCCGCCTTTGACGACGTAACGCACGCGCGAGAGCGCAGCCAGGTCACGCGTGGGGTCGCCGGAAACCACAAGGAGGTCGGCCCGGCGCCCGGGTTCAAGCACACCGCGGTCGGGAAGCCCCAGGAGCTCGGCCGATGTCGACGTGGCGAGCCTGAGGGCCTGGACCGGCGTTAGCCCGCCCAATTCGGCCAGGACTTCGAGTCCCGCTCCCAGCGCGCTATGAGGCACGCTCGGGATCCCGCAGTCGGTGCTCGCGATTACCCTGCACCCGGCGGAGAGGAGTCGCCTCGTGAGTTCGGCGCGCTGTTTACGTTGCCCATCGTCCCGCCAGCGGCGATACCCAATCGAAATCGTCGGCGACACTACAGTTCCATTGGCGGCCATTCGATCGATGAGGGCATCGTCACGGTCCATGCCGGCCCTTCCCATGAAGGAGCAGTGCTCGAGGGAGTCCACTCCCGCCTCGACGGCGGCGCGAATGCCGGCAGTACCGTGGCAATGGGCGGCGACCCGCCGACCGAGCCGGTGCGCCTCCTCGACAACCGCGCGGAGCTCGTCGACGCTGTACTGAGCGGCGAGCGTGTTCGTCCCCCGGGTCATCTGACCGCCCGTTGCCATGACCTTGATCCAATCGACGCCCGCCTTCACGCGCGCCCGAACTGCCTTCCGGAGTTCGAGTTCGCCGTCGGCTTCGCCCCCCATGAACCAGCAGTGGCCGCCGGTAGTCGTGATCGGGGCCCCGGAAACGAGCAGGTCCGGCCCGGGCGCGAGGCCGCTGGCGAAGGCGTCCCGCATCTCGATTGCCAGCCCGGCCGGCGCCCCAAGGTCCCGGACGGTGGTGATCCCGGCTTCGAGCATCGCCCGCCCGTGCGCGGCCATGCGGAGGAGCATTCTCCCCGGGCTGTCGTTGTCGAAAACAGCTCGCCAGTCGTTGGCGCCATTGAAGCACAGGTGGGCATGGCCTTCGATGAGCCCGGGCATGACCGTGCACCCGGAGACATCGAGACTGGCGCCGGCCCCTGTGTCGGTTCCGACCGCGGCGATTCGCCCCTCATCGACCACCAGCGGGGCGTCGACGAGCCCGTCCGCGAGCCCGTCCCAGGCCATTCCCCCTCGCAGTGTGATCGCGGTCACGGGCATCCCTCCCCTGGCGAGGACCTCTCAAGGGCCCCTGACCCGGCCGATACGTCACCGGATTTCGGCACCTGCTTAGCTGCGCTCATTGCCGGTGCGTCCGGCGTCGGGCGGTGTGCGAACAGCGGCAAATGTATGAGCGATGCCGAACTCAGCTGCGAGCAGGTTGAGGAAGTCCCGCACCGGCGGAGCGAACAGCCTGTCTCGCAGAACGTGGACCCCCACTTCGCGCCTTGCAGGCTGCTCCATGTCGCGGATTTCCACTCGCCTGAGCGTCCCGCTCGCCAGCTCGCGTTCAACTGAGATGACGGGCAGGATGGCGATGCCCAGGCCAGCTTCAACCATGTGCTTGGTGGTCTCCATCGAATCGAGCTCCATCGCCGATTCGGGAACCACGCCCACGCGAAGGAACATGCTGTAGATGAGGCTGTGATAGCTGGAGCTGCGCTCGAAGAAGAGGAACGGTTCGCGGCCGGCCTCGACGACCGTCACACGCCCCCTGGCGGCGAACGGGTGCTCCGGTGGCACCACCAGTGTCAGGTCGTCGTTGTACAGGTGAACCGACTCTATTTCCGGGTGCTGGGTGAGTCGCGTGATCGCGATGTGCATGTCACCGGCAAGGAGGCCCTCGATGACGTCCTCGCTGGTGTCGGCCTGCAGGTTGATATGAATGCGCGGGCGCTGCTCGCGGAACTTCTTCAGGATCCCCGGCAGGACATAGGTTGCAATGCTGGAGCTGGCGCCAATCCGCACGTTACCGACGTCGCCATGGCGAACGGCCTCGATGGCGTCGGTACCCTCCTGGACCGCCGTCAGGGCGCGCCGGGCATGGGGAAGGAAGGCATGGCCGGCATCGGTCAGGGTCACGCTGCGGCCAGTCCGCTCGAAGAGCCGCTCGCCGATTTCGCGCTCGAGCGATTGGATGCGCGCCGTCACCGACGGCTGTGTAAGAAAGAGCGCCTCGGCGGCGCGGCTGAACGAACGGTGGTGCGCCACCTGCAAGAATGCCTCTAGCTGGGCAAGTTCCACGTGTTCCTCCACGGCCACCGCCACCGGCGGCCGGTCAATCGCTGAAGTAGTCCCTGTTCAACTGGATGTATTGCCGCCATTCATCCGGCAGGTCCGCATCGAAGTAGATGGCCGAAACGGGGCAGGCCGATTCGCAGGCAGCACAGTCGATGCACTGGTCCGGGTTGATGTAGTACTGCGGCGCCTCGACCTTGGTGTGGATGCAGTCCACCGGGCAGACATCGACGCACGAGGCGTCCTTCACGTCGATGCACGGCTCAGCGATTACGTACGGCAATCGATCCCCCCGTCAGGCCGGCTCAACGCCCCGCTTGTAGACAACCACATCGCCCTCGACGCGCGCCTGGCAGGCGAGCCTTAGGCGCGGATCGGCGGTTGCCCGGGGGCCCCGCTGGCGAACCAGGTTCTGGCGCTCGTACCGGCCCATGGCGCTGAGACGGCCCACCCCGGAGATGACTTCCATTGCGCAGTTGGTGCATTCCCCCGTCCTGGCGCAGCCGACTGGCCAGAAGTACCCATCAGCGCACACTGCATCGAGCACAGTCTCGCCGCGAGGCGCCTGGACCTCGATGCCAAGGGGTTCGACCCGGATGCGGGGCATGGGTGAATCCTATCACATACCCTCGCCCGGGCTCCTGAGCCGGGAGCGCGGACCCCTGCGCCCCGGTTCGCTCCAGAAGGCGCCGTTCGGCGCCTCGTTCCGGTGCGGGGATTGCGGACCGTCGCGGAGAATGGCGAGCACCTCGCTCCACTCGCTGGCGTAGCCGACGGGGCGTCCCAGTTCTGCGGCGGCGGCGTGGGCCGGCATGCTATCGAGGAACTGCCGCCCGAAGTAGTCCAGGCTCGCCCGCGGCAGGATGTAGACTTCCGCGTCGCGCCCACGCAGCTGTTCGACGAAATCGCGCCCGCAGAGCAGCCCACTCACATTTACACGCTCGCCGAAGACGGTGTTGGTGACGGCCTCCACCCGGACATCCGTGCCAGCCAGCGCGTTGAGTTCCGACGCGATTGCGGCCATCACCGGGGCGATCATGGTTCCGCATCCGATAACCGCGCGCCGGCGTACCAACGGGTTCCCGGTGGCACGCCGGAGCCTGCTCCGCACCCTGTACCAGTCTTCTAGCATCGAGCGCACCATGCCGATGCCATTCTCATACTGGGGATACCCGTCGTATGCGGCCGCCCCTGGCACCCGCTCGCCAGCGGCGAGGTAGAACTCGTCGCTGCACTGCAGAATGGTCCGCCCGAATCGCGCGCGGAACTCCCGCTGCAGCGGCCGGAGCAGCGTCACAATCTCCCGCGCATAGGCCGGCGACGGACGCTGCAGGTCGATGCCTTCGCGGCTCATAGCCCGTTCTTCCAGCTTTGGGCTCGCTCCAACGGGCACCACGGAGACGGTCTGCGCGATCGGATGAAGGTCCGCAAGCTCACGGATGGACCGCACAAGGTGCTCCCCGTCGTTCACGCCCGGGCAGAGCACGATCTGGGTGTGGGCGACGAGCCCGAGCGAGCCGAGCCTGCGGAGCTGATCGAGCACATCGGGGGCGCGCGGGTTCCCCAGCATCTTCCGGCGCAGAGCCAGGCCGGTCGCATGGACCGATACGTGGAGCGGGCTCAAGCGCTGCTCCTCAAGCCTTGCCCAGTCATCGTCATCAAGGTTGGTTAGGGTCACAAAATTGCCGTGCAGGAAGCTCAGGCGGTAGTCATCGTCTTTGACGTAGAGGGTCTTGCGCATGCCCCCGGGGAGCCCCTTCAGGAAGCAGAAGAAGCAGTTGTTGTTGCAGACGATGACGCCGTCCCAGGTGGCGTGCTCGAACTCGAGGCCAAGGTCTTCGTCCGGAGCCTTTTCGAAGATGACAAGATCCTCGGCGCCGTCGGCCTTGCGAATCCGCACCTCGACCTCAGGTTCGGCAGCGTAGAACTGCACGTCGACAATGTCGCGCGGCCGGCGCCCGGCAACCTCAACAATGGCGTCGCCGGGGACAATCCCTGCTTCGTCCGCGAGTGAACCGGGCCGCACGCCGGAGACGAGCCCGGCGGCCGGGGCGCGCTTCATCCCGACGCGAGCTCCCGGATGCGCGCCTCCACACGGTCAACGGAATCATCCGGTGTGGAGGCGCCGGCCGTGAGCCCAATGCGCTCGACTCCTGCAAACCAGGACGCTTCAAGCTCACCGGCGCTCTCGATGTGGTAGGCGCGCGTGCCCTGCTCCTCGCAGACCTCGCGCAGATGGCGTGTGTTGGCGCTCTTTCGACCGCCCACCACCACCATGACGTCAACCTGGCGCGCCAGCATGGCCGCGGCCTCCTGCTGGCCAGTGGTGGCGTGGCAGAGGGTGTTCACCACGTGGAGCTCGAAATTGCCGTCCCGCTGGAGCAGCATCAGGTTCGCCACGAAGCGAGCGAAGTCCTCCATCTTGTGCGTTGTCTGGGCCATCACGCCGACCTTGCCGGGAAAGCCGCCCGGGAAGTCGGTGACGAAACGGCGCAGGTACTCCAGATCGGCACTCTCGGCTATGGAAGCGTGCGAAACGCCGCTCCGATCGTGCGTCCAGCCCATGATGCCGCGCACTTCCTTGTGGCCCGGGTCGCCAAAGATGACCACGTGCCAGCCCTCGCGCACGAACTTCTGACCGTATCGCTGGGCGCGCGTGACGATGGGGCAGGTGGTGTCCACTATCTCAAGGCCGCTCTCGCGCAGCTGGCGCACCACGCGTTCGCCCACCCCGTGGGCGGTGATTGCGACCCTGCCCTGCTGCACCCTGCGTGCCGTCTCGGCGCCGATGTCTCCCTCCACCTCGTCTGGTCCCGGGAGCTGCAGGACACCGGCGCGTTCGAGCCGCTCCACGACGAAAGGGTTGTGGACGATCTCGCCCACGCTGTAGACCGGGGCGCCGGGGGTTGCCTCGGATTCCATGATCTGCACGGCGCGGCGCACGCCCATGCAAAAGCCCATCTCACTTGCCCGGAGGATCTGTACCATCGTCTGCGTGGGAGCTGTCTCCCAATCCAGTATAGGCTCCCAGGTATTTCGCCGGTAACAGCTTGCAGATCTCCGCAAACACGCGGTCCGTGAGCTCGTTTACCTGCGCCTCGCCCGGGCGCTTTACCAGCGGAACTGCCATGGGGTTGCCGATCACGATCGTGAACCGCGGGCGGCGGAGGGCGTTCAGGGGGTTCCCCAGCGCCTCGGTCCCGGTGATGGCGCAGGGAAGAACGGTCGCCCCTGTGCGAAGGGCAATGAGCGCCGTTCCCGGGTGGGGTTTGCCAACGACCCCCGTCCGGCTGCGGGTGCCTTCTGGAAACATGCCCAGCGCTTCGCCTCTCCGCAGGATGCGTTCTGCGTTCAGCATAGCAGCCACGTCGGCATCAAACCGGCGTACGGGGAACGCCCCGTAGAGCCGTGGAAAGAGGCCAAACGGCCACTTGAAGAGCTCGATCTTCGCCATGTAGCGGATACGCCGCCGGGCGATTCCTGCGCCAAGGATTGGCGGGTCGGCGTTGTTCAGGTGGTTTGAGACAATGAGCAGCGCGCCCGACCGGGGCACGTTGTCCCGGCCCACCACCTTCCAGCGCGCCACGATGGTGAGAATCGCCCGCAACGAGTACGTGGCCCACCAGTAGAAGACAGGAACATAAGTCGAAAGCTTCAGGAAGCGGCGCATCGCACCTTATCCAGGACGAAGGCTACGACTTCTTCGAGGGTCAACTCCGTCGTGTCCAGCACGATCGCATCTGGCGCGGCGCGCAGCGGGCTTGCAGCACGGGAGCTGTCGACGACATCCCTGCCCATGATGTCGCGCCGCGCGTCGCGGGATCTTTGGGGCGGTCCCCAGCCGCCAGCCTGGGCCGCCCGCCTTTGCGCCCGGGCCTCCTCGGATGCATCGAGGTAGAACTTGAGGGGCGCTCCGGGCAGCACCACCGTGCCGATGTCCCTCCCCGCCAGCACGGCCGGGCCTTCCCGGGCGATCGCGCGTTGCTGGCGGACCAGCGCGCTCCGTACCTCCGGGATGGCGCTATAGGCGCTCACGTTAGCTTCGACCTCTGGCAAACGGAGCCATTCGGTCACGTCTTCATTGCCCAGGAAGATACTGGTCGTCTCGTGCGCATCGACGCGCATGTTGATCTCGTCCGCCAGCCGGGTGCATGCGGGCACGTCATCGGCGGAGATGCCGGCGCGGAGTGCAGCGAGCGTGAAGGCGCGGTACATCAGGCCAGTGTCGAGGAATGCGTAGCCGAACTCCTCCGCCAGAGCGTGCCCCAGGGTTGACTTGCCAGAGGCCGCTGGTCCATCGATGGCGATTGGTGCCGGCAGGTTCGCACGGAGGGCCATATCTGGCGGATCGTATGCGATCGCGGGCCAACGGATCAGGCCGTCGGTGAGTCCCCGGGGTGCGCCTCAGCCAGTTTGGCCGCTGCGTAGAGGGCTTCCACCTCTTCGGGCGCCAGTTCCCGGAATGCCCCCGACCCGAGCGTTCCCAGGTGCACGGGCCCAACCCGGACCCGGCGCAGGTGCAGCACGCGGCGCCCCAGCGCTTCGAGCATGCGCCTAACCTCTCGATTTCGCCCCTGGCGAAGGACCAGCAGCAGCCACTCGCCTGCAACGGCTGCTTCCTCGCCGGGGCCGGGCTCGGGGCGCCCGGCACGGCGGGCGGAAGCTGCCCTCAGCCGCTCTCCGCCCTCCTCAATGCCGCGCACAAGGCGCTGCAGGTCGCGTTCGGCCAGCGGGGCGTCAATCGCCACCAGGTACTCCTTTTCGACCTCATAGCGTGGGTGCGTGAGCAGGTCAGTGAGGTGCCCATCGTTGGTGATCAGCAAGAGCCCTTCGCTGTCGCGGTCGAGTCTGCCCACCGGGTGGAGTTGCACGTCGCCGATCGGCACAAGGTCAAGCGCCGTCTCCCGGCCTCGTTCGTCGCGGGCGGTAGTGACGAAGCCCGCGGGCTTGTTGAGCATGAAGTACCGGTACCTGCCTCGAAGGACAGGCACACCGTCCAGGGTGACTTCATCGAGCTCGGGGTCAGCGCGGGCGCCGAGGGTATCGCGCACCGTGCCGTTCACGGCCACGCGGCCGGCGAGGATCATCTCCTCGGCCACGCGCCGGGAAGCAACGCCCGCATTCGAAAGGATCTTCTGGAGCCGTTCGATCGTCACCGTTTCCACCTGTCCAGCATTGCGGGAGCGGCCCGGCGGGCCAGGTTTCCGAGCCCGAGCAGCCCCGCCCCTGCCGCTCCTCCCAGCAGTATCCACGGTACCGCGCTTGAGGGGTTACCGCGCTCAACAGATGCGGGCGCGGCCAGAGGCGCCAGTGCAGCGCCGGCGGCGGGAGGGGTCCCTCCAGGGATGGAAGCCGGCGCGGGCCGCATTGCGAAGGAGTTGGACTCCCCGGGGGATGGGCGGTCAGTCAGTGCCCAGTTCGAGCCGGAGCGCGTTGCGGCCGGGTCGTACACGCCGACCGATTTCCCGGACGCCGGCGCAGGCGGGGGCGGCTCGAAGACGGATGTGTCGTCGCCGAACGACACCGCGTCCGCCTCTGCCCCGCCGGGAGCGAGCAGGCGGACAGTGTCGCCCGCGTTGTTCAGGCCGCTGCCGATCTCTCCGTCAACGACATGCAGCACGGCGATGTTTGCGGGAAGCCGGGCTGACTTCCCGGCCACAACGACATAGGCGCCGGGCGCGAGCGGATGTGAGGGCAGGGCGTCGAGGCCCCTGGCGTCGCCTATCTGCCAGCCTCCGAGATCAACGGTTGTGAGGCCCGTGTTTACAAGCTCCACCCATTCGAAGGCGCTATCGCGGCCTGCCTCCTCCGGGTCGCTGAGCACCTCGGAGATCCTGACCGGCGACCCCTCGGGACCATCGACAGGCACGCCGGCCACCCTTGCTTCAGCGACCGGGCTGCCACCCCCGGCGGTGGTGGCTGTCTTCGTCGCGGCGCCCGGGGTGGTCCCGGCCGCCGCAGTAGCCGGGGCAGTGGCCGTGGGCTCCGCGGCCTGCGCCGGGGCCGACGTCGCTGCAAAGGTCACTGCATCAAATGCCCCCATGCAGTGGCCGCCCGGCCTCAGCACCAGGCGAACGCGCACCGAATTGGCGGCGCCGGGCGCTTGCGCCCTCACTGTGAGGCGTTGCCAGCTTCGGCTTGCCGTCGACTCGCTGTCGGCGTGTTCGATGGCGGCGCCGGTTCCGTCCTCGCTTTCGTACCACGAAAGGCGGATGAACACCTCGCCGGAGCCGATGGAAACACGCCCCACGGCGGCCGCCTCGTACCAGGTGCCGGGGTTCACACGCACTGCCTGGTAGATCCACTTCGTCGAGTCCGTCTCCGAGGTTAGTGTCGCCGCATGGTGGCCCTCGAACGCTGCTCCTTCCAGTCCGATGGTGCCCCCGTACTTGTTCCAGTAGTGGGGCTTGCCCTCGCTGGCAAGCTCGAACCCACCGTTGACCAGCTCCCATTCGCTCTGTCCGGAACCCGGCCCGGCGGGGCGCGTCGGCGTGGAAGTTGGCGGCAGGGTCGGAACCTTCGTCGGCGTTCCGGCATAGCCCCCGCCACCACCTCCTGCGGGAGGAGCCCCGGTGCGACTTGCCGTGGCCTTGATTGTGGCCGGGACGCTGGGGGTCGATGCAGGCCCCTGGCCGCCGCTGCCCCCGCCCGAGGTGGCCGTGCTGGTGGCAGGCGCCGTTGCGGGGTCTGTCGGGCTCGTGGCAACCACGGTTGGCGTGTTCGTTGCCTCGGGGGTCGAAGTTGGCTCAGGCGGCGCGGCCATCGTGAGCGAGGCCTCGTCGGCGAATCCTTCTACCTGTTGCCCGCCACCGGGCGAGAACCGGATGGTGAAGACCACCCGCGCCGTCCCCGGGGGTGCTATCCCGGAGACCTGGCGGACGGCAAACGTGCTCCCCACGGGTGTGTCGTAGGACGTGTAGGGCAGGCCGATTTCGGAGAAGCCGTCGTCCTCAAACAACAGCTGCAGGCTGGCTCGCGTGCCCGGGTCCCCGGCAACCTGGACCGAGGCCTCGTAGAGGGCGCCCGCTGCAGCAGGGCCCCGCTGCCTGACGGCGATGATGTCCGCGCCGGTCACGCGCACGGCCTGGCCGGACACTGCGTTGCCGCTCGCTTCGCCCGTCGCGGCGCCGGACACCTGCCAACCGGTTGGTGCAGTGCCGCCCCAGCTTTCGAAGCTGGGATTGGAAAGCAGCTGCGTCGCGTTCACGCCGCGTGGCACAGCCGCCAGCGCAAGAAGCCCCAGCCCCATGGGGACGAGCAGCAGAGGCAACCAGGTCCGCCCCATTGCGGGCGGGATACTAGCAGCTTCCTCTGTGCGCGTACATCATACCCGCGCGCAGATTACTCGCAGGTCACCTTGCGATGAGCGGCGCGCCCGAGAGGTGAGAGCCGGCGTCCACAATCAGGAACTCACCGGTCACCAGGTCTGCCCCTTCGACGAACCAGACAGCCGCCTGGGCCATGTCTTCGGGCGTACCGGCCTTACGCAGCGGCGTTGTGCGCTCCTGTGCCGCGAGCGCGGCCTCGTACACCGCGTCACCGAGGCCGCCGCGGAGCCAGCGTCCCTGGATGAAGCCGGGGCAGACGGTGTTCACGCGAATCTCTGGCCCCAGGACGCGGGCAAGCGAGAGCGTCATGGTATTGAGGGCGCCCTTCGATGCCGTGTAGGCGATGGAGCTCCCCACGCCCATCACCCCGGCAATGGAGGAGATGTTCACGATTGCTCCCCGTCCTGCGGCCTTCATGTGGGGGGCGACTGCCCGGGTCATCTGGAAGGGGCCAATCACATTCACTGCGTAGATGCGCTGGAAGTCCTCGGCCGAAAGTCCGTCCAGGTTCGCGTGGTCGACAAATGAGGTGGTCCCGGCATTGTTGATGAGGGCATCGATGCGGCCCCACCTCGCCATGGTTTCTGAGGCAAGACGCTGGCAGTCCGCGTCGTTCGCCACGTCAGCGCGGCAGAGCAGCGTATCCACGCCCAGCGCCCGGCAGGCGGCCTCGGTTTCCCGAGCCTCAGCTTCGCTCCGCGTGTAGTTGATGACGACATTGCAGCCCCGCGCTGCCAGCATCTTCGCGCAGGCTGCACCCACACCCGTGGCCGACCCGGTAACGATGGCGGCGCCACCTTTGATATCCATTCGCCAGGCCCCTCCGAACTTGATGACGGCAGTCTACGTCCTGCATGCACAGGGGTCACAGTTAAGGGCTCTCATGACCAGTCGATGGCCAACCCTACGTCCTGCATGCACAGGGGTCACAGGCGTCGCAGCCTTAACTGGCCGCTTCCCCGCTGGTTTGGCCGCTAGCGGAGCGCGTTCGTATACTTCGGACAGCAGCGCGAGGCGTGTCCACCACTGCCGCGCCCTCCCCGGATAAGAGGTTTCTACACAGTGCCCAAGCGAAAGAAACGGGAGCAGCAGCACCTGCGCCAGGCGGCGGTGCGCCGCCGCACCTATACCTCCGGCGGAAGCGCCCCCGCGGACAAGTACCGCCCCGGCTTCCCGATGAACCTGCTCGCGAACGTCAAGGTCTTCTACATCATCGGCGCGGCGATCATGATCGGGGGCGTGCTGATTGCTGCCGTCGCCCAATCGTCGAGCCCGTCGCCTTCGGTACCCGACGCAACCGCCACCCCCACCGTCGACCCCAGCGCGTCGCCGGCCGCGAGCGAGACACCGGGAGCTTCGCCGACCGCGGACCCTCGCGTCTTCACCCAGGCAGAACAGGTAATCGACGCCGCCACCAAGCAGTACACGGCAACGATCAAGACAGATAAGGGCGACATCGTTCTCAAGCTCTTCGCCGAATCTGCCCCCAACACCGTTAACAACTTCGTCTTTCTCGCGCAGAAGGGCTACTTCGACGGCCTCACCTTCCACCGGGTTGAGCCCAACTTCGTCGTCCAGGGCGGTGACCCGAAGGCCAACGGCACCGGGGGCCCGGGCTACACGACCAAGGACGAGCCCAACGAGATCAAGAACACCCGTGGCACCCTGTCGATGGCGAAGGTCTCGGGATCGGGCCAGTTTGGAAGCCAGTTCTTCATCAACCTGAAGAACAATGTGAGCCTTGACTTCGATAACAAGGGTGGCGACAAATTCTACCCCTTCGCTGAAGTCACCAGTGGCATGGACGTGGCCGACAAGCTCGTGAAAGGCGATGTCATGCGCTCCGTCACGATCACCGAGTCACCGAAGTAGCGGGCCGGGTTCCTCGCGGGGAGCGGCTAGCATCTGCGTTCGGCTTCGGAACCGCTCCATGACGGCAAGGGCCTCTTCCAGCCCGCCGGCGCCGCTGACGTAGACTCCCTGCGTGTAGGCCCCGTTGGGCGTGATCACGGCGTATATCTCGACGTCCACCCCCGCGCCAGATGCCGTGATGCGAAAGGAACGAGCGCCTGCCGGAAGTGACTTGCCCGCGTCCGCCGTGATCTCCTCCGCGGCGCGCCTCTCGCGAGGAAGCCACTTCATGGCTGTCGTCGCCAGCTCGTCAGGGTCGTCAGTCAGTTCCCGGAGAAACCGGCCGGCGGCCTCAGCGCTCTCGAACTCCAGCGCCTGGCAGAGAACCTGCATGGGGGGAGCGAACGGTGGACGGCCCACCTGCTCCTCCCAGTAGCTGAACCTGCCTCCCCGCAGACCTGCCTCCTGCAATTGTTGCTGGCGCGCCCGGGCGTCATCGGAGAGGCCGGCGAGGTTTTGCACCGAGACCTCGCCCTCCGTGAGCAGGTGGTACTCCGCTCCCAGGTCCTCGGGGGTGCAGGTGATGTCGGCGCCAAGGCCAGCGCTCGCGCCTTCCCCGCTCCCGCAGGCAGCCACCAGGGCCAGTGCAACGGCCAGCAACGCCGGTCTAGTCGCGATTGGGAGTGGGGTCGACACCGATCAATCCATGCCGGAGGGAGTAGCGTTCCACAAGCACGATCAGGCCCAGGAACGGCAGAAAAGCAACCGCCGCCAGGCCGGCCCAGAGCCACTCTGGAACCAGGGCGAGGAGTATGGCCACCGCGGCCGTCAGGCCCATGCCGATTACGGCAAGGATGCGCCCGGCCACCACAAACGGAGAGATGCCAGTGTTCAATCCGGTAACCTCTGCAACGATCTTGCCGCGATGACTCTCCCGCGGTCCAGTCCAGACTTGACCGCGGTGGTTCCCTTTGCGAAGAATGCCTTTCCCTACCCCGGCGACTGGAGGCTCACCCTGACAATTCCCGACCCCCTCCCGGCGTTCGACCAGCTCCCGGTTGCCGATGGCGCACCGCCTCAGTCGGGCTGGTGGCTCTTTGGCAAAGACGACCAGGTGGGGCTCTTCAACCTGCAGACGCCCGAACGTATCGCCGCGGCGGCAAGGCTCGTGACGCGAGGCACGATGTTTCCTCTGAACTGGGAGATGGAGCTGCCCACGCCGCCGCTCTACGGCCGCGGGGCGGTCCGGCAGACCATCTTCCGCAACCCGAACGGCCACGATGACGTACTCGACAACTTCTTCCCCCAGGCGAGCTCGCAGTGGGACAGCCTGGTCCATGTCGGCCACCCACAGCACGGCTTTTACAACGGCATCGTGCCCGAGGATGTGACCGGCCAACCCGGCACGCGGGGCGGCATCGAACACTGGGCGCGCCGTGGCATTGCGGGGCGCGGAGTGCTCCTCGATGTGGCGCGCTTCCTTGAACAGGCTGGCCGCCCCATCGATGCGGGCGAACGCATCGCAATAACGGTGGATGACCTCGAAGCCTGCCGGGCCGCCCAGGGCGTCGAAATCCATCCCGGCGACGTCCTCATAATTCGCACCGGCTGGATACCATGGTACCTGCAGCAGGACGCCGCAACGCGCAGGGCGATCACGGTGCCCGCGAACCTCAGGGCCCCCGGCCTGGCTTCGGGCGAGACCATGGCGCGCTACCTCTGGGATCTGCACGTTGTGGCAGCCTGCAGCGATTGCCCGGCCCTGGAAGCGTGGCCGCCCCTGCCAGAATCGGGGGGATTCCTCCACTGGTACCTGATTGGGCTCTTCGGCATGGCGATTGGTGAGCTCTGGTATCTCGAAGCTCTCGCCGCAGACTGCGCGAGCGACGGCCGCTACGAGTTCTTCTTCACCTCCGCGCCGCTCAACAAGCTGGGTGGCGTGGGCTCGCCACCCAACGCGATCGCATTCAAGTAAGCCCCCGTCAGCAAGCCCAGTGGCGAATCAGGTCGTTCTGGCCACCGCAGGCCAGCTCGTAGCTTCCGACCTGGGCGGTCACCATGAAAACGGCAAGGAACACCGCGAAGAGGGTGGCATAGGCAGCACCCATCCCGTTCAGCCATTTGCCCGCCGCAAACCCGGTGATCAGCGCCAGGACGAGCATCCCCGTGTGGAGCACAAGGTAGATCTCGTCGCGGTCGCTTGCGGTCGTGCCCTCTTCGAGCCTGGAAAAGTCCAGGGTGGCGCGCATCAGCGCCAGGTAGCCCGCCGCCAGGGCGACAAGCCCCAGCAGCGCGACGCCAATCTGCACGCCCGGAGGCTTCGCCCGCCTGCGCATTCTCACCATGCTTGCGGGAATCTAAGCGGGCGCGCGGATGCCCTGCAAGGGCCTGCCGGTCAGACGGTGGCCTGCTCCAGCAGCGCAGCTACCTCATCGATCGTGGCGACGCGCCAGCCAGCCCAGGTCTCGCCTTTCTGCCACTCAAGATAGCGGTCTCGCGCGGCTGCCCGGGCCGCCTTTATCTCGTCCTCGCTGGGTTCATGCCCGAGCTGCCGCGCTATCCCTTCGGGCGAGGTATCCCCCAGCACATCGCGGGTTTGGTGGATCTGTTCGTTGGCAAGGGCGGGGCGCTCGATGAAGTGGCCGAGCTCTCGATGGTCCCGGTCATAGAAGATGACCACCGGGATCGACTCGAACTCACCGTCCTTGAGGTACTCCGCCATCATGTCCTTGTTCTGGTCGCGCTCAAACATGCGGAGCTCGGCGCCCATTGCTTCTGCGATGCGCTGGGCCACCCCCAGCCCCCGATAGACGTCGGGGCACCAGTCCTCACCGATGACGGCCACGTGGTGCGGGCCACGGGGCCTCGCTGCCAGCGCCTTGAGGGCCGCCTGCTGCGCGGCCGTGACTGCTGTATCGCGGTAGTTGCGCTCAAACAGCTCGCGGTTGCGGATGCCGCTGTCGAGGTACTCCTGGAACGTCTTCCCCTTCGCAAAGCGCTCAACGGTGATGACGGAGCCGGTTGCCTGGGCCATGTGCCCCTCCTTCGAAAGGTGTCTGTCGTGGGTTCAGCCTACGCTCCCGGGCCCTTCGCTCACAACTGGAGCGCGGCTTTCCATGGCCGCCTTGGCCTCGTCCCAGAGCGCGTCAAGGCCGGCAAGGTCGAGGTCCTTCAGGTCCAGCCCGCGATCGGCGGCCAGCGCCTCAACCGCGCCGAAGCGCCTTCGAAACTTCTCGTTCGCTCCGCGCAGCGCCTGCTCGGCATCGACCCCAAGCCGCGCGGCGATGTTCACCAGGACGAAGAGGATGTCACCGAACTCGTCCTCCCGGTCGCCGCTGCCCACGGCGCGGGCGAACTCCTTGACCTCTTCGACGAGCTTCTCGAGTGGCCCTTCGACATCGGGCCAGTCGAAGCCGGTGCGCCGCGCCCGTCCCTGGATGGACTGTGAGGCCGCAAGCGCGGGCAGCGTTGCCGGGACCCCGTCAAGGATTGAGGAGCGGGGCTTCTCGGCTTTCTTGAGCACTTCCCACGAGACGGCGACCTCTTCGGCGGTGCTTGCTGTGGCCTCACCGAACACGTGGGGGTGGCGGCGAATGAGCTTGCGCGAGATGTGCTCAGCGACGTCGGCAAGAGTGAATTCGTCCAGGCGCACCGCCACGGCGGCGTGCATTAGCACCTGCAGCAAGAGGTCACCAAGTTCTTCCGCCAGCGCTGCGGAGTCCCCGGAGGTGATGGCCTCCAGAGCCTCGTAGCTCTCTTCGAGCAGGTGGGGGCGCAGGGACTCGTGGGTCTGCTCCCGGTCCCACGGGCAGCCATCGGGTGCATTCAGGCGCTCGACGATGGCAAACAGTCCGTCGAAGCGGCGTACGTCCGCGATCGGCTCGAGGGCGGGCACGAAGACGGTATCCAGGTAACCGAGCGGACGGTGATCGAGCTCCGAGAGAGGGCCGGTGCGAACCGTCTCATCGCTGGCGCCCAGCGATGACAGGACCGTCACCGGATGGTCAGCGGGATAGACATCGAGCAGGGCGAGCTTGAGCGTCGTCGCCACCTCGCGGCTGTATACCTGGCTGACCAGGGCGGGGCGCTGCGTGTCGATGCGCAGGTCAAGGGCATCGCAGAGCTGGATGCCTCCCAGGTCGGTGCGGAGCGCGATGGCGACCAAATCGACATAACTGATACCGGGATGAAGGGCGACCGCCAGGCCCTCTTCGCTGGCCTGCTCCAGCAACCCGGCGACGCTGCGCTCCGCCATGAGCGGGTGCCCCGGCACGGCGTACACGACGCCGCCCGGGGAGGCAGCCTCGATTACCCGCCGCGCTATGGCCGAATACACGTCCTCGAAGGAGGCGCACTCACGATAGATGTCGTCGCAATCCCGGAACTCACCCCGGGGGTCGATTTCGGCCACGCATTGGTGATGGCGAGTACGCAGAACGACGGGCAGGCCGCTCCGCAAGAGGGTTTGCACCTCGACCGTGAGGAGGGCGGCAGGGCCGGGCCCAAGCCCGGCGATGTGAATCGTCATTGAGCGAGTATAGGCGCGAGCGATCGCCTACGCCCCGCGTACCTGCAGGGCGCGCTCGTACGTTTCGATGTAACGCCTGGCGGAAGGCCCCCAAGAGGTATCCGCTGCCATGCCATTGGCCTGCAAGTGGCGCCAGCCGCCCTCGTCTCCGAAGAACGCCAGGGCGCGTTCGAAGGCCCCTACCAGTGCACCTGCTGAGAACTCATCGAAGAGAAAGCCAGTGGCATGCTCCGGGTTCTGAAGCGGGTCGGTGATCGTATCAGCCAGCCCGCCCGTGCGGCGTGCAACGGGCACGCTCCCATACCGCATCGCGATAAGCTGGCCGAGCCCGCAGGGCTCGAAGCGCGATGGCATCAGGAACATGTCGGAGCCGGCATAGACGCGGCGGGCCATGCCTTCGTCGAAGCTCTCCATGAGACGCACCTTGCCGGGGTGTCCGGACTCGAGCTCCCGGAGGGCCGCGACCAGGGAGTGATCGCCCTGGCCCAGGACCACGAGCTGTGCACCACGGGCAAGCAGGGCGGGCGCCGCCTCGACTGCCAGGTCGACCCCCTTCTGCTCGGTGAGGCGCGTCACCATCCCCAGCAAGGGCCCGCTTGAGGGGGAAAGGCCGGCTGCTTCCCGCAGCGCGCGCGTGTTAGTGGCGCGAACCGCCATTGACTGTGCGTCGAACTGCGCGGCGATGTTCGGGTCGTGTGCCGGGTCATACGTGCTGTGGCTCAGCCCGTTCACGATCCCCATGAGGCGGTCGCCACGGAGCCGCAACAGGGCGTCGAGCCCCTCTCCAAAGCGAGGGTCGAGTATCTCCTGCGCGTAGGTGGGGCTCACGGTGGTCACGAAGTCGCTGTAGTAGATCCCCTGGGCCAGGTAGTCGTTGAATTCGTCGGGACCGCGGTAGCGAAGATTGTGAATGGTCAGCACCGGCGCGATACCGCGCAGCGCCGGGTCGCTCCAGGCGAGGTTACGCAGCGCAAAGGCAAGCGAAGCCGTGTGCCAGTCGTTCAGGTGGAGGACATCGGGCTTCCAGGAGTCCTCCTGCATGACCGCCGCCACCGCCCGGCAGAAGAACAGGTAACGCAGCAGGTCGTCTGCTTCGCCGTACACGTTCGCCCTGTCGAAGTAGCGTGGCTCGTGGACGAGAGTCACGGGCACGCCGCCGTGACCGGGTACAGTCGCCAGCTCGGCGGACCTCACCTCACCGCCGTCCCGGACGAGCATCGTTTGGTGGTCCGCCGAACGGAAGGCTTCCATCGCGCTCCGGTGGCAGGGAGTGATGACGCGGACGTCGTGGCCAAGCGCGGCCAGCGCGGCGGGGAGGGCGGCGGCCACGTCGGCCAGCCCGCCCACCTTCGCAAACGCGTCGACCTCGGCCGAGACGAAGAGGACCCTCACGCGGTCCCGTCCATGAACAGCTCGCGCTCTATCTGCCAGCGGGCCTCGTTGGCGGCGGCCATGCGCCATGCGGCCTCGCGCTTTACCCGCTCAGACGCGGTGCCGAGGGCGACAGCCTTCATCGCATTGAGGGCGACTTCGTTCAGGAGCAGGAAGCCGCGGTGCACCATCGTTACGTCCCACATCGGGCGGCGGCTTGCCCACCAGAACTGGCAGCTATGGAGCGCTGGCTGCAGACGATTCTCGGCAATGCTCAGGTACTTCTGGGCGGGATCATGCTCGGAATACCGCCTCGCTATGGCCAGGAGCTCAAGACAGTGGCCGACGTACTCCCACTGCCGGTCGTGCAGGTGGTTGCCGGGCGAATGCCAGAGGGGGTACGGGTTCCTGGCCGCAATGTCATCCCGGGTGGTGCTCCATGAAGATGCGAGCGGCTCTATCACCGGTCCATCCGGGAATAGCGACGGCAGCTCGCTCGGCATCACCATCGCCACGTGCGTGGTGCGCCCGCGCTCCACCGTGGCCGGGGCCTTCTGCTGCGCCGCAATCCCTTCGTAGGCGGCTGCGAGGAACTCGCGCTCCCAGCCGCGGATGTGGTGCCCGTACGTCTCCGCATCCATTGCCGTGACGATGTAGGAGTCCTCGCCCGCGCCGGAGCGAGCCAGCTCGTCGATGAAGCGCACAGCATCGGTCTCACGGAAGGAGATGCGGTTGCTGCGGACATCGTCGCGAAAGAGCACATGCATCGTCCGCCCATTTGCCGGGGCCCTGCAAACTACGTTGAGGGGCCACTCGCCCGGGCTCGCCACCCCGCTCAGGATCACCCAGTCGTGCCCGGCGGCTGCGATGGCGAGCATGATGTCGCTGCTGTAGCACATCTCGGGCGGGAAGAACCCGCGCGGCTTCCAGCCATCGCCAAGCGCTCGACGATTCGTGCGGGCGTTTTCGGCGATTGAACGCACGCGCTCGGCCTGAGGAATGAGCGGCAGGATTGGGTGGTACTTGCCGCTGCCACGAACTCCACCTGGCCACGCTCTCCCAGCTCCCGCAATCCGGCGACGATGTCGCCCATCCCATGCTCCAGGAGCAGCTCGGTGAGCACGCCATTGATGTTTATCGCCAGCTTTGCCCCGGGGTGCTCCTTGAGCACTGCGAGGAGCGGGCGGTACGACTCGTCAGCGACGCGGCGCAGCACCTCGTGGGTCTGCGTCGGCGGCTGGTAGAAGTGGAGGAGCTGAGCCCAGTAGGTCATCGGCGGCGGCGTCCGGGTTGATTCATCCTCTCACCACTGGTGTCGGCTGACCGGGGGCGAAACGACATGGGTCGATCGCCGGAAACGGGTTATCGAGCTCTCCTATCTCGGCCGCGAGGCGGCCCGCGGCCGCTTCGCCACCCTCGATCGCATCTGCGAGCTGATCGAAGCGCTCCATGTGGCTGTGGAACCGTTCGACCGCGTAGTCGTGCGCCTGGCCGGTGGTCATCAGGAACTGCCAGTCCGATGACTGAAGCAGCAGGAGTTCGCGCGCCAGCTGGCGGGTGGCGGGCGTCGAAACCCCGAGGAGGCCTCGGGCGCGTGCCTGCCGGAGGCGGATCTCCGGCCATGTCCAGGCGGTCTCGCTGTTGAGCCACGTCCCATGATCGCCGCCGGCGCCCCATGAGCCTTCGGGAAGCTCGATCGCCTCCTGCGGCGGATGAGATTCAACGAAGTCGCCCGCTGTCACAAGCTCAACCAGGGGGCTCGCGGCCAGGTCGCGGATGGCGGCCTCAAGCCAGTCCACGCCTTCGAGCCACCAGTGGCCGAAAAGCTCGGTGTCGTAGGCGCTAAGGACGATGCCCCGCTCGCCCGCGCCCGCAGCGTAAGCGTCGATTTCAGCTTCCACCACGCCCGCGAAGTGGCGCGCGTGCGCGAGCGCAACCTCACGCGCGATCGCGCTGTCGTATTCGGCCTTCTCTCCGAGGTCGACCCCCGCGCCAGTGACCCGCCAGTAATGGAGCCCGGTCGCGCTGTCCTTCTTGTGGAACTCCCGGTAGGCGGGGTCACCCGGGTAGCCGTGGGCGGCGGACCAGACCTGCATACCGGTGCGCTCATTGCGCCCAATCACGGAGACGTGCGACTGCCCTACGGAGTAGGGGCGGAAGGTTGTCCCGTTCCGGGCCGGGCCCTCGGCCAGGCGCTGCGGAACGTAACGTGATTCCGGGTAGGGCCCGGCCATCCCTCCGCGAGCCTTACCGCGGGCGATGCCGCCGGTCACCAGGTGCGTCTCGGAAAAGAAGACCCGCAGGCCGGCGTCCTCAAGGAATCGCTCCAGCCCGGGACGGTACGCGCATTCCGGCAGCCAGAAAGAGCGCGGCGCGCGGCCGAAGTTCCGAACGTGGGATGCGATACCGGTCTCAATCTGGAAGCGCACGGCATCGTCGTCGTTCAGCAAAGGCAGGTAACCGTGGGTTGCCGCCGAGGTAGCGACCTCAATGTGGCCCGCGCCTTCGAGCTCTGCGAGCGCGCCGACCACATCCCCGGCGATCTCGTCTTCGAAGAAGGATTGTGTGGCCTGGTATCGCTCGCGGTGGAAGGCCGCGGTCACGCGCCGCAGCCCCGGTGTAGCGCTGAAGCGCTCGACGTCGGACCGGGCGCCGGCAATGCGCTCGCGCAGGTAGGCGCGGAAATTCTCCTGGACCAGCGCGTCGCGCAATTGCTCGGCAAGGATCGGGGTGACGTTGATCGTCACGCCCAGGGAGCCGCCGCAGTCGCGGCCGGCCCGGCGAAGCGCGCGTACGAGTGGCAGGTAGCATTCGAGCATCGCCTCGTGCAGCCACTCCTCCCCGTGCGGCCAGCGGCCGGCGAGCCGGCAGTAGGGCAGGTGTGTGTGCAGGACAAAGGTGGCGTATCCGCGGCTCATGCAGCCCTCCTTCACGCCCAGCGGGCAAGTCCCGGCAGGAACGGGTCGCGCAGGTCCGGGTGGGCGGGGGTGAGGCGGATGGCGTAGCCCATTCTCCCGCCAGTTCCTGCCACGAACGTGCCCTCGAACCGGCAGGTCCCGTCTTCGCGCATCTCCTGGAACGTCAGCGGCGCCATGCCGGCGATCTCGATCTCCCCGCTTCGCAGAGCGGGCCCGAAGGCCACGTCGAGGCGCACGTCGGTATGCTGGAGCGCACCGAAATGTGCCTGCACAGTCACGGTCACGGGCGCATTCGAAGAGGGCGCTTCCCCCAGGTCATCTTCAACCGAGAGGACCTTGATCGCCTGCCAGCCCGCTGCCATCCGGGTCAGCCAGGCCGAGAGCGCCCGGGCAGGACGCAGCCCGTCCTCCCGCAGCCGGTGCCACGACGCGGCCGCGGGGGCATACGCACCCCGGGCGTATTCGCTCACCATGCGGTTGGTGTTGAATTGCGGCGCAAGCGTCATGATCGATCGCTTCATCCACTCGACCCACCGTACCGGAACGCCATCCACGTCGCGTTCGTAGAAGGCCGGCGCCACCTCCTGCTCAAGGAGGTCGTAGATCGATTCAGCGTCGATTGTGTCCTGGACCTCCGGGTCGTCGTCGGCGCGGTCCCGGCCAATCGCCCAGCCGAGTCCCGGCCTGTACGCTTCCGACCACCAGCCATCCATGACGCTGAAGTTGAGCACGCCGTTTGCCGCGGCCTTCATGCCGCTGGTGCCGCTGGCCTCCAGGGGCCGGAGGGGGGTGTTCATCCAGACGTCGGTGCCCTGGACCAGCGCACGCGCAAGCTCAATGTCGTACCGCTCCAGCAGCACCAGCCGGTCGCGGAACTCGGGCCGCCTGCTCATCTCCACCACTTCGCGGATGAGTTGCTTTGCTGGCTCGTCCCTGGGATGGGCCTTGCCGGCGAAGACGAACTGGATTGGCCGTTCCGGGTGGTTAAGCAGCCGGGCAAGCCGCTTCGGGTTGCGGAAGAGCAGCGTCGCCCGCTTGTAACCCGCGAATCGCCGCGCGAAGCCGATGGTGAGTGCCCCCGGGTCAAGAACCTGGCCCCAGGACTCGGAAGTGCCCGCCAGCCCGAGCCGGATGGAGCTATCGCGATGCTGCAGGCGGGCTCGATTTATCAGCCGTTCGCGCTGGCGTTCATGCACCTCCCAGAGCTCCTGGGCGGGCACTTCGCTGAGACCGCCCCAGATCTCCGGCCGGGCCGGGTCGCTCCTCCACCCTGCGCCTATGTAGCGGTCGTAGAGATTCCCCATCTCGTGCGAGACCCACGTGGGCAGGTGCACGCCATTGGTGATCGAATCGATGGGCACCTGTTCGATCGGCAGGTCTGGCCACGTGGAGGCCCAGAGCCTGCGCGAGACTGTGCGGTGGACTCTCGAAACCCCATTCCTGTAGCCGCTCAGGCGAAGGCCCAGCTGGGCCATCGAGAACGGCTCGTTGTCGTCGCCGGGGTGTGTGCGCCCGAGCCCGATGAACGTGTGGTCATCGAGGCCCATGCTCGTGTAGTAGTGGCCGAGGTGCTTTCGCACCAGGTCGGGTGGGAACAGGTCGATGCCCGCGGCGACCGCGGTGTGCGTTGTGAAGACCGTTGCAGCGGAAACGGGCAGGCGCGCCTCATCGAAGCTGGCGCCGGTCTCCTCCATGAGCGTACGGATGCGGTCGACGCCGAGGAGCGCCGAGTGGCCCTCATTCATGTGGCAGACGGCGGGGCGCAGGCCCATCGCTCTCAGGGCCCTGATGCCGCCGATGCCGAGGAGCATCTCCTGCTGAATGCGGGTCTCCAGGTCCCCGCCGTAGAGCCGGCCCGAAATCGCCCTGTCGTCGGCGTGGTTCGATTCGAGGTTGCTATCCAGCAGAAAGAGCGGCGTGCGTCCCACATCCAGGCGCCAGACGCTGGCCTGCACATCGCGCGAGTCAAAGGGCACCTGCACCGTCAGCGGCTCGCCACGGCCATCGCGCACACGGCGCACGGGCTGGCTTGCGACATCGATGTCGTCGTACTCCTCCCGCTGCCATCCATCGGGGCCAAGCACCTGCTGAAAGTACCCCTGCTGGTAGAGGAGGCCCACACCCACCAGTGGCAGCCCCAGGTCACTGGCCGACTTGAGGTGGTCCCCGGCAAGCACCCCAAGCCCACCCGAGTAGTTGGGGAGGGTCTCCGTAAGGGCGAACTCAAGTGAGAAGTAGGCAATGACCTCCGCCTCGTCCGTCCCGGGCACACTGGCGCGGGGAGCGCCAGACATGTATTCGCGAAAAGCCTCCGCCACCTCGCGCAGCTCCAGCAGGAAACCATCGTCCCGGGCCAGCTGCGCCAGCGTCCCGGCGGGGACCGTCTGGAGCAGGCGCACCGGGTTGTGGCCGCTCGCCTGCCATCGCTCGCGGTCGATTCTCTGGAACAACGCTGCAGCCCCAGTGTTCCACGTCCAGTAGAGGTTCCCTGCCAGCGCGCGCAGCGGCTCCAGTTCGGGCGGCAAGACGGGCTCTACTCGAAAGGTTCGCAGGGCGCGGACGGGCATGGGGCCATTGTAACGGGCAAGCCGCTAGGCCCCATCGCGTGGCCGGATTCCCTGTCGCGCATTGTCCGCACACCCGGTGCGTGCGATCATTCACGCCCCGGGGCACACTGCGTTGCGCCCGATGGAGCTCCCAACCATGTCCCGCGAGCCGATTCTCATCCGCGCCGTCCTCTTCGACATCGGCGACACGCTGTGGCATTCGCGCGCCGCGCCGCCGCCGGAGGAGTTTCGCCGCCTGGCCGCTGGCCGGGCCGCGGCCGCGCTGCGGGAGTTCGGCCTTCACCATGCGGATCCCTCGCTCGTCGCCCGCACCGCCTGGGTGGCGATGGAGGAGGCGATGCGGGCTGCGCGCGCCACGGATTTCGCGGAACCGGACTATGGCCTGGTATCGCAGTTGGCGCTTGCGCAGATCGGGCTGCACCTCTCGCGCGACCAGGCCGCCAGCCTCCTGGAATCCACCTACATCTCCGGGATAGAGGGCGGCAAGGCGCCGTTCGCCGATGCCCTCGGCACCCTCACCGAGCTCCGCCGCCGCGGTTTTCAGCTGGCCACCGTGACCAACCGCGCTTTCGGAGGCGATCGCTTCCGCGCCGACCTCCGCGACGCAGGCCTCGACATCGGCTGGGACGCCGAAGCCGTATCCGTTGAGGTGGGCTACCTGAAGCCGCACCCGGCCATCTTCCGATTCGCCCTCGACCGCCTCGGTATCTCCCCCGCCCATGCGCTCATGGTCGGGAACTCACTGGCCGAGGACGTGGCCGGCGCTCAACAGCTGGGCATGGCGGCCGCCTGGCGCCGCTCCGCCCCGGACGCCGAGGGCGTGAGCCCGGACTTCGTCTTCGATCAGCTGGCCGAGCTTCTAGACCTGCCGATCCTTGCGGAGAAACGCTGATGGCCGGCGGGGAGCGCACCTGGGGAGGCCGCTTCGATGGCGATATGGACGCGCTCACGCGCGACTACACCGCCGGGAGCGACCGCGACCTCTACGAGCACGACATCGCGGGCTCCATCGCTCACGCGCGCATGCTGGGGCGCCAGGGGATCATCCCCCTCGCCCATGCGGAGGCGATCGTAGACGGCCTCGGCCAGGTACTTGGGGACTTCCGCGGTGGCCGGGTCACGTGGCGTCCCGAGCTCGAGGATATCCACACCCACGTGGAAGTCCTTCTCCGGGAGAAGATAGGTGAGGCCGCTGGGCGCCTGCACACCGCCCGCTCCCGCAACGACCAGGTAGCCTTGCTCAACCGGCTGCTGGTCCGGGAACGTTGCGACCGGCTGGCAAAGGGCTGCGAGGGCCTTATTGCGGCGCTATGCGACCTCGCCGAGAGGCACGCCGCCGACCCGATGCCCGGCTACACGCATGTCCAGCGAGCTCAGCCGGTCACGCTCGGGCACCACCTGCTCGCCTATGGCGAGATGCTCCTCCGCGACCGTGACCGCTTCCGTGACTGCCGGCGGCGCGCAAACGTGCTGCCCCTGGGGTCCGGGGCCCTGGCCGGTTCGCCCTATCCGCTGGACCGGGAGATGGTGGCAAGGGAGCTGGGCTTCGACGGGGTCTCGCGCAACAGCCTCGATGCCACCGCCGATCGCGACTTCATGGCCGAGTTCCTGGCGGCGTGCGCCATCACCCAGATGCACCTCTCGCGGCTCGCCGAGGAGATCGTGCTCTGGGCGAGCGCCGAATTCGGTTTCGTGCGGCTTCCCGATGCTTTTGCCACCGGTTCGAGCATGATGCCCCAGAAGAAGAACGCCGATGTCGCCGAGCTGGCCCGCGGGCGCACAGGGCGCGTTTACGGTGAGCTGATAAACATGCTCGTGAACCTCAAGGGCCAGCCGCTGGCGTACAACCGCGACCTCCAGGAGGACAAGGCCGCCGTGCTTGCTGCGACTGCGGTCGTCGAGCCGACGCTGGTGATATTCGCGGCGATGGTCCCTTCCCTCGAGTTCCAGCTTGCCCACATGCGCGAAGCTGCGGGGAAGTCGTTCTCGCTGGCCACCGACATCGCCGATTACCTGGTGAGGAAGGGGATGCCCTTCCGCGAGGCCCACGGGGTGGTCGGGCAACTGGTGCGGGAGTGCGAGGCGCGGGGCTGCGAACTGAACCAGCTCCCGCTCGCGGTCTACCGGGCCGCCTGCGACCTTTTCGAGCCCGATATCCTTGCGCTCGATGTCGATGCCGCCCTGGCCGCGCGGGACGTTCCCGGCGGAACCGCTCCCCGGCAGGTGCGAATCGCAGCCGGGCAGCTTCGCTCTGCCCTCTGACCGGGCGGCGTTCAGACGATCGCGTCGAAGATCTTCGTCCCGCCGACGATGCCAGCGCCTACCGCCGCAACCTGGAGCAGGAACCAGTACCACCTTGTCCCGGTGCTCACACGCCTTCCTCCAGCACCCGTTCCTTGGCCGCGCGAAACTCCTCGTCGGTGAGTGCGCCTGACCCGTGCAGAGCGGACAGCCTTTCGAGAGAGGCAACCACCGCGGAGCGACTGGAGGCGCCGTGTTCGCGCGCGGGCGGAGGGGGGTCATAGGTGGGCTCGACCAGCACCACTGGCTCTTTGCGCGGGCGCTCGTAGCCGGGGTAGGGGTACTCCGGCCGGTTTGGCAGCGGGAGGATTGCCCGCGCGAGGGGCTTCGCGAAGGCAACGAGCGGCGTGCCCCCCATGGCTCCGAAAACAACCGCGCACACGAGCCAGCCCCAGGCGGGCCCGTGGTCTCCCGGCGGGTCCAGCCCGAATTCGAGGAAGTTCCATCCCAGGGCGAGGAACAGAGCCGGCCAGGCAAGCCAAACCCAGCTTGTGGCCCCGTACTTGCTCACCGCGCCCATGTACACGAAAAGGGCAATCACCCCGCCAAAGACCCCGCCAAACAGCGCCAGCGGAACACCGTCCGGGCATGGCCGGACACCAACGTGAACTCCGTCGCTGCCACAGGATCCGCCGATTTCCATGACGCTACGCATCGCCAGGAAGAGCAACGTCATGCCGCAGACCACCGCGGCCAGCGACAGGAACACCAGCAGAGAACTGGCAACTCCGGGCCGTCCCCGTTGTGTTGCTCGAGTGGTGCTCACCGGAGCGAATCGTAACAGCCGCCCGGCTGGTGTCCAACGCGCCCGGGGTGGGGAGCCCGGCCACACTGCGCGTCCACCTCATGCCCCCTTACCGCGTGATCCATTGGTCGCGAGAGATCCCGGCCTGGGCAAGAATCAGGGCCACCAGGTCAACGCTTACGTCCGAACCATGAGCCCGGGAAGCCTCACTCGCAATGCATCTTTGACCATGACCTGGTGATGGCCTCCCGAGTACGGTCCGGCGAACCCGAAGTGGCGCAAACCCCGAATGAGGCCGCTGCGTGGTACGGGCGAAATCGAACTCACATCCGATCGCCTCAGGTCAGTAGTTTCACGAGCTCCCTCGTCGCTTCTGCGGCCGCCACCACCCTTGCGCGCTCGTCATCGGTGAGGGGCAGCTCAAAGGTGCGCTGGATGCCTCCCTCGCCAAGCTGGCAGACGGTGCCCGAAGAGACATCGCGGATGCCGTATTCGCCCTGGTGGAGGACCGAGCAGGGCATCAGCCGGCGCTGGTCAAGCAGGATCGCCTCAGCCATGGCCACGGTGGCGGCGGAGGGCGCGTAGTAGGCGCTGCCTGTCTTGTAGAGTTCAGTGATCTCGGCGCCGCCGCGCATGGCGCGCGCCACAATCTCCTGTACGCGATCGGGCGGCAGCAGGTCGGTGAGCGGAACGCCGCCAACGCGCGTCTGGCTCACGACGGGGACCATCGTCGTATCGGTGTGCCCGCCGATCACATACCCGTGCACATCCACAGGCGAGACGCCGAGCGCGTCCGCCACGAAGTGCCGGTAGCGGGCGCTATCGAGCATTCCGCCCTGGCCGATAATCCGTTCACGCGGGAAGCCGCTGGCCTTGAGGGCCACGTGGCACATCGCGTCCATCGGGTTCGCGAAGATGATGATCGCCGCCCCGGGCGAGTGCCTCGCCGCCTCACCGACCTTCGCCCTGACGATGGCGGCGTTGTTGTTGAGGAGCTCTTCGCGACTCATGCCGGGCTTCCGCGGCGCCCCGGCAGTGCAGATGACCACGTCGGAGTTGCGCGTCTCCTCCCACCCGTCGGTGGCAGAGATGCGATGGCTGAAGCCCTCCCATGGCGCCGCCTGGGATTCATCGAGCGCCTTGCCGAAGTGCATGGTTCCGGCGAACTGCGGGTCGTCTTGCAGGACCACGTCGCAGATATCGCGTTCGACCAGGCGCTGAGCCATTGCTCCGCCCGTCATGCCTGCGCCGATAATCGTGACTTTCTTGCGGGCCATGTGGACTCCTCGCTTAGGGGGATTGTGTGCGTGAAGCGTATCACGCACCCGCGCTATGAGGCCCCGAATTCGCCACCGGTTCGGTGGGGCGTTCGCCATCGGAAGACAGGGTAGAGCACTTCCCGGCCAGGTGGTGTGCCCCTGAAGCGTGAGAGCCAGGGGGCTCCGGCACCCGGATCTTCAACCTGGCTGGGCCCGGACCGGTGCGAACCTGTTCTCCCCGGGCAGCCGGGGATAGGGAATTACCCTCGAAAACGAACGGAATTCGGAAAACCGCCGTGCAACGGGTTAACCAGGCTGCAAGAAGGCCGATAAGTCACCCAGAGGAGGAATTGATACACATGCTTGTAAACCGCTGGATCCTGGTCTGCGCAGCGCTGGCCGCAATTGGTCTTGGGCTCGTCGCCTGCGGCGACGACGACGACAGCCCGGGCAAGGGGGGTGACTCCGCTTCGACGAGCAACGCAGACTCCAACGAACTGGTGACCTTCAGTGCGGCCGACAAGGCGTTCCGCGATTCGCTGAAGTTCGATGCCACCCCCAACAACGACCTCGCCGATTCGGCGGGCCGGAAGGCACTTCTGGCGTTTGACTTCATTGCTCACGACCGCAAGGGCGCCGAGGTGCGGCGCTTCGACAAGCCCGTGGACATTGTGATCCGCTACGGCGGCGTGCCCCTGGGGAGCGTGAACGACAACGACCTTACGATCGTCTACTTCAACCCCGATTCCACCGCCTGGGAAGACGTGCCCAGCACGGTCGATTCTTCGGCTAAGACGGTCACCGCGAGCGTCGAGCACTTCAGCAAGTTCGGCGTGGCAATAAAGGCCACCGGCGCGACCGCATCTTCATCTGGTGGCGCAGCCGCCGGGGGAGCTGCCCAGGGCACGGTCACCAAAGACGGAACCCCGATTGGGGGCGGGCAAGGCGCTGCTGGCGGAGCCGTCAAGTATGACGTGACGACAGCTCTGAATGCCTTCAGCCAGGCCGTCTACGGCCGCACGTTCTCCTACACGGACACGGGCGCGGCGGCAGCGGGCGTGGTTGCCAGCCTCACGTTCCCATCGAACGACAAAGGGATCCTAACGGCCAAGATCGGCGCGGCCGGCGTGGCCGCCTACGGCAAGATGTCCAATGGCGCCGAAGTGGCCATGACTGGCTTCGCCGGCGCAATCACCAACGATGCTGCGGCCGACATCGTCGCCGGTGGCCTTGGCGAGGTGGCCATCGGTGGGTTCGCCGCGCCGGGCGACCAGGATGCTGCCCTCGAGCTCGTGAAGCAGGTTGCGCCCAAGCTCGCCAGCGTCCAGTGGACCAAGCGCCAGGCAAGCGGCGGGACGTACGTGTTCTACGCCAGCGGCTTCATCAACATCCAGACTGGCCACGGGTCATCGAAGACGAACTTCGGCGCTATGGCCACCGTCACTCCCGCACCGGATGGCAAGGCGATTGTTTCGGTCGGTGTCGGCACCGGCTCCCAGGCCAACGCCTGGAAGTAGCTGGCGGTGACGCCTGCCGGGCGACTCGGAAGGGGCGGCTGCACTGCGGCCGCCCCTTCTTGCCGGTTCTCCCCATAAATGCGGCCCGCCCTACACTGGGAGCGTGGACCAGTCCCACATCCGTAACTTCTGCATCATCGCTCACATCGATCACGGGAAGTCGACCCTCGCCGACCGGCTGCTCGAACGCACGGGCACGGTCAGCCGCCGCGAGATGGCCGAGCAGCTCCTCGACTCCATGGATCTCGAACGCGAAAAGGGCATCACCATCAAGGCCGCCGCGGCCCGCATGACTTACGCCGCCAGCGATGGCCAGGCATACGAGTACAACCTCATCGATACGCCCGGCCACGTGGACTTCGCCTACGAGGTGTCCCGCTCGCTGGCTGCCTGCGAGGGTGCTCTGCTCGTTGTCGACGCCTCGCAGGGCATCGAGGCCCAGACCCTCGCCAATGTCTACCTGGCGATGAGCCAGGACCTTCGCCTCATTCCCGTAGTTAACAAGATCGACCTCCCCCACGCCGAGCCCGAGCGAGTTGCCCACGAGCTTGAGCGCGTGATTGGCTTTGACCGCGATGAGGTGATCTTCGCCAGCGCCAAGGAGGGCGCCGGCATTGATGAGATCCTGGAGGCTATACATGTGCGGATTCCGCGTCCTGCCGGAGACCCTAACGCGCCATTGAAGGCCCTCATCTTCGATTCGAAGTACGACGCCTACAAGGGCGTGGTGGCCCATGTGCGCGTCTTTGAAGGCGCCATGGAGGGCCGCAGGAGCCTGGGCCTGATGCAGACTGGCTCCACCTTCGAACCGCTCGAATACGGCATCTTCAGCCCCCAGATGCGCCCTCTACCCGCCCTTGGGTGCGGTGAGGTGGGCTATGTGGCGACGGGCCTCAAGGATGTCGCCGAGTGCCGTGTGGGCGACACGATAACCCTGGCCTCGCGGCCGGCGGCTGAGCCTCTACCCGGCTACCGGCAGGCGAAGCCCATGGTTTTCGCGGGCATCTATCCGACAGATTCTGACCAGTACCAGGAGCTCCGCGAGGCGTTGTCACGCCTCAGCCTGAACGACGCCTCGCTGGTGTACGAGCCCGAGTCGTCTGTGGCACTCGGGTTTGGCTTCCGCTGCGGCTTCCTGGGCCTGCTCCACCTTGAGATCGTCGCTGAACGTCTCGAACGTGAATACGGCCTCAGGTTGCTTACAACCGCCCCCAGCGTGGAGTACGAAGTCACCACTACCAGCGCCGAGGAGATTGTCGTCGACAACCCGGCTGCGCTCCCCGACCCCTCGAAGATCGCCGAGATCCGCGAGCCCTGGGCGCGCATCGATGTCATCACTCCCAGCCGCTTCATTGGCCAGGTGATGGAGCTGGTGACCACCCGCCGCGGCCAGTTCGCGCGCATGGAGTACCTGGAGGCGGAGAGCGATCTCGCCCCCGGTGAGGCCCGCGTCATGCTCGAATACGACATCCCCATGGCCGAGATCCTGGTGGACTTCTACGATCAGTTGAAGGGCTCCACGAGCGGCTACGCCAGCCTCGACTACCACGTGAGCGAGTACCGGCCGGCCAACCTGGTGAAAGTCGACATCCTTGTCAACGGCATCCCCGTCGACGCCCTCTCTCTCATCACGCACAGCGCCAACGCTCACCGCGAGGGCCGTCAGCTCGTCGCGAAGCTCCGGGACCTCATCCCGCGCCAGATGTTCGAAGTGCCGCTGCAAGCAGCCGTTGGCGGTCGTATTATTGCGCGCGAGACGATCCGGGCCATGCGCAAGAACGTCCTCGCCAAGTGCTACGGCGGCGATATCACGCGCAAGCGGAAGCTGCTCGAGAAGCAGGCCGAGGGAAAGAAGCGCATGAAGCGGGTCGGCAACGTCGAAATCCCGCAGGAGGCCTTTATGGCGGTCCTGCGGCTGCGCGACGAATAGGAGCTACCGGGATGTCCATCAAGGCGTTTGTCCTCATCGTTGTTGATCCCGCCAAGACGATCGACGTATTCAACAAGCTGCGGGCAGTGCAGGGAATCAGCGAGGTCTACCAGGTCATGGGCCCCTACGACATTGTCGCGGTGATCGACGTGCCGACCCTGACCGACGTCCCTGCCGTGATAAGCCGGCATATCCGCGTGGTCGATGGCATCGAGAGCACGACTACGTGCGTCACCTTCCCCGAAGGGAACAGCAGCTGACGCCAGCCCCCGGCCAGGGCCCGGCCGCAGGCGCCCCCCATCAGAAGATCGGGCCCGTGTCGCTCTCCTCTTCTACTTCCCCAAGCGCAACTTCGCGCGGGAGGAGCCCGGCGCGCCCGAGAATGCGCCGGCGAATTCCGCTCAGCGCCGCCTCATCCGCGCCTCCCAGCGCGCGCTGGACGAGTGCGAAGAGCGTTTCCCCGCTGATGAGCGAGTAGCGGTAGTTCTCGCAGGCGACCCGCAGCGCCTCCGTGAACTGCTCCCCGCGTGACTCCAGTGCGTGCGCGCGATAACCATTCACGACCACCACGCCACCCTCCGCGCGCTTCTCGGCCAGCAATCGCTCTTCCAGGCGCCTCTGCAAGCGCACGTACGGCCACTCAACGACCTGTTCTTTCGAGCTCTCGCATTCGACCAGCGCGACCCGGCCTTCGTTCTCCATGGCCAGGGGTTCGCCGGGCTTTCCTGTGACTGCAAACCCCAGGGTCGTGAGGGCGTTCGCCACCGCCTCAGCGAAAGCCGGACCCTCCGCCCAGAGCAGGCGCCGGTGCGCCGCCAGCAGGTCATGACGCTCGCGAACCGCGGTCTCCCGGGCGGTGGCATCGCTCGCGGCCTGGCGGGCTTCCTCGAGCTCGGCCTCGACCTGTTCAAGGCCCGGCACGGGCACGCTGGCGGTCCACCATGGCGCCTCTTCCTGCCCGGCCTGTCCAATGAGGAGGCGGGTGGCGCCCACTACCGCCTCGGCGAGGTCGAGCCGTGTCGCTCCGACCGCATCGGAGAGTGCCGGTGCGAACACGACGCGCCCCCCAAGAATCGGGAACTCCATGGCGATGGGCACCCCCGCGCCACCCGTACCCAGGATCCTGCCGGCCTGCCGGAGGGCCTGGTTTCGGTCGTCGAAGACGGCGCGGTAGGCGACCTCAGACCGGAAGTTGCGGAGGACGCCAGCCAGCGGATGCTGGTCGTCGACCACACGTACGGTCTTGCCTTCGGCAGCGCGCAGCATGGGTGGATTCCAGGAGACCCCGGCCGGGGCCGGGAGCCAGCTGTAGCGGTCGCAGCCTTCGAAACCCGAGAGGCCGCTGATGGTGGCATTCGGCCTTGCCAGGACCACGACGGCGCCCCCGGACTCAAGGAAGCGTTGTGTCTCCTCCAGCCGTCGCCGCACCAGGTCTGCGGCCGAGACCGCCGAGGCTGTGGTGGGCGCGTTCACCACGGGGCGTCCGTCGAAGGCTTCGAAGGTGTCGCTGCCATCGAGGAGCTGTGCCACCGCACGGGTGATGCTCACCGGGTCGATGAAGACCGCATCGTAGTCGAAGTAGCTCGGCGCGGTGAAGACGTTGTAGTTGTCCACCTCGGGATGCGGCAGCGGGTAGCCAATTGCAAGCAGCCTCAATGCGGGACTCCTCCTTCGGAAAGGCGGCCTATGTGTTCGAGCAGCCTGCGCCGCAGGTCGGGACGGCCAAGGGCGACTTCGAGTCCGGCGATGAGGAGCCCGAGGGGACGGCCCGTGTCGAAGCGGTGGCCCTCGTACGAGTAGGCGCAGACGGGCTCGCCCGCGGCAACCTGGGAGGCGAGGGCGTCGGTGAGCTGGTACTCGCCGTTCTTGCCGGGGGGGGTGCGCTCGATGTGCTCGAAGATCGAAGGGCCGAGGATGTAGCGCCCGACCACGCCCAGGTTCGATGGGGCCTCCGCCGCCGGGGGCTTCTCCACCAGGCCCTTGAGCCGGACGGGGTTGCCCGGCCCCACCGGGTCGACGATCCCGTACGAGGGGATGTCCTCGGACGCGACCTGCTCAACGGCTATGACGCTCCCGCCACAGGCGCTATAGGCATCGGCGAGCTGGGCGGTGCAGGGCCGGCTGGAAAGGATCAGGTCATCGGGGAAGATTAGTGCAAACGGCTCGCCTTCGACGAGCTCGCGCGCGCAGGCCACGGCATGCGCGATTCCCGCCGGCCGGTCCTGGAGCACGTACTCGTAACGGGCGAGGTTGCTTGGCGCCCGCACCTGGGCGAGCAGGTCCCTGTCGCCCTTCTCGCGGACGAATGCCTCCACCCGGCTGAGATGGCCAAAGTGCTCCGTGATCGCCTCTTTCCCCTCGGCAAGGACGAAAACGATCTCCTCAATGCCCGACGCAACCGCTTCTTCAACGGCGTACTGGATCAGGGGCTTGTCCACCACTGGCAGCATCTCTTTGGGAACCGCCTTGGTCGCTGGCAACATCCGCGTACCCATGCCCGCCGCCAGGATCACCGCCTTTTTGATCGCCGCCATGGGGGCCATGGTAAGGTGGGCAGGAGTAACTGGATATACACGAGCGGTGGCCGGGTGCTATGATTCCGTCTTGTTCGAATCTAATCGGGAAGCAGTTTGAGGAAACGACCAAAGCCACCGCCAAAGCCGCCAGCACCTGAGCCACGGATAAACGAGCGCATCAGGGTTCCAGAAGTCCGCCTGATCGATGAGGAAGGCCGGCAAATAGGGGTGGTGCGAACCGCCGAGGCAATCGCCATGGCCCGCCAGCGCGATGTGGACCTCGTCGAGGTCGCCGCTCAGGCGAGCCCGCCCGTCGCCCGTCTCATGGATTTCGGGCGCTACAAGTACGAGCAATCCAAGAAGGAACGGGAGGCCAAGAAGCACCAGGTCAACGTCCAGCTGCGTGAAGTGCGGATGAAGCCGAAGATCGATGACCACGACATCGACTTCAAGACCCGTACCGCAGCCAAGCTCCTTAAGCAGGGCGACAAGGTCAAGGTCACGGTCATGTTCCGCGGGCGTGAAATCACCCACCCGCAGATTGGCAAGAACCTCCTTGACCGCGTTATGGGCAGCCTCGAAGAGATTGCTACCCTCGAAAAGCCGGCCATGCTCGAAGGACGCCATATGACGATCATCCTGGCGCCCGACAAGAAGAAGATCGCCGCCCTGGCCAGGGCCGCCGCCGCTGCAAGCGCAAACGGCGCCCTGGTTGCCGAAGAAGAAGACGAAGCTGTCCTCGCCGCCGCTGCCGCCGCGCCGGTTGTTGGCGAAGATGACGTGAATGACGACCCCGGCGACGATGACCTCGAAGATGAGGACGCCGACGGCGGGACCACCGGAGAGTAAACGTGCCCAAGCTCAAGACCCACAAGGGAACCGCCGCCCGCTTCCGCGTAACGGGAGGGGGCAAGATCATGCGTATGTACGGCAGCCGCAACAACTTCCGCCGCAAGAAGCGGAAGCCCGTCACGGTCCTCTTCGGCCGCACCGTCGAAGTCGCACCAGAGCGCGCATCGCGCATTCGCCAGCTGCTCGCCGGCCAGTAGCCGCAACGAGGGAACTCCAATGAGCCGAGTCAAGCGCGGAGTCACCGCGCACCGCCGACACAAGAAGATCCTTGGCCTCACCGCCGGCCACCGTGGACAGCGTCACCGCCTCATCAAGCGCGCCAATGAGAGCATGCTCCATGCCCTGCGCTACAACTACGTCGACCGCAAGGACCGCAAGAGCGACTTCCGCGAACTGTGGATCGTGCGCATCAACGCCGCCGCGCGCCTTCATGGCCTTAGCTATAGCCGCCTCATCCACGGCCTGAAGCTGGCCGGGGTCGACCTCGACCGGAAGATGCTGGCCGATATCGCCGTCACCCGGCCCGACGCCTTCGAGCAATTGGCGGGGCAGGCGAAGGCCGCACTCGCTTAGCTGCGCACCCGCCCGGCGGGCTCTCCATTTGCCGCTGCCGGAGATTCCCCGGGAGTAGCCCTCGTCGTTAACGGCGGCGCCTGGCCAGTCCCCCACGCATGCCCCCGCGCCCCGTGCGCACAAGATACTACCGATGCAATCCCGTCGCGAAGATATTCGCAACCTCGCAATCATCGCCCACGTCGACCACGGCAAGACGACGCTCGTCGACGCCCTGCTCAAGCAGTCCAACGTATTCCGCGCCAATGAGCAGGTTGGCGCCCTGATCCTCGATTCCAATCCGCTGGAACGGGAAAAGGGCATCACCATCATGGCCAAGAACGCCTCGGTCGAATACCGCGGGGTTCGCATCAACATCATCGACACTCCCGGCCATGCCGACTTCGGCGGCGAAGTGGAACGTGTCCTGAACATGGCCGATGGCTGCCTGCTTCTTGTTGACGCCGTTGAAGGTCCGATGCCACAGACCAGGTTCGTGCTCCGCAAGGCGCTCGAAATGGGCCTGCACGCCATCGTCGTCGTGAACAAGATCGACCGTCCCAACGCCCGCATCGATGAGGTCATCCACGAAACCTCCGACCTCTTCCTCGACCTGGCGACCGTCGAGCACCAGCTCGACTTCCCGGTGGTCTACGCCAATGCCCGCGATGGCTACGCCTCGCTCCAGCCCGGCGCCACCTCAGGCGACATGCAGCCGCTTTTCGAGACGATCATCACGTATACTCCCGGCCCGGAGTGTGACCGCCACCGGCCGTTCCGCATGCTTGTGACGACGCTCCAGTACGACAACTTCCGGGGGCGCACCGCGGTTGGGCGCATCACCGATGGCGCCGTTCACCCGGGAGAATCCATTATCCGCTTCGACCACGACGGCGTCGCGTCGGCTCATCGCGTCGCCCAGGTCTACGGCTTCCAGGGGCTCGGCCGCGTGGAGCTGACCGAAGGGGTGGCGGGGGACATTGTCGCCATCACCGGCATTCCCGACGTCCTCATCGGTGAGACCCTGGCCGAACCCTCGGTCACCGAGCCTCTTCCGGTCATCACAATCGAAGAGCCCGCGATGAAGATGACCTTCCGCGTCAACGATTCCCCGTTTGCAGGCCGCGAAGGCCAGTTTGTCACCAGCCGCCAGCTTCGCGAGCGCCTCTACCGCGAAGTGGAAACGAATGTCGCCCTGCGCGTCGAAGACGGCGAGACGGCAGATGCCTTCGTGGTCAGTGGCCGGGGCGAACTCCACCTCGCCATTCTTGTGGAAACGATGCGCCGCGAAGGATACGAATTTGCGGTGACGCGCCCGGAGGTGATCCTGCGCCACGGGGACCACGGCCGCGAGGAGCCCTTCGAGAGGCTCTACATAGAAGCGCCTGAATCGGCGACAGGGTTCCTCATCGAGACGCTGTCCGGCCGCCGCGCCCAGATGATCGGGATGCACTCCGGACAGGATGGCGCCGTGCGCATCGACTTCGATGTCCCCACGCGCGGGCTAATCGGCTTCCGCGACACGTTCATCAGCGGCACCGGGGGCGAGGGGATCATGAACACTGAGTACATGGGCTACCGCCCGTGGGCGGGAGAGATCCAGCGCCACCGCAACGGCGCCCTCGTTGCCGCCGAGACCGGCACGGCCGTTTCCTACGGCATCGCCAATGCCCAGGAGCGAGGCATGCTCTTCATCGAACCGGGGACCGACGTGTATACCGGCATGATAGTTGGCCTCCACAGCCGCGAAAACGACCTCGACGTCAACGTCTGCAAGACGAAGCAGCTCACCAACATCCGCAGTTCCACGAGCGACATCGCCATCAAGCTGACGCCACCGGCGCCACCGAGCCTCGAACGGAGCCTCTCCCTCATCGGCCCTGACGAGATGGTGGAGGTGACACCGAAGTCGGTGCGCCTGCGCAAGACCGAGCTGAACCCCACGCTACGCGCCCGCGAGGCCAAGCGGGCGAAATTCGCTGCCGCCGGAGTGGCCTGACCGGCAAGCGTGCGCGCCAGGCCACATGTGTGGCCTAATGGCAGGCGATGGACGCCTACGAACTGGACACTCCCTGCCTCCTCCTCGATCTCGGCGCGGTTGAACACAACAGTGCGACAATGATGGCCAGCCTCGCTGGCAGCGGCGTTGCGCTGAGACCGCACTTCAAGACCCCCAAATGCCCGCAGGTTGCTCGCATGCAGCTCGATGCCGGGGCGATCGGGATTACCGTGGCCAAGCTGGGCGAGGCCGAGGTCCTCGCCGATGCCGGCCTCGGGCCCATACTCATGGCCAACCAGGTCGTCGGCCCCATCAAGATCGCACGGCTCATGGCCCTCCTCGCCAGGAAGGTGGACATAACAATAGCGCTTGAATCCGAATTCAACGTGCGGGAGCTTAGCGAAGGCGCCCGGCTGAGCGGCCAGCGCCCGGCGGCGGTGATCGAAGTGGACGCCGGCATGAGCCGCTGCGGCACCTCGACGCCGGCCGAGACCGTTGCCCTGGCGCGCATGCTCGTCGATGCCGGCATCGACTACCGGGGCATCATGGGCTACGAGGGTCACATGTACGCCCAGCCCGATGAGGAGCCGCGGCGTCAGCTCATCGAAGCCGCCCTGGGCGCCGTCAATCGCCACGCCGAGGCTCTCGCCGAGGCCGGCCTCCCGCCGCGAATCGTCTCCACCAGTGGCTCTGCCAGTACCGGCATCGCCTCGCGTACGGCCGGGATCACCGAACTGCAGGCGGGCACCTACATCTTCCACGACAGCCACCACGAGGGCTTCACCCCGGGCATCTACCAGTACGCTCTCACGCTTCTTACCACCGTGGTCACCGTTCGCGATCGCTACGCGGTCTGCGACGCCGGCATGAAGTCGCTTTCCAGCGACCACGGCCCCTCGTTCTCCCGCGATGGTAGCTTCAAGGCCGCCCGCCTCTCCGAAGAGCACGCCCACCTCACGGGCCCCGGCATCGCGGCCCTGCATCCCGGGCAGAAGGTGGAACTGGTCCCCAGCCACGGCGATACGACGCTCAACCTGCACGATGTCTACCACGTAGTGCGCAAGGGCCAGGTCGTGGACGAGTGGCCGATTCTCGGCGCGCGCCGGTTCAAATAGCGGACTTCAGCGCAGCACGGATGCGCGCTAGACTCGGGGTATCAATCGATGGTGAGACGATTCGATGCGTGAATGCCTGTGGTGCGGCCGGATGAACCTGAACGTGTACGCCTACTGCCAGGGGTGCGGGCGCGGGTTCGCCGGCCCTGTGGTGCAGGAGAAGAAGCCCCGCAAGTGGTGGCCGTGGGGCTCCAGGGCCGCCTGATAGCGGGTTAATCGCGCCAGAGCACGGCACGGGCGGGGGCGCCATCGGCGCCGGCCACCCGCAGGGGCAGGCAGGCGAGCATATATTCGCCTGGCTCAACCTGGCGCAGGTCGAGCCCTTCGACGATGACGATCGCCGCCCGGAGCAGGGCGATGTGCGTTGGCGCCGGGTCAGACGCGGGTGCGATGGAGAGGTAGTCGATCCCCACCAGTTGCACTCCCCTGTCCACCAGTTGCGTGGCCGCGCCTGGGGTGAGGCCCACGAACGACGGCGAGAAGCTGTCACGCTCCCACAGGCGAGAATTGCAGGTCTTGAACAGGATCCGGGTTGGACCGGACGGTATGGCAAGCAGGTCAAGCTCGGCCGGGCCGATGTCACCATCGAACCGGGTCGCGTCCACGACGATGGCGGGGCCCACGAGTGCGTCGAGAGGCAGCTCATCGACGCTGGACGCCCCATCCACGAAGTGCAACGGTGCATCGACGTGGGTTCCCGTGTGCAGCCCGAATCCGGCCCGCGTCAGATTCATTCCATCGCCCGCGGCGATCGACAACACGCGCTCCACGTCGACAGCGGGGTCACCCGGGTAGACGTGCATGCCCGGGCGGACAGGCACCGAGATATCGAAGATCGGCACGGTGGTTCCCCCTGTGCATGAGCTTACGGTGCGGACGGATGCCGTGCTGGCGCGACAACCTCACGTTCACGTTAGAATTTCCCCACTTCTTCGCGTCGGGAATGGGGGCAAGCATGGCATCCGGTCCGCTCGCTGGCGTCAGGGTCCTGGAATTTACTCAGATCATCGCCGGTCCGTTCTGCTGCATGTTGCTATCCGATATGGGGGCAGATGTGGTCAAGTTCGAGCCGCTCGAAGGTGAGCCCTGGCGGCTGATGGTCGAGCTCGTGCCCAAGGAATCACGCGTCTTTGCCAGCCTCAACCGCGGCAAGAAGGGCGTCGCTATGGACATGTCCCGGCCGGAGGCCCAGGCGGCCATTCACCGGCTGGTGAAGGACACCGACGTGGTCGTCATCAACTACCGCCCCGGCGTCGCCGAGCAACTGAAGATCGACTACGACACCCTCAGCAAGATTAACCCACGCCTCATCTACTGCGAGAACACGGCCTTTGGACGCAAGGGCCCCCTGGCGCGCCGCGGCGGCTACGACATTGTCGTCCAGGCGATGACAGGCCTGATGGCCGGCGAGGCCAAGATGTCGGGCGACGTGCCAACCTACATCTATCCCGCCGTAGCGGACTTCGCCACCGGCATCCAGATGGCGAACAGTATTAGCGCGGCCCTCTACGCTCGCGAGAAGACGGGCAGGGGCCAGCGCATCGACAGCACGCTCATGGGCACGGCAATCGCCATGCAGACCTCGCAGTTCACGTTCATCGATGCCTGGGACGGCGAAACTCTGCCCCAGATGCAGCACCACCTCCACCAGGCCCGGCACGACCGCCAGTCGTTCCTCGAACAGGTGCAGGTCCACAATCGCTTCCGCCCGGTTGTTGCTGGCAACATCTACTACCGCGTCTACCAGACTGCCGACGGCTTCATTGCGATTGGCGCCCTGAGCAACGCTCTGCGGCTGAAGGTGCTCGCAGCTACCGGTCTCAAGGACTCGCGCTTCAGGCCCGATGGCGGCTTCGATCCCATGCCCGAAGGCTGGGGCGAAGAGGGCCCCCGCCTGGTGGCCGAGGCCGAGGCGGTGTTCATGACCCGGACGACCGAAGAATGGGCCCAGACCTTCGAAGCGTACGGAGTGCCAGCGGGCGCGCTCCACTTCATTGAAGAGTTGTTTGACCATCCGCAGACGATTGAGAACGGCCTCGTGGCCGAGCTCGATCACGAGCTCCTCGGCCACATGCGCATGGTCGGGCCCCCTTTCCAGATGTCGGATACCCCGCTCGCGCCCCAGGGGCCGAGCCCCGTGCTCGGCGGCAACACCGATTCCGTCCTCATGCAGGCTGGTTTCACGCCGGAAGAGGTCGACCACTTGCGAAGGTCGGGTGTGATCAGGTAGCCACGGGACGTTCGTTTGGTGCCATAATCGGGGCACCATGGGCCGTGACGCCCACGGGTGGCATTTCCCTAATGTCACCATGAGGCAGCCAGCCTCGAAAGGAGGCAGGCCATGACGCTGTTCCGTAACCGAGATGACGCGGGGCGCCAGCTCGCCCGGGCCCTGCGGCCGCTGCTGCTGGAGCACCCCCTTGTGCTCGGTATCCCGCGGGGCGGCGTGATCGTTGCAGCCACGGTGGCTCGCGAACTCGGTGGAGACCTGGGCGTTGTGGTGGCGCGTAAGCTGCGCGCCCCCCATCAGCCGGAGCTCGCCATCGGGGCAATCTCCGCCGATGGCACGGCGTGGGTGAACGAGGAGCTTGCGCGTGCCGTTGGCGCAGATGCGGGCTACCTGGAGCAGGAGAAGCAGGTCCAGGCCGCCGAGGCGCGCCACCGCGAGGAGGCCTTCGACGGCCACCGGCGCCCTTCTGCTTCCGGACGAACGGTCGTGGTTGTAGATGATGGCCTCGCCACCGGCGCCACGGCGCTCGCTGCCATCAGGGCCATGAAAGCAGCCGGTGCGCCGCGGGTGATCCTGGCCGTACCCGTTGCGCCACCAGAGTCCTTTGACCGCATGACCCGGGAAGCTGACCAGGTTATCTGTCCCGATATCGTGGAGGACTTCTACGCCATTGGGCAGTTCTACGTTGACTTTCACCCCGCCGGTGACGCCGAGGTGCGGCGCTGCCTGGAGGAGTTCGAGAAGGGGACGGTACCGGGATGAGACGTGATGCCGTCATCCTTCGAGGGGACCTCCGGCTTGCGGGCCGCCTTGTCACCCCGGAGCAGAAGGGCCCGTTCCCCTGCGTGCTCTTCGTCCATGGACTGGGAAGCGACCGCGATTCGCCGCGCAACGTCGTCATCGCCGAGCGCCTCATCGGTCACGGAATCGCCGCCCTGCTTTTTGACCTCAGTGGTCACGGTCAATCCGACCCCGACCCCACCGGGTGCGCCGGTTCTGCGGCCGATGTGACTGCTGCATTCGGCTGGGCCCGCTCACAACCAGAACTTGACCCGCGCTCCATTGGGGTCGCCGGCTCAAGCCTGGGCGGGGTTCTGGCGTTGGAGGCCCTCGCCACGGGAGGCATCGAGCCTGCCGCGATGGTCCTCCGCGCCCCTCCAGTCATGGCAGGTGAATTGCGCAATATCCGCGTTCCCACGCTCGTGATCATTGGCTCGGCCGACCCGTTGCTCTGGGGGGTGCAGGCTGCGGCCGAGGATGTGCGCACGGTGAGGCTCGAAGTTGTCCAGGGTGCAGGGCACCTGTTTGAAGAACCGGGCGCCCTTGAGCACGCCAGCAGCGCCACGGTCGATTGGTTCGCGATGCATCTCCACCCGGCCGGGGCGCTGGCGGGGCGCTGAACCGGCTTATTACCCGTGCTCAATGTGTTCCAGCACCCGCCCGACCTGGCCGGAGATGGGCAGGGCTGCGTCAACGGCGATGCGTTCGCGGGCCGGTAGCTCCTCCAGCGGTTCAAATGCGGCCCGCTGTTGGAGATATACCTCCCATCGGCCGTCCGACCAGGCGGACCCTTCCGTGAGCCTCCGTTCTATGCGCTCCCGGACGACCGCCTCCGGGGCCAGGCATTCCACGGCATAGAAGGCGGCGCCCATGCGCCCGGCCAGCGACCGCGCCGCCTCGCGGTCTGCCCTGCGGCGGTAAGTCGCATCCAGGATGACATCCTGGCCGAGCCGGAGGGCATCCTCGGCCGCGGAAAGGAGCGCATCGTAGACCTGCTTGTTCATCGTGTGGCTGTATAGCCCGCTGTCGAGGGGGTCATTCCTATGAGCCCCCGCGGGCACGCCCGCGATTCGCTTCCGAACCTCGTCCGCGGTGATCACCTGTGCCGGGAGGACGGCCCGAAGCGCTGCCGCGAGGGTCGACTTCCCGGTCCCCGTTAACCCGGCCATGAGCATGAGGACAGGGCGCGTGTCGCAGCGGGCGTACTTCAGGGAGAGATGGAAGAAGCGGCGCGCCTCGGCCAGCGCGGTCTCGCGCGCTCCATCGGCGGGCCCCGGCCGGGCCCACTTCAGGCAGGCGACTTTCCCCCGGGTAAAGGCCCTGTAGCTATGGTAAAAGCTGAGCACGGGACCGACGTCATCGTTGCTTGCGCGCTGGTACTCATCCACCAGTGCGCGCGCAAGGCCGGGAACTCCCAGCGCGGTAAGGTCCATCGAGAGGAAGGCAAGGTCCGCCGCTGTGTCGGCATAGCGAAATCGCCGGTTGAACTCAATGCAGTCGATGATGGCAATCCCATCCTGCAGGTAGACGTGCTCGGCCCGGATATCGCCATGGCCGTCGCGGATGTGTCCCCCGGCAACGCGGGCAAGGAGGGTTGCACGTTCCTCCCTGATGAACCTGTGGGCGGCAGTGCTGATCTCCGCGAAAGCTGCCTCGGAGATTGCCACCCCAACGAAGGGGCGGACCTGGGCGAAGTTTTCGGCGTGGTTCCGGGCGATCGCCGCAGGTCGCCCAAAGGCATCTATCCGGGTCCCACGCTCTGCTTTGCCGTGGAACTCCGCTATCACCCGGGCGGTGCGCCGGACCAGGTCCTCGGTCGCTTCTCCCCGCTCGACCATCGCAGCAAGAGAGGCGGTATCGTCGAGGCGGCGCATGTGAACGAGGTAGTCGACGGTTCGGCCGGCGCCACCGAGTGCGAAGCCCCCCGGGTGCTGATTGACCGGGACCACCCCGAGATAGACGCCGGGCGCCAGCCGCCGGTTCAGCTCCACCTCGCGCCGGCACATCAGCCGCCGCCTTGCGGGCGTAGAGTAGTCAAGAAACCCGAACGAGACGGGCTTCTTCAGCTTGTACACATGCTCTCCGGCCAGGAAGACCAGTGAGGCGTGCGTTTCCCTCACCTCGACCGGACCGGCCACCCCGTAGAAAGCGGGCTCCCGCAGCGCCTCCAGCAGGGCCATCGGTGGCTGTGCAGCGGCGGCAGTGGGCGAACTCATCGCGCCTGCCTCCTCGAGGCGGAGGCTACCCGGCATCCCGGGTGGGCTCATACCTCGGCACGGGGACCTGGTCGTCGGCCCCGAGCGGTGGAACCGAGATGTTCATCAGGATGGCGCCATCGCCCACGGGCGCAGCGCCATGCACGGCCCCGGCCGGGACGCTGGCAGCGTGGAAGGGCTCGATCTCCACAACACGGCCATCAATTTCGATACGCACGCGTCCCTGCAGGGCGACGTAGATCTGCGCGGACCGCTCATGGACGTGCAGTTCAACGGCCTGCCCGGTCCGTGCCATGCGCAGGACGCGCACGGTTGCCGCCGGGCTCTCGAAATCCTCCAGGAGCTCATAGTTGCCTACCGGTATGGGCCGTTCAGCCATCGGGACCCTCCTCTTGCGTGCTCGGTGCCCTGTGCAGCCTGCGGGGAAGGCCCGTGGTCCGCGAGGCCCAAGCGGCCCGGCAAGCAGGGGCGCCCGGCCGTTTTTCCCGTGGCTGCACACCAGAATCGTAGCCTGCCGGTCAAGCCTGCGTTCTAGTGGAATGAGCTGCCCAGCAGGTCGCGGGCCATAATGTGCCGTTGCACTTCGCTTGGCCCCTCGCCGATGCGGCGGATGCGAATCTCGCGGTACCAGCGCTCCAGGGGCAGGTCCTTCGTCATGCCATAGCCGCCGTGGATCTGCATGGCCCGGTCTACAACGCGGCCCCCGGCCTCGCTGGCGACGAGCTTCGCCATGGCCGCCTCGGTTCGGAACGGCCTGTTGCCGTCGGCGAGGTCGGCGGCGTGGAGCGTAAGCCACCGGCTGGTGCGGATGTCGATCTCGTTGTCGACGATCATCCACTGGATCGCCTGGCGGTTGGCGAGCAGGTCCCCAAACGTCTCTCGCTGCTTCGAATAGGCTATCGCCATCTCTTGCGCCTTAACGGCCACGCCGATGCACCCGGCCGCATAGGGGATGCGCTGGCGCGTGAGCCGGTCGTTGGCGATGGCGAACCCGCGATTCACCTCGCCCAGCACATTGGCTGCCGGCACGCGCAGGTTGTCGAACTGCAACTCGGTGGCGTAGTGCGTCGAGCGAAGCGTGTGCACCACCCGGCGGACGTGGAACCCGGGCATGCCCGTATCGACGATGAAGCAGGTGATGCCCTCGCGGCCCCGGGCGGCATCGGTGCGGGCGAAGACGATGCCGAAGTCGGCGGTGTCGGCCCCGCTGATGAAGATCTTGGCGCCATTCAGCACCCAGTCGTCGCCGTCCCTGACGGCGCTCGTCTGGATTGCCCGTGCAGGGTCGCTGCCACCAGAAGGCTCGGTCAGGCCGAAGAAGCCGTGCATCTCGCCGCGAAGCGTCGGGTAGAGGTAGCGCTGCTTCTGGTCCTCGTTCGCCTCGTAGAGCTGCGCCAGGCCCGCCCCCCCGAAGACGCCGTAGCAGGGCGCATAGAGCCCGGCGCGATGCTGTGCCATTTCGATTGCCATGAGCGTGCGCGTGGTGGTCCCGATCCCGGGGCCGCCGTACTCCTCCGGGATATCGAGCCCGTAGAAGCCCATCTCCTTTGTCTGCGCCACCAACCGCTCGTAATCGGCCTGCTCCAACTCGCTGGCGTCGGGGTCGAGGTCTGCTTCGAGGGGAACGATCTCGTCGCGAACGAACCGCCGAACGGTGTCGACAATCAGGCGTTGCTCGTCGGAAAGCTCAAGGTCCACCGGTTCGCCTCGCGTTCAGGTTAGGGTTCAGCCGACGGGGCTGCGCCGCCGCGGCCGATTGGAGCGATTCATCGCGGGGATGTCGCCGTGGTCGCGTGCATGGAGCATCAGCAGTTCGTGGTAGCGGCTCATGTACTGCGTGTTCACTTCGAAGCGGAACTTCGCAACACCCGGGGCGCCCAGGTGTCCCTGCAGCGCACTTCGCAGTCCGAAGAGCGAGTTTCCCCCCGCGTAGCCGACGTAGAGCACCTGCCCGGTCTCATCGGCAAGCTCATACACGCCGAGGTACCCCGGCAGATGCGCCACCTCTTCGCCGGTGAGCGCGCGCCAGGGCTTGCTGAGCCTCAATTGCATGGCCGGAGTCTACGGTTGCCCCGCCCGCGTCGCAATCACACTCATTCGCCCCGGAATACTGCGGGCCGGCGTTCGAGCCTCGCCGTGATCCCCTCCTGCGCATCGGCGCTGCGCCGGGCGGCCGCCACCAGTCCATCGATATCGGCGTGGGCAATGCTCAGGCGGTAGCTCATGCCTCTGAGCAGCGCCGCCTTCATTGTCCGCAGCGAGAGGGGCGCGTTCGCTGCCAGCCGTCCAATGACCTTCTGCGCCACTTGCTCAAGCTCCTCAGGCTCGGCAAGGAACGATACGATCCCGAGCGCGTGCATTCGCTCTGCGGGCAGGGGGTCGCCGAGGAACAGCACTTCGCGCGCGGCTACCGGCCCCCCAACTTCGAGGAGCTTGCAGGAAAGCTCCCACGGTGGCGCCAGCCCGATCTGCGCCAGCGACATCCCGAACCGCGCCCGCTTCGAAGCAACCACCAGATCGCAATGCAACGCAAGCTCGTTCCCTCCTGCGATGGCATCGCCCTGGACCACAGCGACCACAGGCAGCGGATACTCCTGGACCGAGTGGAAGGCATCTTCCACGGAGGGCGCCCCGCGCACGCCGCCACCCTCCGTGAGCTCGCGCAGGTCGAGGCCGGAGCAGAAACCCTGCCCCTTCGCGCGCACAACGGCAACGCGCACCCCGGGCCCGGGTGGTGCATCGAACGCTTCTTTGATCGCCTTCAACATCCCCGTGTCGAGGGCGTTCCGCTTCTCCGGGCGATTCAGCGTTACGGTCATTACGGGGCCAGCGGTTTCGACGAGGATCGTGCTCACTGCGGCTGCTCCATTCTCACGTTGTGCCATCGAGGCCCAATGGTGCCAGATTGTAGCGCGGCAGTGGCTCACCGGCTGCCCCCCGGCCGGCCGGCCGGGGCGGGTCTTGACGCGCGGAGTATACGTATATGCGGAACTCTTGCATCACGGAGCGCTGTAATGCTGCGATTGGCTGTCTCACTGCTACTTGTGGTTCCTGGCCTGCTGATTGTCGCCACGTCCTGTGGCAACGACGATTCGGACGGCGCCGGCTCGACCACGCCCGCCGTCTCGGGTTCGCCGCGGAACAATGGCGCCCCGGCGGGGGGAAGTCCTATAACCGGGCAAGTCCAGCTCAGCGGCAAGCTGAGCGGGACATTCACCTGGAACAAGGACCTTGCCTTGATCTGCTCACCTGTACGGGTAGAGATAACAATGTCGGACGGTAACGACACCTACATCTCGATCACGGCACAGAAGGCGTCACCCACGACCGGGGTCAAGGGAGAGACCGTGCTAGGCAGCGGCAAGCTCTCCGGGACTCTGAGGGGCGCTGAGGCAAGCTTCGAAACAAAGGCCCACCCCGCGAGCCCGCTGGGCGCGTCCGGGACCATCAGTTTCAACGGCCTCAAGGTGACCAATGCCGCGGGGGATTCCGTCACACTCGATGGGAAGCTGACCCTGGACTGCAGGTAGGAGCTCCCGGCTCCACCCGCTCCGGGTAAGCGTGTGCAGCCTGCTTGTCTGCGACATAGAATGACGCGACCGCGACGCAAGCAGGGAGGGACCAACTTGAACTGGCAAGAACGCTACGCCGACCGCCTCATGTCGCCGGAGAGCGCGGCCCGGTTGGTGAAATCAGGCGACCGCATCTGGCTGGGGATGGCCACGAGCTGCCCCAACACCTTCTCGTATGCCCTGCTGGCGAGGAAAGGCGAGCTGAAGGCCGTCGAGGTGCACCACTACGTGTCGCCCTTCGTCTGGTCGCTCCCCGACACGCAGGAGGCCTTCCACCTGGTGACCTGCTTCACCACACCGGCCGACCGCAACCAGATTGCCGCGGGCATGGGCGACTACATGCCGCTTGGCAATTTCCGTCAATCATCCGTGCAGGCCGCAATTGGCCCGTTCGACGTTGTCTGCGTGAAGACATCGGCCCCCGACGAAAACGGCTACTTGAGCATGGGCACAGCCCTCTGGGCGAACCGGACCGCGCTCGACGTCGGCAAGAAGATCATCTGTGAAGTCGATGACCGGCTCATTCGCACCTTTGGCGAGAACTACGTCCACATGTCCGAGGTGGCGGCCCTCATCGAGCATGACCCCGGCCAGGACCAGCCGCTCCCGGTTCCCCCGCGCACCGATGAGGTTGTGCTGGCGACCGAGGTGATCGGCACTCTCATCGCCACCGAGCTCGTGCACGACCGGGACACGCTCCAGATCGGCTTCGGCGACGTTACTGCGGCCCTTGCCGTGTACCTTGCCGACCATCATGACCTCGGCATCCAGACGGAGATCATCCCCGGGGGAATCATCGACCTGGTGGACCAGGGGGTGGTGACGGGGCGCTACAAGGACGTGGCGCCGGGCAAGGTCGTCGGGTCCGCTTTCGCGCAGATCCCCGACGAAGAGGCGGCCCGCGCGCACTTCCACCCGAAGATCGAGCTCTGGGACTTCTGCCACACCGACGATCTGCGGATGCTGGTGCGCGAGACGAACTTCGTTGCCATCAACAACGCCCTCCAGGTGGACCTGACGGCCCAGATCACGGCCGAGATGCTCAATGGCCGTATCTACAGCGGCCCCGGTGGTCAGACAACGTTCGCCATCGCCGCCTCCTACAGCGAGGGGGGACGCTCGATAATCGCTCTGCCATCGGTATCCACCGTGAACGGTGAGCTCCATTCGCGCATCCTGCCCATGCTGGCCGCCGGCACCTCGGTTACGGTGCCGCGCACTTTCGTGGACTACGTGGTCACCGAGCACGGCATCGCTCACGTTGGTGGCAAGACCCTGCGCCAGCGCAGCGAGGAGCTCATTTCGGTTGCGCATCCGGACTTCCGCGCCGAGCTTCGCCGGGAGGCCGGGAAGCTCTTCTGCCTGTAAGGGCTCAGACCGCGGAGACGATTGCGGGCAACGCCTCGCCAATCTGGTCGCGCAAGACGGCGTGCGCCATGCCGTCGTAAGGGGTCTCCTGCGCATTGAGAATGACCAGCTTCGCGCCGTTCCGGAGCGCCTGGCCCGGCAGGTAGGCCACGGGGTAGACGGTGAGCGACGTGCCAATCGAAAGGAAGCAATCGCAGGATACGGCCGCCTGCCCGGCCCTTTCGAGGTCGGCTGGCACCAGGTTCTGGCCGAAGGAGATGGTGGCCGTCTTGAGGATTCCGCCGCACCGCTGGCAACGCGGGTCTTCATCGCCTGCGCGGACCCGGTCGAGCACCTCGGAGATGGGTCCGCGGGCGCCACAGCCGCCCATGCAGGTGAACTCGCGCACGTTGCCGTGAATCTCAATCATGCGGGCCGCCGAGGAACCCGCCTTCAGGTGGAGCCCGTCGACATTCTGAGTGACGAGCGTGTGCAGCTTCCCCTTACGTTCCAGGTCGGCGATGGCGAAATGCCCCGGGTTCGGCTCTGCTCCGCGCAGCATCGGGCTGTCAATCCGGTTGCGCCAGGATCGGACCCGGACTTCGCGGTCGCCCAGGAAGTTCTGCAGGGTCGCCGCGCGTTCGGCGCCAGGGTTCAGGGTCCACACGCCGCGGGGACCGCGGAAGTCGGGGATGCCGGACTCGGTAGAGATGCCCGCCCCTGTGAGCACGACCACGCGCTGCGACTCTCGCAGCCAGCCGGCCACCAGGTCGATGGCGTCCCTATCCGGTGCGATGCCTTCGGTCATCGTGCGAAGGCTATCCTGAATCAGCTCCACTCGGAAGGGCGGCCTCCCTGGACCTCAGCTCACAAGCAGGTCGCGCCAGGCCGAGCGCATGACCATGGTGCCGCGGAGGAGGGTCTCGATAGAAAAGCCCAGGTCGCCCTGCTCGCACAGGGCGCTGCAATAGGTCATCTTCAGGGTCCAGCTCGAAGACTTCCGCCAGTCGTAGTGGGCGCCGCAGCGCTCGCAGCGCACCAGCGTCCCGGGTGCGCCTGTCGGCAGAGACGATCCCATGGCCCCTCCGGGCCCGCCACCGGTAGTTGAAACGCGCGGACCGGGGCAAAGGTTACGGCCCGTCAGACCGCCGGTGCGTTCAGGGCGGCGATGTCGGCCTCCTCGGCCAGGACGATGACGATATCCCCTTCGTGAAGGACGGTGTCGGTGCGCGGGCCGACCGCAAGGGCTCCGTCGCGATGCCTGATCCCGAGCAGGGTGGCGTTGGTGGCACCCTCGATGAGCGCTCCGCAGGTCTTCCCGGCAAGCCCGTTCTGCCTGTTCACTTCGAATTCGGCAAGGAGCAGTTCGCCGGTCCGCCCCGCGGCGAGCGTATCCATGAAGTCAGCGGCGAGCGGCTGCAGCGCCGAAAGCACCATCCTCCGGCCACCCATGCTGTAGAGCGAAATCACCCGGTCGGCCCCGGCCAGGCGCAGCTTTTCTTCGTTATGCGGCAGGGCGACACGGGCGACAATGAAACAGCGGGGATTGACTGACTTGGCGGTGAGCGTGATGTAGGTATTCCCGGCGTCGCTGTCGCTCGCCGCCAGCAGGCAGCGCGCCCGCATCAGGCCTGCCTGGTTGAGTGTGCGGTCATCGGAACCGTCACCCTCGATCACCCTGTAGCCGAAGGCACGGGCGCGCTCGACGGCCTCGATGGTCTGGTCGATGACGACGAAGTCAACGCCCCGTTCGCAAAGCTCGCGCGCGATCTCCTGCCCCACGCGGCCAAACCCGCAGAGGATGTAGTGGTCCTTCATCTCGTCGATCTGCATCTGCATCCTCCTCAGATAGAAGCGGCCGCGGATATCGCCTTCAAGCGCTTCCTGCACGATGAGCGTGAGCGTATAGAGTGCCGAGCCGACACCCGTGAGAATCAGGAACACGGTGAAAAGCTTGTCCGTCGTGTCGAAGGGCTTCAGTTCGCGAAAGCCGACGGTGCTCAGGGTGGTCACCGTCTGGTAGAGGGCGTCGACCAACGACATCCCGGCAAGGACCATGTAGCCCGCTGTCCCCACCACGACCACAGAAACGAAGAGCGTGAGCGCGACCTGGAGCCGCGCGCTTGGTCTCACCGTGTCGAAGAGGTCACGCCTCATGCCGGATTATAATCACGCCCCGGCCCTGAGTTCCCTTGGGCCGGGACCGGAGGGGTGCGATGCCTGAAACCGCCGCCAGTGGTTGGAATATCCACTATGAGACGATGGGCAGCCCGGCGAACCCGGCCATTCTCATGGTCCTCGGGCTTTCGCACCGGCTGCCACACTGGGGGCGTTTGCCGGGGCTCCTGGCCGGCGGTCTCCACGTCATCACCTTCGATTGCCGCGGAATGGGGCTCAGCGAGCGGCGCGACGGGCCCTTCACGATTGGCGACGAGGTGGCGGACATGGAGGCGGTTCTCGATGCAGCCGGCGCCAGGCAAGCGTTCATCTATGGCCGCTCGCGTGGCGGCATGCTCGCCCAGGAATTCGCCCTCACGCGCCCGGAACGGGTGCTCGGGCTCATCCTTAGCGGCACCAGCCATCGCGGCCCCGGGTCCGTGGCCTCCACGCCCGCCGTCGACGCCGCCATGAACTTCACCCCCGACATGACGCGCGAGCAGATCTTCGCTACGCAGAACGCGGCCATGGCTTCGCCGGGGTGGCGCGAACGCGACCCGGAAGCGTTCGCCCGCTGCCTCGCCATCGACCTTGAAGCGCCACCGCGCCGGTTCGCCGTTGTACGCCAGCAACAGGCCATTGCGGAATGGACCAGCCACGGCCGCCTGCCCGCGCTGCGCTGCCCGGCTCTCGTCATCTGCGGCGCAGACGACGGGATGGTCCCGCCCGCCAACAGCCAGCAGATCGCCGCGCTGGTCCCTGGCGCTCGCCTGGAACTGATCCCGCAGTGCGGCCACCTGCCAATGCTCGAAAAGCCCGCCGAGGTCGCCCGCCTCGTGCTCGGTTTCGTAGCCGGCGCTCACCCGAGCAGTTCCGCATAGCGGGCCTTCATCCAGTCGCCCTTGTGGCGGTACTGCTCGGGGGTCGAAAGTGCCCCCTTCCGCCCCGTCTCGCGGCTGTAGGCGAGATTCAGCGTGGCGTAGTGGTTCTCGCCCGGTCCCCTGCGCGAGGCGCGTTCGCGGGCAGCGCGGTTGGTCCAGGTCCGGCAGTATTCGATGGCCGTCTGCAGCTCTTCCGCCAGGTCAACCACTTCCGCCCTGGTGGCCGTCGCTGGCCCGGGTCGTGGTGGAGGCGCAGTCACCCCGAACATCGTCAGCTGCTGCCCTTCCACGTAGCGGCCCGTGTGGTCGAGGTAGGCATCGCCGGCCTCCACGACGTCGAGGATCTCCGGCCGCGGCTCCTGGCCGTCCTCGTCCGCATTGAGTGCCTCTTCCTCTTCTGCAGCAGGCGCATCGGCGCTGTCCCGTTCCGATAGGCGCGCCAGCGGGACCGGGGGCGCCTCCCGTTCGAGGTGTTCGATGATCGGCGCCAGCCGCGGGTCGCTGCCGATGAAAACATTCAGCAGATTTTGCGCTTCGGGCAGGCTGTGATTGAATCTGAGCCCGCGTCCGAGCTGCTGGATAACCGGCTCCCGGCTGAAGACGGCGTCGAGCTTCAGGAGCACGCTCACGGCGGGCGCATCGAAACCCTCGCTCGCTTTCTTCACCTGGATGAGAACGTCATATCGCCGCTCGTGGAAATCACGCAGCCGCCGCTCGTTCTCCGCATCACCGATTTCGACGCTGTGGACGGCCACGCAGCGCAGTGAGGGATGCCACTTCGCAAACACGCGCAGCAGGTGGTTGGCATGTTCGGTTGTGGCGGCGAAGACGAGCCCCTGGTGCTTGCGTGGGGCCATCTCCAGCTTCGCCCTCAGGGTGGTCGCAAAATCGTTGACGAGCGGTGCGACGTAGTCCTCGTTCCAGCGCAATTGCTGGCGCACGCACCGCTGGTCAAAGTCAGGCAGCTCCGCCATCTCCGAAGCCGTGAAGGTGCGGGTTTCGCCGTCCGCGCCCCGCAGCTCGACGGCATAGTCCTTCATCTGCATGTTCAGGTGCTTGAGGATTCGCCCTTCGCGCCAGGCCTGGCGCATCGAGACCTGGAGGAGCGGGTCAATGACCAGCCCGTCTTCGTCCTGCACATAGCGCGCCCCAGCGATCTCGGCGCGGTCGAGCCGCACGGGCGTCGCCGAAAGCTGGAGCGTCGACCCTGGCGCGAGGCCGCCCAGGGCCGCCGCCCAGCGGCCCTTGTCGCCCAGGTGGTGCGCCTCGTCACAAACGACGTGCAGCCGCCGCTCCCGGCCAAGGGCGGCGTACCCCGCGGGCGCTGCCGCAACCTGCTGGTAGGTCGCCACCACGAAGTTCGCCGCCGTCGCCCTGATGCGCCCCAGGGCGGCATTCTCAGCCAGGATCTTGCGGATGGGCCGGCTGCTGCCGAGGGTGGCCTGCGCCTTTTCGATGCCGCTGTAGACCTGGCTGCGCAGAACGTCGGTAGGGGTCAGGTAGAGGCACGTATCGGCGCCGGCGATCCCGGCCGCCACCTCGAACGAGCCCACGCCAATGATCGTCTTGCCGTATCCCACGGGCACGACAACGAGCTCGCTCCGCGATCCATTGCGGAGGGCCCCGGCCCAGCGCTTCAGCGCGTCCACCTGGCCCGGGCGAAGCCGGCCGGGGATAGTGGGCGCTGCGGCCATGCGCCGCTCCGGCGTCATTTGCGCTCGAATACCCGCTGCATTGTCTGAGTTCAGGTTAGGCGTTGCCCGGTGCTTCTGTCAGGGCTGGCGGCCGCGACAAGGTGTAATGGGGGCCCTCAGTCGCCAGTGACCATTGGGACGAAGGCCCGGAATGGCAGCAGCGGCGCCGGCCCGGCCGGGCTGGCCGCGCTGGCCGGCACCGAAGGCGATGAGACCCACTCCAGGTACTCGCCTGCCACGTAGCCCTGCAGGCCATGGATGAGCACCCGCACCCAGTACCTGCCTTCCATGGCCTGGGGTTCGCCAAGGACCTGCAGGTTTGTGCGGTCGGGGATGCAGGCGACCACCGCGTTGTCTGTCCCGGGCGCCCAGCGCAGGTTCAGGCAATCACCCTGGGCCGCGACCCGGGCAGTGTCCCCCGCCTTCACGACCGGTCTCTCTTCAGCAGACGGCACACGGGCGGCCGTCTCGCCGTCGTTGCCCGCCCGGCCGCCCGGGGTGGGGATCCCCGTGAAGCGATACACGTGGAAGCCGATGCCAGCGCGGGCCGCGGCGGCCGCGGGTGTATACCCTTTGCGGACCCGCACAATGCCGTCCCACTGCGAGTTGGAGTCGATTACGGTGAGGACGCCGTCCCCGTGGTTCTCGAGCACTATCGCTGTGTGCAGGCCGGGGTAGTCAGCGTCGGGGGCGGTGTTGTTGTCGTCCGCTATCTGGACGATATCCCCCTGGCGGGCCTCGGCGAGCTTGACCTCAACGGCGCCAGCCTCGAAGAACCCCTCGCGGTAGTCCCAACCGATGCGGAACCCGGTGGCCTCGAACACGACTCGCTGGACCCATGGCCAGCACTGGCCCTGGTAGGCGCCTTCATCTGCGAGGGCGGTCCGGACAATCAGGTCGCCGGCGGGAAGCTGGCTGGCAGCAGCATCGCGCGCGGCAAAGCCGGCCCAGCAGAGGGCAAGCAGCGAGAGCAGGAATCCAGCCAGGGCCGGCCGGTGCGGGGACATCGGCATCACAACACCTGTTTCAGTGTTCCCGAAGGACTTCAACGCACCCTAACTGAGCATTCGTCTCCGGACAACCCGTGTAACACCACTCTGTGTAAAATCCTGCCCTCATTTCGCAACGCAATGGAAGGTGCCTCGAAGCGCGCGATACGTCCCCGCCAAAGTCCAGTGGGACGGAGCGCCATCACCCTGCATCATGAAAGCCGTCTGTGCGCAACCCCTGGATGGGTGCGTTGCTAACCGCGCTGAAGTCCGTAAGATCGGCAACCATGACCCAGACAACGCCGCTTGCCGGCCTTCGTGTGCTCGAAATCTGCTCCTGGAACGGCGCCTATTGTGGGCGCCTCCTCGCCGACGCCGGTGCCGATGTCGTCCGCGTGGTGCCGCCAACGGGCGACATGCTAGAAGCCGAACCGCCGTTCTTTGGCAGCTCGGGGAAGTCCATCCAGGCCGCCTGGTATCACGCGGGCAAACGCCTGGTGCAACTGGACACCTCCAGCAGCGAGGGACGCGAGCGATTCCGCGCCCTTGCCGGGAGCGCCCACATCCTGCTTGATGATGGGCACGGCCCACTCGACCTGGAGAGCCTGAGGCTGGCCAATCCCGCGCTGACCGTCGTTAGCATCACGCCTGCCGGCGCCGGCGGGCCCTGGGCGGACCTCCGCGTCAACGATCTTGTGGCGAACGCGCTCTGTGGCTCCGCTTCTGTCACAGGCAATCTCGAGACTCCGCCACTGAATGGCTATGGCAACCAGACCGTTCACACGGTTGGCCTCTATGCCGCAATCTGTGCTCTTTCCGCTCGCCGGGCCGCGGAGGCGACCGGGCAGTTCCAGCATGTGGACCTGTCAGCGCACGAGGCGCTTGTCTCGTGCACGGAGCAGGTCCTCATGCAGTGGTTCTTCCCCACAGGCGGTGCGTGGACCAGCCCGGTCGCGCGGAGGCAGGGGAGCCTCCACTGGAGCGGCGCCTACGAGGTCTACCAGGGTCGCAGTGGCGGCGGGATCATGGTTACCGCGGCCCTGAACTTCCCGCAGGTGCTTCTGCCCTGGCTGATGGAGGACGGCGCAGCACAGGACCTGGCCGACCCGGAGAAGTACCCCGACGTGCTCGCCATGATCCGGGACCTGCCCTACGTCATGAAAGTGCTGCGCGAGTGGGTAGGCGCCAACGACGCGGAGCAGCTGTTCTTCGAGGCGCAACGGCGGCATCAGCCATTTGGCGTGGTTCGCAGCATCGGCCAGGCGCTGGCGATCCCCCAGGTCGAGGCGCGCGGCTACCTGCAGGAACGGCCGGTGCCAGGCGTTGGCCCTGTACGCTTTCCTGGCCGCCTCTTCCGCACCAGTGCCGATGGGCCCCACCCCGCTCCGCCGCAGCAGGCCGAATGGGGCGACGTTCGCTGGCCGATGGAGCCGCCGGCGCCCCCCCGGACCAACCCGCCAACGGACCCTTCCCGCCCGCTGGCCGGCATCCGGGTCATGGACTTCACCCACGTCCTCGCAGGCCCCTTTGGCACGCGTGCGCTCGGAGACCTCGGCGCCGATGTAATCAAAGTTGGAACCACCAGCCGCATCGCGGGCGCGAACTCCCCCGACCATCCATATTTCGTGTGCTGGAACCGCAACAAGCGGAACATCCTCCTCAACCTGGCGCGCCCGGAGGGCCTCGAAGTCGCTCGCCGGCTCGCGGCCCAATGCGACATAATTACAGAGAATTTCAGTGCCGGCGTGCTCGCGCGCTGGGGGCTTGACCGGGACTCACTGGCCGCGTCAAACCCCGGCATCACGGTGATCTCGATGGGTGGGATGGGCCAGACCGGCCCGTGGAAGGATTTCGTAACCTACGCGCCCACGATTCATGCCCTGTGCGGGCTCACCCACCTGACAAACCCGCCCGGACGCTACGACCTGGGCTACGGATTCTCGCTGACGGACCACCTGAGTGGCCTCGCCTGCGCCGTTGCCGCCCTCCAGGGCCTGGAGCACCGCGACCGGACCGGCGAAGGCCTGGCGATTGACCTGGCGCAGTTCGAGCTCGGACTGGGGATCATGGCCCCGGCTCTGCTCGACTACCTGGCCAACGGTGTCGACGCCGCGCCCGTGGGCAACCGCCATCCCTTCGGAGCGTGGGCGCCCCATGGTATCTATCGATGCTCGGGTGAAGACCGGTGGGTCGCCATCGCCGTCCGGGGCGACCGGGAATGGGCTGCATTGTGCGGGATCATGGCGCGCGGCGAGCTCGCCAGTGACCCGCGCTTTGCCACCCACGAGGCTCGCGTGGCGAACCAGGACGCTCTTGACGCCCTGGTGGAGGACTGGACCCGCACGATGGACCGCTACGACGTGATGGCGGCCTGCCAGGCCGCTGGTATCGCCTCAGGCGCGGTCCAGGATGCCGAAGACCTGGCGACCCGGGACCCGCAGCTCAGGGCGCGCGACTTCTTCGGCACTGCCGCCAGCGAACGCTGGGGAGTTAGCGGTGTCGACCGCTTCCCCGCGCGGTTCCAGGGATTGCGCCCGGGCGTCTATGAAGGGGTGCACGAATTCGGCGCCGATACCTTCGCGGTGCTCGAGGAGCTGCTTGGCCTTGACCCCGGCGAGATTGCGGACCTGGCCGCTGCGGGCATCCTGGAGTGACCATCGGTTGCATTATGCAACCGACTGCGTGCTCTGCTACGCTGGGCTAACCCCTCCCGGGAGGCCCGGTTGACCCTGCGCCTTTTCTCCACTCTCGGCCGCGAGGCCCGTCCGTTCAGCACGGTCGTCCCGGGCACGGTACGGATGTACGTCTGTGGCGTCACCCCGTACGACGTGACCCACCTCGGCCACGCCTTCTCGTACGTACAGTTCGATACCCTCCGCCGGTACCTGCTTTCGATTGGCTACGACGTGAAGTACGTCCAGAACGTCACGGATATCGATGACGACATGATCATGGTCTCGAAACGCCAGGGTGGCCGCCCCATCCCGGAAATCCGCGACGAAAACCTGGCCCTCCTCCAGCACGACCTGGACCGCCTCAATGTGCTTCGCCCAAGTGTCAATCCCTTTGCAACCGGGCACATCCCGCAGATCATCGAGACAACGGCGAAGCTCATCGAAGGCGGCTTCGCGTACGAGGTCGATGGCGACGTCTTCTTCGAGGTCTCGAAGTTCGAGCGATACGGCGCCCTCAGCGGAGTCGGCCCGGTAGAGCTCGCCAGCCGTGAGAACCCCGAATCCAAGCGCGAACATAAGAAGCGCGGACCGCTCGATTTCCTGCTGTGGCAGGTGACCGAGCCCGGCGAGCCTTCCTGGGAAAGCCCCTGGGGTCCCGGCAGGCCCGGCTGGAGCATCGAATGCACAGCGATGTCGGTCGCCCATCTTGGCGAGCAGATCGACATCCATGGGGGTGGGCGCGACCTCGTCTACCCCCATCACGAAAATGAAATCGCCCAGGCCGAGTGCGCGACCGGGCGCTCCCCCTTCTGCGGCTTCTGGATGCACAACGGCATGGTCCAGCTCGATGGCGTCAAGATGAGCAAGTCCCTCGGCAACCTGGTGCTTGCGCGCGACCTCATGAAACAGGTTGAGCCAGACCATCTGCGCCTCTACCTGCTCAGTGCCCACTACCGGGCTGATGCTGACTACCGCGAAGGCGCTCTCGAAGCTGTCACAGCCCGCTTCGGCCGCCTTCGCTCCGCAGTCGCGGCGGAGGCGCCAGCATTGCCAGGGCCCGGCGCCGAGCTCGTCCGCGGCGGCTTCGCCTCGGCCATGGACGACGACTTCAATGTCCCCCTCGCCCTGGAAAGCCTCGACCAGGCAGCAACGCGCATCCTCGCCGGTTCCGCGCACGATGGCGAGCAGCTGGCCCTGGCGGCGGCCCTGGCGACGCTGGGATTCAGGTTCGCAGGCGCAGCGGGCCCGGACGCCTGAGAGCGGCTTCTACACGCCCTTGATCACGCCCTCGGCGGCCAGCGCGGCCAGCCGCTCATTGCCAATGCCAATGGCGCGAAGGACCTCGAAGGTGTGCTCGCCGAGCAGCGGCGCTGGATCGCCGACCCTCCCCGCCGTTTCGCTAAGCTGCACGTGCAGGCCCACAACCTTCTGGGGGCCGAGGCGATGGTTCTCCTGCTCCACGATGTACCCGTTGATTGCGGCCTGCTCATCGCCTGCCACTTCTGAGTAGTCCCGCACGAGCGATGCGGGGACGTCGTGTTCACGCAATCTTTCGAGCCAGTGCGCCGACGGGCGCTTGCGAAAGGCCTCTTCGAGAAGGGCCTCGAGCTCATTCTTGTGCACATAACGCGGATGCCCGGAGACGAATCTCGGGTCATCGATGAGGTGTGGGACTGCCAGGGCATTGGCAATCCGGGGCCAGAACTTCTGGTCGATGCCGACAATCATTACCCAGCGGCCATCGGCGCACTCGTACTGTCCCGTGGTGGGCGAGGCCCGGAACTCCCGCGGCCTTTCCTGCCCGAAGTGCAGCGCATGCGTCAGCGCCGGAGACTGCAGCGCGAGCTGGGTACCGAGAAGGGATACCTCGACTTTCTGCCCAACGCCGGTGCGCTCCCTGGCGAAGAGCGCGGTCATGATGCCGAAGGCGAAGTTCATGCCGCCCGTCTGGTCGGCAACCCCGGGGAATGGTATCTCCGGACGTGTGCCGACGCCGCCGCCGCACTGCTGCGCATAGCCGCTGTAGGCCTGCGCAATCTGGTCGAATGATGGCAGCGAGGCCATGGGGCCCCTCGTTCCCCAGCCCGTTGCCTGCCCGTAGATGATGCGCGGATTCCGGGCCCGGAACTCCTCGTAGCCAAGCCCCCAGGCATCCATCGTCCCCGGGCGGAAGTTCTCCATCACCACGTCGCATGTTTCACCCAGGGCGAGCGCGAGCTCCCGGCCGCCGACTGTGCGGAGGTCGATGCAGACGGACTTCTTCCCCCGGTCGAGAGCCTCCCAGAAGGCGCTGTAGCCGCCCGGTTCGCGCCACATGCGGCGGCCATAATCGCCGATGCCGGTGTCCTCGATCTTGATGATCTCGGCTCCCATGTCGCCCAGCATCACGGTGGCGAAGGGGCCCTGCTGGTAGCGCGTGAAGTCAAGGATGCGGATTCCGGCAAGTGGTGGCGTCATGCCTGCAGTCTACTCGCTGTACCATGGCAGGGCATTCGCTTGCCGCTGCCCGCACCAGGGCGACAGAGAATGACGGAGTCACCGTTTGTTCACCCAACTGCCCCTTCCCCAGCCGCTCCCGCCCCTGGGCGGCCCTGGCGTCCTCGACGTATGGCCAGGGAGGGGCGCGGCCCAGCTTCCGGCGCACCTGCGAGCCGCCTGCTTTCCCGCGAACGCGAGCCCGGTTCGGGTGTTCACCCTGCGGCGTCCAGGCCCACCGCCGGCCTGCCAGCTGGCGTTCGCCGGGGTTCGGGGGATTGGATTCGGACCTGTCTTCCCCCCAGGCGCCTGCCGATACCGAAAGTGCAATGTCTGCTCCCCCGCTACGCGGCCGGGCCGAATGGTTCATCGTGGGCGTCTTTGCCCTCGGTTCTGCCGCCTTCACGATCGCGTTCTTCATTCGCCCCATCGACGACCCCGCCGGGGTGATTACGCTCGTCGGTCTCACCGCCCTCAGCGAGCGCCTGGGCGTGAAGCTCTACTTCGATGGGCGGGTCTCCATCAGCTTCGTCGGGGCAGTCATGGCAGCGGTGAGCTTTGGCGCACCCGCGTCGGCGCTCGTTGCGGCCGCGATTGCCCTCACCGGGGGCTACCTCTTCGCCGATCGCGCCCCGCGGAAACTCGCCTTCAACTTCGGTCAACAGAACCTGGCGGGCTTTGCCGCCGCGGCCGCGATCGCTGGCACGACAGCCACCGGCATCGAACAGAATCCGCTCACACTGGTTGCCGAAGGCGCCATCGCGGGGTTTGTCATCTTTGCGGTTACCACGGTCGCCGTGGCCGGTGTGGTTTCCATAACCACAAGCCGGAACTTCTTTGCCACCCACAGGGCCGACTTCGCCTGGCTGCTGCCGCACTACGTTGCTCTTGGCCTGGTGGCGGGCGCCCTGTCGGCCATCTACACGCAGCTCGGGGTCGCGGGCATGGTCGCCCTGGCCGTTCCGCTCCTCCTCAGCCGCTACTCCATCAAGCAGGTCGTCGACAAGACGCGCGACAACGTTCTACGCCTTGAGAAGTCCAACCAGCAGCTCCGCAGTGCCTACATCGAGATTCGCGACATGTCGGATGAACTCCGCGACGCCTACACGGGCACGCTGGAGTCGCTTGTGGCGGCGCTCGACATGCGCGACCAGGAGACACGCGGCCACTCTAACCGCGTTGCCAGCCATTCCGTGGAGCTGGCCCGGGTGCTGGGCCTGAGCGATGAGGACGAGATCATGATGATCTACCGCGGCGCGCTCATGCACGACGTTGGCAAGATCGGCGTCCCCGATGCCATCCTGCGCAAGCCCGGCCCGCTCACCGAAGAGGAATGGGTTTTCATGCGAAAACACTCGGCCATGGGCTATCGCATCCTCGCCCAGGTGCCGTATCTTCGCCCCGCAGCGCGAGTTGTCCTCGCCCATCATGAACGGTGGGACGGCGAAGGCTACCCGCGTAAACTGAAAGGGGAGGCAATACCGCTCGGCGCTCGCATTTTCGCCCTGTCCGATACCTACGATGCAATCGTCTCGGACCGGCCCTACCGCAAGGGCAAGTCACCCGATGAAGCGCTCCAGGAGATCCTCAGGTGTGCGGGCACCCAGTTCGACCCGAAGGTTGTCGAGGCCTTCGAAGCGGTATTTCCCGGGTGGCGGGACGAGAAGGATGGCCACGTTGCCAGTCCCCTCTACCTGCCTGCGTGGAGGAGACACGACGATGCGCCAGGCCGAGCGGCGGGCTAGGACTATAGGGGCGCTGCTCGATGCGGCCGAGGGCTCGTTTGCCCGGAGCGGCTATGAAGGCGCCTCGCTCGATGCCATTGCTTCTGCCGCGGGCTGCTCCAAGGGCGCGGTCTACGCCCACTTCGCCTCAAAGCTCCAGGTGCTCGATGCGGTGCTGGAACGCGTCTTCGCCGATTCCGGCGGGCGTCTCGCTCGCGTCGCCGCGGCACTCGCCGCGGGACAGGACCCGGCTGCTGCGGCACGGGCCTACTTCGGACAGGACGACGATGCGACCCACGTCGGCGTGATGGCCGAAACCTGGCAGGTCGCCGTCCTCGAGCCCGGCATCGGCGAGCGGCTGGAGGCGTTCCGCAACAGCAGGCTGGCGGTTCTCGGCCAGGCTGCCGTCAGCGCGGGCCTGGCGCCAGCGGCGGCGATGCAGGCTGCGGACATCACCGCGCGCCTGATTGATGGCCTGACCCTGGAACGCCGGCTGAAGCGGGCAGAGAGCGCCTGAGGCACTGCGCTACGGCATTCATTCGCCGGCGTGCCCTGGCTTCTTCACGGGGCCCAGGGCGCCGTCATGCTCCAGTACCCGCGCAGGCACGCCAACGGCCGTGCAGTTGTCGGGGACATCGGTCAGCACCACCGCATTTGCCCCAATGCGGGCGTTGTCGCCGACCCGGATAGGGCCGAGCAGCTTTGCGCCCGTGCCGATGAAGACGTTCCGCCCGATCGTTGGCCCCGCAATGGAGGAGTCCGGCCCGCCGGTGTCGAGACCCACCGTCACGAACGGCGAGATGGTGCAGAGCGGCCCAATCCGCACGTGTCCGTCGATAACCACGTTGCCGTGAGCCATCAGCAGACCCGGCCCGATGTTCGCGAAGTCGCCAATGGAAACGGCGGCGAGCAGCATCGTCAGCCGGTGGCAGATGTTCGGCAGGATGGGAACGCGGCGAGCGCGCAGCCACGCCTGCGCCCGGTAGAGCAGGACGGCCTGGAGCGGGCCCGAAAGCACCACCGCCGCCACCTGCACTCCCTTCTCGCCGAAGACGCGGCGCACTACCGGCACGTCGTGCCATCGCGCCCCGCGCGGGATGTCCTCGCGGACGTTCTCAAACACGATTGGAAGCTAGGTCAGTGCCAGCGAACATGCAACGGTCAGGTCTGCCGCCCCACCAGGTACGCGGCCACTTCGGTGAGACGTGCCCTGGATTCTGCGGCCAGCGGGAGGCCGGCCAGCAGCGCATCGGCGCCCGCCGAGTGTCTCGCGGCCATCTCCTCACAGGAATGCCGGCAGCCGGCGCCCTCGAGGGCTGAGAGCACGGCGGCGACGCCCGCGCCATCGATGGTGTGGCGAGCGTAGACTTCGCGGATCGTTGCCGCTGCGTGCGGGTCCTGGAGACCGAGCACAATCGGCAGGCTCTTCTTGCGGCGGATGATGTCGCCGCCGGCGGGCTTGCCCGTTTCGCCGGGGTCGCCCCAGGCGCCCAGGTGGTCATCGCGAAGCTGGAAAGCGATGCCGGCGTGCTCGCCCCAACGTGCCAGTGCGGGGGCATAGACGGGGGGCGCTCCCGCCATGATGGCGCCCAGGGCCAGGGATGCACCCAGCAGCGCGCCGGTCTTTGCGGCAACCATGGCCAGGTACTCATCTGCTGTAACCATGGCCCGCGACTCGAAGCCAATGTCCTGCCACTGTCCCTCGATCATCCGTCCGGTCGCATCGAGCAACGCGGAGAGAGCAGCCATACGCCGGTCTGCTGGGCCACCGGCGCGCGTGATGGCGCGGATTGCACGGGCGTAGAGGAAGTCTCCCAGGTTGATGGCCTGTGCCTCACCGTGGAGCGCCCAGGCCGCCGGGCGCCCGTGGCGGACCATGTCGCGGTCCTGCAGGTCGTCGTGCACCAGCGAAAAGTTGTGGATGAGCTCGATTGCCACCGCTCCCGGCATGGCAGGACCGGCGTCACCCCCGAGCAGCTCAGCAGTGAAAAGACAGAGCAGGGGGCGCAGACGCTTCCCGGTGGCTTCGCTTTCGCGGCCTTTCTCGTCTTCCCAGCCGAGAACGTACCTGGCTGCGGCCGTTATCCCCCCCGGTTCGACGCCCACCTCGCCCCGCAGGGCGGCCTCCAGGCCACTCCTGTGGCGCTGCAGGAATTCGGGAATGGCCGCCGGCAACGTCGCCATGCGCTAGCTGACGTGCGCGAGCTCGCCCTGGGCCGAATCGCCACCCGGGGTCCCGAGCAGCTCGACAACGCGGGCCGCGATGCCCTGCGCATCAACGCAGTAGAGCGCTCGCATGGTGGTCTGCGGCCCGTGATCGACAATGGCGTCGGGCATGGTTAGCGCGCCCAGGAACGAGCCTGCCAGGTGGTTGTCGGCGAGCAGCGCCAGCACGCCTTCGCCGAACCCGCCCGCGCGGACGTTCTCTTCGACCGTGACGATGCGCCCGCACCTGCGCGCGAGGGCGGTTATGAGGGCCTCATCAAGGGGCTTTGCGAAGCGCGCATTGACGACGGTGGCCTCGACCCCCTGCGCTGAGAGGATCCCGGCTGCCTTCACGCACTCCGTGACAGATGCGCCGAAGCCAAGGAGTGCGATATCGCCACCGTCGCGCAGCACCTCCGCCGTGCCGATCGGGATCTGCTTCATCGGCAGGCCGGCGGGCGCCCCGGGGCCGGCTCCCCTGGGGAACCGGAGCGAGAACGGACCCTCGTGCATGATCCCTGTGTAGAGCAGGTCTCGCAGCTCTGCTTCATCCATTGGGGCGCTCACAACCATGCCCGGCAGGCACCGCAGGTAGCTGGTGTCGATGAAGCCCTGGTGAGTCTTGCCGTCGTCGCCGACGAATCCCGCCCGGTCCAGGGCGAAGACCACGGGGAGGCCCTGGACCACCACGTCATGCACCACCGAGTCGAATCCGCGCTGCAGAAAGGTGGAGTAGATGGCAACAATGGGCTTGAGCCCCTGTGTCGCAAGCCCGGCCGCGAAGGTGACCGCGTGCTGTTCGGCGATGGCGACGTCGAAGACCCGCCCCGGGTGCTTCGCATGGACAGGCGCCAGGCCCGTGCCTTCGAGCATCGCGGCCGTGACCGCGACAACGCGCTCGTCCTGTTCGATCAGCTCCTGCGTGGCCTGGCCAAAGACCTGGCTGTAGCTGGGGCCGGCAGGCGAAGCCCCGGGCTCGGCCGGCTTCTTCATCCAGTAGGTGCCGCTATGGCTCTTGATCGGGTCGGAGGCCGCTTCGGGCACGCCGTGGCCCTTCTCGGTGAGGACGTGGAGCAGTACGGGTTTCTGGTGGACCTTCTTGATTGCATCGAGCGTGCCCTCGAGCTCGTGGATGTTGTGCCCGTCGATGGGCCCGTAGTACTCGAAGCCAAACTGCTCCCAGAAGCGCGCCGGCACCAGGATGTCGCGCATGCTGGTCTTCAGACGCCGCGCCGTGCGCCACATCGCGCGCCCCAGCGGCAGATGCTCAACCACGTTACCCAGCTCCACCTTCGCATTGCGATAGAGGGGGTCGACGCGCAGCTTGTTGATGTTCCGGCTCAGTGCTCCCACGTTCTGGGAGATCGACATGGCGTTGTCGTTCAGGATGACGATCAGGTCCAGCCCCAGGTGGCCGGCGTGGTTCATCGCTTCCAGGGCCATGCCCGCAGTCATGGCCCCATCACCCACGACAGCCACGACGTGGTTGTCCTCGCCTCGCAGGTCACGCGCCACCGCCATTCCCACGGCGGCCGAGATGGCGGTGCCGGCGTGGCCGGCACTGAAGGCGTCGTGCTCGCTCTCGTTCGGGTCGGCAAAGCCGGAGAGCCCCTGGTACTGGCGGATCGTCGCCATCCGGTCCCGGCGCCCGGTCAGCATCTTGTGAACGTAGATTTGATGGCTCACGTCCCAGACGATCCGGTCGCGCGGCGAATCGAACTGCCGGTGCAATGCGAGCGTGAGCTCCACGACGCCAAGGTTGGAAGCGAGGTGACCGCCGCCGCCAATGCAGTGCACCGTCTCAACCAGGAATTCGCGGATCTCGGCCGCCAGCGCATCAAGCTCGGAATAGGAGAGCGCGCGCAGGCTCGCGGGGTCGGTCACGGACTCGAGCAGACGTCCCAAGGTTCAGTCCTCGTCTCGTACGTTCAGTACGCCACAGTCCCTGGCAAGGCGCAGTGTGGCGGCTTACGGGCCCGGGTTGCGGCAGCTTTGATGAGGGGGCCAGCAGTCAACGTAGGCTTCGCCCGTGGCGTGGTCAAGGAGCTTCCTCACCGCCGTTCAGGCGCTCCTGCGGACAGCCCGGGCCATCTCTCGCGATTGCTCGCGCTCCTTGATAGCCTCGCGCCGATCGTGCTGCTTGCGACCGCGGGCGATGCCCAGTTCCAACTTCGCCTTGCCACGCTTCAGATACAGCGACAGCGGGATGAGCGTCAGCCCCTTCTCCTCCAGAAGTTCGCGAATGCGGCGGATCTCCTTCCTGTGCAACAGCAGCTTGCGATCGCGGCGGGGGTCGTGGTGTGAATAGCCCGCGTGCGAATAGGGCGCGATGTGCATGTCCTGCACCCACACCTCGCCGTTACGCACCCGGGCATAGGCGCCCACGAGCTGCACCCGGTGCTCCCGGACCGATTTGATCTCCGTGCCGGTCAGCACAATGCCAGCCTCGAACCGTTCGAGGATGTCGTAGTCGTGGCGGGCCCGCCTGTTCTGGGCAATCGTCGAGTCGCTCATGGAGGTGTCCGGTATGGTGACGTGGCCCCGGCAACGAGCGTTGCGAAGCCGGGGCCGCGAAGCCTGAGGGCCAAGTGTAGCGCCGCCTGCTACTTCCCGCGCAGCGTGTCGATGGCCTGGAACACCTGGACGTCGCCTTTGTCGACATAATCGTCACGGGTCATCTTCACTTCGACGTCCGGGGTGACGCCCAGCCCCTCAATCTGGTCGTTGTTCGGCGTGAGCCAGCGCCCAACCGCGACGTAAACGGCCCCGCACCCGGCGGGGTCACTACAATTCCTGATCTCCACCATCTGGTTGACCGTGCCCTTGCCGAAGCTACGGGTGCCAACGATTTTCGCCCGGCCGTTGTCGCGGAGGGCGGCGGCAAGCACCTCGGATGCGCTGGCGCTGGCTTCATCCTGAAGTACGACAATCGGGAACTCTGTCAACGTCCCCCCGGCCTTCGCTGTCCACGATTTCCTCTTGCCGTCCGCATCAACCTCGGTGATGATCGTGCCCTTCGTCAGGAACTCATCGGCCACGGCAACCACCGAGCTGAGGAGACCTCCCGGGTTGGAACGCAGGTCCAGGATAAGGCCCTTGTAGCCTTTCCCTTCCAGGCCCTTGGCGGCCTGGCGCAGCTCATTCACGGTATTTTCGTGGAACTGAGAGATTGCGATGTAGGCGATGTCGGTGGTCTCGTTCCCATCGCGGTCGACGAGCCTGGCGCCGCTCTCACCCGGAATGACCTCCAGGTTCGGCTCGGTGTAGACGCTGGTGATGGGGATATCGCCCCGGGTGATGGTGATTGTCTCTATCGCGCCATCGGTGTGTTTCACCTTCAGAGTCACGGACGTGCCGGCCTTGCCACGAATGCGCTTCACGGCCTCGGCATCGCTCCAGCCATCGGTGAGCTCGCCATCGACTTCGAGGATGAAATCCCCGGGCCTGATTCCGGCCTTCTCGGCGGGCGAGTCACGGAATGGGGCGACAATCTGCACCTGGCCAGTGGAATCGGAGACACTGGCGCCTATCCCCTGGTAGGTCGACCCCATATCGAAGCCCGGGCTCTCCATCTCCTCGGGTGTGATGTAGGTGGTGTGCGGGTCGTTCAGCGACGTGACCACGCCGTTGATCGCGGCTTCGCGGCACGTCTCATCGGTGATATAGGCGCCATCTACGTGCTGTGTGCGCAGCAGGTTGCAGATCTCGTCAATGACGGCCGCGGTGGAGGCGCCATCGGTTCGTGCCGAGCCGTCCCCGGCTGACGCCGCCGCCACTGGCGCATCCTCATCGGACCGCAGGTCATTCACGCCCCAGCCAAGAGCGAAGGCGAGCAGCATGATTGCGAGCAGAAGCACGACGATTACCGCGCCGCGTGTGGCGCGCTCGGCGATGCCGGGTTCAGCTTCTTGTTGGCGCGGAATGTCCATGAGTGCGGGAGCCACCTTGCACCCCGGCGCAAACCGTTCCGGGGGGATGCTTCGAGTGTATCGTCAGGGCATTTCCGCCAGCAATTTCGCCGCTTACCGTGCGTTTACGCCCGGAATGCTGGTGGCCAGCCGTTCTCACTCCCGGCGTGGCGGAAAGAACGCCACGTCACCCGGGGCCACGACCTCCAGCGGCGCCCCCCGGCGGGCCGGCCATAACAGGACATAATCGCCTACCGGGTCCCCAAAGGCAGCCGAGACCCCATCGCCTGCCAGTCGGCCCGCAAGCAGAAACGCTTGGCCATCGGGAGACCACAGCATGTGGGACGTCGAAAACTGGTCAAAGAAGCCGAGCACCGTGCGATAGTCGATCGATGGCACGAACGGCTCTGTTGCCCCGGCGAATCGGCCGCTGGCATCGAGCAGCCAGGCCGAAAATCGGCCATCACCCGTGTGCGTGGGCACAATCGTGACCATCCGATCGCCTGTGGGCGACCAGAAAAAGGCGGCCAGCGGCCCACGCCACAGCAGCTGCGCGGTGGCGGCTTCGCGGCCCATATCCACCGTCCAGAGCTCGTCGAACACGCCGCTACCGGGCTGGCGCGTAAGCGCGACGGTCAGCTCTTGCGTGCCCGGCCTGAACGCCATGGCCACACCGCCCGGCAGGCGGTGGACCTCACGCCCGCCGGTTCCCTGGAAGTGCGCCCGCATGATTGCCACCCCTGGCTCAGAGGGGAGGGCATAGGCCATGATGTTCGCGTCATCGCTGAAGGCGGGCGTGCGAAACCCGGCGGCGCGCTCTGCTACGTTCGCCGTCGTCCGGCTTCCCTCTACCTCGATGACGGCGAGTTCGTCGCCGGCGTGTACACCCAGGAAGTTGTTGTCGGGGCACCAGGCGCTGAAGATCGGCGCCCCGTTGATGATTGGGTCCGAGACGAATGCGCCATCGACGTCACTCAGGAAGAGCGTCAAACCGTAGCTACTCTGCGCTACATAACTGAGCACGTCGCCACGCGGCGACCACGCTGCGTAGTGGGGAACCCGGGGCGCGATGATAGGCCCAACGCCCTTCGGTGTCTGGTGGAGCGTTCGCAGGTGGTTCCCGTCGAGGGAGAACAGCTCGATGGTGCTGCGGATGAAGTCGCCATCCTGCCTCACAACGGAAACGGCAACAGCGTCGCGCGCCGGGTTGAGCACCGGCCACACGCCGGCCGCGGTGACGAGGCGGCGCTCCCACCCACCATTAGCGGTACGCCGCAGAACCGCGATCGCGCCACTGCGCTCGGAAACAATGATGGGGGCTGCTGTAGTCACCTGCCTACCCGTCGTCGAGTTGGGTGCGCATGGCCGCTGCGTGGCGGCCGGGCGCTTCCACGTTACACGAGAGCCGCGGGGCCGGTCAGGAGAGGCCCTGCAATTCGTAATTTGGAACTTCGCACTATATCAGTTATGTGTGCTGTTACTTGCGATCAGGCAACAGAGGGAGGGGTTTCGACCGCTTTACGTGCGGGAAAACCCTTATGTCGGCTCCTGTTACCGAACGACCACGCACGCGTCACCGGTCCTGCGTTGTTCTGTCACCCGATGGCCCTGAAAGATGGGTGCAATCCCCACGACAACCAAGCAGAGGGGTTGCCGTGTGGGGTCCCTTGGGGGTCATAGCGATGAACGAGCCGTCGAACTTCACCGGGACTACTGGCGAACCTGCGGGCCCAACGGCCCCTGGCATCGAGCCAGTCGACACGAACCGCCGCCTCTCTCTTGAAGAGCAGCAGCAGCTTGTGATGCAGTACGCGCCCCTGGTCAGGCGCGTGGCTCGCTCCCTGCCTCTTGAAATCCCTGGCCTGCTCGAATTCGAAGATGCTGTGGGCTATGGCACCTGCGGCCTGGTCGAAGCCGTAAGAAGGTACGACCCCAGCAAGGGCACCAACTTCCACGCCTACGCCGTGCGCCGCATCCGCGGCTCGATGATCGATGCCTTCCGGCGCATGGACCGTCTGAGCCGGACGATGCGCCAGAAGGCGCGCGAGCTCCAGCGCGCCCAGGGAGAGCTCGAGACCACCCTCGGACGCACCCCAAGCGAGCAGGAAACCGCCGAACACATGGGCATCTCCATCGCTCAGTTCCGGGACGCGTCGTCCAACGCGCGCTGGGTCACCATTTCGCTTGATCGCATGCTCGACAAGGACGACGACGGCGATTCCTTCCCCGCGGCCGAGATGCCGACCGCGGAGGACGACATCGACTTCACCCGCGGCTTCGAGGAGAAGGAACTCCACCAGGAGCTTGCCCGCGCCGTGCAGGCGCTGCCGGAGCGCGAGCGGCTGGTCATTTCGTTGTATTATGTCGAGCATCTGACGATGAAGGACATCTCGCTGGTCCTCTCCGTCTCAGAAACACGCGTCAGCCAGCTCCACGCCCAGGCAGTGAAGCGGCTGCGGCGCGTCTTGCTGCGTGAAGTTGCCTGAGTTCTGCGGGCAGTGCAGGGCCGGCACCACTGTTAACGGCGTTCGCCGGGAACTCGCGGCCCGGTGTGGCAACAAAAGACCAGAACGCTCGTCGCACACGCTCTGTTCACCCGGGTGTCGATCGCGTTGCAGCACCACGATATGGACACCTCCCATGCCCCGGACCCTATTAGGGTGGGAAAATCTGCCGAACATTCTCTTGTCACGAAAAGCGCCCGCGGGGCCCACCCGGGGCTCCCGGCGCCCGATCGGAATCGCGCTGGCGATGACCTCCGGGTCCAGGACCCGGCAGTGCAGTCACTGAGATGGGGGATGTGCAGGAAATGGCTGAGAGGCACGAAGACGACTTCCGCAACGCCGTAGCGTTTGTCACTCACACCAGGGAATACCGTTCCTCCGATGTGCTGCCGGCGCTCGCCCGCAACGGCTTCACCACCACCGAGCGCCCACACGACCGCGAAACCGAGCGGCTGCTCACCCAGTTCGACCCGGACCTGGTCGTGCTCGCAATCGACCCGCGCCTCGAATCTGATATCTCGCTCGTGCGATCGGTCTCCCGCGTGAGCCGCAGCGCCGTCATGGTCATTGCCCCGGGGCCCCACCCGGCAGGGCTGGCTGCTGCTCTCGACGCCGGCGCCGACGTCTGCCTGCGCGACACCGACGGGGTCGAGCTTGTGACGGCTCAGCTGGCCGCCATGGCTCGCCGCCGCAACCCGGCGCCCGTGGTGGAAGAAGGCCCGGCCACGGTCACCGTTCGGGACCTGGTCCTGGACTTCGATCGCTGCCAGGCCCAGCGCGATGAGGAGCTCATTCCCCTTACTCCCACCGAGTTCAAGATCCTCGCCTACCTTGCCCGCAATGCCGGCAAGGTTGTGAGCCCGGTCGAAATCCTCCGTGCTGTGCAGGACTACACCTATTCCGACCGCGAGGCCCAGGAGATCGTCAAGGTCTACATCCGGCGAATACGCCGCAAGATTGAGGCCGACCCCAGCGAGCCGAGCTACATCGTCAACGTGCGGGGCTTTGGCTACATGCTCGAGCGGCGGGGCATACGGCGCGCCGACCGCGCCACCCAGGCGGCCTGACAGCCGCCACTTCCCTGTCCAGGACGGAGGCCCGCCGGGATCCAGACGGCGGGCCTTTTCATTGCCCCACGGGTGTTAGAATGCTGGCCATGAACCAGCACCTCGCGGCCGCCCTCGATACAACCGGAACGCGCGCGAAGCTCCGCGATGCAGTCGCGGTGCGCGACCACATCGACGAGATCGTGCGCCTTGCCGTTTTTGGCTCCCCGCCCGAGCAGGCGCTCGCCCGCTACGCCATCCACAGCGCTGCGCCCCAGCTTGGGGCCGTCTCCTCATCAATCTGGGGCCTCTACGCCGCCAGGGGCCGGGGCGAGGTCTCGGGCTTCACCGCCCCGGCTGTCAACATCCGCGGCATGGCCTATGACATGTCGCGGGCGCTCTTCCGCGCCATGAAGGCTACAGACGGTGCGGTCACCATCTTCGAGCTCGCCCGTTCAGAGATGGGCTACACCTTCCAGGAACCGGCCGAGATCGCGGCCGTCGTGCTGGGGGCCGCCATTGCCGAAGGCTACCAGGGGCCTGTGTTCATCCAGGGCGACCACTTCCAGGCCAACGCGAAGAAGTTCGCCACCGACCCCGAAGGCGAATCAGGCGCGCTCGAGGACCTCATTCGAAAGGCCGTCGCGGCCCAGTTCTATTGCATCGACATCGACGCCTCCACGCTGGTGGACCTTAGCTTCGATCGCGTCGCCGACCAGCAGGCGCCGAACGCCAGGCTCACGGCGCGCCTGGCGCGGCTAATCCGGGGGATTGAGCCCCCGGGGGTCACCATCTCCGTTGGCGGCGAGATCGGCGAGGTGGGCAAGCACAACAGCACCGTCGAAGAGCTCACCTGTTATGTCGACGGTTTCCGCGACATCGTTGGGCCCGCCTTCACCGGCCTGGCGAAGGTCAGCGTGCAGACGGGCACCAGCCACGGCGGCATCCCCCTTGCTGACGGCACCATAGCGAAGGTCGCTATCGACTTCGAGACCCTGGAGCAGCTTTCGAAGGTGGGCCGAGAGCGCTACGGCATGGCCGGCGCCGTGCAGCATGGGGCTAGCACCCTGCCCGACGAGCTCTTCCACCGGTTCCCTGCCGTCGAGACGGCGGAGATCCACCTGGCGACCGGCTTCCAGAACCTGGTCATGGACCATGCCAGCTTCCCGGCTGCTCTGCTGCAGGAGATGCAGGACTACGCGGGAGCGAACTTCGCCAGCGAACGCAGCGAAGGTGAGACCGCCATCCAGTTCTTCTACAAGACGAGGAAGAAGCTCTGGGGCCCCTTCAAGCAGCAGACCTGGGATCTGCCGCCGGAAGTCCGCGCCGAGTTCAATCGCGCTCTCCAGGACAAGTTCGAATTCCTGATTCGCCAGCTCAATGCCGCTGGCACCCGCGAAATGACGCTCAAGCACGTCGAGCAGAGGCCCGTGGAGGTCGAGCCCCCGCTCGTGCAGACGGCGGTCTGAGGCGCACCTTTACCTTCATTACGCCCCTGGCGGGCTACGCTTGAATTACTACTAACCCGGGAAGGGGCGCATCGCCATGCGCGTTCTCGTTGTCGAAGATGAAGAGCCCATCACCAGCGCCATCGAGCGGGGCCTGACCAAGCTCGGCTACGCCGTGGACACCGCCTTCGACGGTGCGGAAGCCCTCGAAAAGGCCACCGTCAACAGCTACGACGTGATCTGCCTCGACCTCAACCTGCCCAGGATCGATGGCATCGAGGTCTGCCGGCGTCTGCGGGAGGACCGCTATACGGGCAGTATCATTATGTTAACTGCCCGCAGTGGTATCCGCGACCGGATCGAGGGCCTCGACACCGGCGCCGACGACTACCTGGTCAAACCGTTCGCCTTCAGCGAGCTCGCCGCCCGCATTCGCGCGATCACGCGGCGCGAGGGCGGGCTCCGCGAGCCCGTGCTCAACACCCGCGGCCTTGAGCTTGACCCGAACACCAACCGCACCCGCCGCGATGGGAGGGAGATCCACCTCACCCCCAAGGAGTTCGCGCTTCTGTACTACCTGGCCCGCAACGAAGGCCGGGCCGTCCCCCAGGAAGAGCTCCTCGAACACATCTGGGATGAACACGCCAACCCGTTTACACAGACCGTCAAGGTCCACATGAACAACCTCCGCCGCAAACTCAACGAGGACTTCGGCGAACAGCTCATCGAGACCATCCGGGGGAAGGGTTACGTCCTCTAGGCTGCGCATGCCCCTGCTTGTGCGCACCGTCCGCTTTCGCCTGACGGTCTGGTATTCGAGCCTCCTGCTCGTCTTCGGTATTGCCTTTGTTCTCGCACTGAACGTAGCTGCTCGCCTCGATCAGCCACACGTGGTCGTGCTTCAAGGCGTGCGCCTGAACGATGTCGAATGGCAGCCCATCCGCACCGGTCCCGGGCAGGCCATCAGCGGGTTCCAGCCCGTGGTGACGCCGAGCTTTATCGTCAAAGAAGCCGAAGACCAGATCTACTCCCGGAACCTCGACCGGTTGCGCGCCTGGTCGCTGCTGGCCGTCGTTGGTCTTGCCGTCGCTTCGGGCGTGGGCGGCTTCGTCCTCTCGGGCATGATGCTGCGGCCCGTGCGCGACATCACCCAGGTTGCGTCGGAGATAGGCGCCACCAACCTCAGCCGCCGCATCAACCACCAGGGCCCTGACGACGAGCTCAAGCTCCTCGCCGATACGTTCGACTCGATGATCGGCCGGATTGAAGCCTCTTTCGACCAACAGCGCCAGTTCGTCCAGGACGCCTCCCACGAACTGCGCACACCCCTCGCGGCCATTCGCATGAACATTGAAGTCGCCGAGATGGACCCCGATATCACGCCCGGCGAATACCGCGCTCTCCTCGAAACCGTGAAGTCGCAGACCGAGCGCCTGACGCGGCTCAGCGAGGACCTGCTTCTCCTCTCCAGTGACAGCCACGAGGCCCCGGACGCCGGTCCGGTCGACCTCGCCGGGCTGGTCCGCGAGGTCGCGGGACAGGTCGCGCCCATGGCAGCAGCCAGGGGCACCTCGATCAACCTCCAGACCGAAACGGGGGTGCATGCCTTCGCCGTCGATGACATGCTCTACCGCTGCGTATTCAACCTGGCCGATAACGCCATCAAGTACTCCGCCCCGGGTTCCACCGTGACAATCGCTGCTCGCGTGGAGAATGACCGGGCGGTTGTCGAGGTTGCCGACAATGGCCCCGGGATCTCCCCCGATAGCCTTGCCCACGTGTTCGATCGCTTCTACCGGGTCGATAACGGGCGCAACCGGAGGGATGGGGGCGCTGGCCTTGGCCTGGCCATCGTCCGCGAGTTGGTTCACGCCATGAAGGGTGAGGTAACCGTGGATTCTTCCCCCGGCGAGGGCTCGGTCTTTCGCATCAGCCTGCCGCTGGCCTGAAGCGCCCGGCCGCTGCCGGGGGTGTCCCATAGCCCGCAGAAATACCATGAAGGCCACTACGCCATTGGCGTCAATACCAGCCTGCCTGTAGGCTTCGCTTCACACCATCCGCTCGCCAGCCGAGCCTTTTCGAGGAGTTCCGCCCGTGGCCTTCACCGTTGACCCATCGAAGTTCCGATTCCCCGCCGCCTTTGCCGCAGGCGTCCGCGGAAAGCGCGTGCTCATTAGCGGCGCAGGCAAGGACGGCAGCATGGGCCAGGGCTTCGCGCTTGCGGCCGGCCTGAATGGCGCGGCCTGCGTCGGCGTTCATTTCCACAGCTCCTACAACGACGGCCTCGACCTCGTCGACTATCTCCGTAGCCAGGGTGTCGAAGCCTTCCCCGTGCAGGCCGATGTCACCAACATGGGCGACCTCTGGGCGACCCGTACCTACATCATGGAGAAGATGGGCGGCGCGCCCAATCTCGTCATCTGCAACTCGGGCCTGACGGAGAAGGGCTACTCGTTTGGCCGCGCCCTGCGCGAAGTCGAAGGCGAATCCCGCGCCATGCGCCGCGCCCGCGTCCGCCAGGCCTTCATCAGCAACCTGATCGAATCGCGCGACGTGCTCGATACAAAGATCGATGGCTTCCTGGCGATGACGCACCTGTGGTCGGGCGAGGCCGTCTACGCGAACGAGCCCCTGCAGATCGTTTACATCTCCTCGCGCCAGTCCATCGACCCGGGCGTGAGCGTCCCCGGCTACGCCATCGCGAACTGGGCCGTGCTCCAGCTGCCGAAGGTGCTCGAGGTGAATCTCGGCAAGCTGTCGAACCTCGTCACCGCCTTCTCCGTCATGTATCCCTTCGTGCGCACCGGGATGACAGGCGAGTACGCCGAGAACCCGAAGGTTTTCGGCCGCTGGCAACCGCGCATGCTCGAAACACACGAGGCCGCCCACTCGTTCCTGCAGGTTCTCGCCCGCCCGGCGGAGGAGCTCCGGAACGGCATGTTCGAAGTCATGGTCGACCCTGCTGCCAGTGGCGCCGAGGGCGAAGTCACGGTCACCTGGAAGGAAGTCAAGTTCGACGTCCAGGAGACGCCAGCCCCCTGGAGCGCCGCTTCGCCCCTGCACTTCAAGGCGTAGGACCCGCTCGCGGACCGAACAGGCGTGCTATGATGGGTCTGGCGGGTGCGTTTGCGCGCATCCTCGCCAGATTCCGGGGACGAAAGGATTCGACAGGGAGCCAGGTAGCCGGATAGCAGGCCGAGGTTGGCTGTCACCCTCGTAAATCAGGCGGCCGAAAAACAACTGGCAATCGCCAACTCGCTCTCGCCGCTTAAATAGCGGCGACGTTCCCGGCGACGCTCGCCCTGGTGGGGTTTCCGGGAACGACGCAATGCCAGGGTGCCGCGGTTCGACGCCGATAACGGCCGCGAAAGACTCATCGGCTGGCCGGGTGGCATGGGGCCCACCACTGACGCGCCCGGCGAGACCCTAATCGGTGGGAAAGCCTGTAGGACAATTCGGAGCTGAACTTCGCTGGACCGGGGGTTCAACTCCCCCGCGTCTCCACCAATCACCCAACGGGGGCTGCCAATGCGGTGGCCCCCGTTTCGTTCCTTCGGCGGGCCCCACAACCACCACCAGAACGCCGGCGGCGGTTAGAATCGCGACCATGCCCCACAACTTCAACGCCGTCTACGACCGCACGCCATCGGAAAGCGCCAAGTGGCACACGCATCCCCCGGATGTCCTGCCTATGTTCGTCGCCGACATGGACTTCCGCTCACCTGAACAGGTAATCCGTGCCCTGCATGAGCGAGTCGAGCATGGCTTCTTCGGCTATGGCAAGGAGCAGCCCGAGTTCTTCGAGGTGGTGTGCGCAAGGCTGGCGCAGCGCTACGGATGGGTGGTAGACCCCGGGGCAATCGTGCTCCTGCCCGGGGTCATCTCTTCCTTCAACCTGGCCGTGAAGGAGTTCACCGCCCCGGGGGATGGTGTGCTCATGCACGCACCAACCTACGAGCCTATCCTTCGCTGCCCGGGGAACTACGGCCTGGAGCGCCATGAGGCGTTGTTGCCACCGGGTCCCGGCGGACGCTACCGGTGCGACTCTGCATCCTTTCAATCAGCAATCACCAGCCACACGCGCATCTTCCTCCTCTGCAACCCCCACAATCCCACCGGGCGCGTTTTCACGCGCGGCGAGCTCGCCGCCATGGCCGGGGTCTGCCTGGACCGCGAGATACTGATCGTGTCCGACGAGATCCATTGCGACCTCGTCTACCCCGGTCACGAGCATGTCCCTGTTGCGACCCTCTCACCCGAGATCGAAGCGCGCACGATCACTCTCATGGCACCGAGTAAGACCTTCAACCTGCCGGGGCTCAAGACTTCGATTGCCATCATCCCCAATCAAGAACTTCGCGAGCGCTTTGTTGCAGCACGCGGCGACCTTGTGAAGGCAGTGAACATCCTTGGCTACACCGCCACGCTCGCCGCCTACCGCGACTGCGACGGGTGGCTCGCCGAGCTCCTGGGTTACCTCCAGGGCAATCGCGACTACCTGGCGCGTTATGTATCGAGCGAGCTCCCGGGGGTCCGGTTGGAGCCACCCGAGGGCACCTACCTCGCCTGGCTCGACTGCCGCGACCTCGTGCCCGCGAAGGACGACCCCTACCGCTTCTTCCTCGACCGGGCGAACGTGGGACTCAGCGACGGCGCCAGTTTCGGCGAGCACGGGCGCGGCTTCGTCCGTCTCAACTTCGGCTGTCCCCGCTCCATGCTCGAAGAGGGTCTGGCACGGATGGCGCGGGCGATCCGGGAAGCGTCTTGACTCGCCTTCCGCCGGCGACCCCTCCCCGCAAGGGCGCGAGACAGGGAAGGCCCTGGAAAGCCGGGCTACTTGCTCATGCCAGCTGAGGCAACGCCCCGGTCCTCGCCGCGAAGGCCGCTCCTCGCCCTGGACTTTGCGCTCAAGCTGGCGCTGGTGGCGCTGCTGCTGCTCGCCGTCGTCTTCCCTGGTTGGGAGCAGTTCGAGGGGAAGGCCATCGGCACCCGCATCCTCACTTACCCCCTGTCTGGAATCCTCGTGCCTGTCGGGTGGTGGTTATTCTTCCGCAGGCGCCCCTTTCCGGTCACGCCCGACATCGTCGTGATCCTGCCATTCGTCATCGACACGGCCGGGAATGCGGCCAATCTCTACAACACCATCTGGTGGTGGGACGACGCCAACCACTTCGTGAACTGGGGACTGCTCACCGGCGCCTTTGCGCTCACCATCCGCCCGCTGCGTCTGCCGTGGTGGAACGTTCTCGCCCTTGGAGTGGGGTTTGGCGGCGCCACCGCCATCGCCTGGGAGGTGCTCGAATACTTCGCCTTCATTCGCAACTCACCCGAGCTGGAGACCGCCTACACCGACACCCTCGGCGACCTTGTCCTCGGCCTCAGTGGCTCGGCCATCGCCTCAACGCTCATCGCGGCAAGCGTGTGGCGCCGGGAGAAACGAGGGAGGTAGGTCCCTGGCCGTTCGCGGCCCGGTGGTGATGGCCACGGCTCACCGGGCGGCAGGCTGCCCTTTCCGGGCGATTAGCGTGTCCAGCTCATCCTTCAGTCGATCGAGGACCGCATCGTAAGGGAACGCGCCCACGGTCTCGCCGCCCCGCTTCAGATTCACCGCGGCCGGACCGCACCAGAGGCCCAGGTCGGCATCGTCCGTCTCCCCGGGGCCGTTCACGCGGCAGCCCATCACCGCAATCGTTATGTCGAAATCCCTGGCGAACTGCGCCATCTCCCGGACCTTGAAGGCGAGGTCCACGAAGGCTTCGTTTTCGACCCTGCTGCAGCTCGGGCAGCTGATGATGTTCAGGCCGTGGGCGAGGAACTCGGGCACGGAGCGGAAGCGCCCCGCCTCCACATCGGCGATGATCTGCCGCCCGGCGTCGACCTCGCGCCACTTTTCGGCGAACGGCAGCGTGAGCGAAACCCGGAGCGTATCGCCAATCCCCTGGCTGAGGAGCTGCTCGAAGGCGATGCGGGTCTTGATGACCCCGTCGGGGAGCATGCCCGCCTCCGTCACACCCAGGTGAAGGGGCACATCGGGCCGGGCGGCTGCAAAGCGCCGGTTCCCCTCAATCACTTTGCGGGGGTCGCTGTCCTTCATCGAGACGACATAGCGCTCGAAACCGAGGTCGTCGAGGTATCGGCAGTGCTCCAGCGCGCTCTCCACCATCGCCGTCACCCCCGCCAGCTCCCGGGGATCGGCCCCATCGAAGCGGGCTGCCATTTCAGGATCGACCGAGCCGCAGTTCACGCCGATGCGGAGCGCACAATCGTGCCGTGTCGCGGTCTCGGCAATGGACGCCACCTTGTCGCGAACCGGGCGGCCCTTCTCGTGGTGGTACAGGTGGCCGGGGTTGTAGCGGATCTTCGCCACATGGGGAGCAACCTGCGCCGCTAGCCGGTAGTTCTCCTGCAGGTCGACCACCAGGTTCGCTTCGGGGACGCGGGCCCGGACTTCGGCGAGCGCGGCGACATCCTTCACGCTGTCGACGGCGATTCGCACCAGCCCGGCGCCGGCGCCGTGCAGCATGCTCGCCTGGGCAACGGTGGCTTCGATGTCCTGTGTGCGTGTGGCGCACATCGACTGCACGACGAAGGGGTTTCCACCCCCGATGGTGGTGGTCCCGGCCCTTACCGGGCGTGATTCGGCGCGTTTCATTGGGTTTGAGTGTATCAGGGGCGGCCGAAACGGGCGGTCGCTGTCGTTCCAGGGGTACGATGCCGGCACCACCTTCCACCGGAGCAATGCATGCCGCCCTTGCCACTCCTCGAAGCCGACGCCCTTGAGATCACAACGCTCGTCGATAACCAGGTCGATGCCCTTCTTCCCGGCGAGGAACAGGTGCGCCGGAATCCGTGGGTGCGCGGAGTCCACAACCCGCTCATCGATGCGCCCGAGACCATGGAGAGCCTCCGGGCAGAGCACGGATTCGCGGCCCTCGTCACGGTCCAGGTGGGCCGCCAGGCTCACCGGCTGCTCTTCGACGCTGGCCTCTCCGCCAACGGACTCATCGAGAACATGGACCGACTGCAACTCGACCCTAAGGAGATAGAGGCGGTCATCCTTTCGCACGGTCACTTCGACCACACTGGTGGGCTTGCCGGGCTGGCCGAGCGCCTGGGGAAGGCGAAAATGCCCTTGCTGGTACACCCGGGAGCCTATACGAAGCGGCGAAGCGCACCCCCGAACATCACGCCCCTGCCGCTGCCGCCGCCGTCACGAGCAGCGCTCGAAGGGGCCGGTTTCGACCTACAGGAATCAGAAGACCCATCGCTCCTCTTCCACGACGCCCTGCTTGTCACGGGCGAAGTTCCGCGCGTGACGGACTTCGAGCAGGGGTTCCCGTTCTTCCAGGCCGAACGCGAAGGCCGCTGGGAACCGGAACCGCACCTCCTTGACGACCAGGCTGTGGTGGTGAATGTGCGTGGCCGGGGCCTTGTTGTTCTCACCGGGTGTGGCCACAGCGGCATCGTCAACATTGTCCGGCGTGCTGTGGGGCTCACGGGAGTGGAGACCGTGGCCGGCGTCCTGGGGGGCTTCCACCTGTCAGGCGCCTACTTCGACCCCCTCATCCCCTTGACTATCGACGCGCTCCGGCAGTTCAGCCCGGCGATGATCGTCCCCGGCCATTGCACGGGCTGGAGGGCCCAGCAGGCAATTGCTGCGGGGTTTCCCGAGGCGTACGTCCACAACGCGGTTGGTACGACCTTCGCGTTCTGAGGCCGCGGCAGCGCGACCCTGAAGCTCAGCAACCGGGTGTGCCTGTGATGGCCGCGGCTACCGGATGATGGTTCCGGTAGCCGCGGCGACGGCGCTTCACGCCTTTTCGAAGTCGCAGCGGGTCCAGCGCGAGCTGGGGATGGGCTGCCAGTGCTGGAAGTAGTAGCGAAGCTGGCCGTAGCCGCCGGCCCAGCCGTTCCACTTCACCATCCCGGGCTCGATCTCGTTCTCGCCGTCCCAGTTCTTGTACTGGAAGGGCGCCCAGCCG